>Ga0299907_10000004_pt1 | contig 66339 bp, 59 predicted proteins | sample RVTome_16_FD_198680 | JGI IMG/M metagenome (GOLD analysis project Ga0299907, IMG submission 198680) | Soil microbial communities from uranium-contaminated site in the Upper Colorado River Basin, Wyoming, United States - RVT152D67 (version 2) ...
CCGTGCGGGAGGGCGGCCTCCACATGCGGGTATGGGAGCGCGGTGTCGGAGAGACGGCGTCCTGTGGCTCCGGGGCCTGCGCGGCGGCGGCCGTCGCCCACCGCCGGGGGCTCGTACCGGCCCGGTCCGTGGTCGTCGTCCCCGGCGGTGAGCTGAGCGTCGAGGTGGGCGACACCGTCCGTCTCGGCGGTCCCGTGGTCCACGTGTTCGACGTGGACGTCGACCTCGACCAATTCGGGGACACCCCGCACCCCGGGCAGTTCGGGATTGAGACATGACTCCGTCCGCCGGGCGCCAGCGCCGCCGTCTCACGGCCACCGAGGTCGACCTCGGGGTCATCCGCCAGCGCGCCCTGCTGATCGGTGTGGACGGCGGATCGATCGAGGAGGTCGAGGCTTCCCTCGACGAGCTGGCCCTGCTCACCGACACGGCCGGGGCCGACCCGGTGGAGCGGGCCGTGCAGCGGCGCATGGTGCCCGATCCCGCCACCTACATCGGCAAGGGCAAGGCGCACGAGCTGGCCGAGCTGGCCGAGGTGCTCGACGTCGACGTGGTCGTCTTCGACGTGGCCCTGTCGCCGGGCCAGCAGCGCAACCTGGAGAAGCTGTTCGAGCGCGACGTCGTCGACCGCGAAGCCGTCATCCTCGACATCTTCGCCCAGCACGCCCACAGCCGGGCCGGGATGCTCCAGGTGGAGCTGGCCCAGCTCCGCTACCGGCTGCCGCGGCTCCGGGGCCGGGGCGTGCAGATGAGCCGTCAGGAGGGTGGCATCGGCGCCAAGCGGGGCCCGGGCGAGACGAAGCTGGAGGTCGACCGGCGCCGCATCCTGTCCCGGATCGCCAAGCTGGAGCAGGAGCTGGTCCGGGTGGCCCGGACGCTCACCACCCAGCGCAAGGCGCGCCGGCGGGCCGAGCACCCCCTGGTGGCGCTGGTGGGCTATACGAACGCCGGCAAGTCGACGCTGCTCAACCACCTCACCGGCGCCGGCGTCCTGGTCGAGGACCGGCTGTTCTCCACGCTTGATTCCACCGTGCGCCGCCTGGCCCTCCCGGGCGGCGAGACGGTGCTCGTCTCCGACACGGTCGGGTTCGTGCGCAAGTTGCCCCACCAGCTGGTGGAGTCGTTCCGCTCCACCCTGGCGGAGGTGCGCGACGCCGACCTCCTCCTCCACGTCGTCGACGCCTCCGTGGCCGACCCGCAGCGCCAGATCCAGGCCGTGCGAGCCGTCCTGGCCGAGATCGACGCCGGGCACATCCCCGAGCTCACCGTGATCAACAAGATCGACGTGGCCGATCCCGAGACGGTGGGCGAGCTGGTCGAGGACCACCATGGCGTGCCCATCTCCGCCGTCTCCGGGGAGGGCATCGACAAGCTCCTCGAGACCCTGGGCGCCCGCCTGCGGGCCCTGAACGCGGTGGTGGAGCTGACCGTCCCCTATGAGCGGGGTGACGTGATCGCCGCTCTCCACCGTGAGGGTGAGGTGCTCGTCGAGGTCCACGACGAGTCGGGGAGCCGCATGCGGGTCCGGCTGCCCCGCCAGGGCCTGGAGAGGTTCTCCGAGTACCTGGCCTAGCTCGGCCGGCGGGACGTTCGCAGGCGGGCACTAGGCTTTTCGGTCCGATGTCCACGGATCGCGGCTTCGTTCCGCCTCCCTATCCCTACGCCCGCCTCGACGACCTCCGCCGCCAGGCCGCCGGGGCGGAGGGCGGAATCGTCGACCTGTCGGTGGGCACACCGTGCGATCCGGTCCCGCCGGTGGTGGCCGCTGCCCTGGCCGACGCCGCTCCCCTCTGGGCCGGCTACCCCTCGGCGGTGGGCCTGCCCCCGCTGCGGGAGGCGGCGGCGGGCTGGCTGGAACGTCGCCTCGGGGTCACCGTGGACCCCGCCCAGGTCGTGGCCTGCACCGGGACCAAGGAGCTGGTGGCCTCCTTGCCGGGTGTGCTGGCGCTGCGCGACCCGTCCCGGGACACCGTGCTGTACCCGGCGGTGTCCTACCCGACCTACGAGATGGGGGCGATCCTGGCCGGCCTGCGGCCCGTCCCCGTCCCGCTGACCAAGGACTGGCACCTCGACCTCGAGGCCGTGTCGGAGGACGACGCCGCCCGGGCCCTCCTGCTGTGGGTCAACGAGCCCGGCAACCCCACCGGCTCCCTCGCCTCCACCGCCGACCTGGCTGCCACCGTCGACTGGGCCCGGAGCCGGGACATCATCGTCGCCAGCGACGAGTGCTACGTGGAGTTCAGCTACGACGCCTTCGGCCGCCCGAGGAAGGGTAATACCGCTCTGGCCGCCGGCACCGACGGGGTGCTGGCGCTGCACTCCCTGTCCAAGCGCTCCAACCTGGCTGGCTACCGCTGCGGCTTCATGACCGGCGACGCCGACCTCGTCGCCTATATCGGCCAGGTCCGCACCCATGCGGGCTGCATGGTGCCCGGACCGGTGCAGGCCGCCGCCGCCGTGGCCTGGGCCGACGACGACCACGTGGAGCTGCAGCAGCTCATCTACGGGGAGCGCCGCGCCTTCGCCCGGTCCCGCCTGCGGTCCGCCGGTCTGGAGGACGCCGGCGGCCCGGCCAGCTTCTACCTGTGGGTCCGCTCGGCCGACCCGGGCGAGGACGGGTGGGCCATCGCCACCCGCTTCGCCGCCACCGGCGCGCTGGTCGCCCCCGGCGATCTCTACGGCCCGGCCGGCGCCGCCTTCGCCCGGATCGCCCTCGTCCACCCCTTGGAGCGGCTCCAGCTGGCCTTCGACCGGATCGCGCCGGCGGCGAAGCGCCGGGCCGGCGTCCGGGGCATCGCCAACCCGGGAGCCGTTCCGTGAGCCGTGTCACCGAGGGGCACAGCCAGCTGGCCAAGCAGATCATCGCCGCCTGGGAAGCGAAGGACGACGCCGGCGGGCTCGGTCCCGAGGTGCCCGATCTGGTGGCCGAGGCCGTCGGCCTGCTCGACTCCGGAGCGGCCCGGGTGGCCGAGGTGGTCGACGGCGAGGTCGTGGTCCACGAGTGGCTGAAGCTCGCCATCCTGCTCTGCTTCCGGACCCGGGGGCTGGAGACCGTCGAGCTCGGGCCCTTCGAGTTCTGCGACCGCATTCCCCTCAAGGGAAGCTACGCCGCCGCCCGGGTGCGGGTGGTGCCCGGCGCCTCGGCCCGGTGGGGCTCCTACCTGGCGCCCGGAGTCACCCTCATGCCCTCCTACGTCAACATCGGCGCCTACGTCGGTGAAGGCACCCTGGTCGACACCTGGGCCACGGTGGGCTCCTGCGCCCAGATCGGCCGGGGCGTCCACCTCTCCGGCGGCGTCGGGATCGGCGGGGTCCTCGAACCGCCGCAGGCCGCCCCCGTGATCATCGAGGACGACGTCTTCGTGGGTTCGAGGGCCATCGTCGTCGAAGGCGCCCGGGTCCGCCGGGGGGCCAAGCTGGGCGCCGGCGTGGTGCTCACCTCCTCCACCCCGGTGATCGACGCCGCCACCGGGCTCGAAGTGGCGCGGGGCGACATCCCCGAGCGGGCGGTGGCCGTGCCCGCCACCCGGCCCAAGTCCTTCCCCGGCGGCGAGTTCGGCCTGGCCTGCGTACTGGTGCTGCGCACCCTGGCCGAGGGCGAGGAGCACGACAAGCTCGCCCTCAACGCCATCCTCCGCGAGCACGGTCTGGCCCAATGACCATGGCTCTTCGCCTGGCGGCTCATCGCGGTGCGGCCGGGGGCCCCTGCCCCAGCCGCCAGGCCCTGCTGGCGCAGGTCCCATGAGTACAGCCCATGTCGCCGATCTCACCGTTCCCGCCGGCGACCTGCTCGGGCTCACCGCCGCCCTGGTGGCCGTGCCCTCCGTGAGCCGTCACGAGGAGGATCTGGCCGGGGCGGTCGAGGCCCGGCTGCGCCTCGGCGCCCTCGAGGTGGAGCGGGTGGGAGCCAACGTGGTGGCCCGGACCCAGGCCGGCCGGGACCGGCGGGTCGTGCTGGCCGGGCACCTCGACACCGTGCCCGCCAACGGCAACGAGGTTCCCAAGGTGGAGGGCGACGTGCTCTTCGGGCTCGGGGCGGCCGACATGAAGGGCGGCCTGGCCGTACTCCTGCGCCTGGCCGATGAGCTGGCGACGGCGGCCCGTTTCGACCTCACCTTCGTCTTCTACGAGAGCGAGGAGATCGCCGACGAGTACAACGGCCTCCGCCGGCTCTTCGAAGTCCGGCCCGACCTGGTGGCGGGCGACTTCGCCGTCCTCCTCGAACCCACGGACAACTGGCTCGAAGCGGGCTGCCAGGGTTCGATCCGCCTGGAGGCGACCTTCACCGGGGAGCGGGCGCACACGGCCCGGCCCTGGCGGGGTGTGAACGCCGTGCACCGGGCCGCCCCCGTCCTCGCCCGCCTGGCGGGATTCCACCCGGAGGAGGTCGAGGTGGACGGGCTCTGCTTCCGCCAGGCCCTCCAGGTGGTCGACGTGCACGGGGGGGTGGCCGGCAACGTGGTGCCCGACCGCTGCACCATCTCCGTCAACCGGCGCTACGCCCCCAGCCTGACGCTGGCCGAGGCGGAGGCGGAGGTGCGGGTGCTCCTCGAGGGGGCGGACGAGGTGGCGGTGACGTCGGTGTCGCCCGCCGCCCATCCCAACCTCTCGCATCCGCTGGTGGCGGAGTTCGCCGGTGGTCTGGGGGTGCCGGTCCGGCCCAAGCTGGGCTGGACCGACGTGGCCCGCTTCAGCGCCCACGGGGTCCCGGCGGTCAACTTCGGCCCGGGTGACCCCGAGGTGTCCCACACCGCCGGCGAGCACGTCAGCCGAGCCTCGCTCGACGCCTGTCACCAGGCCCTGGCCCGGTTCCTGACCGGAAGCTGAGGAGCGCCGACACGGACGACGCCACCCGCGCCCGGCTGGAGGAGCTCGAATTCGAGCGCGCCTACGTGAGCGGCCTGTACGCCCTCCTCGACGAGCACCGGGCCCGGACCTCGCTGCACCTCTCGTCCGTGTACGGCTCATCGACGGCGGGGACCCACCAGTGGCGCACCGAGCGGGACGCCCTGGCCCGGTCCTTCGAGGAGCGCCTGGCCGGGATGAGCATCGGCGACCTGCCGCTGTGCTTCGGCCGACTCGACATGGCCGGCGGGGGCCGTTTCCACATCGGGCGGCTGGCCCTGGCCGACGAGAACCACGAGCCTCTGCTGGTCGACTGGCGGGCGCCGGCGGCCCAGCCCTTCTACCAGGCCACCGCCGGCGACCCTCAGGGCGTGGTCCGTCGCCGGCATCTCCTCACCCGGGGTCGGGAGGTCATCAGCCTCGACGACGAGGTCTTCGACCTCGACGCCCTCTCGGAGCGGGACCGGGCCAGCCTCCAGGGTGATGCCGCCCTGCTGGCCGCCCTCAGCCGGGAGCGGACGGGCCGGATGGGCGACATCGTCGCCACCATCCAGGCCGACCAGGACCGGATCATCCGCTCGGAGCTGGCCGGGGCGCTGGTGGTGCAGGGGGGACCGGGCACGGGCAAGACGGTGGTGGCCCTGCACCGGGCCGCCTACCTCCTGTACACCCACCGCCGGCAACTGGCCGGCAGCGGGGTCCTCATCGTCGGTCCCAACGGCGTGTTCCTCCGCTACATCGAGCAGGTGCTGCCTTCGCTGGGGGAGACGGGCGCCCTGCTCCTCACCCCGGGAGAGCTGTTCCCCGGCGTGACGGCCACGCGGGCCGAGGGGCCCGAGGTCGCCCGGGTGAAGGGCGATATCGGCATGGTGGACGTGCTGCGCAAGGCGGTGGCGGATCGCCAGCGGGTCCCCCGGGAGGACCTGGTCGTGCACTTCGAAGGCGAGCGGCTGGTCCTCCACCGGCGGGCGGCCCGCCGGATCCGCACCACCGCCCGCCGCAGCCGCCGGCCCCACAACCGGGCCCGGGAGGTGGCCGAGCGTCGCGTGCTGGATGCCCTGGCCGCCCAGCTGGAGGACCCCACCCGCCGGGTGGACCTGCGCCGCACCCGCGCCTTCCGGGAGGTGATGGAGCGGATGTGGCCCCTCCTCAGCCCCCAGGAGCTGCTCAACGACCTGTTCGGCTTCCCCGCCCTGTTGCGCTCGGCGGCACCGGCGCTCAGCCCGGCGGAGCGGGCCGCGCTGGTCCGGCCCCGCCCGCCCAACGCGGCCGACGTCGACTGGTCGGTGGAGGACGTCGCCCTCCTGGACGAGGCGGCCGAGATCCTGGGCGCACCGGCGACGGGTCGTCGCCGGCGGGCGAGGGACGCCCAGGCGGCCTACGCCCGCCGGGTCCTGGCCGGGCTCGACCTCGGATTCCCGGTGGACGCCGAGGCCATGGCCGCCCGCTACGCGGGGGAGAAGGGCCCCGAGCCGCTGTCGGAGCGGGCCCGGGCCGACCGGACGTGGGCCTTCGGCCACGTGATCGTGGACGAGGCCCAGGAGCTGTCGCCGATGGTCTGGCGGGCGCTCTTCCGCCGCTGCCCGTCGAAGTCGATGACCATCGTGGGCGACCTGGCCCAGGCCGGCGTGGCCTGGCGGCCGTCGAGCTGGGCCGAGCTGCTCGACCACCACGCCAAGGGCCGGTGGCGGGTGGCGGAGCTGACCGTGAACTACCGCACACCGAGGGAGATCATGGACGTGGCCGCCGCCGTCCTGGCCGTCAGCGACCCGGGAGTGGAGCCTCCGGTGGCCATGCGCGACGCCGGCGAGGTGCCCTGGGTGCGGCGGGTGGAGCGATCCGTCGACGGTCGCCTGGTCGACGCCGTGCGGGCGGAGCTGGACCTCATCGGCACCGGCCGCCTGGCCGTCCTCACGTCGGCGGCCCGGCGCGACGAGGTGGAGTGGGCGCTGCGGGGGGCGATGCCGGAGTCGGTGAGAGGCGGTGTCCTGGAGTCACCCGTAGCGGTGCTGGCGGTGAAGGAGGCCAAGGGTCTCGAGTTCGACGCGGTGGTGCTGATCGAGCCGGGCGAGATCGTCCGTGAGTCCGACCGGGGCCTGAGCGACCTGTACGTCGCCCTCACCCGAACCACCCGGCGCCTGGGCGTCGTCCATTGGGGCCCCCTGCCCCCGGAGCTGGCCGCCCTCGGCTCTCAGTAGCGCCGGAGGAGGCCGACGACCTTGCCGTAGATGCTGACCTCGTCGGGCCGGTACACGAGGTCCGACATCGTGGCGTTGGCGGGGCGCAGGACGATCCGGTCCCCCTTGCGGGTGAAGGTCTTCACCGTGGCCTCCTCGCCGGGAATGCCGGCCACCACGATGTCGCCCTTCTCGGCCGTCGGCTGCTGGCGGACGATGAGGTGGTCCCCGTCGTGGATGCCGGCCTCGATCATCGACTCGCCCCGGACGCGCAGCATGAACACCGGCCCGTCGCCCACGAAGTCGGCCGGCAGGGGCTGGACCTCCTCGACGTTCTCGGCCGCCAGGACACCGGTACCGGCGGCGACATCGCCCACCAGGGGGACGTGGCGCACCGGCCGGCGCCCAAGGTTGGCGCCCGAGGAAGGCTCGAAATGAACCTGGAGGGCGCGGGGCTTGGTGGGGTCGCGCAGGAGATACCCCTTGGCCACCAGCGCCGAGAGGTGGGAATGCACCGTCGACGTCGACGAGAGCCCGACCTCGGCGCCGATCTCCCGGACGCTGGGGGGATAGCCGCGCCGGCGGGCCTCGGCGTCGACGAACTCGAGGATCTGGCGCTGACGGGGGGTGAGGTCCTGCACGCTGTCCCTCCTTGAGCAGGGGGCCCGGCGCCGTTGCCGTCCCGCCCGCGGACCGTAACACGAATGCACATTCGGAGCAAACATGGGTTCTCTTTGGGCCCTTCCCCCCGCTCCCGGTACCGTGGCGGTGATGATGGCTCTTCGCCTGGCGGCTCATCGCGGTGCGGCCGGGGGCCCCTGCCCCAGCCGCCAGTCCCTGCTGCGCAGGTCCTGATATGCGGTGCCCGTACTGCCACGGCGTGGAGGACAAGGTGGTGGACTCGCGCCTGGCCGAGGCCGGCGCCGCCATCCGCCGGCGCCGGGAGTGCCTCGTCTGCAGCCGGCGCTACACGACCTTCGAGCGCGCCGAGGAGGCCGTCGTCCTGGTGGTGAAACGCTCGGGGCTGCGCGAGCCGTTCGAGCGGGCCAAGGTGGCGGGGGGTATCCGGCGGGCGACCAAGAACCGGCCCATCGACGACGAGGCCATCGAGGCGCTGGCCGCGGCGGTGGAGGAGCAGGTGCGCCAGCTCGGGCCCGAGGTGGGGACCGAGGCCATCGGCCGGGCCGTGCTCGACGGGCTGCGCACGCTCGATCCGGTCAGCTACCTGCGCTTCGCCTCCGTCTACAAGGGCTTCGACGACGTGACGGACTTCGCCCGGGAGCTCGGGCTGCTCCAGAAGACGACGTCGCCCAAATCGGGCTCCGGCCGCCCCACCACGTAGCCTCGCGGACGCTTCCCTGGGGTCATCGGGCATGTGCATGCGTGCACGATTGCAAACAATCGCGAACGGTCTCTGACCTGCCGCTTTGCTGCCTTGCTGCTGTTGACACGCATGTAGTTCTGGTGCTGTAATTACCCCCCATCTCGCGGTTCCAAGTTCGCAGACCACAACATATTGTGGTTGGAGCCGGAGAGGCCGGGACGGGGTCGGGGAAGGAAACCAGGGAGGTCAGGGCCGATGGCGATGGCGCCGGAGCAGGTCGGGATCGGGATTCGCAGGCACTTCACGCGTGCAGGGGTGCACCCCTACGACTCGGTGGCGTGGGAGAAGCGGGACGCCCGCATCCCGAACTACAAGTCGGGCGGGGACGCCTTCTTCCAGCCCGGGGTGGAGTTCCCCGTCACCTGGTCGCAGAACGCCACCAACATCGTGGCCCAGAAGTACTTCAGGGGGCAGCTGGGTACGCCGGGCCGGGAGACGTCGCTTCGCCAGGTGATCGACCGGGTGTCGGACACCATCGCCGACTGGGGCGTGCGCGACGGCTATTTCGTCGACGAGGCGGAGGCCGACGCCTTCCGGGACGAGCTCAAGTACCTGCTCGTCCACCAGCGGGCGGCGTTCAACTCGCCGGTCTGGTTCAACATCGGCGTGAAGGGCGTCCCCGCCCAGGCCAGTGCCTGCTTCATCCTCGCCGTCGACGACACCATGTCCTCCATCCTCAACTGGTACGTGGAGGAGGGCACGATCTTCAAGGGCGGGTCGGGCTCGGGGATCAACCTGTCCAACATCCGCTCCTCGGTCGAGCCCCTGGCGGGTGGCGGAACGGCCAGCGGGCCGGTCAGCTTCATGCGGGGCGCGGACGCCTCGGCCGGGACCATCAAGTGCCTGCACGCCGACACCGAGCTGGTGACCGACCACGGATCGGTTCCCATCCGCTCCGTGGCCCCCGGCTGGCGGGTGCTGACCCGCCACGGCTTCCGCACCGTCACCGCCGTCCACGACAACGGGGTGCGCCCCCTGGTGCGGGTGCGGACCGGCCTCGGGGACGAGATCCTGTGCACGTCCGAGCACCGGTTCCGGGTGCGGACGCCGCTGGGGGAGATGTGGCGCCAGGCGGACGAGCTGGGCCCGGACGACTACGTCGTCGTCGACCTCGCCCACACCGACGCCGGGTCACCGCAGCGGCTGGTGGCCGCCGATGGGCAGGGCGCCATGTTTGTGGCGCCGGGAGGCGGGGTTGGGGTCCCCGCCGACGCTGCGATGAGCCGCCAGGCGAAGAGCCATGGGCAGGGCACCGAGGTGGTGCTGCCCGAGTCGCTCGACGAGGCCTTCGCCGTCTGGCTGGGCTGGGCCCATGGCGAGGGCCGGCTGCAGCCGGTGGCCGGCAGCGGGGCGCTGGCCGTCCACCTCGACGGCGAGGACAAGGCGCTGGTCGAGCGCTACCGGGCCTTCACCACGTCGGTGTTCGGACGCACGGCGGTGGCGGGGATGGGCACGGCCCGGGGTGGTGCGGCGCCGCCGGCGACGCTGTGTGCCCCGGCGGTGGCCCGCTTCTTGCGGGACAACGGGCTGTGGCGACCGGGGGCGGCTTCGGTGCCCCGGCCGGTGCGTTCGTCGCCTGCCGCGGTGCGGGCCGCGTTCCTGGCCGGTTTGTTCGAGTCGGACGGCCACGTCCAGCACGGCTGTCCCACGCTGTGGACCCGCCGCCGGGAACTGGCCCTCGACGTCCACCGTCTGCTGCTGTCCATCGGTATCCCGTCCAAGGTGTCGCAGGCCCGCCCGCCGGTGTCGGTGAACCACGGGGGCCCGGGGGTGTCCCCCGAAAGAGCTGCGGAGGCGGAGGACGACACGGCGCCTGGGGCCGTCCCCACGAGCGGTCCCGGGGCCCGGGGGGTCCCCGAGAAGCAGGGTCTGTGGAGGGTGCGGGTGGTCGGCGGCGAGGGCGTGCGGCGCTTCGCCAAGCTGGTGGGCTTCGTCTCCGAGGGCAAGGCCCGCCTGCTGGAGACGGCGCTGGCGGTGGCCAAGGAGGAGCCGGAGGCGTTCGAGGCCAGCTGGTTCTTCCCCCACGTCGACGCCGAGCTCGACCGGCTCGGCTTCTCCGTCGGCGCTTCCCTGCGGGCCGCCATCGGCTCGTACCGTCACGACGCCCATCCCTACGGGATGAGCCTGCCCCGGGCCGCCGGCATCGCCGCCGCCTTCCCGGTCGAGCTGGAGGGTGCCCTGGCCCGCTTCGCCCAGGGGGAGGAGCTCTACGTCCCGGTGAGCGTGGAGCCGGCGGGTGAAGGCCCCACGTTCGACCTCACCGTGGAGGACGTCCACGAATATCTCGTGCACTCGGTGGTGACCCACAACTCGGGGGGCAAGACGCGCCGGGCGGCCAAGATGGTCATCCTCAACGCCGACCACCCCGACGTGGAGCATTTCATCTGGTGCAAGGCGGTGGAGGAGCGCAAGGCCCGGGCCCTGGCCGCGGCCGGCTTCGACATGGACCTGGACGGGGTCGACTCGCACTCCACCCAGTACCAGAACGCCAACAACTCGGTGCGGGTGACCGACGAGTTCATGCAGGCGGTGGTGGACGACGACGACTGGGACCTCAACGCGGTGAAGACCGGCGAGGCCATGAAGACGATGAAGGCCCGGGCCCTGCTGCGCCAGATCGCGGAGGCGGCCTGGGAGTGCGCCGACCCCGGGATGCAGTTCGACACGACCATCAACCGCTGGCACACCGCCAGTAACACTGGCCGCATCAATGCCTCTAACCCTTGCGCGGAATATGTCCACCTCGACAACTCAGCTTGCAACTTGGCCAGCATGAACCTCATGCGTTTCGTCACCAACGACGGAACGTTCGACGTCGAGGGGTTCAAGGCGGCAGTCGAGGTGATCTTCACAGCTCAAGAGATCCTCGTCGGCAACGCCGACTACCCGACCAAGAAGATCGGCGAGAACGCCCGGGCCTTCCGCCAGCTAGGCATCGGCTACGCCAACCTCGGTGCGCTTTTGATGGCGCAGGGGCTGCCCTATGACTCCGAGGAGGGCCGGGCGTGGGCGGCGGCCATCACCGCGCTGCTCACCGGCTACGCCTACGCGACCAGTGCTAGGACCGCGGGGCGGATGGGGCCATTCGCTGGGTATGCCAAGAACAAAGAGCCGATGCTCAATGTTCTGCGCATGCATCGGACTGAAGTCGACAAGATTGATGCCGCCCTCGCTCCCGCGGAAGTTCTCGATGCCGCTCGCAGCTCGTGGGACGACGCCGTCGAGATCGGTGAAACCTACGGCGTCCGTAACAGCCAGGCCAGTGTCCTGGCGCCCACCGGATGCCTCGTGGGCGGATCGCTCGTAGCGACGGATCATGGCCTCGTGCGGCTGCGCTCCCTCGGCGACCCCGAAGGTGAGCAGTGGCAGGACACCGACGTCGACGTGCTCACGGATGATGGGACCCGGCGGGCCACCAAGTTCTACGTGAATGGGCTCGAGCCGGTGGTGGACGTCACGACCAGCCGGGGCTACCGCATCCAGGGCACGATGAAGCACCGGATCAAGGTGATCGACGGCAACGGCGACTGGGTATGGCGGCGCTTCGCTGATCTGCGTGCTGGTGACCGCGTGCCGTTGGCGCTGGGGCAGATGATCGGCGAATCTCGATCGGTTTCGCTTCCGCCACTGGCGGAGAGCTCGCACTGGACCGGTGAACACCACGTCCGGGTGCCCCGGGCCATGACGCCCGAGCTGGCCGAGTTGGTGGGGTACTTCATGGGCGACGGCTCGTTGCACGCTAAGGGTTTGCGTCTGTGTGTCAGCAACACCGACCTCGATGTCGTGGATCACCTCGAGCTGCGGATGAAGTCGCTGTTCGGCATCGAGACCACCTCGCGCCCGCAGCAGGGATATACGAGCGTTGAAGCCAACTCCGTGCGACTCGCCGAATGGTGGGAGGCGTGCGGTTTCGCCAAGCGCTCGCCTGCGGAGGGGCATTGGGGGAAGGGCTACACACCACACATCCCTGATGCCGTCCTGCACACGAACGATCCGGAGGTCTATCGCGCCTTCCTGCGCGGGCTGCACGAGGCGGACGGGACGGTCACAGCCGGGTACCCGTCATGGACGACGACGTCACTGGAGTTCTCGCACGACGTACAGACGCTGCTGCTCGCGCTCGGATTCGTCACGACCCGCAAGTTCGACACGAGCGGGCGAGGCTCGAGGCTGGCGGTCCTCCGCCTGCTCAACAAGCGGGTCGCTGCCCGCTGGCTCCAGGAGATCGGCTTCATCTCGGCTCGGAAGGCGCGCTCCGTCAATGTGGAGGAGTGCCAGCAGTCAGCTCGCTACGACCACATCCCAGTTTCCCGCCAGCTCATCGACCGAGTGGTCCCCGACAACGGCCGGAACCGTCGGGTGGCGATGATGGAGTACCGGCGCAACGGCGGTATCACCCGCCGCCTTGCCGAGCAGCTGCTGGCCGATTGCCCGGACGACGAGCTCGTGCGGCTGCTGGGCTTCTTCTACGACACGGTTGCCTCAGCGGAACTCGGCGACGAGGAGCTGACCTACGACCTCTCGGTGCCCGAAAACGTCACCTACGTTGCCAACGGATTTGTGAGCCACAACACGATCGGGCTCATGATGGATTGCGACACCACCGGCGTGGAGCCAGACCTGGCTTTGACCAAGGCAAAGAAGCTCGTCGGCGGCGGGACCATGTTCATCGTCAATCACACCGTTCCCCGGGCTCTCCACCGGCTGGGCTACTCGGACGAGCAGGTGGAGGCCATCGTCGCCTGGATCGATGAACACAAGACGATCCTTGGTGCCCCTGGGCTGCGGGTGGACGACCTGCCCGTATTCGCCTGCGCCATGGGCGACAACACGATCCACTACATGGGGCACGTTCGGATGATGGCGGCCGTCCAGCCCTTCCTCTCGGGGTCGATCTCCAAGACGATCAATGCACCTGAAGAGATCACGGTCGAGGAGATCGAGGACCTCCACATCGAGGCCTGGAAGCTCGGCCTCAAGGCGATCGCCATCTACCGGGACAACTGCAAGGTGGCGCAGCCGCTGTCGACGCAGAAGAAGGCGGCCGACACGGTCGTGCGTGAGGTGGAGCGGGTGGTGGAGACGATCGTGCTCCAGGAGCCCGTCCGCCAGAAGCTGCCCCGGAAGCGGAACTCGAAGACGTTCTCGTTCCGGGTGGCGGACTGCCACGGCTACGCCACGGTGGGGGAGTACGAGGACGGCCGGCCGGGCGAGATCTTCCTCAAGGTGGCCAAGCAGGGCTCGACCATGGCCGGGATCATGGACGCCTTCGCCATCTCGGTGTCGCACGGCCTGCAGTACGGGGTGCCCCTCAAGGCCTTCGTGGAGATGTTCATCAACATGCGCTTCGAGCCGGCCGGGATCACCGACGACCCCGAGATCCGGCTCGCCGCCAGCCTGGTGGACTACATCTTTCGGCGCCTGGCGGTGGAGTACCTCCCCTACGAGGAGCGGGTCGACATGGGCATCCTCACGGTGGGGGAGCGGACCCAGCCCACCCTGCCCGGAGTGGAGGAGGCCTCGACCCCGGCGGAGCCCAGCCTGGACCTGACCGACGGCGGGAACCTGCCGCCGGCGGGGCCGCCCGCCACGAAGCCGCCCACCGCCGCCCCGGGTCCGCAGGCGGCGGCCCTACCCGAGGGCACCCGGCGGATCGACGCCCCCTACTGCTACAACTGCGGCATGGAGATGCAGCGGGCCGGGAGCTGCTACGTCTGCTCCTCCTGCGGCGCCACCAGCGGCTGTTCGTAGCACCGGGAAAGACACCGATGCCGAAGGTCCGTCGCTTCACCGCTCGTCGCCGGCCCGAAATCCCCAGTCTGTTTCTTCGCGAATCTGACAATCGTCTCTTGACCCGGGCGGGGCCACTTCTAGAGTGGAGGGTGACACGGACGTCGCTTCGGAAACGGGACGCTGGTTCGAGCGACCACCAGTGACGGCCGGGTGAGCAGCAGTTGACAAGGGCTAGCCCGAAGGAGGTGCGAAACGGCATGACCGTGGCGACCACCGAGGAGAGTCCGCCCCGCTGACACCGCCGGCCGGGATCACCGGCCGGCCAACACGCTTCGTAGTACCGATGAACGTCGAGCTGCCGGCCACAGGTTGTGGCCGGCAGCTCACTTCTCGGGGCGGAGATGGACCGTCCTGGCGGACGTATGCTGCGCCGGTGATCAACTTCTGCCCCCGGTGCGGTGCCGAGTTCCAGGTCGAGGTCATGGGCGAGATGATCCGGGCCAGCGTGCGCTGCCCCGATTGCCGCCTGGCCATCACCGAGGTCCCGGCCATGCTGAATCCTTCCGACGATGAGGTCGGCTACGAGCTGGTGGACTGGCCCGTGTCCGACCGGGGTGCGGTCACCGCCGCCCTGGCCGAGGTCGACATCCCCTTCCGCTGGGAGGAAGGCCTCGTGATCGTCGTGGCCGCCGAGGTCGAGGAGCAGGTCGACCGGCTCCTGGACGAGATCCAGGCCGAATCCGCCGGCCAGTCGCCCGACGCCGCCCTGCGGGAGGAAGGAGACGAGGAGGCTGACGGCGGCGAGGAGGCCCAGGCCGCCATGGCCGACCTGTTCGTGGCGGCCGACCGCCTCCAGCACGAGCCCTTCGACAAGGGGATCGGCGACGACCTCGTCGCCGCCGCCGCCATCGTGGGCGAGTCGCTGCCGCCCTTCGGCATCGGGCGCCCGGAGTGGGCGCGCATCCAGGCCATGGCGGCGGCCGTGGTCACCGCCCTGGACGGGGACGACGACGAGGGGATCGTCACCGGGGCCCGGTCGCTGCGGGACTTCCTGCGCGACTACGTGTAGCGGCCACCGATCCCATCTCCGGGTCGGCTCAGGGTCCGGTCAGGGTCATTCCCGATACCGATGCGGCGCCCCAGGGCCCACCATGGCCGGAAAGGGACGGAGGGTCCGTCCCGCCAGAGTGGAGTGAGTCGAGTGAATGACCTTCAGCGTTCGGATTTCATCTTCGGGGTGAGCGTGGTGTCGACGGCGGTCGTGGCCGTGGCGGTCACCCTGCTGCTCCTGTTCGCCGCCCTGAGCCCGGAGATCAACCTGGACATCCCCGGCGTGGGACGGTGCCAGGGCGGGGAGTGCTTCGGAGGCGGCGGAGACTGAACCCCGCCGGGATGCCGGAGCCTCAGAGCTGCGGTGACCGGAGTCGGTCCATCTCCCGGCGGATGCGCGGTTCGCTCACGGGGTGGGCGGTGCCCAGCGTCTGGGCGAAGAGGCTGACCCGGAGCTCCTCCAGCATCCAGCCGACGGCCTCCAGTTCGGCGGACCGGGGCCGGGCGTCGCACAGGTCCTCGTACTCCGCCTCCAGCCGCTGGACCCGCTCCATCAGCTCCTGGTCGCGCCGGGTGCCCTGGGCCAGCTTGTCGAGGCGCCGTTCCATGGCCTCGAGATAGCGCAGCACGTCGCCCAGGCGCCGGACCCCGGTGGCGCCCACGAAGCCGGGGAAGACCAACCCCGCCAGCTGCCGGCGCATGTCCGTCACCGCCGGCAGCAGCGGCGCGGCCCGGATGCCGTCGAGGCGCTGTTCGATCCCGCCGGCCACCACGAGAATGCCGCCGGTCACGGTGGCGACGTAGACCGTGGTGTCGACCAGTCCCGCCTCCACCGCTCGGCGCAGGGCGGCGAAGCCCTCCTCGTCCCACGCCGGCCCGCCGTGGTCGACCATGAGCTGGTCGGCGGCGGCGGTGATGCAGTCGCCCAGCAGCTCGGCGGCACTGCCGTAGGGGCTGCGGGCCAGAACGAGCCTGGTGTCGGTGGGCAGGAGGCGCTGGACCGTCCTGGCCGGCGACGGCATCGACAGCAACAGCAGGCGCCGGGTACCCGCCGCCATGGCCCGCTGCTGGTTGGCCCGGGTGGTCAGGACCCGCACGGCCACGCTGCCCCCCTCGTCCACCAGTGCGGGGTAGGCCTCCACGGTGTGCCCGGCCCAGGCCACTTCCACTGTGCGGGGCAGCCGGCCGAAGTTCCACTCCGACAACCCGGTCCGCTCGAACGACCGGGCCGCCTCGGCGATGGCGGCGCGCATCCGGTCCGCCAGCCTCCGCCGGAGGCCTTCGAGATCCCGGCCCGCGTCCAGGGCGCGCCCCCGCTCGTCCTCCACCCGGAAGGTCATCCGCAGGTGGTCGGGGACGCGCTCGAGGTCGAAGTCGGCCGCGCCGACCCGCTCACCGCTCAGGCGGGTCAGCTCCCGGGCCAGCACCTCCAGGAGCGGACCGTCGGCCGGGCTGGCCCCCCCGAGGAAGGCCCGGGCGTGGTCGGCGGCGGGGACCAGGTTGCGGCGCAGGGACTTGGGCAGGGACCGGATCAGGGCGGTGACGAGCTCCTCGCGCCACCCCGGGATCTGCCAGTCGAAGCCGGCGGCGTCGAGCCGGTCGAGCAGCGGCAGCGGCACGGCCACGGTGATGCCATCGGACTCCGACGTCGGGTCGAACTCGTAGGCCAGCGTCAGCTGGGCCTCGCCCACCGGCCAGGTGTCCGGGTAGTCGGCCAGGTCGACGGGGCCGGCGCCGGGGTCCAGCAACTGCTCGAAGGAGAGGTCGAGCCGGTCGGGCCCGGCCGCCTGCTCCCCCTTCCACCACCGGTCGAAATGGCGCGCCGAGGTGGCGGCCGCGGGGATGCGCTCGTCGTAGAAGTCGACGAGCACCTCCTCGTCGACCAGCAGGTCCCGCTTCCGGGCGCGGGCCTCCAGGGCCCGGACCTCGTCCACCAGCCGGCGGTTGTGCTCCACGAACCGGTGGTGGGTGCGCCACTCGCCCTCCACCAGGGCGTGGCGGATGAACAGCTCCCGGGCCCCGGCCCGGTCCACCCGCCCGTAGCCGACTTTGCGGGCGGTCACGATGGGCAGGCCGTAGAGGGCGACCCGCTCGTAGGCCATGGCCTCGCCCCGCTCGGCGTCCCAGTGCGGCTCGCTGTAGCTGCGCTTGACCAGGTGGGCGCCGAGGCGCTCCGCCCACTCGGGCTGGATGCGGGCCGCCACCCGGGCCCACAGCCGGGTCGTCTCCACCAGCTCGGCCGCCATCACCCACCGGGGCGACGTCTTGAACAGCGCCGAGCCGGGAGCGATGGCGAAGCGGGCGCCCCGGGCGCCCTGGTAGTCGCGCGTCGTTCCGTCCCGGACGCCGACATGGGACAGGAGGCCCGAGAGCAGCGACAGGTGGATCCGGTCCGGGTCCCCGGGCTGGGTGTTGATGGCGATGTCGAGGCTGCGGGTCACCTGGCGGAGCTGGCCGTAGATGTCCTGCCACTCCCGCACCCGCAGGTAGTTGAGGAACTCGGCCCGGCACCGCTTGCGGAACTGGTTCGGCGACAGGGCCTCGGCCTGCTCGGTCAGGTGCTCCCACAGGCGCAGGTAGGCCAGGAAGTCGGAGTCCCCGCCGGCGAAGCGGGCGTGGAGCTCGTCGGCCGTCGCCCGCTGGTCGGCCGGCCGCTCCCGAGGGTCCTGGATGGCCAGGGCGGCGGTGATGACCATCACCTCGTGGACGCAGCCGTGGCGGTCCGCCTCCAGCACCATGCGGCCCAGCCGCGGATCGAGGGGGAGGCGGGCCAGCCGGCGGCCGAGGGGGGTGAGCCGCCGCCCCTGGGTCCGGGAGCCCTCCGCCGGCTCAGACCCTTGTCCCGGTGTCCATGCCACCGTCAGGTCGAGCGCGCCCAGCTCTTCCAGCAGGGCCACGCCGTCTTTGATGTTGCGGGCGTCGGGCGCCTCCAGGAAGGGGAAGCGGGCCATGTCGCCCAGGCGGAGGGCGGCCATCTGGAGGATGACCGAGGCCAGGTTGGTGCGCAGGATCTCGGGCTCGGTGAACTCGGGCCGGGCGGCAAAGTCCTCCTCGGCGTAGAGCCGGAGGCAGATGCCCGGCGCCACCCGGCCGCAGCGCCCCGCCCGCTGGTTGGCGGAGGCCTGGGACACCGGCTCGATGGGGAGGCGCTGAACCTTGGTCCTTCTGGAATACCGGGAGATGCGGGCCGTGCCCGGGTCGACGACGTAGCGGATGCCGGGCACCGTCAAGCTGGTCTCCGCCACGTTGGTGGCCAGGATGACCCGGCGGCCCGAGTGGGGCTGGAACACCCGGTGCTGCTCGGCGGCCGACAGGCGGGCGTAGAGGGGGACGATCTCCACCGTACCCCGATCGCCGGCGCCCGGATCCACGGTGCCCAGATCGGCCGTGTCCAGGGCGTCGGCCGCGTCGCGGATCTCCCGCTCGCCGGAGAGGAAGACCAGGATGTCCCCCGGCCCCTCGGCGCACAGCTCGGCCACCGCCTCGCAGATGGCGTCGGCCTGCTCCGCATCCTCGGCCAGCGGCCGGTAGCGGACCTCCACCGGGTACGCCCGCCCCGAGACCTCGACGACGGGCGCCCCCCCGAAATGGGCTGCGAAGCGCTCGGTGTCGATGGTGGCCGAGGTGACCACCACCTTGAGATCCGGGCGCCGGGGCAGCAGCTGCTTGAGGTAGCCCAGGATGAAGTCGATGTTGAGGCTGCGCTCGTGGGCCTCGTCGATGATCAGCGTGTCGTAGCCCCGCAGGAGACGGTCCCGCTGGATCTCGGCCAGCAGGATGCCGTCCGTCATCACCTTGACCAGGGTGTTCGTCCCCACCCGATCGGTGAAGCGCACGGCGTAGCCGACGGCGCCGCCGACCTCGGTACCGAGCTCGGTGGCGATCCGCTCGGCGATGGTGCGGGCCGCCAGCCGGCGGGGCTGGGTGTGGCCGATGAGTCCCTCGGAAGCCCGGCCCAGCTCCAGGCACATCTTGGGGAGCTGGGTGCTCTTTCCCGACCCGGTCTCCCCGGCCACGATCACCACCTGATGGTCGCGGATGGCGGCCAGGATCTCGTCCTTGCGGGCGGTGATGGGCAGCTCGGCCGGGTAGCGGGGGACAGGTCTGGGCAAGGTGCCTGGGCAGGCTAGCTGCGATAGGTTTTCCTTCTCCCCCCTCCCACGACGGTGAAGGAGACGCCATGCCGGTGCGGCCACCTGACGACAACGACCTCAGGGCCCTGGCGGAGCGTTATCGCCTCGGGCTCTCGGACGCCGACCGGGCCGAGTTCAGCCCGTTCGTGACCGGTCTGCTGGGCAGCTGGGACGTCATCGCCGACCTCTACTCCCGTACCGCCCCCCAACCCCGCGACGACCGGAAGTGGCAATGGCCCGAGGAGGCCGAGAACGCCCTCGGCGCCTGGTACGTGCGCACCGAGATCACCGAGGGGGGCGACGGTCCGCTGGCCGGGCGCACCGTGGCCGTCAAGGACAACACGACGGTGGCCGGCGTGCCGATGATGAACGGCTCGGAGACCGTCGAGGGCTTCGTGCCGACCCGGGACGCCACCGTCGTCTCCCGGCTCCTGGCCGCCGGCGCCACCGTCACCGGCAAGGCGGTGTGCGAGGACCTCTGCTTCTCGGGGTCGAGCTTCACCTCGCGCTCCGGCCCGGTGCGCAACCCCTGGGACCCGTCGCGTTCGGCGGGCGGGTCGTCCTCGGGCAGCGCCGCTCTCGTGGCCGCCGGGGAGGTGGACCTGGCCACCGGCGGCGACCAGGGCGGCTCGGTGCGGATCCCGAGTGCCTACAGCGGCACCGTCGGGCACAAGCCGACCCACGGCCTGGTGCCCTACACCGGCGCCTTCCCCATCGAGTTCACCATCGACCACCTCGGCCCCATCACGCGCACGGTGGGCGACGCCGCCCTGATGCTGGCGGTGATGGCCGGCGCCGACGGCCTCGACCCCCGCCAGCCCCCGGGGATCCAGGGCCAGGACTATGTCGCCGCCCTGGCCGAGTCCGCCGCGGGCTTGAGGATCGGCGTGGTGGGCGAGGGGTTCGCCACCCCCGGCTCCGATCCCGGGGTCGACGACGCCGTCCGGGGCGCGGTGGAGACGCTGCGGGGCGCCGGCCTGGTGGCCGGGGACGTCTCGGTGCCGTGGCACACCGACGCCATGCACGTCTGGAACGTGATCGCCACCGAGGGCGCCACCGCCCAGATGGTCGACGGCAACGGCTACGGCATCAACTGGGACGGGCTCTACGACCCGGAGCTCATCGCTCACTACGGCCAGCAGTGGCGGGAGCGTTCCGAGCGGCTGTCGGAGACGGTCAAGCTCGTCGTGCTCGCCGGGCGCTACGCCCTGGACAACTACCACGGGCGCCACTACGGCATGGCCCGCAATCTGGCCTACGAACTGCGGGCCGCCTACGACGCTGCCCTCGCGGACCACGACGTGCTCGTGATGCCGACGCTCCCCATCACGGCGACCCCCCTGATCGAGCAGACCGCCCCCCGGGAGGAGTACTTCGCCCGGGCTCTGGAGATGATCGTCAACACCGCACCCTTCGACGTGACCGGGCACCCGGCCATCTCGGTCCCCGCCGGGCTGGTGGACGGGCTGCCCGCCGGCCTCATGATCATCGGACGGCATTTCGACGACGCCACCTGCCTGCGCGTGGCCCACACCTTCGAACAGGCGGTCGGGGGCTTCCCCGTGCCGCCCTCACCGCAAAGCTAGGGAGCCGCTCATGAACGGAGTCCACGATCTCGGCGGCACAGACGGCCTCGGGCCCGTCGTCGTCGAGGAGAACGAGCCCGTCTGGCACGCCGAATGGGAGAAGGCGGGCTTCGGCATGTTCCCGTTCCCATTTGCCGCCGGATGGTTCAACGTCGACATGTTCCGCTACGGCATCGAGCAGATGCACCCGGCGCACTACCTGCTCTCGCCCTACTACGAGCACTGGGCGCACACGGCCGAGCACTACGGGATCAAGGCCGGGGCGTTCGACCTCGAAGACCTCGAGAAGCGGACGCGTCACTACCTCGAGAATCCCAACGAGCCGCTGCCCGACACCAAGAATCCCGATCTGGTCGCCTTCGCCGACGCCGCCGTCAAGCACGGCGTGTCGGCCCGCCGGGAATCCGACGCTCAGCCTCGGTTCAAGGTCGGGGACCGGGTTCGGGTCCGTACCGACAGCCCCAAGGACCACACCCGCTGCGCCCGCTACATCCGGGGCAAGACGGGCACCGTGGAGATGGCCCACGGGACGTTCGTGTACCCCGACAGCGTCGGCAACGGCCGGGGCGACGATCCCCAGCACGTCTATACGGTCCGCTTCGACGGCACCGACCTGTGGGGGGAGTCGGCGGCGGAGCCGAACACCACCGTCTACTTCGACGTGTGGGAGCCCTACATCCAGCCGGCCGAGAGCTAGGGAGGCGCCTGATGACCAAGTCCGAGACCAGCCCGTCCCCCACGGCCACCGTGCCCCGCTCCGAGGCGGAGATCGCCGCCCGGGTGAAGGCTCTCGAATCGATCCTGATCGAGAAGGGCCTGATGACCACCGAGGCCGTCGACCGCTTCGCCGAGATCTACGAGAACGAGGTGGGTCCCCAGCTCGGCGCCGGCGTGGTGGCCAAGGCGTGGACCGACCCCGACTTCAAGGCCCGGCTCATCGAGGACGGCACCAAGGCCTGCGCCGAGATGGGGATCGGCGGCCTGCAGGGTGAGGACATGGTGGTGGTGGAGAACACCGACACGGTCCACAACGTGATCGTCTGCACGCTGTGCTCGTGCTATCCGTGGCCCACGCTCGGCCTGCCGCCCAACTGGTACAAGCAGCCCGCCTACCGCTCCCGCATGGTGCGCGAGCCCCGCACGGTGCTCCGGGAGAGCTTCGACCTCGACGTGCCCGACTCGGTGGAGATCCGGGTGTGGGACTCGAGCTCCGAGATGCGCTACTGGGTGCTGCCCCAGCGTCCCGCCGGCACCGACGGGATGAGCGAGAAGGAGCTGGCCGCGCTGGTCACCCGCGACTCGATGATCGGCGTGGGCCGGCCGAAGAGCCCGTGAGGCCAAGACCATGAGAACTGGCACGACCGAGCTCGGTGATGCCCGCCGTCGGGTCGAGCAGCTCATCACCGAGCTGCCCGGCCCCGGCGGCGACGGCGAGCAGCTGTCCTTCACCGAGCCGTGGGAGCTGCGGGCCTTCTCCGTGGCCGTCGCCGCTTACCACCGGGGGCTCTACGACTGGAGCGAGTTCCAGCTGGCCCTCATCGGGGCCATCCGGCGCTGGGAGGGCGACCCGGAGAGCGCGCCGTGGAGCTACTACGAACGCTGGCTGGAGGCGCTGGAGACCGTGCTCTCCGGCACCGGGGTCTTGACCGGCACGGAGCTTGATGGACACGCCGCCGCCGTGCTGGCCAAGCCGCGCACCACCGATCACCACCAGGCCCGGCGGGAGCCGGTGGCGGTGGACCCGGCGCGGTAGGAGGCCGGACTACAAGGCCGGACTAGGACGCCGGTGCGGTGTGGGCCGCGGGCGCCCGCGACGCCGGCGCCCCGTCCCGGCGCTCGGCGGCAGTGGCCGCCGCCCCGAAGCCCAGGGCCAGGATTCCCCACAGCAGGAGGTTCCCGCCCAGGGAGGCGAGCCGGAACCGCCACAGGAGGGTGGCCGGCACCGCGATCTCGTCGGGCGCCGGGGGCAGGAGGGCGTAGACGACGGCCATGGGCACCACCACGGCCAGGGCCACCAGGAGCAGGCGCTGGTCGTCGACCCAGCCCGCCGTCCGCAGCCGGGCGGAGAGCTGAGCGGCGCCGAAGAGCACCACCAGGGTCAGGATGATGACGGTGAAGTAGAGGGTCTGGCGCTCCGCCAGCGTGGCCGGGTCGCCCACCGCCGGAGGGTTGGGTGGGTACTTCAGCCACGGGGACAGAGTGATGGCGCCGCCCAGCACCGCCCCGGCCACCAGGGCCCGGGACAGGAGGCGGGGAACCCGTCTCCGGAGGCCGACGAAGGTGATCCCGAACAGGGCGCCGAAGGCGGCGCCGGTCAGGCCGTAGGCACCGAAGAGGCCGGCGCCCTTCTGCGCGGCGCGGGACACCTCGGGTGCCTCCTCGTGCCCCGGATTCGCAAGCCCGTCCTGGCCAAGCCCCGTAGCCCCGGCGTGGTCGGTGGCCTTGGCCGCGTTGGCCTCCTCGATGGCGATGGCGTCCTCGATGGACGGCTCACCCGTGATGCTGAGGAAGGCCGCGCTCACCAGCCCGGCCAGGATGCCGAGCATGACGGCGCCGGCCAAAACGGAGACCGGCCGCGCCGGGTCGAACCGGCGGAACATCGACGACCTCAGCGGCTCAGTGACAGGGCACGCCGAGGAGGTGGCGGCCGTCGTGGAAGGCTTCGTGCAGGAAGCTGGCGGAGCCGCTCACCGCTTGGGACAGGGAGCCGCCCTCGAAGGTCACCAGCCACAGCACGCCGACCGCCAGGGCCACGGCCAGCCATACCCAGCGGGGGACCGGCAGAGCAAGGGGACGGGTGGTGGTGATGGCAGTCATCGGACCTCCAAGTGGACGAAACCATCTCGGCTGAAGCCGGCTTCCCGAACACCGCGGCGGCGTACATTACCGCAGCGATCCGTCGACCGCTCACCCTGCTTCGTCAGGGGATCCGGGCTTGTCCGTCACCCCGGCGGCGTCGAAGGTGGCCATCTCGCCCAGGACCCGGGCGGCGGCCTCGAGGATGGGCAGGGCCAGGCAGGCGCCCGTGCCCTCGCCCAGCCGCAGGCCGAGGTCGAGGATCGGCTCCAGGCCCAGTTCCTCGAGCACGGCGGCGGCGCCCGGCTCGACCGAGCGGTGCCCGGCGACACAGCCGGCGGCGACTCCGGGCACGAACCGTTCGGCGGCCAGCAGGGCGGCGTCGGCGCTGACCCCGTCCACCACCACCGGGACGCCGGCCGCCACCCCACCGACGACGAAGCCGGTCAGGGCGGCCAGCTCCAGGCCGCCCACCGCGGCCAGCGTGGAGAGCGTCCCGGCGGCCAGAGCCCCGGCGTGCCGAGCCAGCGCCCGCTCCACCACCGCCACCTTGCGGGCCAGCCCGGCGGCGTCGACCCCCGTCCCCCGGCCGGTGACCTGCGCCGGCGCCCGGCCGGTGAGGGCGGCGATCACCGCCGCCGCCGGCGTGGTGTTCCCGATCCCCATCTCACCCGTCACCAGAGCCCTCGCACCCTGGGCCACGAGCTCGGCGGCCACCTCGGCGCCGGCGTCCAGCGCCGCCCGGCACTCGTCGCCGCTCATGGCCGGGTCCACGGCCAGGTTGGCCGTGCCCTCCGCCACCTTGCGGACCCACAGCCCCGGGGCGGCGTCGCAGCCGGTAGGGAGCGGGGTGGCGACCCCGACGTCGACGACGACCACGTCGGCTCCCACCTGGCGGGCCAGCACGTTGATGGCCGCTCCGCCGGCGAGGAAGTTGGCCACCATCTGGGCCGTGACCTCCTGGGGCCAGGGCGTCACCCCTTCGGCCACCACCCCGTGGTCCCCGGCGAACACGGCCACGGCGGCGGGTACCGGCCGGGGCGGCGGGCACCTCCGGGCGATCCCGGCCAGCTGGACGCCCAGGCCTTCCAGGCGGCCCAGAGCCCCCCGCGGTTTGGTGAGGCGGTCCTGGAGGGCGAGGGCCTCGGCGGTGGCCCGCCGGTCGGGGGGCCGGACGGCGGCCGCCGCCTCCTGGAAGGGTCCTGTCATCGGGCGCAACCTAGCCCTCGGGGCGCCGGCACCGCCCGGACCTGCGGGTTCACCCGAGGGCGGAAAATTCCCGGCCCTGGTAGACCCTCCCTGGCAGGAACGGCTTTAGATATGTCGAAATTGTGACGGGCCGAGCACTTGAGCGTGGTAACGGGGGGAACCACGACTGGTGCTCGTCACGGAGCCCGAGCCCTCCTCGGCACATGGCGTCTTGCGGAACTCTGGTGTGGTGTCGACCTTCGGGTCTTGATACCCCGGAGTGAGAGCAGGTCACCGCCGAGGGGGCTCGGGCTCACTTTTTTGCCCGGGCCGCAAGGCCGTCCATGGTGCCCGGCCGCTACCTTCGCCTCTCGTGGCGTCCATTCCCCCTGAGGTCGGCGCCCTCCTGGGTCCCGACCCGGCGGATCACTCGGGCCGGGGGGCGGGGTCGGTGCTGGCCGGCATGGTCGGCCTCAAGGCGCAAGCAGCTCATCGGGTCCTCGGCTGACCTCCCCGGGAACCGCGGCGGCGGTCCCACCGTCAGAACCAGCAGCTGACAAGTCCGAGGAAGGACACACCATGCGCCGCTGCCGCCGCACCACCCTCGCCGCCACCGCCACCGCCGCCGCCCTCGCCGTCCTGGCCGGCGCCTGCACGTCCGATACCGGTCCCGGAAAGGTCAGGGCCGAGGTGGGGATCGATCTCCGCCTCGCCTCCGCCCTGCGTCCCTTCGACGCCTGCGGGGACCTGCTCGACTACGTCCGGACCGAAGCCGCGGCCCACGCCGCCCAGGGCCAGCTGGCCTGGTTCGGCGGGGGGATGGCCGGCGACACCGTCATGGCCCTCGAGGGCCGGACGACGGGGGCGGTTTCCGCGCCGGCGGCGCAGGCCACGGACGCGGCCGGGGAGAGCGCAGCCAAGGCCGCCCCCCAGGCGTCGGGCACCAACATCCAGGAGGCCGGGGTCGACGAGCCCGACGTCGTCAAGACCGACGGGCGGCGCATCGTCACCGTGACTCCGGGGACCCAGGGCGGACGCCTCCAGGTCCTGGTGGTCGAAGACGGCAAGCACCGTCTGGCCGGCGCCGTGGCGCTGTCCGACTCGTCGGGGGACACCCGGTACGGCGGGGGCGGCGACCACGACCTGCTGCTGGCCGGTGACCGGGTGCTGGTGCGCTCTTCGACGTGGAGCGCGGCGCCCCAGCCGGACGTCCCCGCCGGGGACGAACGGGCGGGCATCGCCGCGCCGGACATGATGATCGCGCCCGGCCACCAGCGCACCCTGCTCACCCTGGTCGACATCTCCGACCCCGACGCCCCCGCCGTGATCTCGACCTTCGAGGTCGACGGCCACGTCCTCGGCGCCCGCATGGTGGGCGACGTGGTCCGGCTCGTCACCGGCTCCGGCCCCCGGGGCTTCAACCCCGTCTACCCGACCGACGGCTCCCCGGCCGAGCAGTCCCGGGTGGAGGCGGCCAACCAGGCCCAGCTGCAGGCGTCCACCCTGCGCAACTGGCTCCCCGAGTACACCCTCACCGATGCCCGGCAGGGCGCCCAGAAGGTCTCGGGTCTGGCCGTGGAGTGCGAGCAGGTCAGCCGCCCGGCGGAGTTCTCCGGGCTGGGCACCATCTCGGTGCTGACCTTCGATCTCTCCGAGGGTCTCTCCGACGGTGACGCCGTCACCGTCCTGGCCGACGGCCAGACCGTCTACGCCTCCGGGCAGGCCCTCTACGTGGCCACCACCCGCTATCGGGGTGTCCCCGAAGGCGGGGTGGCGGCGCCCGTCGCCCCCGAGGAGACCACCGAGATCCACAAGTTCGACATCACCGGTGAGGGTCCGGCCCGCCACGTGGCCTCCGGGCGGGTGCGGGGACACCTCCTCAACCAGTTCTCCATGTCGGAGCACGAAGGGCGCCTCCGGGTGGCCACCACCGACGACTCAGCAGGTTCAGCGGCGTCATCTCCGGCCCCGGACCGCAGCATCGTTCCCGTCCCGGGAGGGCCGGGCGCCTCCGAGAGCCTCGTCACCGTGCTCGAGGACCGGGCCGGGGTGCTGGAGAAGGCCGGCGAGGTCGGCGGGCTGGGCCGGGGCGAGCAGATCTACGCCGTGCGCTTCATCGGCCCGGTCGGCTACGTGGTCACCTTCCGCCAGACCGACCCGCTGTACACCATCGACCTGTCCGACCCCGCCTCGCCCCGGGTGGTGGGTGAGCTCAAGATCCCCGGCTACTCCGCCTACCTCCACCCGGTGGGCGACGGGCTCCTCCTCGGCGTGGGTCAGGACGCCACCGAGACCGGGCGTCGCACCGGGGCTCAGGCGTCCCTCTTCGACGTGTCCGACCCGGCCCAGCCCCGGCGTCTCGACCAGGTCGCCCTGGGCCAGGGCTCCAGCGCCGCCGAGTTCGACCACCACGCCTTCCTGTGGTGGGAGCCCCGGGGCCTGGCCGTCCTGCCCCTCCAGACCTACGACCCGGTGTACTCCAGCGTGGCCGTGGGCGTGTCCGTGGACCGGGGCCGCGGCCTGGGCGAGGCCGGCCGGGTCACCCATCCCGGGGCCACCCCGGGGGCCGGGACGGGCAAGGTCGCCGTCGACGGGCTGAACATCATCCAGCGTTCGCTGGTCATCGACGACGCCCTCTACACCTTCTCCCCGGCCGGCGTCCTGGCCAGCAACCTGGGCGATCTCACCGCCCGGCAGTGGGTCGGCTTCTGATCGCGCAGGCCCGTTCCACGGTCCGCCGGTGGAGGCGCACCCCGAAGCGCGCCTCCACCTCGGCGGCCAGTCTCGCCCCCGAGCGGCCCTCCGCGGCGTGGAGGAAGGACAGGATCTCGGAGCTGAGCTTGACGGGGCCCCTGCGGCCCCGTCGCTCGCCGAGCAGGCCGGCCACACCGGTGGCTTCGAAGGCGGCGGCGGCGAGATAGAAGGCGGCCCGGGAGTACCCGTGGGCCTGGGCGGCGGCGGTGGCGCTCAGGCCGCCGACGGCGTGGGCCCGGAGCATCTCGTATTTCACCTGCACCTTGTCGGCGGCCAGGAAGAAGCCTCCCGGGCCGGCGAACGGCGGGGCTGAGACGCCGGCCGGATCGGGGTGGAGCAAGCCTGCCGCCCCCAGCGCCTGCCACCGGTCCGACCCGTCTTCTGTCAACTCATGTACGCCGCCCACTGGCTATCACGCTATAGAATTACAGCGGTTCATGCCAAAAAAAGCGGCGTTCATTGTTGAACACCCTTGCCAGGCCAGGAATCTGACTCTGTCTACCTTCGCTAACGTTCGCAGTTTATGTCAAATGGCTGCAGCCCGAATTCCTCTTGATGTGTTGTCGTTGTTGTCCTAGTTTCTGGTGTGACAAGCGTTAGTTACTCGGAGATTTGACAGGTCCTGTATTGATGAGACCACTTGCCGCCGCCGCCATCCGCGTGGGCATCGTGGACGAGAACGAGATGTTCGCTCTCGGCCTGCGTGCCGCCCTGTCGGGCCAGCCCCGGATCGATCTGCCGTCCGAGGGACCGGTCGACGTGGCCGTCGTGTCCCCCACGGCCGCCGGGGAACGCAGCTTCGCCTGCCCCCTGGTGCTGTGCGGGGAACCTCCCGCCCGGCTGGCCGAGGGCAACCAGGTCCTCGCCGTGCTGCCCCGTTCCACCCTCACGCCAGAGCAGCTCCTGGCCAGCATCCACGCCGCCGCCGCTGGCCTGAGGGTGAGCCCCCCGCAGGTGCCGGTGTCCTCCCGGCTCGACGGGCGGCGCCTCGACGTGCTTCGGCTCTTGGCCGCCGGCGCCGGCACCCATGAGATCGCCCGGCACCTCGGGTATTCGGACCGGACGATCAAGAGCGTGGTCCGAGAGATCCAACTGGCGCTCGGTACCCGCAACCGGGCCCAGGCGGTGGCCGAAGGGGTACGTCAGGGTCTCATCGGGCTGAGCGTCGAGACCTGAGGCGCTCGACCGCCCTCCTGATCGGGCGGGCCCGGCGGGCAGCCGGTCTGCCCCGCCGGCCCTCCGGGCCCCCACGAGCGGGTACCCGACAGGTCAGAACCGGCGGCCGGTGACGCCCGAAAGACCGTCCATAGGCATCTAGGAGCGGGCCTCCGCACTTGGTTGGATCGGCCCGTGATCGAGGAACGCCCCGTACGGGTCTGGGTGGATGACCAGAACGACATCTTCCGCCTGGGACTCACCGCCTGCCTGGATGCGCCCGGACTGGTGCTCTCAGGTGAGAGCCGGGCCCTGGCCCCCACCCCGGACCTGGACCGGATCGACATCCTCGTCTTCGACCTGGGCGGCGGGCGGCTGGGTGAGGTGGTACGCCTCACCCAGGGCCGCGCCACCCGACTCCTGGCCATCGTCGCCAGCGCCTCCGACGGCCTGCTGGTCGATGCCGTGGAGGCCGGGGTGGCCGGAGCCCTGGTCCGCTCGGAGGTGACCCCGGCCACCTTCCTGCACTGTCTGCGGTCGGTGGCCGGGGGCAATGGTTCCGTCCCGGCCACCGCCCTGGCCAGCCTCCTGGCCGGGCCGGGCGCCGGGCGCCGGAACGGGTCGACCGGCCACCTGACCGGCCGGGAACTCGACGTGCTCCGCCTCCTGTCCCAGGGGGAGAGCACCCGGGAGATCGCCGTCGGCCTCTCCTACTCCGAGAAGACGGTCAAGAACATCGTCCATGACCTGCTCGTGCGCATGAACTGCCGCAACCGGGCCCAGGCCGTGGCCCTGGCCACTCAACGGGGCCTGATCTGATGACCGCCCACCGGGTGGTGATCGGAGACTTCGGGGCCGTCGCCCGGCTGGGCCTGTTGGACCTCCTGGCCGAAGAGGGCCTCGAGGCGGTGGGGCACGCCGAATCCCGGAAGCGTCCGGGGATCATCCCCCTGGTCAACGAAGTGCGGCCCGACGTCGTGGTGCTCGATCTCGACGACGAGGCCGCCCTGGAGGTGGCGGTGCAGATCACCTCTGAGTTCCCGGCCATCAAGGTCGTCGCCTGCTCCTCCGAAGAGCCCGTCATGCAGGTCTTCCCACCGTTCCACCACGGAGAGTCCTACCTGTCCCAGCTGACCCGGGCCCACCTGGCCCAGGCCCTGCACAACTAACCACACAACCAAAGAGAGAGGAGCACAGTCATGCGAAGAAGCACCTGCGGGTCGGTGGCGCTGGCGGTCCTGGTGTCATTGATGGTGGCCTCGGCCGGCATCGCCGGCGCCGCCCCGGCCCGGGACGGGGTCTACTTGCCCGCCGCCCGGGCGGAGGACCCCAGCCCCAACGAGCCGGCGGACGAGAAAGCCGACAAGGCCGAGAAGAGCCAGAAGGAGGAGCTCTGCCCCCAGGAGAAGTGGGTCATCGCCCTGCCCATCGAGGGGCTGGCCTGCGTGCTGCTGCTGCCCAAGCCGCCCGCCGAGGATGAGGGCGAAGACGGCGGCGGCGCCGGCGGGGGCGCCAGCGCCGTGCTGCAGTAGCGCATGCGGGAAGCGACCACCGTGCGAAGGGGGACGTCGTCCCGACGCCGAGGAGTACTGGCCCTGGCCCTCATGTCGGTGCTGCTCGTCGTCGTCGGCGACGTCCCCTCCGCGGGTTTTCCCAGCCTGGCCCCCTCCGTGCCCGCCGGCTCGACCGGCGGGCTGTGGATGTTGCGCTTCGCCGAGGAGTTCGACGGCGAGGCGCTCGACGTTTCCCGCTGGTCCAACGGGTTCGGCTGGGGCCCGTCGTCCGGCAACACCTTCGGCTACTGCGACCCGGATCACAACGAGGTGGAGGACGGGATACTGGCGCAGCGCATCGAGCGGCGGGCCCAGGGCGGCAAACCCTTCTCGGTGGGCTGCATCAACAGCCGGCACCACTTCTCCCAGCTCCACGGCTACTGGGAGGTGCGCCTCCGGGCGGCCGGGTGTGCGGGGGCTCGGGCCGCCTTCTGGGGCAAGCCCGACGACGAGTCGTGGCCGCCCGAACTCGACGTCATCGAGATTCACGGCGACGAGCGCCGCGTGGCCCGCCTCTCCGCCCACTGGCGGGAGGGAAAGAGGATCGTGCGCAGCCGGGGCCGGTGGCGCGGGCCGGACTTCTCCGCCGGCTGGCACACCTTCGGAGCGGAATGGAGCCCCACGGAGACCATCTGGTACGTCGACGGGGTGGCTCGCCGCCACCTGGCTGCCGGCGCCAACCACATGGACGACAGCGGTCCCTTCTACATGATCGTCAACGCCCAGGTGTACCTCGCCGACTCCACCTGCGGTGACGCCGGTTCCCACCAACTGGTCGACCACGTCCGCGTCTGGTCCCGACCCTGAGGGCCCTTTGGCCGGCCGGAAGTCCCCGGCCGAAGGGACCCAGGAATGCCCGCCGGCCTCTGGGAGCGCACCTCCGCAACTGGTTGCATCCACTCCATGGATACACGGGTGTGGATCGACGACCCCAACCCCATCTTCCGGATGGGCCTGGCCTGCTGCCTGCGGCGGCCCGGATTCGTGCTCACCGGGGAGAGCTCCGGGTTCGTGCCCCAACCCGACCTCCACCGGACCGACATCCTGGTCTTCGACCTGGGAGAGCAGAGCCTGGGTTGGGCGCTGGGTCGGGCCGGGGAACGCCGTCCGGCCCGGCTGCTGGGACTGGTCGGAGGAGGCGGGCCCGACCGGGAGCTGACCCGGGGACTGTGCACGGTGCTGGTGCGCTCCGAGCTCACCCCGGCGACCTTCGTCGACTGCCTCCGGTCGCTGGCCGAGCTCCGCCCCGCGGTCCCGGAGTCCCGGCCCCTGCCCCCACCGGTCCTGACCGAGGAGGAGCTGGAGGTGCTCCGGCTCCTGGCCCGGGGAGAGGGACCCCGGGAGATCGCCCGGGAGCTCGGCTTCTCCCGGTGGGCGGTGCGGGTGAAGGTGGCCGGGCTGGTCGAGCGGTTGGGAGCCCGTAGTCCCGCCCAGGCCGTGGCCCGGGCCTTGGGCGAGGGAGTCATCTGATGGCCGCCAGCGCGGGGGAACGCGTGCTCGTGGCCGGCATTCCCCGGTCGGGTACCACCTGGGTCGGCCGGGTCCTCGGTCAGGCGGATCGGGCCTGCTATGTCCACGAGCCCGACAACCACCTCGTCCGTCCCGAGGCGTGGTGGGCCAAGCGGGAACTGGGCGCCTACCCGCGCCTCCTCCCCGGCCAGGCGGCGCCCGACTACGAGCGGCTCTTCGCCGTGGCCTTCGCCGGCGGGTCCCGGCCGTCGCTGCGCTACACCTGGGCCCGGGCCCTGCACCGCTGCGTCCCCCGCCGCCAACGGCGGACTCCCCGCGCGCCGGGGTCCGCCGAGACCGGAACCCTGCGCCTGGCCCGGGGCCTCGCCGGCCACGGTTCGGGCGGCGGCGGAAGCGAGCATGTCGTGGTCAAGTCGATCTTCTGCGCCCGTTCGCTGGAGTGGCTGGCGGAGCGCTTCGAACCCGCCGTCGTGGTCGTCGAACGGCACCCCTTCGCCGTCATCGGCAGCTGGGCCGAGCTCGGCTGGAGCGCCTTCCTCGACACCGACCCGGCGGCGGTGGCCGAGTGCCGGGCGGCCTTCGGGGTTGAAGCACCCCGGAGTGGTGCCCCGTGGGTGGACCGGGCCGCCTGGCACTTCGGCTTTCTCTCCGCCGCACTGGGGCGGGCGGTGGCCCGCCATCCCCATTGGCAGGTGGTTAACCACGAAGCTCTGTGTACCGGGCCCGAGGCCGGGTTCGACGTCCTGTGCGACCGGTTGGGGCTGAGCTTCGGGACGGGTGCCCGGCGGTTCCTGCTCGCCTCCAATCGGCCGGGGAAGGGGTATTCCACCAATCGGGTGTGGGCCGATCAGGTCGGCCGGGGCCGGCTGACGCCACCGGAACAGGAACGCGTGACCGAGATCCTGTCCCGGTTCCCGGCGCTGCGCCCGGCTACTCCCGGACCCATCTCGGCGCCGGCACGGGCGGTGCCCGCGCCCTTCGTCCCCGCCCCGCTGTGAGGCCACTCCGGTTCCCCCGGCACCGCCGACGTCATGCCGGCGCCCTGGCCCTCGTGCTGGCCGTCGTGACGGCGGCGCCGGGGGCCACCGCCCAGGCGACGGTGGCCTGCCCCCCGGGGCGGGCCGGGGCGTTGCCCACGGGCACGGGGGAGACGTCGGGCGTCACCGCCTCGGGACGTTTCCCGGGTTGGGGCTGGGTCATCCGCGACTCGGGGCATCCGCCCAGCCTCTACGCCGTGCGCTTCCTCCCCGACGGCCGGACGCTGGTCCGGGAGATCCGGGTGGCGGGCGCCGACAACACCGACTGGGAGGATGTCGCCTACGCCCTCAACCGGGACGGCACCGGGCGGCTCTACGTGGTGGAGAGCGGCCAGACGGGTCGGGACCATTACATCTACAAGATCCCTGAGCCCGATCCCCTCGGGCGGGAACGCTCCGTCCCTTTCCGCCGCTACCGCTACGCCTATCCGGGTGGCCGCCACTTCAACACCGAGGCTGCCTTCTTCCATCAGGGCCGGATGGTGCTGGTGACCAAGACGAGCCCGGCCCGGGTCTACCGCTTCGAGCAGTTGCTGTCCTCCCGGCGGATCAACCGGCCCCGTTTCGTCGGGGTGCTCCGGGGGGCCCGGACGGTTTCGGTCACCCGGGTGTCGCCGGACGGGCGGGTGCTGGTGGCGGCCAACCACACCCGGCTCTACATCTACCGTTCCGCCGTCCCCTCCGCCGCCCTGTCGCAGTTCGTGGCCCGCCGGCCCGACCAGTCCAAGGTGGTGGCCATCGGCGACAACATCGAAGCCGGCGATTTCTTCCCCTTCCGCCGCTGCGAGCTGCTGCTGGCGGCCGAGTCGAAGAACATCTACCGCCTCACCACCGACCCTTGACCCATTGCCCTGCACCATGATGGTGCCGTGCGGGTGGTGATCGAAGGGGTGAACCTTCCCGGCCGGCGGGGCGAGCGGTTCGTCGACCTGAGCTGGGGGACGGTGGGAGCCGATGGGGCCTTCACCATGTTCCGCCGGGCCAAGCTCATGCTTCCCGCCGTCGATCCCGCCGTCCTGGCGGAGGCCCGCCGGCCGGGGTCGAGCCTCGTCGGGCGCCTCAGCCTCACGGGCGGCGACGGCGGCCCCCGCTGCGGCGGTGCGCCCGCCCGGCATCGACTGGTCGGCGGAGTGAGAACAGAGACGTGCGGAGCATGGCTCGGCGGCTGGGGCTGGGGCCCCCGGCTGCACCGCGATGAGCCGCCAGGCGAAGAGCCATGAGCACAGTACTGCCGCTGGAGGTGTCCCCCGACGCCCACGTCCTGGCCCGGGCGGCCGCCCGCCACGCGGTCGAAGCGGCCGACGCCGCCCTGGACGAGCGGGGCCGGTTCACTCTGGCCGTCTCCGGAGGCGGGACCCCGCAGCGGTTCTTCGAGGAGCTGACACACCGGCCCCTGCCCTGGCGGAGCATCCACGTGTTCCAGGTGGACGAGCGGGTCGCCCCCGCCGGCCATCCCGACCGCAACCTGACCGGCCTGAGCCGGTACCTCCTGGAACGGGTGCCGATCCCGGCGGCCAACGTCCATGCCATGCCGGTGGAGGCGGCCGACCTCGATGCTGGCGCCGACGGGTACGCCGCCGGACTCCGGGAGGTGTGCGGTCCGGAGGGCATCCTCGACCTTGTCCACCTGGGGCTGGGCGAGGACGGCCACACTGCCTCCTGGCCCCCGGGCGATCCCGTGGTGGACGTGACCGACGCCGACGTGGCCGTGGTCGGTCCCTTCAACCGCTACCGGCGGATGACCCTCACCCTGCCGGCCGTGAACCGGGCCCGGAGGATCATTTGGGTGGTGGACGGAGCCGGCAAAGCACCGGCCCTGGCCCGCCTCCTCGACGGCGATCCCGGCCTACCCGCTTCCCGGGTCCGCCGGGAGGGTGCGGTCGTCCTCGCCGGTGCGGCCGCCGCGCCCCCGGCGCCATAGCCTTCCTGAACATGGATTTCGCCTTCACCGAGGAGCAGGAGCAGTTCGCGGCGGAGCTGGGCCGGTTCGCCGAGAAGCGCCTCGCCCCCGACTACGCCCGCTGGGACCGGGGCGAGCCCTTCCCCCGGGAGCGCCTCGGCGAGCTGGCCGCCCTGGGCATCACCGGCCTGCGGGTGCCCGAGGAGTACGGCGGGGCGCCCGCCTCCTACGTCACCCTCGGGATCGCCTCCGAGCAGCTGGCCCGGGGCGATTTCAACTACTCCCTGTTCGTGCAGCTGGGGGCCATCGCCGCCGACCTGCTCACCCTCCACGGTTCCGACCGGGTCAAGGAGCGCTGGCTGCCGGCCCTGGCCGAAGGGCGGTCCGTGGTGGCCTTCGCCCTGACCGAGCCGGGGGTGGGCTCGGATGCGGCCAAGCTCGTCTGCCGGGCCGAACGCGGCCAGGGCGGTTGGGTCCTCACCGGCGAGAAATCCTCCATCACCTTCGCCGGCTACGCCGACGCCTCGGTCGTCTTCGCCCGCACCGGCGGGGAGGGTGCCCGGGGCGTGAGCGCCTTCCTCGTCCCGCTCGACGTCCCCGGAGTGAGCCGTCAGGTGTACGCCAGCGCCGGCGAGCGCCTGTCCCAGCGGGGGTCACTCTTCCTCGACGAGGTGACGGTGCCCGACGACCACCTGCTCGGTGACGAGGGCGGCGGGTTCGTCCAGGCCATGCAGTCCTTCGACTACAACCGGGCCATCATCGCCCTCGCCTTCGTGGGCACCGCCCGTCAGGCCATCGACGAGGTCATCGCCTACACCAAGGAACGCCACGCCTTCGGCCGGCCGCTCGCCTCCCATGAGGGCGTCGCCTTCCAGGTGGCCGAGCACCTCACCGGCCTCGACGCCGCCCGCCTCCTCAGCTACCGGGCCCTGTGGAAGAAGGACCGGGGCGAACCCCATGCGTCGGAGGCGGCCATGGCCAAGTGGTACGCCGGCAAGGTGGGCGTCGACGCCACCCACGCCGCCATGCTCCTCCACGGCTACTCGGGCTACTCGGCCGACGCCCCCTTCGAGCAGCGCCTGCGGGACCTCATCGGCCTGCAGATCGGCGACGGGACCCCGGAGATCATGAAGGGGATCATCGCCCGGGAGGCCTACGGCCGGGCCTTCACCGCCTACCGCTGAGCTCAGCCCGAGGTGCGCGCCATCGACGCCCTCCGAGGGCCCGTATCGCGCTCACTCCTTGGGCTCGAAGTCCAGCGAGAGGCTGTTGATGCAGTAGCGCTGCCCGGTGGGCGCGGGACCGTCGTCGAACACGTGGCCCAGGTGCCCGCCGCAGCGCTTGCACACCACCTCGGTGCGCACCATGCCGTGGGTCTTGTCCACGTGGAGCTCGACGTTGTCGTCGTCCTCGGGCCGGTAGAAGCTCGGCCAGCCCGTCCCCGATTCGAACTTGGTGTCGGACGAGAACAGCTTGGCTCCGCAGCCGGCGCACACGTAGGTGCCGTCGGTCTTGTTCTGCAGCAGCTTCCCGGTGAAGGGCCGCTCCGTCCCGGCCTCGCGCAGCACCTGGTACCGGTCGGGGTCGAGCTCGCCGCGCCACTCCTCGTCGGTCTTCTCCACGTCGCGCCCCATCGGTCCTCCGAGTCTCTCGTCGTCGCCAGGAAGGTCTCGTCGTCGCCAGGAAGCCTAGGAGGGTGCGGGGCCCTGGGGGAGCGCCAGGGCGCCCAGGAACCCGTCGGGGTCCTCCAGGCTGACGGCCAGCCGGCGCAAACGCACCGGGATCCCGACGGTCCAGGCCCGGGCCGGTGGGTCCACGTCCAGGTGGACGATGCCGTGGCGGGAGCCGTTCACCAGCCAGCGGCCCCGCCAGCCGTGGGCGCCGGCGGTGATGCCCTTCACGTCAGGGCCGCGCCGGGCGCCGGTGATGGCCCGGCGGGGGATGCGGGCCCCGAAGCCCCAGCCCAGGCGAACCCGGACGCCGTCGTCGTCGAGCTCCACGTAGGAGCCGCTCCGGGGCATCCCGAGGACGGGAAAGACCTTGGCGTTGATCCCCGAATAGAGGATCGGGAAACGCTGGCGCACATTGTCCATGGTGGTCCCTTCCCGTCCCCGCCGCCAGCAGGTAACATCTGCATATCCACGCAGATGACAACAGATGACGACAACAGATGACAAGGAGTGGAGTGGTCCGGACCCCGGCGGCGATGGCGGTGGACACCTGTGAGGTGCGCATGGTCGATCCGGCGCGGGTGGCCGAGGTGCGCCAGGGTCTGATCGGGCTGCCCGAGGCCGAGCGTCTGGCCGGGCTCTTCCGCCTGCTCGGGGACCGCACCCGGACCCGGATCCTCTTTGCCCTGGTCGAGGCGGGCGAGCTGTGCGTCTGCGACATCGCCGCCACCGTCGGGGTGCCCGAGACCTCCGTCTCCCAGGCCATGCGCCTCCTGCGCACGGCCGGCGTGGTCCGCTCCCGCCGCGACGGGCGCATGGTCTGGTACCGGCTGGACGACGACCACGTCCGCCTCCTGCTCGACCTCTCCCGCGAGCACCTCCGCCACGGGGTCGCCTGATGTCGTCCGAGAACGCCCATCACGATCACGATCACGACCAAGGCGGCGGCGACGGCGGCGGCGCGGCGGTCCGGCTGGCGCCCGGGGAGCGGTCCGCCGCCCTCGGCCGGGCCCGCCTGCTCAACCGCGTCACCCTGATCTGGAACGTGATCGAGGGGATCGTGGCCGTCAGCGCCGGGGTGGCGGCCGGCTCGGTCAGCCTCATCGGCTTCGGGATGGACTCGGGCATCGAGGCCTCCGCTTCCGTCGTGCTCGCCTGGCGGTTGGGTCAGGAGCGGCGGGCCGGCTGCATGGCCGAGTACGACCGGCGCGCCGTCCGCCTCATCGCCGTGGCCTTTGCCGCCCTGGCCGGCTACGTCTGGCTCCAGGGCGGACACGACCTGGTCACCGGGGCCCGGCCCGACGCCAGCGTGCCCGGCCTGGCCATGGCCCTGCTGTCCTTCCTGGTCATGCCCCGCCTGGCCCGGGCCAAGCGGGCCCTGGCTCCCACCCTCGGGTCCCAGGCCGTGGCCGCCGACGCCGACCAGACCAACCTGTGCGCCCTCCTCTCGGGCGTCCTCCTGGCCGGCGTGGGTCTCAACGCGCTGTTCGGCTGGTGGTGGGCCGACCCCGTCGCCGCCCTGGTCATCGGCGCCCTGGCCGCGGCCGCCGCCCGGCGGGCCTGGTCGGCCGAGTCCCTGGCCGACACCTGTTGCCCCTGAATCAGGGCGAGGTCCCCCGGGCCAGCCGGGCGCAGCGGGGCGCCGCCAGCTGGGCCAGGTTCTCGAGCAAGGCCTCGTCCGCCGCGCCGAAGGCGGCGGGAGTGTCCGAGTCGATGTCGAACTGGCCCACCACCGAACCCCGGTGGCGGATGAGGACCACGATCTCCGAGCGGGTCGACGTGGAGCAGGCCAGGTAGTTGTCCAGCTCGCCCACGTCGGCCACCACCTGGTTTTCACCCGTGGCCACTGCCGTGCCGCACACTCCCCGCCCGACCGGGATCCGGGTGTGCGTGGTCGGAGCTCCGACGTAGGGCCCCAGCACCAACTCCTCGCCGGCGAGAAGGTAGATGCCCACCCAGTTCCAGGCCGGACGGGCGGTGTGGAGGAGCGCCACCAGTCCGGCCAGGGCCTCTTCGTCCGCCTGGTCATCGGCCAGCACGCCCGCGGACCTGGCCCGGATCTCCTCGTCCTCCATGCCCGGGCAACCTATAGGGTGCTCGGCCGTGCCCAGGCCCACGCCCGCCGCTGCCGCCGCCGCGCTGGCTGAGCGGGACCCCGTCATGGCCCGCCTGGTCGCCGCCGCCGGCCCGCCCCAGTTCAAGGGCCGGCGCCAGGCCGACCATTTCGCCGCCCTGTGCGAGAGCGTGGTGTACCAGCAGCTGGCCGGGAAGGCGGCGGCCGCCATCTTCAGCCGCCTGTGCACCGCCCTCGGGGGGCCGCCGGCGCCCGACGCCCTCCTGGCCGCGCCCGACGAGGTGCTGCGGGGCGCCGGGCTGTCGGGAGCCAAGGCCGCCTGCCTGCGGGCCCTGGCCGAGGCCGCCACCTCGGGGAGCCTCGATCTCGGGGCGGCCGGGCGCATGAGCGACGACGACCTGGTGGACCACCTCAGCGCCGTGCGGGGCATCGGCCGGTGGACGGCGGAGATGTTCCTCATCTTCACCCTCGGCCGCCTCGACGTGTGGCCGGTGGGCGATTACGGCGTCCGCAAGGGCTACGCCCTGGCCTACGGCCTGCCCGACCTGCCCACCCCCCGCCAGCTCACCCCGCTGGGCGACGCCTTCCGCCCCTACCGCTCGGTGGCGGCCTGGTACTGCTGGCGGGCGGTCGAGCTGGGAGCCGTTCCTTCCTGATGCGCGTCCCCATCCGCCGGCTCGACCCCGACCTGGCCCTGCCGGTCGCCGCCCATCCGGGCGACGCCGGCTACGACCTGAGGGCCCGGGAACCGGTCTCCCTCGCCCCCGCCGGCGGCCGGGCGGCCGTGCCCACGGGCATCAGCCTCGCCATCCCCGAGGGGTTCTGCGGCCTGGTCCTCCCCCGCTCCGGGCTGGCCCTGCGCCACGGCGTCACCTGCCTCAACGCGCCCGGGCTCATCGATTCCGGCTACCGGGACGAGGTGAAGGTCATCCTGGTCAACCACGACCCGGCCGAGGCCTTCGCCGTGGCTCGGGGCGACCGCATCGCCCAGCTGGTCATCGCCCGGGCCGAGACCGTGGAGTGGGAGGTGGTCGACGACCTCGACGCCTCCACCCGCGGGACGGGCGGATTCGGCTCCACCGGCCGAATGTGAAGCCGCCGTTCACCGGCGGTATGTCCGGGTTCGTGCTGCCGTGTACCAAAGGCGCCGGCAAAGTACGGAAAATTCACCCGCTAACGGGAGGTTCGCGACGGAGCATGACGAATCTTCCGAACCGACACCTCGCGCCACGCCGATCACCCCGCTCGGCGATCCCAACCCCGAAGCAACGGGCGCGCAGGCCCTGTCAAATCAAGACCAGCCACTGCCGGCTGTTCATAGCGCGAGGGGGCGGGCGACCGCCCCCTCGCCGCGTCCGAGCCCGTTCGAGATCGAGCGTATACTTTCGAAAATAGTTCTCATTCGAGTTCGGAGGCCGAGCATGCGTGGACGGGGGGGCGCCGCCGTTGTCCTGGCCGGGGTGCTCGTCGCCGGCGCCTGCGGCGGAGCGGGGGGCGACCGCACGGCGGAAGGCAAGGCCCGGCTCCAGGTCGTGGCGGGCTTCTACCCCCTCTTCGAGGCCGCCCGGCGCGTGGCGGGGGACCGGGTGGACGTCGTCAACCTGACCCCGGCGGGGACCGAACCCCACGACCTCGAGCTCACCACGCGCCAGGTCGATCTCATCGAGGGGGCCGACATCGTCGTCTTCCTGGGCGCGGGATTCCAGCCCGGCGTGGAAGAGGTGGCCCAGCGGGGCGAGGGAGAGGCCATCGACGCCCTGAAAGGGCTCACCTTGACGCCCGGGTCTCCGGAGGAGGGACACGCGGGCGGAGACCACGCCGGGGAGGAGATGGACCCCCATGTGTGGCTGGACCCCGGCCTGTTGGGCCGGGTGGTGGAACGGGTGGAAGCCGGTCTGGCCGAGGCGGACCCCGAAGGGGAGGCGGTCTACGCCAGGAACAGTGAGGCCTACCGCCGGGAGCTCGGCCTCCTCGACGACGAGTTCGGCCGCCGCCTCAGCCATTGCCCGCGCCGGGTGCTGGTCACCGCCCACGCCGCCTTCGGCTACCTGGCCCGGCGCTACGGGCTGACCCAGGAAGCCGTGGCCGGTGTCTCGCCCGAGTCGGAGCCCAACCCGGAACGCCTGGCCGAGCTGGCCGAGCTGGTGCGCGCCACGGGGACCACCACGGTGTTCACCGAGACCCTGGTCTCGCCGAAGGTGGGGGAGACCCTGGCCCGGGAGGCGGGCGTCACCACCGCCGTGCTCAATCCCCTCGAGGGCCTCACCCCCGAGGAGCTGAAGGCGGGAAAGACCTATGCCTCGGTGATGCGGGACAACCTCGACACCCTGGTCAAGGCGCTGGGGTGTGGTGAAGACGGCTAGCACCACGGGGCCGGTACACTCCGCGAACAGTTCTCATTCCAGGAGGCTGTGGTGGTCCCCGCCCTGCAGGTCGACGCCGTATCCTTCGCCTACCCCCGTCAGGCGGTGCTGGACGGCGTCACCTTCGACGTGGACCCGGGCGAGTTCGTGGCCCTGGTGGGACCGAACGGCTCCGGGAAATCGACGCTGCTCCGCATCGCCCTCGGCCTGACCCAGCCCCAAGGGGGCCAGGTCCGCCTCTTCGGGGCCGCCCCCGACGCCCTCGCCGAGCGGTGGCGGGTGGGGTACGTCCCCCAGCGCCCCATGCTCGCCGACGTCCTCCCCGCCACGGTGGAGGAGGTCGTGGCCTCCGGTCGTCTGGCCCGCCGGGGGTGGCACCGCCGACTCCGGGGCGACGACTGGGAGGCCGTCGAGGCCGCTCTGGGCGCCGTCGACCTGCTGCCCCTGCGCCGGCGCCTGCTCTCCGAGCTGTCCGGCGGTCAGCAGCAGCGGGCCTTCATCGCCAAGGCCCTCGCCTCCCGTCCCGAGCTCCTGGTGCTCGACGAGCCGGTGGCCGGCGTCGACGTCGAGTCCCAGCGCAGCTTCCGGGACTCCCTCGTCAGCTTGATCTCCGGGGGCCAGGGGGACCCAGGGTCCCCAGCGCGGGGCACCGCCGTCCTGCTCGTCTCCCACGAGCTCTCGGCGGTGGCCGACGACCTCGACCGGGTGGTCGTGCTGCGCCACGGCAAGATCGCCTTCGACGGGTCACCGGCTGACCTGTCGGCCACCGGGGTCAGCCTCGGTATCCACCCCCAGGACCTCCCCATGTGGCTGGAACGGTGATCCCCGGGATGTCGGTCGGCGTCCTCCCCCTGCCCTGGCCCTTCGACCGCCAGTACATGCAACTGGCGCTGCTGGCCGGTGTGATGGTGGGGGCCTGCGCCCCATTGATCGGCGCCTTCCTCGTGCAGAAGCGCATGTCGCTGATGGGCGACGGGATCGGCCACGTGGCCTTCGCCGGGGTGGCCGGCGGGTTGCTGGTCGGCGTGTGGCCGCTGGGCAGCGCCCTGGTGGTGGCCGTGGTCGGGGCCGTGGCCCTGGAGTGGCTGCGGTCCCACCGCCAGGCCTCGGGTGACCTCATGCTCGCCCTGCTCTTCTACACGGGCATCGCCGGGGGGGTGGTGCTCTCGGGCCTGGCCGGGTCCTTCAACGCCGGCATGCTCACCTACCTGTTCGGCTCCATCCTCACGGTGAGCCCAGCGGACGCCTGGCTGGTGGTGGCGCTCGGCGCCTTCATCGCCGCCGCGGTGGCCGTCACCTGGCGGGCCCTGCTGGCGGTGGTGCTCGACGAGGAGGCAGCCCGGGTGGCCGGACTCCCGGTGGACGCCCTCAACCTCGCCCTCGCCGCCCTCACCGCCCTGACCGTGGTGGCGGCCATGCGGGTGGTGGGGGTCCTCCTGGTGGCCGCCCTCATGGTGCTCCCGGTCGGGACCGCCCAGCGCCTGGCTTCCTCCTTCCGGTCCACCCTGGCCTGGTCGGCGGCCGTGGGGGTGTCGGCGGCGGTGGCCGGTCTCGCCGCCGCCCGGATCTGGGGCCTGGCGCCCGGCGGTTCGATCGTGCTGGTGGCGGCCGGCGCCTTCCTCGTCTCGGCTCTCGTCGGCGGGCGCCTGCGCCCGGGCCGGACCGCCGCCCCACCTCTGCCCGGCTGAACGGTGTCCCTTGGCCTCAGGGCCGGTCGATTACGGTACGGGCCGATCGTGGCTTCGGGAGGTGGGATGAGAGTTCGGCGTGGGTTCCTGTTGATGGCGGCGACGGCGGTCTTGCTGATCTCGGCCGGCTGCGGAGACGACGAGACGGATCCGGACGCGGCGCCGGAGACCAGCGCGACGACGTCTGCGCCCACAACGAGTGCTACCACCCCCGCCGCCACCACCCCTGCCGCCCAGGGCGTGAAGTTCCTCGAACCGGCCGACGGCGCCAAGGTGACGGGGAAGGTCAACGTGAAGATGGAGGCGATCGGCTTCACCATCGAGCCGGCCGGGGAGGTGAAGGCGGGGGCCGGTCACTTCCACATCATCGTCGACGGCGATTGTGTGGCCCCCGGCCAGGTGATCCCCAAGGACGACAAGAACCTCCACTACGGCATGGCCCAGACCGAGGCCGAGCTCACGCTGGGGGCCGGGAGCCACACCTTGTGCCTCCAGGCCGGCGACGGCGCCCACAGCGCCCTCGACCTCACCCACAAGATCACCGTCGAGGTCCAGAACACCGGCTACTAGGAACTCAGCAGGGAACCTCGGAGGCGGTCGGCGGGCGGGGCGATCGCCGGCCGTCCGTGGTCTGCCACCGGTTCGCTTCGACGACCCCGGCGATGTCGCAGGCCGAGAAGGGACCGGCCACCGGGTTCACCCGCGGCGACATGAGGTCGCCCTCGAAGTTGGCGTGGCGGAGTCCGAGGGCATGGCCGACCTCGTGCTTGGTGATCTGCTCGACAGCCCCCGACCCCGAGGGGGCCCGGGGGGCGTCCACGTTCAGCTCGGCGCGTCGGATGAGACCCCGCCGGGTGAAGGAGGTGACCGCCAATCCCTCGCTGTCGCCGGTGCCCTCCGTATAGGTGATCGTGATGTCGATCTTCTTGCCGGTGGCGGGCACCTCGATCAGGGCGATCGTCGGCAGCGCGTCGTCCCAGGCCCGCACCGCGGCGCGCATCACCTCGGCCGTCGCCGGGTCGGCGCCGCTCAGGCTGTAGGTCAGCTGGCCGTCGGCCAGGCTCCGGCCCCAGGCACAGCACAGCTCGAGGGCCCGACCACCTTCGGTCTGGGCCGCCCCGGTGATGGGCAGCTGCCACCAGATCACGCCGAGCACGACGATGGCCGATCGCACCAGCCGTCCGCGCTTCCCGTCCTCCGCCACGAGGCCCTCCCGGGATCATCCGTCCCGGGAGAAGCCTAGGGTCACACAATTCCCGTTCGCAACTCTGATCACATAGATAACCAGAGACCTGCAAGTTCGTCGGGGAGGCTGCTCGTCAGGCGCACACCGCAGGCCGGCGGTCGGCCCAGGGTCGGGCCTCCTCCAGCTGGGCGGCGACGCGCAGGAGGACGTCCTCGGCGCCGTAGGCGCCGACCAGCTGCACCCCCACGGGCAGACCGTCGGGCGTCCAGTGCAGGGGCAGCGACACGGCCGGCTGGCCGGTGACGTTGAACGGCGGCGTGAAGGGGCAGAACAGTCCGGACCGGAACAGACCCTGGAGCGGGTTGTCGGCCGTGCCGGCAAAGGTGGCGAGGGGCACGGGAGGTTCGGCCAGCGTCGGCGTGACGAGCAGATCGAACCCCTCGCCCGGCCCGGCGCCGCTCCCGTCCTTCCACCACCGGGCCACGTCCCGGTTGCCCTCCGAGAGCCAGGCGTGGGCCGCCAGCAGGGCCATGGCGCCGATGGCGTCGCCCGTCTCGGCCAGCGCCCAGGTGAGGGGCTCGACGTCCTCCTGGCGGATGCGCCGCCCGGTCCGCCGGCTCCAGGTCTCCAGGCCCAGGGCCACGCCCGCCCCCCACAGGGTGAGGAAGTTCTGGCTCCACTCCGGCCGTTCGAGACCGGCGGGATGGGCCACCTCGACGTGATGGCCGAGGGACTCGAGCAGGGCCGCGGCCCCGGTGGCGGCGGCCACGGCCTGGGGGTCCACCGGACCGCCCATCGACGGCGAGAAGGTGAGCAGGCCGACGCGCAGCCGGCCCGGCTCGGATCCGACCTCGGCGGCGAAGGGCCGCCTGGGGGGCGGAGCCACGTACGGGTCGCCGGGCATGCGGCCGGCGGTGGCGTCGAGCAGGCCGGCGGCGTCGCGCACGGAGCGGCACACGACATGCTCCACGGCCAGGGCGCCCACCGAGTAGCCGTCGGGCCCGAGCGAGGTGCGACCCCGGGAGGGCTTGAGCCCCACCAGGCCGCAGGCCGAGGCCGGGATGCGGATGGAGCCGCCGCCGTCGTTGGCGTGGGCCGCGGGCACCATCCGGGCGGCCACCGCCGCCGCCGAACCGCCGCTGGATCCGCCCGGGCTGCGGGCCGTGTCCCACGGGTTGAGGGTGGCGCCGTAGGCCTCGGGTTCCGTGGTCGGTTGGATGCCGAGCTCCGGGACGTTGGTCCGCCCCAGCACCACCAGCCCGGCCGCCTTGTACCTGGCCGCCAGGTACGTGTCGTCCCGGGCCCGCCAGTCGAGCTCCTTGAGGAAGCGCATGCCTTCGTGGAAGGGGTCACCGGCCGAATGGCAGATGATGTCCTTCAGCAGGAAGGGCACACCCCGGAACGGGCCGTCGGGCAGCGGGCCGTCCGCCTCCTGGCGGGCCTGTTCGAAGCGGGGGTGGATCACGGCGTTGAGCGTCGGGTTCAGGGCTTCGATGCGGGCGATGGCGGCGTCGACCAGCTCGCGGGGCGTCACCTGGCCGGAGCGGACGAGCTCGGCCAGGCCCATGGCGTCCAGGTCGCCGAGTACGTCGCCCGTCGTGGTCATCCCGAGCAAGGTATACCGTGCCCCTCCGCAGCGACCGTCCATCGCCCCCGGGGGGCGCGGTCGCGGCGGGGGAGGGCGATGGGCGTGGCCAATTACGTGATCCTCATCAACTGGACGGAGCAGGGTGTCGCCGGCGGCAAGGAGAGCCTGGACCGCGCCGGCCGGGCCGCCTCGATGCTGAAGAAGCTGGGCGGGAGGATGAAGACGACGCTGTGGACCATCGGCCCCTACGACGCGGTGAGCATCGTGGAGGCCCCCGACGACGAAACCGTCACCGCCTTCTGCCTGGCCATCGGGGCCGAGGGCAACGTGCGCACCACCACCCTGCGGGCCTTCGACAAGGCGGAGATGGCCAGCATCTTCTCCCGGTTCTAGAACGGGGAACTGGACGGCGCCGGGCGGCGTCCAACGGGACAACTGACGAGGAGGTGTCCTGTGCTGGCCCGTGGTCTCCAATCCCTGCGCTCCCGCCCCGGCCGAACCGCCGCCCTGGCGCTCGTGCTGCTGCTCACCCTCGGTGCCGCCGTCGCCGCCATCTCGAACGAGGCGGGCAACGTCTTCAACGACGAATCCAGCGCGGGCCAGCCGGGCTCGGCCGGCGACTCCGCCGGGCGCGCCGAAGCGCCGCTCGGGCTGTCCGTCGGGGAGGCGAAGAGCCGGCCGGGCGGAGGGTCGGTCGCACCTTCGACCGACTCGGCTGCCAACTACGGCCAGGCCGCCTCGGCCCCGGTGCCGCCGGCCTCCCCCTCCCCCGATGTCATCAGCCCCGCCGGGCTCGGTGGTGCTCCGGTCCCCGAGGCGGTGGCCTTGGGTACGTCCCGCATCGTCAAGACCGCCGTCCTCTCGCTGGGGGTGGACAAGGGTGGGATCGCGAAGGCCTACCAGGCCGCCCAGGACGCGGCGGCGCTGGCCGGCGGCTGGGTGCAGTCTTCGGAGCGGGCCACCGACCAGGCCTCGCTGGTGGTCAAGGTCCCCTCGGACCGTTTCGACACCGTGCTCGCCTCCCTCCGGGAGCTGGGCGAGGTGCGCACCGATTCGGTGACCGGTGAGGACGTCAGCTCGGAGTACGTCGACCTGGAGGCCCGCCTCAAGCACTGGCGGGCCCAGGAGGCGGTGTTCCTCGAGCTGATGACCAAGGCCAAGACCATCTCCGAGACCATCTCCATCCAGCAGCAGCTCTCCGTCATCCAGGAACAGATCGAGCAGTACGAGGGCCGCCGACGCTTCCTCGACGGTCAGACCGCCTTCTCCACCGTGCGCCTCTCGCTCCTCGAGAGCGGGGCTATCGCCACGAAGCCCGGCGACGGTGCCGGTCGCACCACGCTGGCCCGGGCCTGGGAGCGCGCCGTCGGCGCCACCCTGGCCGTGGTCGCTGGTTCCCTGGTGGTGCTCGGAGTCGTCCTGCCCCTCGCCTTCATCCTCGGCCTCCCGGCGCTCGTCTTCGCCCTGGCCCGCCGCCGGAGTGGTCGGGGGCCCGCTCCCGTCCCGCTCGGTCAGGGGTGACTCGGAGGGTCCGTTCTTCGAAGAACGGACCCTGTCGCGGTCCAGAGAGCGGCGGAGTTGGGATACCGCCGATCTGGGTACACACGGCGTAGCTACCGATGTGCCCGGCGCACAATGGGAAGTTGGTGCTGGTTCTCGTAGGGCAGACGCCGGGACGAGGAGCACCTACCCCGCGACAGCGGGAGGAACGGGGAACAACCCTGTGAGCATGCCCACGCCGAACAAGCGCGTCCAAGATTTCATCGACACCCGCCGGCAGCTGTTCATCGATGGCCAGCTGGTCGACGCCAAGTCGGGCAAAACCTTCGAGACCTTCAACCCGGCGACCGGCGACACACTCGCCAACGTCGCCGAGGGCGACGCCATCGACATCGACCTGGCCGTACGGGCAGCCCGACGGGCCTTCGACGACGGCCCCTGGGGTCGTATGACTCCGTCTGAGCGGGGCCGGATCATCTGGAGGATCGGCGATCTCATCAATGAGCACGCCGAGGAGTTGGCCGAGCTCGAGACGCTCGACAACGGCAAGCCGCTGGCCGTGGCCCGGGCCGCCGATGTGCCCTTGGCCGCCGAACTCTTCCGCTACATGGCCGGTTGGGCCACCAAGATCGAGGGGAACACGATCCCCCTGTCCGTCCCCTACGCCCCCGGCGCCGAATTCCACGCCTACACCATGCGGGAGCCCGTCGGCGTGGTCGGCCAGATCATCCCCTGGAACTTCCCGCTCCTCATGGCCGCCTGGAAGCTCGGGCCGGCCCTGGCGACAGGGAACACCGTGGTTCTCAAGCCGGCCGAGCAGACGCCGCTGTCGGCCCTCTACCTGGCCGAGATCATGGCCGAGGCCGGGCTTCCCGACGGGGTGGTCAACATAGTCAACGGCTTCGGCGAGACCGCCGGCGCCGCGCTCTCAGCCCACGAAGGGGTGGACAAGATCGCCTTCACCGGCTCCACCGAGGTGGGCCGGCTCATCGCCAGGGCCGCCACCGGGAACCTGAAGAAGGTGAGCCTGGAGTTGGGCGGCAAGAGCCCCAACATCGTGTTCTCCGATGCCGATCCGCAGGCCGCCATCGCGGGTGCCGCCAATGCGATCTTCTTCAACCATGGTCAATGCTGCGTGGCCGGCTCCCGCCTCTACGTCGAGGCCGACCGCTTCGACGAGGTCGTCGCCGGTGTCGCCGACATCGCCCAGTCGATGAAGCTGGGCGACGGGTTCGACCCTGACACCCAGATGGGCCCCCTCGTCTCCGACGAGCAGCTCGGCAAGGTCAGTGGCTTCCTCGATTCCGGTCGCCAGGAGGGTGCGACGATCGTGACGGGGGGTGCGCGCCACGGCGACCGCGGGTACTTCTTCCAGCCCACCGTGATTGCCAAGACCCGGCCCGACATGCGGGTGGTCAGAGAGGAGATCTTCGGCCCGGTCGTGGTCGCCTCCCCGTTCCAGAGCATGGACGAGATCGCCGCCACCGCCAACGACAGCCCGTACGGGCTTGGTGCGGGGATCTGGACCAAGGACATCTCCAAGGCCCATGCCCTGGCCCAGAGGATCCGGGCCGGTACGGTGTGGATCAACTGCTACAACGTCTTCGACGCTGCCCTCCCCTTCGGTGGCTACAAGCAGTCCGGATGGGGCCGGGAGATGGGCCACGAAGCCCTCGAGGCCTATACCGAGGTCAAGGCCGTCTGCACGCAGCTGTAACGTCCGACCATCGGGCGCTCGAGCGCACACTCTCGGGCGCCCGATCGGCTTTCTTCACCTCGCGGTGACGAGTTCCTTCCAGCGACACACCCGTTTTTGCCGATATCTCAGGGGTAGTAGCTGCCCCGCTGGAGGCCGTAGAAGATGGTGAGCATCACGGTGGTGGCGGCGAAGGTGGCGGCCAGCACGGTGAAGGCCGACCGCCGGGCCCACTTGGCCAGCGCCATCACCAGGGGGAAGGCCACGAACACGAAACGGGGACGGGCGTTGATCTGGGAGGTGAGCACCAGGCCCAGGCTGGTGAGGGCGTAGGCGTTGAGCGCACCGGGCAGCCGGGCCTTGACCAGCAGGCCGATACAGGCCAGGACCAGGGCCAGGCTGAGCCCGATGACGAGGCGGTTGGGGTGCCCGAGGGGGTCGCGCAGGAAGGCCCAGGCCACACTCAGGTTGCGCTGGCCGAAGTCCACCTGCTCGCCCCACCCGTCGGCCTGCACCCGGAACCAGATGCCGGGTTCGCCCGTGTGCCACCACAGGAAGGCGAAGAAGGCGGCCATGCCCAGGGGGGCGAGCACCGGTGCCACCAGGGCGCGCCACTCGCGCCGCTGCCACACCGCCGCCCCGGCCGCCCACAGGCAGGCCACGGCGAAGGCGGAGGCGTTGGGCCGGGTGGCGCCGGCCAGGGCGGCCAGCACCCCGGCCGCCACCCAGCGGCGTTGCAGCAGGGCCAGGAGGCAGGCGGCTCCGAGGGCGAGCATGAGGGCCTCGGCATAGACCAGCGACAGCACGAAGGCCCCGGGGGAGAAGCAGAACAGGACGGCAGCCCGGTTGGCGGTGTCCCGGTCCGTGACCCAGGCGGTCAGCTGCCAGATGAGGACGGTGGCGGCTGCGCCACAGATGAGCGTGACGACCACCCCGGCGGCGGACGAGCCCCCGGGGACGAAAGGATCCACCAGGCGGGTGAGGAGGGGGTAGAGGGGAAAGAACGCCACCTCGCTCTGCACGCGGTGGCCGGTGCCCGCCGCCCATTCGCCCTGGGGGACGCTCGTGGGGTAGCCGTAATCGACGATCTTCTCGTACCAGCGGCCGTCCCAGGTGGTGAGCACCTCGCTGACGGGTTTGCCGGCGGCGAAGGCGGCCAGGGCGACGGCCAGGCCGGTGACCACCCGGGAGGCGCTGTAGGCCAGGAGTGGCACGGCCAGGGGGCGGACGCGGGTCGCCACCCGCGCCAGGGGGACGCGTGGAGACCACGGAGCCTCAAGAGTCGTGTCCGCCACTGTCCCGCCCGGGTACCCACCGTCGGTGCTCTGGAAACAACTGGGCGGTCAGAGTACCGGAGGACCGTCGTCGTAGGCTGACCGGCTGTGACCACGGCTCTTCGCCTGGCGGCTCATCGCGATGCGGGCGGGGGCCCCATCCCCACCCGCCAGTCCCTGCTTCGCAGGTCCTGACCATGGCGAGCGTGGAAGAGCCGCGGTGGCCGGGGACGGGCGAGAGCGTGGCCCTGCTCTTCGCCGACACACCGCTCGAGCAGGAGGTGCTGGCCCGCTACCTGCGCGCCGTGGACGGCGCCGTCGAGGCTCTGGCCGCGGATGAGCCCGACCTCGGCAGGCGCCTCAGCGGGCGCGGCGGCAACCCCGAGGTGGTGCCGCTGCGGGTGGCCTGGGTCGAGCGGCTGGGCCGTGCCCTCAAGCGGGCGGGACCTCTGGCCGGGCGCCTCCAGGACCGGCTGCTGCGGCGCCACCCCGCCGGCGCCCGGGTGGTGGCGGGAGAGCCGGCTCGGGTGGAAGAGCTGCGTTCGCGCTTCGATGCCGTCACCGGCGGCGGCGACGCGGCCGCCTTCGGAGCCTTCGTGGCCCGTCAGGGCGCACTGGCCCTGGAGCGGGCCCAGCGCCGGCTCACGGGCCGACCCAAGGTGCCCCGCCTGGTGGTGGAGGAGATCGAGGCCAGCGCCCGCTTCAAGGAAGGGGTCGCCAACCTGGCCGCCGAGCTGGGGTGTAGCCACTCCGATGTGGCCTCCGAGGCGGCCGGCGCCCTGGCCGAGATGGCCGCCAGCCAGAGTCCGGGGGCCCTCGCCGTCTGGCGCCAACTGGAACGGCTGGCGTCCCGGGCCTACGACATCGACGTGGATCCCGCCGGCCTGGAGCCGCTACGCCACCTGGGCCGCGACGGAACCCTGGTGTTTCTGCCCGGCCACCGTTCCTACCTGGACCCGCTCGTGCTCCGCAGCGCGCTCGACGACCACGGCTTCCCGCCCAACCACATCCTGGGCGGCATCAACGTCGCCTTCTGGCCGGTGGGGCCGATCGGGAAGCGGGCCGGGCTGGTCTTCATCCGCCGGCGCGTGCGGGACGACCCCGTGTACCGCTTCGTGCTGCGGGAGTACGTCGGCTGGCTGGTACGCAAGCGCTTCAACCTGGAGTGGTACATCGAGGGCGGGCGGACCCGCACCGGCAAGTTGCGGCCGCCCCGGCTCGGTCTCCTCGCCTACCTGGTCGAAGCCTTCCGGGACGCGAGCGCACGGCCGGGCGTGGGGCAGGGGCCCCACGCTCCGGAGGAGCCGGGTGCAGGGGCCCGGCGGGAAATGAGCACAGTGCATCTGGTGCCGGTGGCCATCGTCTACGACCAGCTCTACGAGGTCCGGACGATGGCCGCCGAGGACCGCGGCGCCGAGAAGCGCCCCGAGAGCTTCGGGTGGGCGCTGGGTTACGCCCGGGCTCAGGGCCGGGGGCTCGGCGCCGCCCACGTCCGCTTCGGGGAGCCGCTGGCCCTGGCCGAGGGGCTCGAGACCTCGGAGGGGTCGGTCGAGAAGCTCGCCTTCGAGGTGTGCCACCGCATCAACCGGGCCACGCCCCTCACGGCCAGCGCCATGGTCAGCCTGGCCCTCCTCGGCGTCGACGACCGGGCTCTCACCGTCGAGCAGACCCGGGCCGTGCTCGCCCCCCTCCTCGGCTACCTGGCCCGTCGGAGCCTGGAGGTGGCCGGGGGGGTCGACCTGAGCCGCGCACCAGGCGTGCGGGCCACGCTCGACGCCCTCACCGGCCAGGGTGTGCTGCGCCAGGACGCCTCCGACGCGGATTCCAACCTGGTGACGTGGTCGGTGGCCCGCCACCTGGAAGCCGCCTTCTACCGCAACGCCGGCATCCACTTCTTCGTCAACCGGGCCATCGTGGAGATGGTGGCGCTGCGGGTCGCCGACCAGGCGCCCACGGCCCCATTGGAAACCGCCTGGGCCGAGGCACTCCACCTGCGGGACCTGCTCAAGTTCGAGTTCTTCTTCGCCCGCAAACGCGACTTCGCCGTCGAGCTGGCCGGCGAGCTGGATCTCTTCGATCCGGAGTGGTCCACGCGCCGCGACGGTCCCGGGGAGGTGTGGAAGGGCCTGACCGGGTCCGGGTTGTTCCTCGCTCACCGGGTCCTGCGCCCGTTCCTGGAGGCGTACCTGGTGGTGGCCGAGCGTCTGGTGGAGTCCGGCGCGTCTGTCCCGGGGGACGAGGAGGCCTTCGTGTCGGCCTGCGTGGACGTGGCCCGCCAGTGGCAGCGCCAGGGACGGCTGGCCAGTCCCGAGTCGGCCTCCAAGGAGCTGTTCCGGACCGGCTGGCGCCTGGCCGTCAACCGGCGCCTGGTCGGCGACCCCGGCGACCGCGCCGATACCGGCCTGGCCGGCCGGCGGGCGGACTTCGTCGCCGAGGTCTCGGATGCGCTGGCCCGGGTGGAGCGGGTGCGGGAGGCGGCCACCGCCGTCCTGCCACCCCCGGGGCGCGGGGTGTCCCCGAAGTGACCGGCAGTGGGCGGTCATGAGCGAGCGCGAGCTCACGGCCGAGGTGGAAGCGGCGCCGTCGGGTCCCAAGGTGGGGGCGTTCTTCGACTTCGACGGGACGCTCATCTCGGGCTACTCGGCCCGCGCCTTCATCGAGGACCGGCTCCGGCGCCGCCAGGTCCAGCCTCTGGACCTGCTCCGGGGAGTGCGCGCCGCGCTGGACATGGCCGTGCGGGGCGGCGACGTCACCGAGCTCATGCGGCTGACCGCCCGGTCCTCCCGGGGCGAGCCCGAGGAGGAGCTGGTGGCCGTCGGGGAGCGGCTGTGGAAGGGCCGGATCGCGGGCATGGCCTATCCCGAGGCCCGAACCCTGGTCCGGGCCCACCAGCGGCGGGGTCACACCGTGGTGCTGGCCTCCTCGGCCACGCCCTACCAGGTGGGCCCCTTCGCCGCCGACCTCGGTATCGGCCACGTGCTCTGCACCCGCTTCGAGGTGGCCGACGGGCGCATGACGGGCGAGATCGACGGGCCCGTGCTCTGGGGGGAGGGCAAGGCCGAGGCGGTCCGGTCGTTCGCCGCCGCCCACGGCGTCGACCTGGCCGAGAGCTTCGGCTACGCCAACGGCGACGAGGACATCGCCTTCCTGGAGGCGGTGGGGAAGCCCCGCCCGCTCAACCCCGGCCCCCGGCTGGCCCAAGCGGCCGCGGCGCGGGGCTGGCCCGTGCGCCGCTTCCGCCGGCGGGACGGCATCGACCTCCTGTCCCTGGCCCGCACCGGGGCGGCGGTGGCCGGTCTCACCGCCTCCGCCGGCGCCGCCGTGGCCGTTGGCCTCCTGAACCGCAGCCGGCGCGACGCCGCCAACCTGGCCGCCTCGGCCGGTACCGACCTCACCCTGGCCCTGGCCGGGGTGAAGCTGCACGTGGTGGGGGAGGAGCACCTGTGGTCGCACCGGCCGGCCATCTTCGTGTTCAACCACCAGAGCTCCCTCGACGTCCTCATCATCGGCAACCTCCTGCGCCGTGACGTCACTGGCGTGGCCAAGGCGGAGGCGGCGGCCGATCCCCGCTTCGCCGTCTTCGGCGCCCTGGCCGGTGTGGCCTACATCGACCGTTCCGACACGGCCCAGGCCGTGTCCGCCCTCGACCAGGTGCTGGCCCGCCTCGCCGAGGGCATCTCCATCGCTATCGCCCCGGAGGGTACCCGCTCGGCCACTGACACTCTGGGGCCGTTCAAGAAGGGTGCCTTCCACATGGCCAGGCAGGCCGGGGTGCCCGTCGTGCCCATCGTGATCCGCAACGCCGGCGAGCTCATGTGGCGGGGCTCGGTGCTGGTCCGCCCGGGCACCATCGACGTGGCCGTGCTCCCCCCGGTGGACACCGGCGGCTGGCGCCGGGACGACGTCGACGACCACGTGGAGGAGGTCCGCCGGCGGTTCCTGGCCACGCTCGACGACTGGCCGGCCGGTTGACCCGCCTTCCGGCGCTCAGGCGCAGTGCTCGGGGCGGGCGTCGATGGGCCGGGACGCCCAGGTGACGCCACCGTCGGACGTGGCGTAGAGGCAGGCGCCCTGCTGGCCGGCGGCGAAGCCGTGGTCGGAGTCGGTGAAGATGATGGAGGTCAGGCTCTGACCCGGGACCCGGAACGTGGCCCAGGTGGCACCGCCGTCTCTGGTGGCCAGCACCACCGGCGCAGGATCGCCGCCGATGACCCAGCCGTGCCGGTCGTCGGTGAAGTGGAGGTCCCACCAGGAGCCGTAGGCCCGCTGCTGCTGCGTCCAGTTGGCCCCACCGTCGGCGGTGCTGTACAGGACGGCGTCGTTTTCCATGTGGGCCACCAGCCAGCCCCGGTGCTCGTCGACGAAGACGGTGTCGCGGGCGTCACGGATTCCCTCCGGGAGCCCGTGACGCGCCCAGGTGGCCCCGCCATCGGTGGTGGCGGCCATCACCTGGGTGTTGCCCCGGGTCTGGCCGAGCGCCCAGGCGTGGTGCTCGTCCAGGACGAAGAGACGGCCGAAGCCGCCGGCCACGTCGGGCTCGAAGCGGGCGGCCACGGCCCACGTCCGGCCCCCGTCGGCGCTGCGCAGGATGACGGCGCCGTCGCCCGTCTGGTGGCCGTGCTGCCCCTCGACGTAGGGGACCCGCCCGACGGCGAGGCCGTGATCGTCGTCCAGGAAGGCGATGTCGCTCAGGCCGCCGATCTCCGGTGGGAGCTTGGCCCGGACCCAGTGGTCGCCGCCGTCGGTGGTGCGCAGGATGGACCGGCCGCCGAGACCCTGTTGGGGATCGGGTTCCCCGACCGCCCAGCCCCGCTCGCTCCGGAAGTCGAGGGCCATCACACCGCCGCGGAAGTCCTCCGGCATGCACCCGGCCGCCCAGGTGGCGCCGCCGTCCCGGGTGCGCCGGATGGTTGAGGTGCCGGCCGCCCAGCCGGTGGCGGCGTCGAGGAAGTGGAGGTCGAGCACGTAGGGCCCGAACCGCCCGACCGGCGCGCACCCGCCGGCCGTCGTGGTGGTCGTGACCGTGGACACGGTGGTGGGCGACGGAACCGTGTCCCGGGTCGTGGTCGACGCCCGGGTCGAAGTCGAGGTTGAGCTCATGGCGGTGGACGGGGAGGTGGAGACGGCCAGGGGGCGGTCAGGTGTGCAGGCGCTCAAAGCCAGCACGGCACAGGCCGCCAGGACGGCACGAACCCACAGAACCCCGCGGCTGTTCACACAACGAGGATAAGGGTCCTCAGCCGGCGGCGGACTCGGTGGTGGGTTTGGTGCGCAGCAGGCCGCGGAAGGAGTCCTCGGGGCTGCGGCCCTCGTGGACGATGCTGTACACCTCCCGGGCGATGGGCATCTCCACGCCGTGCTGGGCGGCCAGCTCCATCACCACCCCCGATGCCTTCACGCCTTCGGCCACCATGTTCATGGCCTTGGTGATCTCCTCGATGGTACGGCCCTGGGACAGCTCCACGCCGACGTGGCGGTTGCGGGACTGGGGGCTGTTGCAGGTGGCGAGCAGGTCGCCCAGGCCCGACAGGCCGGCGAAGGTCTCGGGCCGGCCGCCCATGGCCACCCCCAGGCGGGTCAGCTCGGCCAGGGAGCGGGCCATGATCAGGGCCCGGGTGTTCTCGCCCACCCCGAACCCGGCGGCCATGCCCGCGGCGATGGCGAACACGTTCTTCAGCGGCCCCGCGATCTCCGCCCCGACGACGTCGGTGGAGGTGTAGACCCGGAACAAGGTGGTGCGGAACACCTCCTGGAGGGCGGTGGCGATGTGGGTGTCGGGCATGGCGATCACCGCGGCCGCGGCCAGGCCGTCGAGTATCTCCTTGGCCAGGTTGGGACCGGCCAGGATCCCGGCGGGATGCCCGGGCATGACCTCGGCGATGATCTCGGTCATCCGGAAGTGGGTGCCCTGCTCGAGCCCCTTGGTCAGGCTCACCACCGGCACCCAGGGCCGTACGTGGGCCTCGGCCTCCTCCAGCACGGTCCGGAACCCGTGGGAGGGCACGGCCATGACCAGCACGTCGGCGGCCGCCGCGGCCTCTTCCAGCGACGCCGTGGCCCGGAGCTCGGCGTGGAGCGGGCGCTCGCCGAGGTAGGAGGAGTTGGTGTGCTCGGCCTCGATCTCCGCGGCCACCTCGGGCCGGCGGGCCCACACCTGGGTGGGGGCGTTGCGGGCGCACAGTGAGGCCACCGTGGTCCCCCACGACCCCGCTCCGATGACCGTGACCTGTATCTCCCTGGCGATGGCGCAGAAGTTACCGCCACCGCTCCGGCCCGCCCAACGAGCGGGGCCCGGGGTTCGGGGTGTCCCCGAAAGGGCGGACCGGCTGCGGCGGCTCCAGCTAGGCGGGGAGGATGCCCAACTGGGTGAGCATGCCGAGGACGTCGAGGTGGCTGCGGAGGTTCTCGACCCGGTCGTCGGCGATCCGGTACCACAGGGTGCACTCGACCTGAATTGGCTTGCCGGTGGCGGGGATCTCGCCCGTCGGGGTGACGAGCGGCCCGGTGTGGGTGCCCGTCCAGGTGACCTCGATGGCGACGGTGCCGCGGTCGGCCAGGGCGGTGCTGACCTTGCCGGTGACGTCCGGGAATGCCTGCCGCCAGGTCCGGCACATGTCCAGGTAGTCCTCCACCCCTTGGAGGTGGCGGCCCGTGCCCGTCTCCTGGTAGACGAGGTCGGGAGAGACGATGGTTCGCATGCGGTCCCAGTCGGCGTTGCTGAACGCGTCGATGACGGCTCGGGCGGTCTCGGTGGCTGCGGCCATGATGGCCTCCTCGATCCAAGCGAACGATGCCGCGGACGCTAAGGGATCGCTTCCGGCGTCACCTCCGTACGGGTACGGATTTCGGTCAGGCCAGGCGGCGAAGGGCGAGGACGGCCACGTCGTCCTCCTGCAGGCGGTCGGCCAGGAGGGTGCTGACCAGGCGTTCGCACAGATCGACGGGGTCGGTCACCGGTTCGGCCAGGGCGTCGGCCAGCTCGCCCAGGCCCCGATCCACGGTGCGCCGGCGGTCCTCCACCAGCCCGTCGGTGTAGAGCACGAGCACGGCGCCGGGCTCCAGGGCCACGAAGTCCTCGTCGACCAGGCCGGGGACGGACACCCCGATCGGCGCCCCGCCCATGCCGCCCACGAAGCGGACCGTCCCGTCCGGCTCCCGGAGGGCGGGGGGAGGGTGACCGGCGTTCGCCACCCGGCACATCCCGGTGGCGATGTCGACCAGGACCATGCAGGCGGTGGCGAAGCGGAAGTCGGTTTCCTCGTCGGATTTGTCCACCAGGTGGGACAAGAGCTGCAGACAGGAGGTGGGGTCCCGGCCCTCGAAGGCGTAGGCCCGCAGACCGGTCCGGACCTGACCCATGAGGGCGGCGGCTTCCAGTCCGTGACCGGCGGCGTCACCCACCACCACGGTGAGGGCCCGGTCTTCGCTGACCAGGAAGGCGTCGTACCAGTCACCGCCGACCTCGGCCGTGCTGCCGGCCGGGTGGTAGGCGGCGGCCAGCTCGTAGCCGGCGACGGCCGGCAGCGCCCCGGGCAGCAGGCTGCGCTGGAGCGTGAGCGCGGTGTGGCGCTCCAGCTCCAGGGCCTGGGCGGCGGCGAAGGCCACCGCCCCCTGCTCGGCCAACAGGACGGCCGCCACCTCGTCGGACTCGGCCCGGAGGCCTTCGGGGTCGGCGGTGTAGAGGTTGAGCGCTCCGAAGGCGAAATCCCCCACCAGCAGCGGTACGGACAGGGCTGACACCAGGTCGAAGCGGAAGGCCGCCTCCCGGATCAGGGGCCAGCGGGGGTCGCGGAGCGGGACGAAGACCGGCTTGCGGTTCCGCACGGCCCGCAGGCATGGCCCGGCGCCGGTGTCGTACTGGGCCTGATCCACGGCCCGGGCGGCGTCGTCGGTCGCCGCCGGGGTCCTCGCCCGGCCCCGGTCGACCAGGGTGACGCTGGCGCAGGTGCAGCCCTCCAGGACCGTGCAGGCCGTCTCCACCAGGCGCTCGAGGATGCTCTCGCGGCTCTCCGGGGAGGCGACCACCTGGCTGAGCTCGGCCAGCTCCGGCCCCGGCTCCGGGCCTGCGTCGAACGTCGGCGGCCCTGCTCCCTCGCCCATGGCCGGTCACGCTAACCGGCCGGCCCGCGGCCGCCGCTCTCCCGCACCCCGGATGACCCCATCCGAGGCCGGAACTCATCTACCGTGATGTCATGGGGGAGATGCCGGGGCGCGGTGTGGGGCTGGTGGTGGCCGCGGCGATGGCGTTGGCGGGCGCGGGCTGTGCCGGGACCCGGCCGGCGCCGGCGGCGGTCATCGGGACGCCCGAGGGCACCAGCACGTCCACCGCCGGCCCCCGGATCCTGACTCCCTCGACGGCCACCCGGTCGACCCTGCCCCGGCCCCCGGCGGACCTGTTCGTGGAGGGCGCCGCTGACCAGCGGGTCCGCGCCGAACCCGGCGGCGCCGGGATGCTGCCTCCCGACGGGTCGCCGCCGCCGGCCGCCATCGAGTTCACCACCAGCCAGGCGGTGCCCGACGACCTGGTGTTCATCCTGGTGGCCGGCTCCGACGCCCGGCCCCGGGAGGACATGCTCAAAACCCGGGCCGACTCCATCCACCTGGTGGCCGTGAACCCGGCGACGGGTGAAGGGACGCTGCTGGGCCTGCCCCGCGACTCCTGGGTCGAGATCCCCGGCCGCGGGCGGGACAAGATCAACAACGCCCTGGCCCTGGGCGGGCCCAATCTGCTGGCCGCCACCGTCCGGCGCCTCACCGGGCTGCCCGTCGACTACTACGTGCTCACCGGGTTCCCGGGCCTGACCAGGATGGTCGACGACCTGGGCGGAGTCGACGTGATGGTGGAGCGGCGCATGAACGACCGGATGTCCGGAGCCCGGTTCGAGCGGGGCTGGCACCGGATGAACGGCGCCGAGGCCCTGGCCTTCTCCCGCAATCGCAACGACGTGGCCAACGGCGATTTCTCCCGCTCCGAGAACCAGGGTCGGCTCATGCTGGCCGCCCTGGCCAAGATGCGGGCCGAGGTGGCCGACGATGACGGCGTGGCCCGCTGGGTGGGGGTCCTCCTCAAGTACGTTCGCCTGGACATTCCCCGGGACCGGCTGCCCGCCCTGGGCGCCCTGGCTCGCAGCCTCGACCCGGCCCGGCTGCGCAATGTGGTGGCTCCCGGCCGGATCGGTTCCGCCGGCAGCCAGTCGGTCGTGTACCTCACCACGGCCGCCGCCCGCCTGTTCGAGGATCTGCGGGGCGACGCCGTGGTGGGCGGGACCACCGGCGCCGCCCCGGCGGAGGCACCGGAGACCACCACCACGAGTACCACGGGCGGCCGGGGCGGTGCGACCACGTCCACCTCGGAGCCCGGCACGGCCACCACGGCGCCGGCCGAGGAGTCGACCACCACTACCAGCTCGGGCTCCGACCTCCCCGGCTTCTTCGACGATCCCGAGGAGCCGAGCGGCTAGCCCTGGCGGCAACCCGGCCCGGTCAGGCCAGCCAGGAGGCCAGGCGGGAGAAGACTCCGGTGAGAAGCAGGACGCCGATGCCGAGCACGAGAGCGCCGCTGACCCGCTCCGCCACCGGCAGCCAGGAGTGGCGCAGCCGCGCCGACCAGGCCAGGAAGCGGTCCAGGGCCAGGGCGGCGGCCAGGAAGGGCACGGCCAGCCCGGCCGAGTAGGCGGCCAGCAGGGCGGCGGCGTGCAGGGTGGAGCCCCCTGACGCCGCCATGGTCAGGATCCCGGCCAGGACCGGCCCGACGCACGGGCTCCACCCGGCGGCGAAGGCCACCCCCACCAGGTAGGCCCCGACGTAACCGGCCCGCCCGCCGAGGCCCATCCCCAGGAGGCGGACCTCCTTGTCGGCGGCGCGGAGGCGCAGGAATCCGACCAGGTGCAGGCCGAGGACGATCAGCACCACCCCCCCGGCCCGGGTGAGCCATTCGCGGTTGTCGGAGAGAGCGGCCCCGGCCCGGTTGACGAGGATCCCGAGCGCCATGAACACCGAGGAGAAGCCGGCCACGAAGGCGAGCCCGGCCCCCAGGGCGGCACCCCGGTCCGGACCCGCCCGCTCCACGGCGAGGTCACCCGCCCAGGCCTGCTCCCGCGGGCCGGCCGCCACCGCCACGGGCTGGCGTTGCCGGCCGTGTTCATGGCTCTTCGCCTGGCGGCTCATCGCGGTGCGACCGGGGGCCCCTGCCCCAGTCGCCGGCCGTTGCCGGCCCAAACTCACCCCGGCCACTACCGAGGCGTAGCTGGGGACCAGTGGCAGCACGCAGGGGGACAGGACGCTCAGGAGCCCGGCCCCGAAGGCGATCAGCAGCCCGGCCGTGGCCACCGTCCCCGCCGCGCCGGCCGTGTCGGGGTCGCCGGTCAGGGCGGCCCGGATGGACGACATGTTCTCGGCGGCGTTGGGGTTCATCTGGCCCCGCCATTGGCGCACGATCTGACCGTCGCGGTCCACCAGGAACGTTTCGGGCGGGCCGAGGACCCGGAAGTCGTCGGCGAAGCGGTTCCTGGGGTCACGCCAGATGTCGAAGGTGACGCCGATCTGCTCGACGAAGCGGCTCACCTTGGCGTCGCCGCGGCCTTCGTCGATATTGACCCCGATGACGCGTAGGCCTTCGCTCCGGTACCGCTCGTGGAGGGCCTGGAAGTCGGGCATCTCCTCCTTGCACGGCTTGCACCAGGTGGCCCAGGTGTTGAGGACGACGACGTCGCCCCGCAGGTCGGCCAGACGCACCTCGTTCTCCGTCCCCAGGAGGCGGGCGCCGTAGTCGGGAGCAGGGATCTCCTTGGCCGAGGCCGGACCGGCCAGCGCCAGCAGAGCGGCCAGGCCGAGCAGGAGGGCGACGGCTGCCCGCCGGGCGATCAAGTGCCCGGCCCCGCCACCAGCACGCCGACGGCGCCGGCGGCGTCGTGCTCGCCCTGCGACGCCCACGTCACCACCGCGAAGTCGTCGCCGGCGGTGACGTCGGGGGCGGTTCCCGTCCACGCCTTGGAGAAGGCGGCGCGTCCCCGGGGGTCCATGCGCACCAGGCGGATCTGGTCCTCGTCCGCCCGGCGGTCCTCGAAGGCGATCCAGGCGTGGTCGTCGCCGTCGAGCGCCAGCTTCACGTCGCCGTAGGGCACCCACTCGCCGGTGAGGAGCGTGGCGGGCGTGGTGAAGGTCTTCCCGTCGTCGTCGGAGACGGCATAGAACACCCCGGGGTGGGCCTCGGTGCCGGTGTACCAGGCGGCGTGGAGCCGGCCGGTGGAATCCACGGCCAAGCCGGCGCTCACGTCGGGACAGGCGCTGATCTTGAAGTTGTCGTCGTGGATCTTGGTCGCCTCCGACCAGGTGGCCCCGTCGTCCGCCGACGTGGACAGGATGGGATCGCGCACGGCGTCGTAGGAGTCTTTCAACTCCAGGAAGGCGGATCGGGTGGTGGCGAACAGAGGCCCGTCGCCACCCTGGGCCATGCGGGTGCCGCAGCAGGCGCACATGGGCTTGGCCACCAGCACGCTCCTGCCCCACGTCCTCCCGCCGTCCCCGGAGCGCACCGTGCGCAGGTGGACGGCGGGCAGGACGGCGTCGTGGTCGTGGGCGTCGGGTTCGGGGAGGCCGGCGATCTTGGCCGCCAGTTCCTCCCGGTCGTCGATGAAGGAGATGAACAGGTCGCCGTCGGGGGCGACGAACAGGGAGGCCATCGACATGGTGGTCGTCACCCCCTCGACGGCGGGCCCGGCGATGGCCACCGGGGCCGAGAAGGTCGACCCCCGGTCCTCGGAGCGGACCAGGCGCAGGTAGCTGAGGCCGTACTCGTCGTAGTCGGAGTCGACGTTGTGCTGGTAGAGCACGTACACCTCGCCCTCGGGGCCGACGGCGACATGGGTGGGGGAGACCACGCTGCTGTCCACCCGCTCGGCGGGGCCGTTGACCACCACGGGCTCGGAGAAGGTCTGGCCCCGGTCGGTGGAGCGGGCCACCACGGCCTGGAGCACGGGTTCGGTGGGGTCGGGGCCCGGCACCTCCCGGGTGAAGGCCAGATAGAGCGTGCCCGAAGCCTTGTCGAGCGCCACCGTGGGGTTCAGGGCGCCGGCGGGGACCACCACCTTCGGGTCGGCCAGGGACAGCCCCGCCAGCTTGGGCGGGGTGACCACCCGGCCGGAGGCGGTCTGTTCCGGCTCGGCCTGTGCGGCCTGCTCGCCGCCGCGGCTGTCCGTCCCGCAGGCCGCGGCCAGCACGGCCGCGATGACGAACGTCAGCAATGCCCTTCTCCGCATGGCAGCTCCCCTCCCCGCGCGGCAGCGTCACGCGCCGCTGACAGAGGAAGGTCGCACGGGAGGGGGCGATAGTTCCCCGGCCGGCGCTCTGTGGTGCCGTTCGCGCGACCCTGCGGTTCTGGGGACGGATCTTCTCGGAAGCCGAGAAGATCCGTCCCCAGAATCAGCTGGCCGCCCCTTCGCCCTGACTGACCTCGGCGATGGACTCGGCCAGGACGGCCACGATCCGGGTGATCTCGTCGGCGGTGCTCGTCAACATCGGCATCAGGACGACCACATCACCCAGCGGGCGCAGGAGCACGCCCCGGCGGACGGCCGCGGCGCACACCTTCCGGCCCCAGCGGAGTCCTTCCGCCGGGGGAGCGAGCTCGATCCCGCCCATCAGGCCGAGGAGGCGCACCTCCTTCACGGCCGGCAGTGGGGCGATCCGCCGGTCGAGCAGCCCGCGGAGCTGGGTGCTGCGGGCGGCGACGTTGGCCAGGACGTCCCACTCTTCGATGAGGGCCAGGTGGCGCAGGGCCACCGCCGCGGCGAGAGCGTTCCCGCCGTAGGAGTGGCCGTGGTAGAGGGTCCGGGCCGACAGGTCGGGGCCGAGGAAGGCGTCGAAGACGGGGCCGGACGCCACCGTGGCCGCCATGGGCAGGTAGCCGCCGGTGAGGCCCTTGCCCAGGCACAGCAGGTCGGGACGGACCCCGGCTTGGGTGCAGGCGAACAGGGCGCCGGTGCGACCGAAGCCGGTGGCGATCTCGTCGGCGATGAGCAGGACGCCGGCGTCGGCGGCGGCCCGGGCCAGGCGGGCCAGGTCCTCCGGTGAGTGCAGCAGCATGCCTGCCGCCCCCTGGACCAGGGGCTCGACCACCACGGCCGCGAGCCGGGCGGCGGCGGCGCCGACCAGGCCGGCGGCGGCGGGGACGTCGGGGGCGCGCAGCACCGGGAAGCGCAACGGGTCGAACAGGTCGGTGCCGAACCCGCCGGCGCCGACGGAGAGCGAACCGACCGTGTCGCCGTGGTAGGCACCGTCGACGGCCAGGTAGGTGGTGCGGCCCTCCACGCCACGGTTGGCCCAGTACTGGAAGGCGATCTTGAGGGCCTGCTCCACCGCCGCGGCGCCGTCGGAGGCGAAGAGGAAATGGGCCTCGTCCACCGGCACCACCCGGGCCAGGGCCTCGGCCAGCTCCACCACCGCGGTATTGCCGTGGCCGAGGAGGGTGGAGTGTGCCACCCGTCCGAGCTGGTCGATGACGGCCCGGTCGAGCTCGGGGACGCGGTGCCCCAGGGTGGTGACCCACAGGGAGGAGATGGCGTCGAGATAGCGCCGCCCCTCCACGTCGATCAGCTCCCGCCCCTCGGCCCGCTCCACCATGATCGGCTCGTTGCCGGCGTAGGCGGCCATCTGGGTGAAGCCGTGCCACACCACGGACTCGTCCCGGGCCACCCAGTCACTCCGGGGGCACCCCGCGCCCCGGGTCGCCGCGTCAGCCATCTCGGGGACTCCCCGGACCCCGGACATCGGTCGTCTCTTCGCCCGTGACCACCACCAGCACCTCGTCGCCGTCGACGGTCTGGCCCGCCTTGACCCGCACCTCGGCCACCGTGCCCGCCGCCGGGCTCGTCACCCGGTGCTCCATCTTCATGGCTTCGAGCACGACGAGCAGGTCGCCGGCGGCCACCGCGTCTCCCGCCTCGACCGTGACCCGCACCACCGTGCCGGGCATGGGCGCGAGGAGCGAGCCGGGGGCCTTCTCGTCCTCGGCCCGGGGGAACCGGGGCTCCTCCCGCAGCGTGGACGCACCCAGGGGGCTGTCCACGTAGGCCACGGCGCCGGCCCGGTGCACGGAGAAGCACCGGCGGATCCCGCCGTGGCCGAGCACGACCTCGTCAGGGGCGGCCGACTCCACGGTGGCGCCCAGGTCGGCGCCGTTCACGGCCAGGTGGGCGTCACGGCCCAGGCGGTAGCCGACCTCCAGGCGCCCGGCCCGACCCTGGTAGGCGGTGGTGTGGAGCTGGGACGGGTTGTTGCGCCAGCCGGAGGGGAGCGTGGCCAGCACCGGGGCGCCGGCCCGACGTTCGGCCTGGGCGGCCAGGGCGGCGGCCGCGGCGTGGAGGCGCTCGGCCTCGTCGCCGGCCAGGGGCCGGCCGAGCTCGGCGGGGGAGTGGCGCTCCAGGAAATGGGTGTCGGTGGCGCCGGCGGCGAACTCCGGGTGGCGCAGGACCCGCACCAGCAGATCCCGGTTGGTGGTGACCCCGTGGATCCTCGCCCCGGCCAGGGCCGCGGCCAGGCGCCGGCCCGCCTCGGCCCGGGTCGGCGCCCAGGCGATGACCTTGGCCAGCATGGGGTCGTAGTTCGGGCTCACGACGCTGTCGTCGCCGACCCCCGACTCCACCCGTAGCCCCGCGCCCGTCTCCACCTGGAACCGGCGCAGCTGTCCGGGGGCGGGAAGGAAGTCGGCTTCGGGATCCTCGGCGTAGAGCCGAGCCTCGATGGCGTGGCCGGACAGCACCGGGGTGCTGACCTCGGAGGGCAACGGATGGCCTTCGGCCACCAGCAGCTGGAGGCGGACCAGGTCCAGGCCCGTCACCATCTCCGTCACCGGGTGCTCGACCTGGAGGCGGGCGTTGACCTCCAGGAAGAAGAACTCGCCGGTGTCGGCCAAGAGGAGGAACTCGACGGTGCCGGCGCCCACGTAGCCTGCCGCCCGCCCGGCGTCCACCGCGGCGGCGCACAGTCGGGCCCGCAGGTCGGGGTCGACGGCGGGGGAGGGCGCCTCCTCGATGATCTTCTGGTGGCGGCGCTGGATGGAGCACTCCCGCTCGGACAGGGACACCACCTGGCCGTGGCTGTCCCCGAAGATCTGGACCTCGACGTGGCGGGGAGCGGCGATGTACCGCTCCAGGAACACGGTGTCGTCTCCGAAGGCGGAGGCGGCCTCCCGGCGGGCGGAGGCCACCGCCTCGACCAGTCCGTCCGGCTCCGCCACCACCCGCATGCCCTTGCCGCCACCTCCGGCGGAGGCCTTGACCAGGACGGGGAAGCCGATGCCTTCAGCCGCCCGCAACAGGGCGTCGTCGTCGGAGAGCCCGCTCACGTCGGCTCCGGGCACCACGGGGACGCCGGCGGCGGTCATGAGCCGGCGGGCGGCGAGCTTGGAGCCCATGGCCTCCATGACCGCCGGGGGCGGGCCGACGAAGATGAGCCCGGCCTCGGCGCAGGCGGCGGCGAAGGCGGCGTTCTCGGCCAGGAACCCGTAGCCGGGGTGGACGGCATCGGCGCCGGTGGCGGAGGCGGCGGCCAGGATCGCATCCGTCCGCAGGTAGGACTCGGCCGGGGTGGCGCCCCCGAGGGCCACGGCTTCGTCGGCTGCGGCCACGAAGGGCTCGGTCCTGTCGGGCTCCGAGTGGACGGCCACGGTGGCGATGCCCATGGCCCGGGCGGTGCGCATGACCCGCAAGGCGATCTCGCCCCGGTTGGCCACCAGCAGCTTGGTGATGTGCCGGGTGACCACCCTCACATCCGAAAGACGCCGTAGCCGCGCTGGCCGGCGATCACGTTGGAGTGGCAGGCCGAGAGGGTCTGGCCCAGGATCGTGCGGGTGTCGCGGGGGTCGACCACCCCGTCGTCGAACACCTTGCCGCTCATGAAGAAGGCGGTCGACTCCCGCTCGATCTGGTCCTCCACCGCCCGGCGGCGGGCGGCGTCCGCCTCCTCGTCGAAAGGCTTGCCGGCGGCCGTGGCCGCCTGACGGGCGACGATGGAGAGCACCCCGGCCAGCTGCTCAGGGCCCATGACCGCCGTCTTGGAGTTGGGCCACACGAACACGAAGCGGGGGTCGTACGACCGTCCCGACATGCCGTAGTTCCCCGCCCCGTAGGAGGCGCCGATGTGGACGGTGAGATGGGGCACCGAGGAGTTGGAGACGGCGTTGATCATCTTGGAGCCGTCCTTCACCATCCCCCGCTGCTCGTAGGTCTTGCCCACCATGTAGCCGGTGGTGTTCTGCAGGAACACCAGCGGGGTGTCGACCTGGTTGGCCAGCTGGATGAACTGGGCCGCCTTGTGGGACTCCTCGTTGAACAGCACGCCCCGGGCATTGGCCAGGATGCCCACCGGGAAGCCGTGGATCGACGCCCAGCCCGTCACCAGCGACGAGCCGTAGAGGGGCTTGAACTCCTCGAAGCGGCTCCCGTCCACCACCCGGGCCATGACCTCTTTGGGATCGAAGGGGATCTTAAGGTCGTCGGAGGCGATGCCGAGGAGCTCCTCGGGGTCGTAGCGGGGCTCGTC
>Ga0299907_10000005_pt1 | contig 66159 bp, 57 predicted proteins | sample RVTome_16_FD_198680 | JGI IMG/M metagenome (GOLD analysis project Ga0299907, IMG submission 198680) | Soil microbial communities from uranium-contaminated site in the Upper Colorado River Basin, Wyoming, United States - RVT152D67 (version 2) ...
GGAACATCGATGTCGACGATCTCGAGGAGAAGGCGCGGGATCACGGTGACGAGCTGGCGGCGCTGATGGTCACCTACCCCTCCACGCACGGCGTGTTCGAAGCCGCCATCAAAGATGTCACAGACATCGTCCATCGTCACGGAGGCCAGGTCTACGTCGACGGCGCCAACCTCAATGCACTGGTTGGGCTGGCGCGGCCTGCCGACTTCGGCGCGGACTGTGGCCATCTCAATCTGCACAAGACTTTCACTATCCCTCACGGCGGCGGAGGCCCGGGCGTGGGGCCACTGGGAGTCAAAGCACATCTGAAGCCGTTTCTTCCCAACCATCCTCAGCTCGAGGAGGCCGGCCCTGAAACGGGGGTGGGGGCGATCTCGGGAGCTCCGTTCGGCTCCGCGGGGATTCTCCCCATTCCTTACGCATACATACGACTTATGGGTCCGGATGGTCTGAGACGGGCCACACTCGTGGCCATCCTCTCCGCGAACTACATCGCCCGTCGCCTCGACCCGTACTTCCCGGTTCTCTATACGGGTGAGCATGGACGGGTCGCTCATGAATGCATCGTCGATGTGCGCCCTCTCACCAAGGCGACCGGTATCGATGCAGAGGACATCGCCAAGCGTCTCGCCGACTACGGATTCCATGCCCCGACCCTCGCCTTTCCAGTAGCCAACACACTGATGATCGAGCCCACGGAATCTGAGAGTCTCGAGGAGCTCGATCGATTTTGTGACGCCATGATTGCCATCCGCGCAGAGGCCGACCGCGTCGGTGCGGGAGAGTGGCCACGCGATGACAATCCGCTCGCCAACGCACCGCACACGGCCGAGGATGTCGCCTCCGACATCTGGGAGCACGTCTACCCACGCGAGCTCGCCGCCTACCCGGTCGAAAGGGTTCGCACCGACAAGTACTGGCCCCCGGTGGGACGAATCGACGGAGTAGCCGGCGATCGGAACCTGGTGTGCTCCTGTCCACCGCTCGACAGCTACACCTGATCATCTTGACATTTCGCATTCCGATGGGATCTTTATCATCCTCACCCAGCGCCCAGCCAGGCCCAAATGAAGGATCTTTGAGTGAAATTCAGCGGAGAGCTCAAGTTCCCTGAGATAGATCATCCCGGGGTCCCGGTCCAGATCGTGATCGATGACGTCCAGTTCGAGATGCTCATCGAAGGAGAGTCGCTCGGACGCTGGTCCTTATACGACGTTCATGCCCGGCGTCTGGTGGCGAGCGCATTCCAGATCGACCTCGACGGAACCGAGGTCACCTTCGTGGCCGATGACCCGATCGACTTCGCCTACCGCGGGGTGGAGCACATGGCCGAGACCTGGGCGACGCTCAAATCGAAGCGGATGGCCAACCGGACGATCGCGGTACGCAAATCTCGGCGTGACGCGATTCCTTCTCGAATCGACGACATGAAGGCGGCGATGGAGACGAATCTGGACGAACAGACCACACCCCGTCAGATCGCCGGCGAGCATGCGATGCCCGAGCCCGCATTGCTGGACAGGGCCGCTGCGGCTGGTGACTTGTCCCAAGACGTGGACGCCGGCGATTGGGACGTTCGTGATGAGGCCATGGCCATGCCCGTCGTCGACGGCGGGACCGGGGCGGTCACCGCGGAGGAGATCACGAAGCTGTCGGAGGAGGCCCGGCTGCTCGAAGAGGAGAAACAACGTTTGGCTGAAGAGCGCGCCAGATTCGATGAGGAACGGCGGCGCGCCGAACTTCAAGAGGCCAATCGCATCGAGGCCTATCGCCTGGAGATGCATCGTCTCGAGGCCGAGCGTGAAGAGCTTCGTCGCCGGGCTACCGAACTGGCCGAGCGCGCCGAACAAGAGCTGGCTGCGGAGCCCGAGCCGGAGACCATGGCCGTGGAGGAGACCGACCTGGAATGGTTGCCGGATTTCGAGCCTGAGCCGGAGCCGGAGCCCGTGGCAGCCGACGTCGAACCGGAGCCCGAGCCTGTGGCAGCCGAGGAGCCCGAACCTGAGCCCTCCAGTGCGGGCGTGCTTGATCTCAAGGAGCTCGAGGAGACCCAAACCGAGGCCGGCGACGACCAGGTGGAGGTTCCAGCGGCTCCCCCGGTGTCGAGTCCCCGGAAGCAGCCGGAACCTGCGTTGGCCGGCGTCTCCAAGGACAGAGGCGGTTTGATGGGCGCAGTGAAGGCCGCGTTCAGGAGTGGTCCGAAACACCACGAGCATCAGTTCATCGAAGCCCCCGGCGGGATGGGGATCACGCGCTACGTGTGCGAGGAGTGTGGTTACGTCTCGATCTCGGTGTGACGGCAGAGGACTACCGGTACGCTCCACGGGTGACCAACTTGCGCCCGGTTGTGCTCTCCGGTGGATCAGGGACCCGATTGTGGCCTTTGTCGACACCCGAGAGACCGAAGCAGTTCGTTCCCTTGTTCGATGGCAGATCGCTGTTCGAGCTGACTCTGTCGCGCGTAGGGGGCATCGCAAACGCCCGCTCGCCAGTGGTCGTGACCGGGAAGGCCCATGTTGCCCTGGTTCGAGACTCGTTGAAAGCCTCCGGCGTGGACGCCGCACGGGTTCTCGTAGAGCCCGTTGGACGCAACACGGCACCAGCGGCACTGGCTGCCGCCCTTCTCGCTGAACCCGGCGACATCCTCGTCATACTTCCCTCCGACCACCTGGTCTCCGATGTGTCTGCTTTTCGGGACGCGGTCGGCATCGCCGCTGCCCATGCCAACGACGGGAGGATCGTCACCTTCGGGATCAATCCATCGCGGGCCGAGACCGGATACGGCTACATCGAGCTTGGCGCCTCACAGGGCAGTGCCCATTCAGTGGCTCGTTTCAAGGAGAAGCCAGACAAGGCCGAGGCACAGAGAATGACATCCGACGGGCGGCACGTATGGAACTCCGGGATGTTTGTCGCCCGGGCCGACCATCTCCTCGCCGAAGCCAGGACACATTGTCCACAGGTCCTCGCGGGGGTGATGGCTGCCCTCTCTGAAATCGATGGCGACGCCGGGGGTATGGAGCCGGACGAGCTCGGTGAGACGTTCAGAGACATCGAATCGATATCGATCGACTACGCCATCATGGAAAAGACGGACAGGGCGATCGTCATCCCGATCGATGTCGGATGGGACGACGTCGGGTCATATCGGTCGTTGCTCACCGCCTTGACCAGGGACGCCTCCGGAAATCATCTTGATGGGAAGGTCACTATCGACGACGTCTCCGGCTCGTTCGTCATGGCAACGTCGCGAACCGTGGCCGTCGCCGGTCTGAGTGAGGTCGTGGTGGTAGAGACACCCGATGCGGTGCTGGTTATGCCGCTCGACCAATCCCAACATGTCCGTGAGCTCTCGGAGAGGGTCGATCGGGTTTGAGGAAGGTCGGCGTGGGTCTCCTGTTGACTCTGACGTTGACCGCCTGTTCATTGGGCGGCCCGGACGAGGATGCCAGCGGGGAGGAGATATACGCCCAGTTGTGCGCGAATTGTCACGGGGCCGACCTCGGCGGCGCTGTTGGGCCTTCGCTGGGACCGGACTCCAACGCATCAGCGGAGACCGACGAGTTCGTCGAGTTCACAGTTGTCAATGGCCGCGGACGAATGCCGTCTTTTCCGTCCTTGGACGACGGGCAGCTGGCCAGGCTTGTGACGTATATACGGGAAGTGCAAGAACAGTGAGAGAGGCTCTCGAAGCCCTCGAGCTGCATCCGGTTCGGATCCCAATGCGCCAGCGTTTCCGAAGAGTCGATCACCGCGAGGCCGTCTTGGTCCGGGGTCCCGCCGGTTGGGGTGAGTTCTCCCCGTTTCCCGACTACCCCCCTCAGGTGACCACCCGCTGGCTGGCCGCTGCTTTGGAGCTTGCCTGTGGTGAGCTCCCCGATCCGGTGCGTTCGAGCGTGCCGGTGAATGTCACGATCCCCGCCACCGACCCGAACACCGCGGTGGCCCTCGTCCGGGAGTCGGGCGCGAGCACCGCCAAGGTCAAGATCGGAGATCATGACGAGAGCGAGCAGGAGGACCTGGAAAGGGTCCGTGCGGTGAGGGAGGCCCTTGGACCGGAAGGTCGCCTTAGGGTTGACGTCAACGCATCGTGGGACGTCGGGACCGCCATCCGCCGGCTGGAGCGTCTTGCCGTGTTCGATCTCGAATACGTGGAACAGCCCGTGGCGACCCTGGCCGAAATGAAGTCGCTGCGGGCGAGCATACCGATCCCGTTGGCAGCGGACGAGCTGGTGAGACAGAGTCCGCATCCCCTGCAGGTGATCGATGAAGGGGCGGCCGACGTTCTCATCCTGAAGGTGCAGCCAATGGGTGGGGTGAATCGCGTCCTGGACCTGGCAAACAGGTCCACGATCCCGGTGGTCATCTCTTCGGCATTGGAAACTTCGGTTGGCATGTACGGCGGTCTGCTCGCGGCGTCGTTGCTCGACGAGCTGCCATACGCGTGTGGCCTCGGCACGGTGGCGTTGATCGAAGGTGACCCGACGTTGCAGCCATTGGTCCCGATCGACGGGTGGCTCGAGGTGCGCCGCCCCGAGCCGGATCCGGAGCTCCTCGATCGTTGGCGACCGGACCGTGACCGTGGAGCGGAGATGCTCCGCAAGCTCCGGGCGGCAGCCGAGGTGCTCACTTGACCCATCCCAATCCCAGCACCGCGCTGGCTCGAGTGGTGGTCGACGAAATGGCCAACCGAGGTTTGAGGCTGGTGGTCATCGCTCCCGGCTCTCGCTCGGGGGCTCTTGCCATCGCCGCCGTCGAGCATCCCGATATCGAAACCCGGGTGTTCGTCGACGAGCGCTCCGCTGCTTTCCACGCACTTGGTGCAGCCCGGGCGTCCGGATTGCCGGCGGCGGTCGTCTCGACTTCGGGATCCGCCCCGGCTCACTTCCTGCCCGCCATCGTGGAAGCGGACATGTCCTGTGTGCCGTTGATCGCGCTCTCCGCCGACCGGCCCGCAGAGTCGCAAGGAGTCGGCTCCAACCAAACCATCGATCAACGAGGTCTGTTCGGCGGAAAGGTGCGGGACTACGCCGGCATCGAAGCCCCGGACGCCTCCGACGATCTCAATCGAGTGTGGAGGGACGTCGTGGCGAGGCTGGTGTCGTCGGCGAGTACCGGACGACCCGGGCCGGTTCACCTCAACGTCCGCTTCCGGGAGCCGACGGTCCCCGTCACCGACGATGGTCGCTCCAGAGGCATCGCTTATCCCTTTCCCACGCCGCGCGTCCCCGATGTTCAAGTTCCTGCGCTTGAGCCTGTCGACGTCGTGGGCTTGCCGACTCTCACTGCCACGAAGGGGATCGTCATTGCGGGGGACGGCTTATACGACCGGCATGCCCTGGTGGACCGGGCCACGGAGCTGGGATGGCCGATCCTGGCCACCGCTCTGTCCGGGCTGAGGGGGGATGCGGTGGTCTCCACGTATCACCATCTGTTGGCACCGGGTGTGCCAGAAGGGCTCGTCCCGGACACGGTCGTCGCCGTTGGCGCCATTGGCCCCAGCCCGAGACTGGAGAGTCTGGTGGCCGCGGCTTCACGGAGAGTGCGAATCGACGGTTGGGGCCGGTCCATCGACCCGGAGCGAAATGCCACCGACATGATCGTGGGTGATGTGGTCGAATTGTTGGCGCAGGTTGACCCTTCACCCCAGCCGGATTGGCCGGAACGATGGGCTGCTGCCGACACGGAATGTCGGGCGAGACTGGACGGTGTCATCGCCGGCCGGGCGGGGATGTCCGGTGCGGGTGTGGTGGCCGACTTGAACAGAGTCGAGTGGGGGAGTCTGGTGGCGGCCTCTTCGCTTCCGATACGAGAGGTGGACGCCCATCTCACCCGGCCGGGGCCGGTGTTCGCCAACAGGGGTGCCTCAGGAATCGACGGCTTTGTGTCCACTGCCCTTGGGGTGGCCGCCGAGATCGAGCGGACGCTGGCTCTCACCGGCGACCTCTCTCTCCTCCATGACTCGAACGGCTTCATCAACGACGCTGCGATCGATCTGACGCTGATCGTCATCGACAATGGCGGCGGGGGTCTCTTCGACTCCCTTCCCCAAGCCCGTCACTCCCCACAATTCGAACGTCTATTCGTCACGCCTCCCCATCGCAGTCCCTCCGATCTGGCTCGTCTCCATCATCTGCGCTATCACGAGGCGTCCGGGCCCGGATCTCTGGTCGAAGTGGCGAAAGAGGCCCTCGGTCAGGGCGGGCTCGACCTCATACGCGTCCCTGTCGACCGGGCCTTCGATCTCGATATGCGTCGTCAGCTCGACGGCTGACCGAGGGCAGTGAGCATGGGTGCCAGCTTCAACTCGGTCTCCGCCAGTTCGGCAGCCTCCTCAGATCCCTCCACCAACCCGCCCCCTGCGAAGAGTGTCATCCGGTTGCCCTCGATTTGACCACACCGGAGCGCGATGGCGAAGACACCCTCGCCAATGGCGTTCATCCAGCCGACCGGCCCCGCATATCGTCCCCGCGACTGTGGCTCCATCTCTCTGATCAGATCTGTCGCCGCTTTGGTCGGCGTCCCGGCCACCGCCGCGGTGGGGTGGAGGCCGGCGAGGATCTCTGACACCGTGGTCCCGGCTATGGCCGGGCCTTCGATCCGGGTTCCGACATGTGACATCGCCCCATGTCTCACGATTACCTGCTCGGTCATGTCAATGTCTGCCAGGTATTGGGAGAGGACGCTGCTCACCGAGTGAGCGGCGTGGCGGTGCTCCTCAGAGATCTTCACACTCTCCAACTCGTCGGGGTCAGTGGCGGTACCGGCCAGGGCGAGGGTGCGGACACGCCCCTGTTTGAGACTGACCAACAGTTCGGGGCTGGCACCGATCAGACCTTCGACACAGAACAGATAACAGTCGGCGTTCCCCATCGTCAGACGGGCAACGATGCCGGTGGAGTCGAGATCCTCGGGAACAGCAACGACTACCTGGCGAGCCAACACGACCTTGGCCAGGTTCTCGGTGGCGATTGCATTCATCGCAATCCGAAATCCGCTGCGCCACTGCGCGATGCCGTCATCAACCATCGTGACCCCCGGCGGCGGGCCGGGAATGCTCAGGTCCGTTTCGATGGTCGTGGAGTGGGGAATGACCATCACAGACCCGGTCTCGGCTTCGTCGAAAGTGAAAGATGCGAAGGCGAGGGGACGGCCCGAATCGCGCAATGCGCTCAATGCGTGTTCGAAGCGATCCGACCCCACTCCCGGGTCGAGTGTGATGTTCGGGCCGTGTCCCACCAGCACGCCGTCGTCGTCTACCCAGATCGGATTCATGGGTCGAAGGGTATGACAGGTGCGGTCATTGAGGCGAGTGCGTCGGCGAGCCGGGTGAACTCTGCAACATCGCCGGTCGCGGCGAATACCAGGTCGCCGGTCCCGGGTATGTCCGGGGCGACCCGTTTGGTTTGAGCGGCGACTGCCGGTGCGGGGTCGATGACCTCGAGGCTCGTGATCGATTCGATGACCGGTGTGAGGAAGGAGAAATGTGTGCAGGCGAGGACGAGCACGTCCGTTCCCAAGTTTTCGAGAGGTGCGACGACCTCGGCGACGACGGTTTCTGCCCTCGGGCCTGCTATCTCGCCTAGTTCAACCAGTTGCACCCACTCCGGACACGCTCTCGTCATGACATCCACTCCGGCGGCAAAGCGAGAGACGACCGATTCGAACAATCTGCCCTGAAACGTGGCGGCCGTGGCGAGCACTGCCACCCTCCTTGACTTCGAGGCGAGCGCAGCCGGCTTTACCGCTGGTTCCATGCCCACGATCGGGATCCCGGGATAGCGGTCCCGAATGGACTCGAGAGCTGCCGCCGAAGCGGTGTTGCAGGCAACGACGACACAGGTCGACCCCCGGTCGATCAGCCACCCCGTGACCTCGAGAGCGATGCCCTCGACCTCGTCGAGTGATTTGGGGCCGTAGGGCGCACGCGCCCGATCGGCCACATAGAGGAGATCGGCATCAGCCAGGACGGCCCGGATCTCCCGCAGCACCGCCAGCCCGCCGACTCCTGAGTCGAAGACACCGATCAATGTGTACCGTCGGCTGGCATTCGTCGGAGGAAGCAGTTGCATATCGAGAATTCAGTTGCGTTGGTCACCGGGGGAGTCTCCGGGTTGGGGTTTGGCGCCGCCGACCGCATCGTGTCTCTGGGCGGCAAGGTCGTGATGATGGACATAAACGAGGATCGGGGCAAGGCAGCTCAGGACGAATTGGGTGTCGGCGCCCGGTTCATCCAGTGCGACGTGTCGGTGGCCGAAGAGGTGGCCGTGTCCGTCAATGGCGCGGCCGAGGCGTTTGGCGGAATCCATATGCTGGTCAACGCAGCCGGGGTGGCCCCGGCTGCGCGTGTCCTATCCCGTGACGGCACCATGTTCGATCTCGAACTCTTCAGGTTCACCGTTGGCGTCAACCTCATCGGCATGTTTGATGTGATTCGCAACACCGCCCGCGTCATGTCCGCCAACGAACCCAATGAGGAAGGAGAGCGAGGTGTGATCGTCAACGTCGCGTCAATCGCCGCTTTCGAGGGCCAGGTGGGTCAGGCCGCCTATTCGGCATCGAAGGGCGGTGTGGTGGGGATGACGTTGCCTATTGCCCGAGACCTGGCCAGTGTCGGGATCCGGGTCAATACCATCGCCCCCGGGATCATGGACACCCCATTGCTTGCCGGCGCCCCTCAGGAATTGCGTGACACCCTGGCCAAGCTGGCAGTCTTCCCCCAGCGTCTCGGCACTCCCGCCGACTTCGCCCACCTCGTCACCGCCATCGTGGAGAACCCGATGCTCAACGGCGAGGTCATCCGTCTCGACGCCGCAACCAGGATGCCGCCCAAGTAACCCGTTCCTAATGCTGTAGGGGCCATATACGGTCCCTGCAGCGTTTCGTTCATAGAACGGACAGACCATCCAGACTCTCAGGGTTCTCCAGACTGGTGAGATCGCCGGGGTCGGTACCCAGGGCCAGCGCCTTCACGACGCGCCGCATGATCTTCTGCGACCGGGTCCGGGGAAGGTCGTCTACCCAGTGCACACTTGTCGGGCGAAATGCCTTGCCGAGACCGGCCACACATGCCGAGCTGACCCTGGCGGTCAAGTCGTCATCGGGCGTGACGCCGGGCGCAGGCACCAAGTAGAGGGCAATCGATTCGCCCTTGATCTCGTCGGGCACCCCGATGGCCGCAGCCATGACCACCTCCTCGAGAGCGACCGCGAGCGATTCCACCTCCGCCGGGCCCATTCGCTTCCCCGCGATGTTCAGTGTGTCGTCGGACCGCCCGTGCAGGTACCAAAACCCGTCTTCGTCGACCGAGGCCCAATCACCATGGACCCAGGTGTCGTCGAATCTCGACCAGTACGCGTCGATGTATCGCTCCGGCTCGCCCCAGAACCCACGGGTCATACCCGGCCACGAGCCTCTGATCACCAACTCACCCACCTCGCCACGGACCGGATTTCCCTCGTCGTCGTAGACGTCGGCATCCATGCCCAACGCCGGTTTCCCCAGTGCGGTCGGCTTGATCCCCTGGAGAAGATTGGAGGAGAGGATGCATGCCCCTACCTCGGTACCGCCGGAGATGTTCATGATCGGCCTCGTGCCCCCGCCGACCTCGCTAAACAACCACCACCACGGCTCGGGATTCCAGGGTTCGCCGGTCGACCCGAAGAGACGCAGCGCCGAGAGGTCGTGTTTGGCGGCCTGTTCCGCACCGTGTGGCTGCAGAGCGCGGACAAGGGTGGGGGATATTCCGAGAATCGTGAGCCCTAACTCGGAGGCCACCTGCCAGATGCGATCCGGCCCGGGAAAGTTGGGGGCGCCGTCGTAGGTGGCGATGGTGGCGCCATTCGCCAGCCCGGCAACGACCATCCAGGGCCCCATGATCCAGCCCATGTCGGTGGCCCACATCAAGACGTCGTCTCGTTTGACGTCGAGCTGAAACGCACCTTCCTGGGCGAGTTTCACGGTCAGACCTGCTTGAACATGTACCGCTCCCTTAGGTCGCCCGGTGGTCCCCGACGTGTAGGCGATTAGAACCGGGTCTTCGGACCAGGTCTCGGCGGCCGTGATACGGGGAGCAGCAGGCACGACATCGTGCCACCAAGTGTCTCGACCTTCCGTCATCGCTGTGGCCGCCCGTTCGACGTAATCCACCACGAGCATCCTTTCGAGACCACCTGTCAGGCGAGCCGCCTCGTCGGCGGTCTCTTTCATCATGACGAGGCTGCCTCGGCGTTCGAACCCGTTGGCGCAGATCATGAGGCTCGGTTTGGGATCGTCGAGCCGGGTGGCCACCGCCTCCGAGGCGTACCCCGAGAAGACGGGGATGAAGATCGCTCCGACTCGGGCGACGGCCAGCAGGGAGATAACGGCCTCCTGCGACATGGGCAGATAGACGGCGACAGCATCACCGCGCCCCACCCCCATCGCGGCGATCGCCCCGGCCAATCTCTCCACCTCCTCGAGAAGCTGGCCATAGGTCAGTTCTCTGGTTTCCCCGCTCTCTTTCTGCGAGCGAAGAGCGGGGCGGTCCGCATCTTCACCCGCCCACCGGTCGACGCAGGCGACGGACATGTTGAAGCCCGCCCCCACGAACCACGTCGCCCAGGGATGCCCTCGCGACGTGTCGCGCACTGTTTTCCATGCGGGATCGAAGGGGAGCCCGAGGAAGTCCACAACAGCCGGCCAGAACCATTCCGGCTCGGAGGACGACCGGGTCACGAGATCGTCGAAGGCCTCTATCCCATGGACCGCCATGAACCGGGCGGTGTTGGTTGCCTGTGCTTGCCGCAGCCCCGGTGACCAGGCGATGTCGAAGGATTCCATCACGGGGCGAGGCTATCGGGAATGCCGTCGAGAGGTTGCAATCGCCTCCTAGCCTTTGCCCTTGTGGCTGATCCTGTCGCCAGCACAGAGGACCGGGTGTTTGTCAGACGCACCGTGATGATCGCCCTCGTCGTCCTCGGGGTTGCGGGTGTGCTGTGGCTCGCTCTGCGTCTCAGCACTGTCATCTTCATGGTCTTCGTCTCGATATTCGTCACGGTGGCTTTCGAACCGCCCGTGCACTATCTCGCCAAACGGGGTTGGAAACGTGGTGCCGCCACGGGGGTTGTGTTCGGGGCGGCATTCTTTCTCATCGTGTTGTTCGTCTGGGCGCTGGTTCCGCTGTTCGTCGAACAGGTGGAGCGTCTGATCGACTCGATTCCGGGCATGGTCGAGTCTTTCCTTCTCTTCCTCCGGGACAATCTTGGGTTCGAAATCTCTGACGTCGACGCTGAAGAAGTCGGAAAGAATCTGGTCGGCTCGGCACAAGACTTCGGTGGCGCCGTCGCCGGAGGTGTGCTCGGGATCGCCTCGAGTCTGTTTGCGTTCCTCATCTTTGCGACCACGGTGGCTCTCTTCTCGTTCTACATGATCGCCGAGCTTCCCAAGCTGCAACGCACCGTTCTGTCCTTCATGCCGGAGCCACAGCAGCGACGGGCGCTCCACATCTGGGATGTGGCGGTGGAGAAGATGGGGGGCTACATCTACTCGCGTCTCATCCTGGCGGTTGTCTCCGCAACCATCACCTACGTCTTTCTGAGCGCGCTCGATGTTCCGTTCGCGATCTCATTGGCGATTTGGGTGGGAACACTCAGCCAGTTCGTCCCGGTGGTCGGGACCTATCTCGCCTCGGTCCTCCCTGCGTTAGTGGCGCTGACCTTCAATGGCGTAACGACGGCCATCTGGGTGATTGTCTTCTTCGTGGCTTATCAGCAACTGGAGAACTATCTGATTTCGCCCCGTATAACCGAACGCACCATGGAGATACACCCCGCCATATCGGTGGCAGCCATCATCATCGGAGGCACGCTGATGGGTGGAATCGGCGTCATTCTCGCCCTTCCAATGGCCGGGATCATCGAGGCCATCATCTCGGAGACGAGACAGTCCTACGACGTCGTATTGGACCGCGAGGAGCCGGTGTCGGACACTTGACGCATCGGGCGGACTGCGCTGGGCATAAACCTGTTCGACCCTCTAATGTGTTGTGACTGTGCCTCGCAAGGGGCACAGTTACCCCTAGTTCGGAGGAAACTAAGTGAAAGTAACAAAGCCCTTTGGGCTTAGGCTGCTTGCGCTACTCGCCGTTTTCGCCTTAGTCGTCGTGGCGTGTGATTCCGCTACGGAAGGCACCACTACGACCGCGGGCGGTGGCGACGATGAGACGACAACCACAGCGAGCGGTGGCGGTGATGATGAAACCACCACCACTGCGGGTGGCGGCGGTGAAGCCGGCTTTGACACCTATACCCTGGGCATCTTCGAGGATGTGACCACGGATAACCCGTGGTCGTATCTCGACAGCTCGGGTAGCGATGTCTGGGTCGCTTACGTTATCGGCCCGACTCTGGGTCAAGCCTACGACATCAACCTGCCCGGTCTCGAGATCGCCCCTGACTTGGCTGCGGGAGAGCTAGCGCCTGTTGTCCAGGATGGCGACAACTGGGTCGGCACCATCACCCTGCAAGAGGGTTTGACCTGGTCTGACGGTGAGCCGCTCACTGCCAATGACTATGTCTTCACCTACAACACTGCACGGGATTTCGGTCTGACCGCCAACTGGCCCGATTACCTCGATGCTGCTACCGAGGACGCCGCCGGTGTCACCGGTGTCGAGGCCATCGATGATGTGACCGTTGAAGTCACATTCAACACCGAGCCTGGTCTGGCGATCTGGGGTCTGGGCAACGGACCACCCCTCATGCCGATCCTGCCCGAGCACTTCTGGGGCCCTGTGGTCGAAGAAGCTGCCGCAACGGATACGCCACGCGACACTCTGATCGCGGCTTCTGGTGTCGGTCAGCCCTCGTCGGGTTCCACCGTTTTCGGTGAGATCCAGGAGGGCAGCTTCGCGGCAAGCACAGCCAACGCCAACTATGCGCACATTGGTGAGACCGTCGAGTCCGGTGGTGTGTCGTATGAGGTGGGCCCGTTTGCGGAGAACTTCAACTATCCGCTGTATGGCGGGCAGGAGGCTGCAGTGTTGGCTTTGGCCAATGGTGAGGTCGACTTGTTGTTGAACCCGTTGGGTATGCAGCGTGGTCTCCGTGACCAGGTCGCCGACAATGAGGATCTGACTGCCATCGTCAACCCGACGAACGGTTATCGCTTCCTCGCCTTCAACCATGATCGTGCCCCGATGTCCGATCCTGCGTTCCGTGATGCTCTCACGGCCATGATCAACAAGGAGTATGTGACCGAGAACCTGTTGCAGGGGGCTGCCTTCCCGTTGTATGTGCTTCTGCCCGAGGGCAACGAAGCCTGGTACAACGAGGAAGTCGCAGCGGAACTGGCTGCGGCGGGTTATGAAGGGTTGGAGGACGACGAACGTCGTGCCACCGCGATCGGGCTTCTCACCGACGCTGGTTACACCTGGCCCGAGGGTCAGGCACCCGGCTGGTATGACGCCGAGGACCCGCCCAACTACTCGCCGGAGCCTGCCGAAGGGTTCACCTTCGCAGCTGCCGGTGGTGACATCATCGGACCCGATGGTGAAGCCATCGAAACCCTCGAGTTGATCCACCCGAACGCCGGATACGACCCGCTTCGTGCCACGTTTGGTGGTTACATCGCAGGTGTCGCCCGTGAGATCGGTATCCCGATCTCGTCGATACCGACCGACTTCGGCAAGATCATCGACATCGTGTTCGAGTTCGACGAGGCGGAGGCTGTCTACACCTCGCCGTTCGACATGTTCATCCTCGGCTACTCACTGGGCAACCCGACGTTCCCCACATTCCATGACTCGTTCTTTGGAACCGGTGGAGACTCGAACAACACCCAGTACAGCAGTGAGGAGTTCGACGGATTCGCCGAGCAATTCAGCAACGCGTCGTCCGTTGAAGAGGCATACGAGGCGATGTGGGAGATGGAGCGTCTAATCGCTCAGGACAAACCCCACGTCCCGCTGTTCGACACCGGAATCCTCGAGTTCTACAACAACAGGATTGAGTTCCCCTTCACGGAAACTCTCTCAGGGTTGCAGTTCGACGAGGGATTCACCGATCTCGTCACAGCCAAGTAGCAACCTCAACCGCAAGGTGAATGGTTGGGCCCGCTCCCGCGGGCCCAACCGCCACCTCTACCGCACCAGACAGACCCGTAGACAGATAGACCCGTAGAAGAGCCAAAGGAGGAACGTCACAGATGCTGCGATTTCTCACCCGTCGCCTCATCCAGATGTTCATCCTGTTCATCATCTTTCTCTCGATCGTCTGGCTGCTGTTGCAGCTGATGCCGGGTGACATCACCGACACCCTCATCGGTGATCCCAACATCCCCCTCTCCACCCGACTCGAGCTGGCTGAGCGTCTTGGTCTCGACCAGCCCGTGTGGAGGCAATACACGACCTATATCACCAACTTCTTTCAGGGTGAGCTAGGCGTGAGTTTCAGCCGTTACCCCCAGGACGTGTGGAACATCTTGTGGGAGGCGATTCCCCGGACACTCGTCCTGGTTCTGTCCGCCACCCTGCTCGCCTACTGGATGGGCTTCAAATCGGGCAAGCTCATTGCTTGGGGTCGTGGCGGGAAGACCGAGCAAGGCTTCATCACGGGTGGCATCTTCTTACAGACCGTCTTCTACCCGTGGTTCGCGATCGTGATGCTGTGGGTCTTCGGGTTCTTCTTCGGCTGGTTCCCGATAGGCAGGTTCATATCGGTGAATCTCTGGCAGGGCTCTGGCCTCGATGCCACGTCGGTGTTCCAACAGTTGATTCTGAGCACATTCCTGGCATTGGTTGTCTACCTGGGGGCGCGACATCTAATCAAAAGGACCTCTTCGAAACTCATCGTCCAGCAACGACTGCAGCGGGCTGCCGCGGGACTGGTGTTCTTGGCGCTTGTCGCCTACTGGTACTCATCCTCGGCTCGCACCTATGTCGCCGATATCGTCTGGCACACCATCTTGCCGGTGGCCACGCTGGGTCTGGTCTTGTTTGGGGCGGTGATGTTGATCACCAGGACTTCGATGCTTGAAACCCTCGGGGAGGATTACATTCTCACGGCCCGGGCGAAGGGTCTTCCCAATCGGGTGGTCCGGGATCGTCATGCCGCCCGTAACGCGCTGCTTCCGGTGGTGACGTCTTTTGTCCTGGCTTTGGGGACGGTCATTGGTGGTGCCATCATCACCGAGGAAATTTTCTCCTGGCCCGGGATGGGTCAGCTCTTTCTTCAGGGCATCGTCGTCTCTGACATCCCTCTGGTTGCAGGTGCGCTGGCCATCACCGGTGTCCTCACCCTGTTCGCACATCTCATCGTCGACATCCTGTACACCGTCCTCGACCCGAGAATCCGCATATCCTGAGGCGATAACGAATGGCAACCAAGGAGACAATCCAGCACGGGGAAGCGATTCCCGAAGAGGCGATTCCCGACGAGACCCAGGCGGCTGCGACTTTCGAAGAGTTGGTTGCGGGCCGTGACGTCGCCGCGGAGCCGTTGTGGAGGATTCGTCTTCGGTTGTTCCGCCGGTCCTTCGCAAAGAATTGGGGGCTGTTCAGGGATTCGAAGATGGGTATCGTCGGGTTGGTCATCATCGCCATTTTTGGGTTGATGGCTGTTGCTCAGCCTGTTCTCATGTCCACGGTGTGGGATCCCGCCGTGTATGACCCGGTGAGTGGCTATGACGCGGTGGTCAACGAGTTCACGGTGGTCGAAGACGTTGCGTTGACTGATGAGACCACAGAGATCGCGTTGTCTGATGCCAGGTTTGAGCTCAACCCGACGATCGATGTTGGGGAGGTAGTGCGGATCCCGGTGCAGCCGGCACCGCCGACGTTGGGTGGTGAGGAGGGGCATGCTCATTTCTTGGGCACCGATCCTCAGGGTCGTGACATTTTCTCCCAGCTTCTTTATGGAGCCCGTGCTGCTTTCTTGCTCGGCTTTGTCGCCGCTTTCACAACGGTGTTCATCGCGACGACTGTGGGGGCTATCGCCGCCTACTACGGCGGGAAGTTGGACGGGTTCTTGATGCGGACCGCCGATCTGATCCTGTTGATGCCTCTGCTGCCGCTGTTGATCGTGATGAGTGCGGTGGTTCAGATCAACATGATCATGTTGGGCATCATGATCGGGATCCTGGGTGGTTTTGGTGGGGATGCCATCATCCTCAAATCCCAAGCCCTGTCGATCAAAGTCAAGGCTTACATCGACGCGGCCCGGGTCGCCGGTGGTGGTGACGGTCATATCATCTTCCGGCATATCGTCCCCAACGTGGTCCCCCTCAGCCTGCTCTACATGATGTTCGGAGTGACCATTGCCATCGCCCTCGAAGCAACATTGTCGTATCTCGGTCTGTTGAACATCCAGATGTCCTGGGGGATCATGATCAATGCCGCAAAAAACGGCGGCTATCTCCTCAGCGGCACCAGATATTGGTGGCTGTTGTTCCCCTCCGGTCTCGCCGTCTCGTTCCTCGCGTTTGGGTTCTTCGTCGTCGGTCGGGGCATGGACGAGGTGATCAACCCGCGTCTGCGCGCCCGGTAGGAGAAAGGCATCAGATGACACTCTCGTTGGAGAACTTGCAAACACGCCGGATCGACCCCAACCAGCCTTTGTTGGAGGTCGAGAATCTGGTGATGCACTACAAGATCAAGGCGGGGGATGTCTCGGCGGTGGACAACGTGACGTTCACTATCCATCAGGGTGAGGCGGTGGGTCTGGTCGGGGAGTCGGGTTGTGGCAAGACGTCTACCGCTCTGGCCTTGTTGCGTCTGTTGCCGGCGAACGCCGAATACATGTCGGGTGAGGTCCGTCTGAACGGCGAGGATCTCCTTCAGTTGACCGAAGACGAGATGCGAGAGCGTCGTTGGAAGGATATCGCCATGGTGTTCCAAGGGGCGATGAACTCGTGGAACCCGGTCTATCGGGTTGGTGACCAAATCCGCGAAGTGCTGGACACCCACTTCCGCGGTCAGATGGACATCGACACTCAGACCCGTCACATCGAGAAGCTGTTCACTGCGGTTGGGTTGCCTGTGGAGATGGTCGACCGTTACCCGCACGAGTTTTCCGGGGGGATGCGTCAACGTGCCGTGATTGCCATGGCGTTGGCTTGTAGTCCCGAACTGATCATCGCCGACGAGCCGACGACGGCGCTCGACGTGATCGTCCAGGATCAGATCCTGAGAGAGTTGAAGCGGATCCAGGCCGAGCTGGGAATGTCGATCCTCTACATCTCTCACGACATCGCGGTGATTGCCGAGGTGACCGACTCGCTCGGGGTGATGTATGCGGGGAAGCTGGTCGAGTATGGGCCCACGTCGGAGGTGTTTTCCCGGCCCCGTCACCCTTACGCCTACCTGTTGTTGCGTTCGACTCCTTCGATCACCGGACCCCGTCGTAAACTGGCGCCGTTGGAGGGGGAGCCGCCCGACTTGTTGAATCCGCCTTCGGGGTGTCGTTTCCATCCCCGGTGTCCGTTCGCTACCGAACAGTGTGTTGTCGAAGAGCCGCCACTGGCCGAAATCTCCGGCGGTCACCGTGTTGCTTGCTGGAATTACGAAGAGGTCCCCGAATTGGAGATGGAGTTGGTGAGGTGACCGCCCCGGCGCCGGCCAGGATCAAGCCACTGGTCGAAGTCACCGACTTGGAGAAACTCTTCCCCATATCCCGGGGCATGTTCCGGGCGCCCAACGAGTTTGTCCATGCCGTCGACGGGATCAACTTTGCCATCGCTCCCGGGGAGAGTCTTGGTCTGGTCGGAGAGTCGGGTTGTGGCAAGTCGACGACTGGTCGGATGCTGGTCAAACTTTTGGACGCCACCGACGGTCACATCCAGTTCAACGACGGCGACTACGAACGAGACGTTGCCAATGTGAGCCGTACAGAGATAAAAGAGTTCCGCTCCCGGGTCCAGATGATCTTCCAGGACCCCTACGAGTCGATGAACCCACGGCGGACGGTCTTCGACACGGTGTCCGAACCGTTGGCCGTTCAGAAGGTCGGCACCATCCCCGAACGCGAGGAGCGTGTCCTCGAACTGTTGGGTCTGGTCGGGTTGACCCCACCAGAAAACTTTCTGTTCCGCTACCCCCACGAACTGTCGGGTGGTCAACGTCAACGTGTCGCCATAGCCCGGGCGTTGGTGATGAACCCCCGGTTCGTCGTCGCCGACGAACCCACCTCGATGCTCGACGTGAGCATCCGGATATCGATCATGGAACTGATGACCGAACTCGCCGACCGACTCGGCGTCTCCTATCTGTATATCACTCACGACCTGGCAGTGGCCCGCTACATGTGCGACCGGATAGCCGTCATGTACCTGGGCAAAATCGTCGAAGTCGGACCCACCGAAGAGATCCTGGCCAACCCCCGCCACCCTTACACCCGAGCGTTGCTATCAGCAGTCCCCATACCCGACCCCAAGATCAAACGGACACCCGTCGAAATCAAAGGCGGCATCTCCAAAGCAATCAACCCCACCTCCGAATGCCGTTTCATCCAACGATGCCCCTTCGCAGCCCAAATATGCCGGGAAAACCCGCACCCCGACATGTTCGACGTCGGCGAACAACACTACGCCGCCTGCTACCGCATCAACGAGATCTAGTGTCCTGTCCGGCAGATCATGCTCGTGTTTCAACGGCCATTTTCCTCCCTGCCTGCGTCCTCCTCCTCGCCGAACGGCCCAGTGCGATTTCGTCGTGCGTCCTGGCCCGGAAGAAAAATCGCTCGCCGAAATAGCAAGCGGACCAACCGGACAGGACACTAAGCGACGGGCTCACTAGGTTCTGACCGGGTGAGTCTGGAGGGCACCCCTGAGCCGGCGATCCGGCGGCCCCGCCTCCCCTGGCTGGTCGGATTTCTCGCCCGCCGGGGTCTGTGGGCACTGATCACACTTCTCGTCTATCTGGCGGTCGTGTTCGTATTCATCCAGGTGTGGGTCCCGTTCAACTACGCCACCCCGGCCAGGCTGGGTGGTCCCGAGGCCTATCAGGCGGCACTGGAGGCTCTCGGCTTGGACCGTCCGCTCTCTGCGCGTCTCTTCGAGTTCGTCGCGGGGTTGATCACCTTCGAACTCGGGAATTCGTTTACCGGCCCGCCAGTGAGAACGATTGTCGCCGACACCGCGCCGGTGACCATCTTCATATTCGCCGTCGGGGCCTTGCTCGCTTTTGTGATCGGTGAGGCATTGGGCCGGTTTGGCGCCTGGCATCGCCATTGGATGACCGGGGCGAGTCTCTCCACCCTGGGGGTTCTATTCACCACGATCTTTCCGCCGTTTCTGGTCTTTCTCATCGCCTACTTCCTGCGCGATCCCTTCTGGGAATTGCGGGAGACCTTGGGTCTCCCTCCAGACAGCCTCGAAGTGTGGAGGGACGCCCCGGTAGAGCAGAACGAGGTTCTGTTGCTCATGTCCCTGGCGCTGATAGGTGCCGTGATTGGAGGGGTGCTGGTCCGCACCTGGGCACACCGCAATCGGATGCGATGGGTGGCGGCGTGGGCCCTTCCCGTCACGGTTCTTGCTGCCGTTGCGGGTGTTGGTCTCGCTGGCTTCGGAGTCGAGGCCATCGACCTTTTGTACCGGTCGGATATATCGCAGACCGTGGCGACTGGAAGCCCCCTTCTGGTCCTGGTGGGTGTGGTGCTGATCACTTTTGGGCAGGTGATGTTCATGATGCGGGTTGGCGTCGAGGACCAGCGGAACGAGGATTACGTCCTCACTGCGCGGGCCAAGGGCCTGACCGAAGCAGTGGTGCGTGACCGCCATGTGGCCCGCAATGCCCTCGCCCCGGCCATCGCCGGCTCCTTTCTCGCCCTGCCCACGCTCATCGCCGGGATGGTGATCATCGAGTTCGGTCTCGAGGTCCGCGGGCTGTCATGGGCTTTCTTCACCGCGGTGGAGACCCAGGACATCCCATTGATCATGGGGGTCCTCGTCATGCTGGGGGTCATAGGGATCGGGCTCCGTGTCGTCGCCGACCTCGTCATTGCATATCTCGACCCGAGACAGAGGAGGAGCTGAATTGGCGGTCGCCACGGTCCTGGGACGAAGGGGTGGTTGGGCCCGGCTCCTATCCAGCGCCAAGTTGCTATTCGGTCTCGCCCTGGTGATGTTCTTCATAGTTGTCATCGTCGCCCATCCACTGTTCCAGGCCACCATCTGGGAGAGACAATTCACTGTGTACGACCCGTTCATCGGCTACGACACCCAGGTGGTCCACCCCGCCGGACCGTCGGGCGAGCACTGGCTGGGCACCGACTCGCTCGGCAGGGACGTCGTGTCGATGTTCACCTACTCCGCTCGATACAGCGTGGTTGTGGCCTTGGCAGCCGGACTCGCCATCGGTGTTGTCTCGCTGTTGTTCGGCTCGATTGCCGCCTACAGGCGCGGCTGGATCGACAGCATTGTCACTCATCTCAGTGACGCGATGGTGTTCCTACCCGCTCTTCTCGCCGTGTACATCATCGGGGTCGGTCAGGACACCGGCGAGTTCGGAGCCCTGGCAGTCGGGATCACGTTTGGGGTCCTCTACGGGTTGGGCCCGGCCACTGCCACGGTGCGAGTCGCTGCTCTGGGGGTAATGGCGATGCCCTTCATCGACGCTGCCCGTCTCGCCGGAGCGGGGATGACCCGAACCGTGACCCGCCATCTCTTACCCCATCTGGTACCACACGCCGCGGTACAGTCGATGATCGGAGTGGCCGGGGCGGTGACGGCAGAGGCCTTCCTGGCGTTCCGAAGCGGGGTGGGGGCCAACATCGGCTTCGGCTATCTCGTCTTTGAAGGGTTGACCTGGGGCGAGCTGTTCGCGGGGGTGCTCGATACCCCCTGGTGGGTCATGATCACGGGCTCCGCCGGGATAACCCTCCTGGCGGGTGCCTTTTACCTCATCGGGGTGGGGCTGAGGGAGATCTTCGACCCCCACGAGTTAGTGGTCTGATTCTCCGACCGTGGACTTGTGGAAGACGACGTTGCCGGTGATCGTCACCGTGCCTGCGCCGGTCACATCGACTGCCTCACAATCGAAGTCGAGCCTTTCGATCGTGTCGGTGGGGTTGACCTGGACCAGGAACTCGGTGCTGATCGAGCACGAACCCGGAGCTGGTTCGCTTTCCCCACCGGCGGAGTAGACGGATGACAGCATGAGGCTCTCGGTCTCCCGATTCATTTCGAAATTGAGGCCGCTTTCGTAGTCAGAGGTCCACATGTCCAAACGTACCGGCTCCGGCTCGCCGCCGAAGTTGAATTCGGGTCCGATGAGGAGGTAGGCCTCGGCAATCTCCCAGGTTTCATCACCGACCGTGACCGTGCCACCGAGATCGGGAAGATCTCGTTCGATCACCATGTCGGCGGGGAGGGCAATATAACCCTCCACCGATATCGACCCATTGTCTCGGATGTCGTTGAGCTGTGGGCACTCGAGGTGTGCAGCCGCCAAACCCAGGTCCTCGTTGATCTGGCCAGGGCTCAGCTCACAGTCTTCGGGCTCGGGGAAAAACGCCAGGTCCTCGACGTACACCGTGGCAACCGACAACGGGCCCGACTCGAAAAAGAGCTTGCCATTGGAACCCGCGAGCACAAACCCGGGACCTTCAATGAATCCCTCGCCTAACTCCATGGTCGCCTCGCGGTCTCCGCTCACCCTCAGCTGGCCCCCTATCCCGCTGGGGACGAAATCAACGGAGCCGTCGGGATGGGAGTCCGCCTCGGCGAAGCCTTCGCCGAAGTCCGGTACGACATGGACGACGGCCCAGGAGAGCCCGACTACACCGAGCATCACCACTCCGGCGGCACCGGCCAGGACCCCCAATCCCTTCCAGATCACATCTCATCCGATGACATTTTCAGTGAGGTTAGAAGCGTGTCGATACTTGCTCATATGACATTCCGGGTAGGAACGAGCCGCGCGGAGGCGATACTGCCGTCTGTGCGAATGCTCAGGGTCACAGCGGTGGTCGTCGTCACGACCATGGTCTTTGCGGCGTGTTCGGGGGAAACCGCGGCGATCACGACCACGTCGACGTCGGAGCCGGGCACCACCCCTGCGACGCTCCCGCCGGATCCGGCCGTCGATGGCCCGATCTTTAGGGTCGGGCTAACTGACAGTCTCACTACTGTCAACTGGTGGGCTGCAAGCGGCGCCGGGTCGAGCCCCGAGAACCTGGCCGTTCTCGCCGCCACCAAAGCATCGTTGTTTACTCTCTCCTATCCCGGATTCGTGCTGGTCCCATCGCTGGCAGCTAGCACCGCTCCCACTTCGGCGATACCAAGAGGCTCGGGGTGGGTGGTGGAACAACCGATGCGAGACGATGTCTTTTGGTCCGACGGCGAACAGGTCACAGCCGAGGACCTGGCGTTCTACTTCGACGTGGTCGAGGAATTCGAGCTGGGCCCCGGTCACGCGGAGCATTTTCCTGCGTCGGTGAGTGATGTGTCCGCTGTGGATGATTTCACCGTGCGTGTCGAGTTCGATGAAACGCCACCCGTCACCGACTGGCAGACGGGTGTCGCAATGGCGCCCCTGGTTCCCTCCCATTTCTGGGAGCCTCACGTCGAAGCGGCCCGGCAAGCCGCTGACGCGGCGAGATCTGACATCAGTGAGGAAGAGGCCCGGGCCGCGGTGGCGGCGGCGTCGCTGACCGACGACGATCCCGACAACGACCTGACCCCGGAGGCGGTCGACGAGTCCGAGATCGAGTCTCATCGGGCGAGCGTGGCAGCCGAAGCGGGACGGGACCACCTGTTCGCGGTGGAGTCGCCGATGGAGCCCTCGGCCGGTTCCCTGGTATTCGAGTCGTGGTCTCCGGGCGATCCCGCGGTGACCCGATCCAACCCGGGTTACTTCGCCCGCGGCACCGAGACAACCGGTTACTCCGACGGCTCGGTTCGAGTCGCCGACCCCGCGTTGGGCGACAATGTCTACGGCGGCGCCGCCGCCGGAGAAGTGACCGGTCATGCCGTCGTCGGGCCGTTCGTCTCGGCGATCGAGTGGCATGAGCACGCCGATGCAGATGAGGCCTACTCCGCCATGAAAGCGGGTGCTGTCGACTACGTCCTCGACTCCGACGGCATGAGTCTCACTCGTTACAACGAGCTGGCCACCCTCGGTGGGTTTGGCCTGTCCATCAACGAGGGAGACGGGTTCCGGTTTCTCGGCTTCAACTTGAGAAAGCCCCCCATGTCTGATCTCATCTTCCGCAGGGCACTGGCAACGATCATCGACAAAGAGCTTTTCGCTGCCAGTCTGTTCAACGGAGCTTTGTTTCCCGCCTACACCGTCATCCATCCCGGGATCGCTTCTTATCACAACAGTGAGGTCGATCGTCCCGGATGGTCCAATGACGAGCCCATGGACGAGGCGCGGCGTTACGAAGCGGCGATCGCAATGCTGGCCGAGGCCGGCTACACCTGGGACGTCGAGCCTGAGGTCGTTTTGGACGACGACGGCAGCTTCGTGGACATGACGCCCGGCGAGGGTCTCACCCTCCCCAACGGCGTCTCCGTGCCCGAGCTCACCATCCTGGCGGCTCCGGGGTCGGTGGAGGACCCGATGCGCGTCACTTTTGCCCTCTGGATCGAGCAGTGGGCGACCGATCTTGGAATCGATGTCACCACCGAGCCCACCGATTTCGACACCATCATTGACACCGTTGTCGCCCCCGAATCTTCTGAGACCGCCCTGTCGTGGGATCTGCACGTCCTGGGATGGGGACCCCCCGACGTGGCTCGGCCCGGCCTCACCCTCGTGGCCCTGTTTCACTCTCGCAACGGTGTGGAGGTGGGCGGCCGAAACACGACGGCCTACGCCAGTGCCGAGTTCGACGGCGCAGCGGATTCGTTCGTCTCGGCGACGACTCTCGACGAGGCGGTGCGGTGGACGAAGGAGATGGAACGCATCGTTGCCGAGGATCTTCCATATGTCCCCCTGTTCCGCAGCCCGGTGATCGAGGGATATGGCTCCCAGGTGGACTTCGCAGTTGATGCGATCATGGGTGGACATGTATCTGTGCCCACGGCGTGGCCCGCAACGGTTCGCATCAACCGCTGAGGTACTGATTCGGCTGCTCAGCGTCGCTTGCTGCGCCGGTCTGATTCTCGCCGCCTGCAGTGCAGCCGACGGCGGGCCAGTGCCACCCCGACCCGTTCCTTCGACGGTGTCGACAACGATTGCCGCGCCGAACACGACCAGCACGACGATGGAGACCCTGGATGTCTCGCCCTACTCGTGTGAGACGGCATTCTGTCTCGTCTATCACATCTCACCATCCGCCACCTGGTCTGATGGAGCGTCGGTGACCTCATCCGACTTCGCCCATACCGTCGAGGTTCACCAGGATTCGGGCCTCACCGACGACGCCGCTGCCTACGACTCAATCGAGAATGTCGAGATCATCGACGACAAGACGCTCCTTCTCTCCTCGAGCGTCCCGTTGGGCGCCTGGCAGAGCCTCTTCGACAGGGTCTACCCCGACGGGGAGCCAGCGTCGGACATCGTCGGTGTTTCCACCTCGGGATCGTTCGACTTCGTCGAATGGACCGAAGGAGACCATCTCACCATCCAACGCGATCCAGAGCGCTGGACAGCGATAGATCCGATCAGCGGGGAGAAGCCGGGCGACGTCGAACTAGTCACGTTCGTGTTCATCGACACGCTCGACGAGATGGTGGATGCCCTCGAGGACGGGGAAGTCGACGTGATCTCGGCGCGACCCGACGTCTCGGCAGTGGAGAGGCTGACGTCGATGGAGAGCACAACGTACAGCCTGGCACCGGGGCCGTTCTGGGAGCACATTGACTTTCACCATGGCCATCCTCTGCTGTCCCAGCTGTGGGTTCGCGAGGCAATATCGACCGCAATCGACCGGGACGAAATCCTCGACCGAACCGTACGGCTGCTCGACCCCACCGCAATGCCGCTGGACAACACCGTGTTCATGGCCAACACCGCCAACTATGAAGCTCATTTCGAGGACACATACGACCCGGTGCGAGCCGAGCGTGTACTCGCCGACCACGGCTGTGCTCGTGACCAGGACGGTGTTCAAGTGTGCGGCGGGGCACGGATGTCGTTCACATGGGCGTCCACCAATGACGACCCGGCGCGTGGTGAGATCCTGGAATCGGTGCGAGAGGACCTCAGCGCCGTCGGCATCGAGGTATTGGCCGACTTGAGAAGTCCCTCAGAATTCGTGACCAGAGATTTCCTTTTCGGAGGTTCCGATGTGTGGCAGTTGATCAACTTCTCATGGCGGGCACGACCTGAGCCGATGGCCGCCAACACCACCTACTACTGCGACGAAGCGGGCGATCTGAATGTCAACCGGTATTGCTCCCAGGAGGTCGAGGCGCTGATCCGGGAGTCCGAGACCACCCCCGGGCCGTCCGACCGGGTTGACGTCTACAACAGGGCAGACCGTCTGTATCTTGGGGACCTCGCGGTCATTCCCCTGTATCAGAAGCCGGTTCTGATGGCATGGAACAGCGAGATCTCGGGTCCCCGGCCCAACTACAGCCTCTCCGCCGACTTATGGAACGTGGCGTCCTGGTCGGGCAGGGAGACACTCGTGGTGGCGCTTCCCACCGAGCCCACCGAGATCAATCCTCTGTCACGTGGCGACGAGAGCGCCAACGTGATCCTGGGAGCGCTCATGTACGGTGCCTTCGGAATGAATCCGTCCCACGAGTACGTCCCCGTCCTCGTTGAGTCTGTCGAGATAATCGAAGGGCGTGGCTGATGCCGGGGCCACTCGCCGGTCTGGTGGTTACGGAGCTGGCCGGTCTCGGGCCGGCTCCCTTCTGTGGAATGGTGCTGGCCGACCTCGGGGCCGAGGTCATCAAAATCGATCGCATTGGCGGGCAGACCCTGCCCATCGGCACGATCGAAAACGACGTGCTCAACAGAGGTAAACAGTCGATATCGGTCAACCTCAAAGACGAGGCAGGTATCGACGTCGTTCTACGTACCGTGGCCCGCTCCGATACCCTCATCGAAGGTTTCCGCCCGGGTGTGGCGGAGAGGTTGGGGGTCGGCCCTGCCGAATCCCTGGCTCGAAACCCGGCGCTCGTCTACGGGCGTATGACGGGTTGGGGGCAAGCCGGCCCGCTGGCCGCCATGGCCGGCCACGACATCGACTATGTCGCCTTGTCGGGGGCGCTGCATTCGATCGGCCCGTCCGAGCAGCCGTTCCCGCCGCTGAACCTGCTCGGTGACTTTGGCGGTGGTGGGATGCTGCTTGCCCTCGGGGTGCTCGCCGCGATCATCCATGCCCGGGCAACGGGCGAAGGCCAGGTGGTGGACGCGGCAATGGTCGACGGATCTGCCCTGCTGATGGCGTCGCATCATGGATACCTCGCCGACGGGTGGTGGCGGGACGAGCGTGCGAGCAATCTCCTCGATGGAACAGCTCCGTTCTACTCCACCTATCGAGCCGCCGACGGCGGGCATGTGGCCGTCGGCGCCCTGGAGCCCCAGTTCTTCGCCGAGCTGTTGGCCGGGCTGGGCCTGGCTCCCGACGAGGTGGGCCCACAGAACGACCGGGAGGGATGGCCGGAGATGAGACGCGTGTTCGCCAAGCAGTTCGGGGGGCGTACCCGTGACGAATGGGCTGCTCATTTCGAAGGCACTGACGCCTGTGTTGCCCCGGTGCTTTCGATGACCGAGGCTCCGGGTCATCACCACAACCGGGAGCGAGGGACGTTCGTCGAGATAGACGGTGTGGTCCAACCCGGTCCGGCCCCCCGCTTCTCAGTGACACCGCCGGGAATCGGTCGAGCGCCGACCGCGCCCGGCAACGACACAGATCGGGTTGCCACCGCGGCAGGATTTAACAAGGAGCAGATCGTTAAGCTCCGGGAGTCCGGAGCCATTGCCTGACCAGTCGGAGGAAATGTGACAGTCAACGCTGCTGCTCTCACCGAGCGTGCCGAGATCGACGCCCTCGTCGAGGGCAAGACGATCATCGATTCGTTCAACAGGAACGCTGACACCTATGGCAGTGAGCCTGCGATCCACTGGAAGGATGGAGACTGGGACAGTCTCACCTGGGCCGAATACCGCGATTTCGTCCACAAAGCCGCGGCCGGTCTCGAGACCCTCGGCGTCGGGACTGGTGAATTCGTTGCGGTTATGGCAGGAAACCGGCCCGAGCACGTCATCGCCGATTACGCCACCGTTCACGCCGGGGCCACTCCGGTCACGATCTACTCGACACTGGCAGCCAACCAGATCCAGTACATCGCCGACAACTGCAAGGCAACGGTGGCGATCCTCGAGGACCTCGACTTCATGAAACGATGGGAGGAGATCCGCTCAGAGCTGCCCAACCTCCGTTACATCGTGCTCATATCAGGTGCCGAGAACTACGACACCGTCGATTGGGTGCTGAGCTGGGACGAACTCCTGGCCCGTGGCACCCATCGTCTCCAAGAGGACCCCGATTTGGTCCACCGGTCCGCCGCTGCGATCACACCGGACACCCTGGCCACTCTGATCTACACGTCAGGCACCACCGGCACTCCCAAAGGCGTCATGATCAGCCAGCGCAACGTGGTTTGGACCCTGGAGAGTCTCCGCCGTGCCGCCGATCTCGAAATGGGTCAGCGCATGGTGTCGTATCTCCCACTTGCGCACATCGCCGAACGTCTGGCCACCCACTATCTCGGAACCTACCTGGCCGGCCAGGTCTGGTATTGCCCGAGCCTCGCCGGTGTCCTCGAATACATCCAGTATGCGCGGCCCACACTCTTCGTCGGGGTGCCCCGGGTCTATGAGAAGTTCCATTCCCGTCTACAGGCTCGATTTGCCGAGGCCGAGGGGGTGAAGGGGGCGATCCTCAACAAGGCAATCGAACTCAATACCAAGCGGGTCGATGCCGGCCAGCTTGGCAAGAGAGGGCCGGCCTTGGCCGGTCTGCTCGATGGTCTCGCTCTGTCCAAGGTGCGTGAGGGTCTGGGGATGGATCAGGTCAAGATCGCGGTGACCGCCGCGGCGCCGATCAACCCCGACCTTGTCAGGTTCTTCCACGTCATTGGCGTGCCGCTACACGAGATATACGGCATGTCAGAGAACACCGGCCCAGCGACCGTGACTTACCCAAAGATCAAGTTCGGCTCGGTGGGCAAACCTCTGCCCGGGGTGGAGTTGAAGACGGGCGAAGACGGTGAGCTGATGATGCGGGGAGGCATAGTCAGCAAGGGCTATTTCAAACTCGATGACGCCACCCGGGAGACATTCGATCCTGAGGGGTGGCTGCACTCGGGAGATCTGGCCCGCATCGACGACGAAGGTGAAGTGTGGATCGTCGGCCGGAAGAAGGAAATCATCATCACCGCAGCGGGCAAGAACATCGCTCCCGCGAAACTGGAGACCCTGCTCGGCAACCATCCCCTCATCTCCAAGGCGTGCATGATCGGCGATCAGCGCAAGTTCCTCAGCATGATCATCGCCCTGGATCATGAGGAGGCCCCCGAATGGGCGAAAGCCAATGGTCTCGAGTACACCGACCTGGAGAGCTTCTCTCGGCTACCTGAGGTTCAGGAGGAGGTTGCCCGGGCGATGGCAGAGGCCAATGAGACCGTGGCGAGGGTGGAGCAGGTCAAGAAGTGGGTGATCGTGCCTGATGTGTGGACGCCTGATAGCGGCGAGATCACCCCATCGCTCAAACTGAAACGCCGTGTCGTGCTCGACAAGTACGCCGAGCAGATCGAGTCGATGTACGCCGGAGTTTGATCCGGGCGATGCCGCGGTTCATCTTTGAGTCGGATCACGAGCTATTTCGGGAGACGGCGCGAAGATTCATAGAGGGAGAAATCGTCCCCAATGTCTCCAGGTGGGAGCACGCCGGCAACGTCGACAAGGAGATGTTCCGCGACGCCGGACGGGCAGGACTTCTCGGAATGGCCATTCCGAACGAGTACGGCGGCGGGGGAGTGGATGACTTCAGGTTCAATGCGGTGATCGTCGAGGAGGTCATGGCGGCTGACGCCTTCGCCTCTGGCATGTGCATCACTCTCCATAACGATGTGGTGCTTCCATACTTTCTCGCGTTGTCCAACCGCTCCCAACAGGAGCGCTGGTTTCCGGGTCTGGTCTCCGGCGAGCTGATGACCGCCATCGCCATGACCGAGCCAGGAGCAGGGTCCGACCTCGCCGGGATCACGACGACGGCGATCCGCGACGGCCAGAGCTATGTGGTCAACGGGTCGAAGACGTTCATTACCAATGGGATCAACTCGGATCTGGTGGTCACTGTGGTCAAGACGGACCCCTCCGAACTGCACGCCGGGATCAGCCTTCTCGTCATCGAGGACGGGATGGACGGCTTCTCCCGGGGGCACAATCTGGAGAAGATCGGCCTCCACGCCCAGGACACCGCGGAGCTGTTCTTCGATAACGCACGGGTTCCGGTCGATAACCTTCTCGGAGAGGAGGGCAAGGGTTTCGGATATCTCGTCGACAACCTTCCCCAGGAGCGGCTTTCGTTGTCGGTAGGGGCGATTGCGCACGCCCAGACGGCGTTCGGCTGGACCCTTGAATACGTCAAGGAGAGAAACGCCTTTGGCCGGCCGATCGGAGCGTTCCAGACGGTGAAGCACAAGATGGCCGAGATGCGTATGGAGCTGGACATCGGTCAGACATTCGTCGATTCTCAGATCACGGCTCTCATCGGAGGTGGGCTGACAGCCGAGGATGCCGCCAAGGCAAAGTGGTGGGTCACCGACCTGGAGAACAGGGTCATCAACCAATGCCTTCAGCTCTTTGGCGGCTGGGGGTACATGGAGGAGTATCCAATCGCCCGGGCCTTCCGCGATGCCCGGGTCCAGACCATCTACGGAGGGACCAACGAGATCATGAAAGACATCGTGGGTCGCTCCCTGGGGCTCTGATTTGCGAGATAGACCACGAGGAAGGCACCAAATTGAGTGATCCAATCACATTCGACGGACGCGTCGCCATCGTTACCGGCGCCGGTGGCGGCCTGGGCAGGACCTACGCCCTCGAGCTGGCTCGTCGCGGCGCCCGGGTCGTGGTCAACGATCTCGGGGGAGCGGTCGATGGCACTGGGGCCTCCAGCTCGGCCGCGGATCAGGTCGTATCCGACGTCGTGGAGGCAGGGGGCGAGGCCGTCGCCAACTACGACTCGGTCTCGACCGAAGAGGGAGGCGCGGGCATCGTCAGGTCCGCTGTCGACGCCTTCGGCAAGGTCGACATCGTCATCAACAACGCCGGGATTCTCAGGGACAAGTCGTTCGCCAAGATGACCATGGCCGAGATGGAGGCCGTGATCGACGTCCATCTCAAAGGCGGCTTCTACGTTTCATCGCCCGCGTTTCAGGTCATGCGTGACAACGGCTACGGCAGGTTCGTATTCACGTCATCGGCGTCGGGGTTGTTCGGCAATTTCGGTCAGGCAAACTATGGAGCGGCCAAGGCCGGTCTGGTCGGGCTCTCCAATGTGATCGCCATCGAAGGGGAGAAGTACAACGTCAGATCCAACGCCATTGCCCCGATTGCCAAGACCCGGATGACCGAGGACCTCCTCGGCTCCTTCGCCGACATGGTGGCTCCGGATCAGGTGACGCCGTTGGTGATGTATCTCTGCTCGGAGGCGAACGAGTACACCCATGAGATCTTCACCGTCGGCGGTGGACGTTACGGGCGGGTCTTCATCGGGACCAACACGGGTTGGTTCGCCGGGACCGACGAGGTTCCCACGGTCGAAGCCGTTTCGGAGCACATGGAAGAGGTCCGTGACATATCCGAGTACGTCATCCCCCTCAACAACAACGACGAGATCATGCTGCTCGGACAGATGCTTGCCGGATAGGCGTTGCTATAGCATCAGGTCTCGGAAACCACGACCTCATGCTATAGCAACGCTTTCACGCCCTCACTGTCACCCGCGTTCCCAGCGGGACCATCTCGTGGAGGAAGGTGATTGCGTCGTTGGGGAGGCGGACACAACCCAATGAGATATTCCCTCCGATCGAGTCGGGGTTGTTGGTTCCGTGGATACCGATGATTCCGTCACCACCGTTGAACTCGGTGATTGTGTCGGATCGGGCCGATATTCCCAGGGCATGCGGCCCCCACGGACTGTTGGGGTCGGCCATCGTGACGTTGTCGGTCACGAAGTAGTGACCGGTTGGTGTCCGGTTGTGCTCACTCCCGATGCCAACATCGGTGACGAGTACCTCGACACCGTCAACGATGTAGCTGAGCCGTCTGCTGGCGAGGTCGACGACGATCTCACTGTCGACAACGTAAAGAGAGACGTCCTCGGTGCTGACCCAGCCGGTGGTGCCGTTCGGTCTGACGGGAAGCATCACCTCGACCCACCCATCTTCGGGAGAAGCGACGACTCCGAGAACGGTCGCCGTCCCCAGGATGGTGGTCTCCTCCACGGTCATGAACGTCTCGGCATCGCTCGGTGTTGCGTAGACGTCCAGTGGCCCATGGGCGTAGGCCCCCAGCGTGGGCGTTTCCGCAGTCGTCGCGGCATACCCCTCCCACACCGGGCGAGGGTCGATGGTCGTCGTCGTGACCTCTTGGGTCGACGTCGTCGAAGGCGGGATTGAGGTTTCGTCGACAGTTGGAGGCTCCACCGCCACGCCGCCGCTGCATGCGGCTGTTGCGCACAAACCAATGAGGATGGTCAAAGCCCGTCGTGGCATCACGAAGATGTTATCGGCGGGCACCCGCATCCTGGTTTAGCCTCTCTGCGGGTGGATCGGGTATATGTGACCAAGAAGCTCCCCGACGACCATATGGAACGTCTCTCCGGGTACGACGTCGGGGTCTGGGATGGGCAGGGGCCTGTGCCGTCAGGCCTCCTATTGGAGGAGATCGACGACATCCGGGGACTTCTCTGCATGCTGACCGATCGGATAGACGCCGAACTCCTCGACCGGAGCCGCCGACTCGAAGTGATCTCTCAGATGGCGGTAGGGGTGGACAACATCGATGTGGCTGCCTGCCACGAGCGAGGCATCCTGGTGGGTCACACCCCGGATGTGCTCACCGAGACGGTCGCCGATTCGGCATTTGCCCTACTCGCCAGCGTCGTGCGTCGGCTCCCCGAGGGCGAACGAGAGGTCAGATCGGGTGGATGGGGACCGTGGGAGATGTTCCATCTTGCCGGCGGTGACCTCCATGCCACGACTCTGGGCATCGTGGGTATGGGTCGTATAGGTCAGGCTCTTGCTCGGCGTGCAGGCGGCTTCGACATGGAGGTGATTTACGCGTCGCCTCGGACCGAAGAGGTGGCGGCAGAGCGAGTAGAGCTGAGCGACCTCCTGCAGCGGGCCGATCATGTGGTCGTTTGCACGAAGCTGGACGACACAACCCGCGGGCTGATATCGAATGCCGAGCTCGCCCTTATGAAGCCAACCGCATATCTGGTGAATGTGTCTCGTGGGCCAGTCGTGGACACGTCAGCTCTTTTGACGGCATTGGAACACGGCCAGATCGCAGGTGTGGCCGTCGACGTGACCGACCCGGAGCCGCTGCCACCCGATCACCCTTTGTTGGATTTCGACAACTGCCTGGTCGTCCCGCATATCGCCAGTGCATCGGTCCGCACCAGACGAGCGATGTCGTCCCTGGCCGTCGACAATCTCATCGCCGGGTTGCGTGGCGAGCCCCTGCCGGCCTGCTACGACTCCCCGGGGTAGACCCCTGAAAAGGGGTAGCCTTCGGGCCAGTCCACCCCATGGAGAAAAACCACATGCTCGAGTTGGCTCCGGCACGCTCCGTCGAGCGAAATCCGAGTGCGTCCCGGTTGCGCCAGCTGGCCCTGAAGCACATGCCGCGGCTCACCGAGACCGAGTTCGGGAATCTCAACTACGAGGCAGAGGTGACCGCCCGTCTAAAGAACTCGACCTTCTTCGTGTCCGACGTCGAGATCCACCAAAATCGGATTTCACGGGCCGAGGCGGACACGTGGGCACGGCGTCAGGATGCATACATCGGGGAGCGGGACATGCTCCTGGTCGAGGGTTACATCGGGCCTGACTCTGATTCGCACACTGGCTGCCGTCTCTACATCGAGGCGAATCAGCCCAATATCGCCGGCATGCAGAGCCATCTCTATTTCGCACCCGACGAGCAGTGGGTGCCGGAGCTCACCGTCATCTACACCCCATCTCTTCGTGCCGAAGGCAAGCCGGATGACCGGCTGATCATTGTCGATCTCGACAGATGGGTCACACGGGTGTTTGGGTCGGACTATTTCGGCGAGTCGAAGATGGGGGCTCTTCGAATGTGGAACCGTCTCGTCTACGACCTGGGTGGTCTTGCCTGTCACGCCGGTCTGAAGACGTTCCCGACGTCGGCTACGAGGAGTGGCCTCGAGGAGTCGATGCTGATCATCGGTCTATCGGGAACCGGGAAGACCACCACCACTTTCCGCCAGCAGGCGGGCTCATCACCCGTCCAGGACGACTTTGTGGCCCTGATGCCGCGAGGCGAGCTGCACACCACCGAGGCGGGTTGTTTCGCCAAAACCTACGGGCTCGACCCCGACGAGGAGCCGACGATCTACTCGGGGACTACCCATCCTGATGCCTGGCTGGAGAACGTCGCCGTGGACGAGGACGGCAAGGTCGACTTCTTCGACACAAGCTACACAGCCAACGGGCGGAGCACCTTCCCGTTGGCAAACATCCGCCACCGCAGTCCCAGTGACGTTCCCGCTGCCCGCTATCTGTTGATCCTCAACCGTTCCGACCACGTGATTCCGGCCGTGGCAAGACTTGACCGAAACCAAATCCCAGCCTATTTCATGCTGGGTGAGACCAAAGGGACGTCGGCGGGGGGGTTGGCAGAAGCCGGGAAGAGTCTTCGGGTACCGGGGACCAACCCCTTCTTCTTCGACGACGACTCGTTGCAGGGAAACCGGGTTCTCGAGCTCCTGGAGACCATCCCCGATCTCGAGGCGTTTGTCCTGAACACCGGTCGGGTCGGGGGAGAGGGAGAGGATTCGAAAAAGGTGCACATCGCCGACTCGTCCGCCATCGTGCAGGGGATCGTCGAAGGCACCGTCGAGTGGCAGCGGGACGACGATTTCGGCTACGAGGTGGCCCGATCGGTCGACGGCGTGGACGACCTCGAGTTGCTGCAGCCGAGTCGTCTCTACGAGAGACAGAACCGGGTGGAGGAATACCAGGCGACCGTCGCCCGTCTCAAGAAGGAACGTGTCGAATACCTCGCCTCGTTCCAGGCCCTCGATCCCCGGGTCTCCCAAGGTCTCGGTGGTTAGGCCGACCTATGGGGTTGCTATAGCATCAGGTCTCGGAAACCACGACCGCCTGCTATAGCGATGCCTGGGAAGGCACGACTGCGAGGAGACACCCCGAACCGATCCGGATGTCTGCAACCGGGCCGGTGAACTCGTTTGACACCCCCCAGGTGGTGCCGGGGTGCATCGTGGCATCGGTCAGATTCCACCGCAGCCCCTTGGTGTAGAGGCCTGTCACCGCCCCACCCATCGGGATCAGGCTGATCATCCGACCCACGTCACCGTGAACGATGCGACGTCGCCAGATCACGTGAGACCAACCCCGATCGGTGACCCAATCGACCTCGTCTACGGTGTTCCATCTCTCCGAGCACAAGAGTGCCGCCGTGGCCAGCTCGTGGTCGACCCTCCCTCCGGCGCCACCGACCACCACGATCCGCTCGGGTCGCTGCTCCATGACCCTGCTGAGCGCGAGCTCGAGATCGGTGGCGTCCTTTTCGACCGGATGCCGCTCGACGATCACATGTCCGGGCAGCACTTCGGATTGTATGGAATCCATGTCCCCGACGAGAACGTCCACCGAAAACCCGGCTTGCACCGCGAGGTCATATCCGGAGTCGGCGGCCAGGATTAGTTCGGCATCGGGCAATTCTTCGGCCAGGGAATCGGTGGGTGAGTCGCCACCCGCGAAGATCAGGACGGTTTCCATCTAAATGACAAAATCGTCTTACGCGCGAATACGCGGGTAAGACCTAACCCTCAAGTTGAACTTCAAGTGTGGCCATCGCTTTCCTCAATGCTGATTCCACGAGCTCCGGTGTGGCGGCGCGGGCAAAGACAAAACCCAGATATCGATCGCCTTCCGGTGGCGCCACGATCCGGCTACCGGGTGTGATGGTGTAGTCGATACCGGTTATGCCGTCGATTTGGCGGGTTTCGTCCTCGCCGCCAACGCGTTTCAGGATCCCGGATCGCAGTGTCGGGATCATAAGGACGCCGCGGGCCACTCGCTCCCGGTGCAGGGTCTTGCGGCGTTGCCCGATCGCATTGCGGAGAATCAACGACTCGAGTGTGGTACCCATCAGCCCGAAGCTCAGGCTTCGTGAACAGAGACCACCAATGGATCGTGCCGCTACCTCGATGATACGGGCGCGGTCTCTTTCGACTCGCAGCTCGATGTGCACCGGTCCGGAGGTCAGCCCAAGAGCGCGAATCGACGTGGCCGCGACACGTTCCGCCTCCGTGATCGACGCCTCGGGTAGACGGGAGGGGGTGATGAATAGGGTCTCGGGGAAATACGGACCGGATGAGGTGTCGGGCTTGTCGAACACGGCGAGGACGGTGAGCTCGCCGCCGATGATGAGACCTTCGATGGCTATCTCGATGCCAGGGACATACCCCTCGGCGATCAGAGCGGCGTCTCCGCCGACGATCTTGCGGATCCTGTCGACCACGGGATCGACGTCTTCGACACGATCGACTCGAATCACGCCCTGGCTCGCCGAGCGGTCTGTGGGCTTGATCACCAGCGGGAAACCGACCGCCGCCGCCACTTCGACCGGCGAGTCCTGAGGTCCTATTCCGGCGAAGGCGGGCTGGTCGATCTCGGCGGCGGCCAGACGTGACCGCATCAGCAGCTTGTCACGAGTGGCTGCGGCGGCATGTGCTGGATTCCCTGCCAGCCCGAGAATCGAGCTGGCAAGTGCCGCCACCATCACACCCTGGTCGTCGGCGGCGACGACACCGTCGATTGGCACATTCTCGCCGAGGGAGGCGATCGTCTCCGCAGCCGCAACGGGGTCAGCGCAGTCGATTTGCAGATACCGGTCGCCCATGTCGAAGGGTGGTGGTTGCTCGGACGCAACCACCAGGTCGATGCCGAGCGATTCGGCCGCTTTGAGAAAGTCGGCTGCCCGATAGGTGCTGGTGGGGAGGATGACGATGGCTGTAGGCATCTGGGGTTTGGAAAGGCTCCGACTACCATCCTTGCATAGATGGCTGATACGAAGGTTCTGAGCGTCGAGCCCGACGCACTGGACATGATTCTCCAGCTACGGGACAACGAGCCCGGTGATGGTGAGTTTGCCTTGTCAATCGAGGTCACGGGTTTCCATGGCCCTCAGTTCTCCTATGAGCTGGCGTTCGTTGCATTGGACGACAAAGCCGAGGACTGGGTCGAGGAGCGGCACGGCGACCTGGCCGTGATCTTCCCCAAGATGGACACCGGGAAACTGGATGGTGCCACCCTGGAGCTCACGGAGCAGGGTCTGGCAATGAACAATCCGAATAGTCCGGCGCCGCCGACCATCGAGGCACCGGCCGGCGATCTATCCGGACCTCTGGTGGACAGGGTGCAACAGGTGATCAAAGAGCAGGTGAACCCGGCGATCGCCGCTCACGGGGGTGGTGCCGAGCTGATCTCGGTCGACGGGACCATTGCCTACCTGCGTCTCTTCGGCGGTTGTCAGGGATGTGGATTGGCTCAGGTGACTCTGAAGCAGGGGATCGAGCGGATTCTGCTCGAGTCGATTCCCGAGTTGAGCCAGGTCGTCGATGTGACCGACCATGCGTCGGGCGACCACCCCTACTACGAGAGCCAGAAGAAGTAGGCCCTGGGCTTTACCAGACAAGAGCTAGAGGCGTTTCATGGCGCCGCCGTTCCCGACCTGCTCGGTGGTGACTGCAAGCTCCTGTTCGTCGGAATCAACCCAGGGCTTTGGACCGCGGCCACCCAAACTCACTTTTGCCATCCATCCAACCGGTTTTACCCGGCCCTGCGCCAGGCCGGTCTAATCGACTGGTCGGTCGACACCGACACCGGGATGACCGAAGAGCAGCGGAAGGGGCTGATCGACATCGGCATCGGGATCACCAATCTGGTCAATCGAGCCACCGTGCGCGCCTCGGAGTTGAGCCGGGAGGAGCTCCGGGAGGGCGGAGACCGTCTCATCGACCTTGTCGAAGTGGTGAAGCCCGCAGTCGTGGCCGTCGCCGGGGTCACCGCGTTCCGGTACTCATTCGGCTCGCCGAATGCTCGACTGGGCCGCCAGGAGCCCGACCTCGGATCGGCACAATTCTGGGCGGTACCCAACCCCTCCGGGCTAAACGCCCACGAAACCATCGCCAGTCTCGCCGATTGGTATGCCACAGTTGGGGGAGAGGCCGGGATCTGATGAGTCAGCCTGAAGCGACCCCTCGGCAGGTTCTCTATGCCCTCGTGGCAGGCGGGTTTGTTGTCGTCGTGGTGATCCTCACCATCGGTGGGGCTGCGGCCGGGCTCGTCCCCACCTGGTGGTCGGCCGTAATCGCGATCTCGGTTGTTCTCGCCGGGACCTGGATGGCTCAGAACTGGCGTCACACCGTCGTCGTGCTGGCCCTCGCTATAGGGCTCTCCTTGATGTGGATGATCGGCACCCTGATCCTGGCGACATGAGTCGTGGTCAAGATGTCCGGTCGAGATAGAGGCTTTGTGTCGACCGGCCCAGCCAACCGGAGGTGTCCCATAGGGAACCGGTCGCCAGACCGCGACCTTGATGGCCGTAGGTCGACACCGCCGAGAGGGCGATCCAATCCCCTTCGGGATAGCGGGAGATGTGAACAGTCAAGTCGGGATTCATGAAAACCCAGGAGGCCATGTCGAGGCCCCGGGAGATGCCGTTCCCGAAGTCGGCCGTGGCCACAGCCCTTTGGAGAGGTGAATTCTCTCTTCCGGCGATGATGGGCGAGATGAGCTTCATCCACACGGTGCCCGGGCCCGATTCACCGAAACCACCTTCGACTTCGCGGATTTCCATGGCGTGTCGGTGAAACATCGTCTTGTTGCGGACGCCGATGCCCCAGGTCTCCCCGACGCGTGTTGTGATCTCCTCGGGCCTGGGGATGGGCAGAGGGGGAGGCGCGGCGTCTTCGGGGACCGGGAGGTCGATGATCCGAAGACGTTGAACGTTCACGACGGAGAGAAGTGTGTCGCCGTCAAAAACGGACGCCCGTGTGTGCTGGATCCGCTTGCCCTCCCTCACTAGCTCGGTCTCGATGCGTAGCGGGACGATGGGAACGACCCGGAACAGCTCCATGGTCATCCGACTGACCTGCATGTCGGCAAGAGTGGGGACGTGGTCTTCGACGTGACCGGCCACCAGGGCCGCCAAAGCCCCTCCATGCTGACCCTCCTCGTACCAGCCCGCATTGGCCAGCGGTGTCGACCGATATACACCCGTCGAGTCATCGGGCAGATACACGCCCGGGTAATCCTCACTCATCGTGGCGGGACGGTAACCGAGCTCGACCCGTCACCACCAGACCCTGGCACCCGGGGCTTTCTCGTTTAGGATTTCCGGACGTGACGACAGAAGCATCGACGGAGAGCCTCCCGACCGTGTCTCGCGTCGGCCCGCCGTTGATCGTGGCCTCCACCCTGGCGTCGACCCTCGGGATCGCGATTGCCCAGTTCCTCGACGACTTGGGCGACGGAATCCTCGCAGTGATCCTGGGCGGTGAGGGCGTTATCTACAACAACAGGACCGAGTTCACCGGTGCCGATGACATCGCCTGGGCAGGTGGATTCGTCTTGTGCCTCATTGTGGGTCTGTTCGCTCTTTTCGTATATCCGACCCAGCGCGGGCACGGAGTGTCCAGGCTGGTGCTCCTGTGGATGCTGCTTCACGTGCTTCGCCAGGCTCTCACCCAAGCCGTTGTCCTCCCGTTCAGTGACGACAGCCAATTGGCCCTTGCCTACGGGACGTTCGAAGCGCCTGCAGGTCTGGACATGGTCATCGCGGCTGGGGGTGCGGTGGGTCTGCTCCTCGTCGCGCTGTCTGCCGCTTCTGCCTTCCTGGCTTTCACCCCACACCGGCGCCATGTGTCCGCAGCCAGAAAACGTCTGGTGTTTGCCCTGTGGATCGCCCTCATCCCGGCGGTGGTCTCGGCATTCGTGGCGATTCCATTCTTCCTGCCGGACAGCGAGGGGTTGGTCCTGCCCGGGCTTCCTCTGGTCGCGGTCATGTTTCTGGCAACTCTTGCAGCCGCGCCCGGGACAACCACGGTCGTTGGACCCGAGGACGAACGAGAAATGGCGTGGCCATGGGGTCTGTTGGCCTTCTTGCTCGTACTCCTCGTATTCTCCCTCGGCGTCCTTCAGGGGGGAGTTTCGATCGACCCGAGGCGATGGGGTTAGCTTCTCGCACATCTGCCGTCGTGATCACGGTCAGCGATGGGGTGTCGGCCGGCGTACGTGAGGACGGGTCCGGCAACGCTCTGGAGACGATGCTCGCCGACCACGGGTTCGAGGTTTCCCGTGACCTGGTGCGCGATGAGTCCGACGAGATCTCCCGCGCAATACTCGACGCCTGCTCCGATGGGCGGTTGGTCGTCACCACCGGTGGGACCGGGTTCGGGCTGAGGGATGTGACTCCGGAGGCGACTGCGTCGGTCCTTGAGCGGGAGGCGCCCGGCCTCCTGCAGGCCATGATTGCCCGTGGTCTCGAATCGACTCCCATGGCGGCGTTGACCCGTGCCCGGGCAGGAACGGTGGGTAGCTCGCTGGTTGTGAACCTGCCGGGATCCCCGAAGGGGGCGGTCGAGAATCTCGAAGCGATAATCGATGTAATCCCCCACGCTCTCCAGTTGTTGAGCGGAGACAACCGCCATCACTGATCGTTGAGGTACCAGAGCGCGACCAACTAGCGTGCAGACGTCTCTGATATCTCCCGGGAGAACGATGAAGATCTCACAAGAGTTCGTGGTGGAACGGACCCCGACCGAAGTCTGGGCTTTCTTCCAGGACATCCCTGCCGTGGCTCAGTGCCTGCCCGGTGCCGCGCTGGAGAGTCAGAACGAGGACGGATCCTACGAGGGCAATCTCGCGGTCAAACTCGGGCCCATGACCGCGGCCTTCGAAGGTAAGTGCGTGATCACACCCGACGAATCCAGGATGTCGGCGAAGATCGAAGGCCGCGGAGTCGACAAGAAGGGCGGCTCCCGGGGCCAGGTTTCGGTGGTCTACGACATTGGGGACGATCCCACCGGATGCAAGGTCGTCATCGATGCCGACGTCACTCTGTCGGGCCCTGCCGCCCAATTCGGCCGCACGGGGCTGATCAACGAGATGTCGAAACGACTAATCGGAGACTTCGTCACGTGTCTCGAAGGCAAGCTGGAGGCAACGACAAAGGAGGCAGCCGCGGCGGTAACGGCTGGACAGGTCAGCGGGATCTCCCTCTTCTTCTCCTCACTCTGGTCCTGGATAAAAAGTCTATTCCGGAGACCCAAAGAGTGAAGACCAGGTTTCTGGCGCTCGCCGTGGCGGGCGGGTTGGTCTTCGCCGCCTGCGGGAATGGCAGCAACGACGACGGCGAGTCGATCGCGGGCCAGGACGTTGTCGTCGAGATGTACGACAACCGGTTTCAATACACCGAGATCGAGATCCCGGTCGGTGGGACAATCACCTGGGTAGGAGCGGGCCGCAGCCCACACAACGCAGTGGAAGCCAACGGAGAGTGGTCGACGGAGTCCGTTTTCGGGAGTCTCGATCAGCTCGAAGGGGATGAGGCGGTCCTCACCTATGACGAGCCCGGTGAGTACGTTTTCTTCTGCACTTTCCACGGAAATGCGAACGGGAATGGAATGGCCGGTGTCTTGATCGTCGGAGAAGACTGAGATTGACGAGGCGTCTCATGCTGTGGGCCACGCTCTCCGCGTTCGTCGTTGCAGGGTGCGCCGGTCCCCCCGACGGTGAAGCCGCACCCGCCGCGACCGGGGACACCACTACCGACGCCCCGGGCGAATGGTCGGGAATGACCCGACACGTTCCGGACCAATATCCCACGATCCAGGCCGCGGTCGACGCGGCCGAGCCTGGAGACCTGGTGTTGATCGACCGGGGCACATACCACGAGGCAGTCGACGTGAGAACCCCCGGAGTCACCATCCGCGGGGTCGATCGCAATGAGGTCGTCATCGACGGGGAGTTCGAGCGCGCCAATGGAATCCAGGCATTGTTCACCGATGGCGTGGTTGTCGAGAACCTGACAACCATCAATCACCAACGGAACGGTGTCTTCTGGAGTGGGGTGCGGGGGTATCGGGGTTCGTACATCACCGCGGTCAACAACGGCGACTATGGGATCTATGCGTTCGACTCGGGCGACGGGCTCTTCGAGCACTCATACGCCAGTGGATCGCCCGATGCGTCGTTTTACATTGGTCAGTGCAATCCATGTGACGCGGTGATCACCGATTCAACAGGTGAATACAGCGGGCTGGGCTATTCAGGAACGAATGCGTCGAACAACGTCTACATCGTCAACAGCGAGTTCCGCTACAACGGCGCCGGTCTGGCTCCCAATACTCTTGACAGCGAGTTGTTGCCCCCCGCCGAGGGGTTCGTGATCGCAGGGAACTTGATTCACGACAACGGCTACGGCGATTTCCCGCACAAGAACGCGCAGTGGGCAACGCAAGGCACCGGCATCATCGCGGCAGGCACGACCGACGGTCTGATCACCAAAAACCTGATCCTCAACCATCGGTCCAGCGGGATCCAGGTTTCCTTCAACGTCGACGCCAATGTCTATACGGCTGCGGACAACGTGGTGAGTGACAACGTGGTCGAGGGGTCGGGTCTAGCCGATCTGACCCTGTCCGGTCCAGCCGCGTCGGGCAATTGCTTCGAAGGAAACGAGTTCACTGTCACCATGCCACCGGCCCTCGAACTGGCCCAGCCATGTCAGGGTCTGAGGTTTCCGGCCCTGTGGGAGTTGGGCTCAGTGGCGTCGCTGTTCGGCCGTGTCATCGAGGCCGGGCTCGAACTGGACACCGAGGTCTTTTATGGAGACATGCCCTATCCACCGGATCAACCCCAGTTGCCGGGTGGTGCCGAGGCTCCAGTCGCCCCTGCGGTCAACGTCTTCGCCTCCGCACGACCGGATATCGACGCAATCGGTTTGCCGGCGATGCCATCGGACTTGGAAATCACCCAACAGAAAGGGTTCAACATCATGGGAGTGACGTTTGCATCCACGATCGGAGGATTCGTCGGCCTCTATGCCTACGTCCTGCCATTGGTGCTCTACGCGGCGTGGGTGGTGATTGCCGTCTGGGAGATCATCACCCGTCGTGAAGATCTCAGCCAGGGTGGTGGGATTGGCTGGATCCTCATCATTCTTGTCGTTCCCTTCCTGGGCGTGATCGCCTACTACCTATTCGGCAAGAGCAAGATCCCCGCTGCGTACCGGTGGGTCCTGCTGGCCGGGGGGATGACCGCATACCTGGTGTTCCTCGTCCTCGGTTTGTTGATCGGGGGCGTCGTCTAGGTCGATATGGCCCCTGAAGACCTCGAACGACAAGGCGTCTCCCGGCGCGAGTTGTTGAAGAAGGCAGGTCTCGGTGGGGCTGTCCTCTTGGGTGGCTCGGTGCTCGGGGCAGCCGTTCGCGACGACGATGCCGCCACCGGCAGCGGTGACTACGTCGGCGGTCACAACACGACCGTTGGCGAGGACGTCATGTCGTCGATCTATGGGCGTGGCACCGGTCCGCCACGTGGCCTCGAGGAGGCTTCGCTCGCCGCTCACACCGTTCCGCCGCCTCGGGACGGCCAGCCCGCGGGTGTGGTTCGGCAACTGGAGATCCGGGCGGAGGAGAGACTGATCGAGGTCGGGCATGAAGTGCAGGTAGAGGCGTGGACCTACAACGGCACGGTACCGGCACCGATCATCCGGGCCACCGAAGGCGATCGCTTGCGGATCCGATTCGAGAACAGGACAGGGCATGCTCATTCGATCCACTTCCACGGCGCCCATCGCCCGGAGATGGATGGCTGGGAGCCTGTCCCTCCCGGCGGCGAAGTTATTTACGAGATCGAGGCCGGACCCGCCGGGTTGCATCCTTATCACTGTCATACCGCACCATTGGCCGAACACATCGCCCGTGGTCTGTACGGCATGCTGATCGTCGATCCCGTCGGTGGTCGCCGCGACGCCCAGGAGATCGCCCTAATTCTCTCGGGATTCTCCAACGAGACGATTGGGAGAAATGGGGTGGTCGTCTGGAATGGTGTCGCCGGGTTCTATCACGATTTCCCCATCAAGGTTGCCCGTGCGGAACCGGTCCGGGCTTACATCGTGAACATGCTCGAGTATGAGCCGCTGGCTTCGTTCCATCTCCATGCCCAGACCTTTGACGTGTACCCGGCCGGGATGGGAGAGTCGCCAACGTTTCGCGATGACACCATTGCGTTGACCCAGGGTCAACGGGCGATGCTCGAGTTCACCTTGCCTGACTACGGGCGGTACATGTTCCATCCCCACCAGCATTGGTTGGCCGACAAGGGCGCCATGGGATGGTTCTCAGCCATTTGAGTGGGCGGGCTAGAGCTTGGTGATCTTGTCTCCGACGCGGAACGATCCGGGCTCCACGACAAAGGCATTCACTCCACGGAATCGGTTCTCCCGACCCACGCCGACGTTGGCGAAGCGAAGTGCTTCCTTGCCAAAGCGACCAGCGAACTTGTCGCACCCGGTGTGAGGGACTTCCGAGATCTCTACGATGGCGTCGCCGACCTGGATCTGTGAGCCGGGCGGCAAGTTCTCCATGGAGATGTCCATGTCGACATAGATCTGGTCACCGGCGAGAGGCCACCGTTCCCTGGTGACGGCCACCGCGTCAGTCACCCTCGAATTCATCAAGGTCAATTGCGCTGCCAGATAGGGGTCGCCATTGGCGTCTACATTCGTTATCCAACGGTCCCCGACGAGACCACCATCTTTGGAGAGGTGGGCCGATTGGACCACCTCTCTCTCGTTCTCGTGCGGGCGTCTGACGATCATCTCGATAGGGCCGGCGTCCTTAGGGGCTTCGAGAATGTCGTCCACCATCGTCTGAAGCTCTTCGGTCGTTCTTTGCATGTCGTCAGTATGGCGCGCGGGTATTTCGTTGTCGTGCGGATAACGGGGCGGGGTGAGTGGGGCGGGCTCACCCCTTGGTTTTGGATCGTCTGCGTTTTTGGGCGAGTTTGAGGTGTTCTTTGGTGTGGTGCCATCGGCATAGGAGTACGCATTTGTTGATGCTGGTGGTGCCGTGGTCTGCCCAGTGGTCGATGTGGTGGATATCGCACCATCGGGGATCCCGGTCGCAACCGTCTGCTTGGCAGTGGCGGTCCCGGGCGATGATGGCCCTGCGTTGTGCTGGGCTCCACACCCGGGTCTTGCGGCCGACATCGACGACCTCGGAGTCGGGGCCGAAGATGATCCGGGTGACCGAGCAGTCACAGGCCAGCATTCTCAGGGTCTCGATGGTGAGGATGTCCCCGTCGAGGTTTCATGACAGCCACCGGCGATTCCTTGGAGTGCTGGCAGGTCGGCGAGTACCATGAGGTTCTCGACCCTTAGAGAGCGCATATCCCCGAGACCACGGACAGGTCTGGTCCATGTTGCGCGCTTGAATCAGCACACAAGATGGCACCTGGCGACAAAGGAGTCTCGATCGTGCCGGCCAACGAGGCTTCATGTGAGGACTTGCAACTGGTTTTCGGCACTCGAGGGACGGGTCACGTGTGCCAATGCCAGCGGTACAAGCTTCAGCCCCGGGAGTCGTTTGGATCGGTTCCCGTTGAGGAGAGGGCGTTTCGACTGCGTGAGCAGACCGACTGCGGCTATCCAGACTCGGACACGACCAGCGGCCTCGTCGCCTACTTCGACGGTGAGCCCGCGGGCTGGTGTGCGGTCGAGCCGCGTCCGGAGTTCACAGGGCTCGTGCGCGTTTTCCGTGTTCCCTGGGAGGGCCGCGCGGAGGACAGGACTGATGCCCGTGTCTGGGCGGTGACATGCTTCTTCACGCGAGCCGGGTTTCGCAAGCGTGGAATCAGCCGCGCGATGGCCCGTGCCGCGGTCGACTTCTCCCGCACACGAGGCGCCCGTGCCGTCGAGGGATACCCGATAACCACAAAGAACGTGATCGCCGAAGAGCTCCATGTGGGGACGGGGGCCACGTTTCTCGCTGCAGGCTTCACCGAGGTGAGTCGACCCACCAAACGAAGGGTCGTAATGCGAATCGATTTTTAGCGGTGATTGACTTCGCTTTATATCGGCCTTTCGGAGGGGGTATCCCCGGCCGATTGCTAGTTCGAGTGATCGTGCTCGAGGGTCTAGAGCCAGCTGCGAATGTAGGCGGCGACCGAGTCCGGCTGATAAAAGGCGAGGTGGCCCATGCCGTCGACAGCGTCCGGCTCATCTCTACGAGTCGCTGCGAAGTGGGAGGCGATTTCCTTGAAGACCGGGTGTGATGCGGTTCCGTAGGCGAACCGCAGATTGACCGGAGAGTTGGTTATCGCGTCGGGATCGAATCTTTCTCGAGTGAGAGGTAGATCTCCTCGAATCAGGGACGCGGCGTTGGCGTCGGTTCGTAGAGCAAACCACTCTTTGTCTGGTGGAGCGGTGAACAGGTTTGTTGTCTCAGGAAGCGAGAGGGCAGCTGCACGTCCGAGTTCCTGCGTTGCTCCAGACCAGTCGTCGGGATGTGATCGGAGATGTTCCTCGACAGCAGACTCGACTCGAACCCGGAGGGCTTCTCCTTCTTTGGTGGTTTTGAAAATCCCCGGCTCGTAGCACAAGACCGTCTTCAGCTTTGCCGGATGTCGTAGTGCCAAGCTCAGGGCCACGATCCCTCCTGCGCTCGCTCCGAAGACGGTGATGTTTTCCAGCTTCAGTGTGCTGATCAGAGCCGCTGCGTCATCAGCATGGCGTCCTGAGTCCGAAGGCCAGCCTTTAGAACCGCTTCGCCCAGTCCCTCGTCGATCGTAGGTCACGACGGTGGAATTGTCGGCGAGCCGCTCAGCGATGCCTCGATAGATTTCGGCGTCTTCATCGGCGGCACCCACCAGCAAGATGGGGTCACCAGTGCCGCGTATCTCGTAGTAGACCTCGACCCCGCCAACCCGGACAAAGCCAATGGCCGGTCCAGCTGCATCCTCCAACCCATCCGGGTTCGTATCAGGTCGAGTCTCCACGCAGTGACACTATCGGCGGCAGCGGGCACGTCTCGGCTGTCTGGAATCAACGCGTGCCGGTCGGTTTTCTAGGATCGCACGGGTTGAGTAGATCTATCACTCGGGTGCCGCGGTTTCGATCCAAGCCGCAACAGGCTTGGTCTTTCCCTTCAGATCGAGGAAGCGTCGCTCTAGTCGGTCTGTTTCTATTCCGGCGACACGGACGATGTCGTCACTCATGACCAACTCACCTCCCATCGCTGCCGAACCGAGACGTGCGGTGGTGTTGGGAACATCTCCGAGGATTGTGAAGTTCAAGGAGCCCGTCTCACCGACAACACCCGCATACGCCTGCCCGGTGTGGACTCCTATCCCAACCGGGAAGCTAGCGTCCAGCTCGCTCTCCTCGGCCAAGGCGGCGGCCAGCTTCCGACCGGCGGCCACGGCGGCCTGGGGATGACCATCACCCACGAAACCGGGAACCCAGAACGCCATCACGCCATCTCCGACAATGTGATCGACTACGCCATTTTCGGAATCGACCGCCTCGAATGCGAGACCGAAGAATCTGTCCAACGATGAGGAGAATTGGGACGGTGACATCGTCTCGGCGAGACTGGTCGAGCCCCTCACGTCGGCGAAGATCATGGAGACGTCGACTTCCGTCCCTCCCTTGACCTTCTCGATCCCGGCCACACAGAATCGGCATAGCTGCTCGTTCAGTTTCCATCGTCTGAAACCGACCAGGCGGAACAACGGAGCGAGTGGGCCGTTGAAAGGCGCCTGGCAGAGTTTGCACCGAGGCGATCTCGGAACGCGGCGGAACAGGCGACTCGCGCGGCCGAGCCCTTTTCCTTCGCCGGTCAGTAGGCCGTGCCAATACTCCCCAGCCTCGACTCCGTGAAACTGAGGTTCGGTCGATTCACCACCCATCCTTGCCAAACTAGTGACTCGATCTCATTGGCCGGCCTGCAATCAGAACCCATGATTGCCTGGGTCTATCTCCTAGAAGGCGTTCGAAGCAACTCCGGAAGAGTCGAAGCGCCACTCTCAAGTCCTTGGTTGACACGCCTTCCTGGTCTGCCACCGATCCTCAGCGACAACCGTTGCTGCTGAAGAGGTTTGGGCGACCTCCTCGATCACCGCGGAGACCAGACGGCCCGCCTCCTCCGGGAGTGGTCCAACTGCGGCAAGCCTTATTCAACCGCTGGGTTGACAAGGCTGGCCCGACGTCGTATATTCAACTAAATGGTTGACAACGCCGCAGCCGACCGGTTGTCGGATGTCTTCTCGGCCCTCGCCGACCCGACGAGACGAGACATGGTGGCCAGGCTCGCCTCGGGCGACGCCACCGTCACCGACCTCGCCGAGCCATACGACGTCACCGTTCAGGCGGTCTCCAAACATCTGAGGGTGCTCGAAGATGCGGGATTGGTCAGCCGATCGAGGGATGCACAGCGTCGACCAGTGCATCTCGAAGCGGAGGTATTCGACTTGATGACCAAGTGGATAGAACGCTATCGGCGACTCGCCGAAGAGCGGTACAGGAAACTGGATGCCGTCCTCGAGACGATGTCCGAGAACGAGAAGGAAAAGAGCAAATGACAACCAATACCCAGCATGAGACCGAGATCATCGTCGACCCCGACGTTCCCCTGGTACGAATCATTCGGGAATTCGACGCCCCACCTGAGAAGGTGTTCAAGGCACACACCGACCCTGACATCCTCAAGTTGTGGAACGGTCCCGACGGCTATGAAACCGAGTTCGAGACGTTTGACTGCCGAACCGGGGGGTCGTGGCGGTACAAGTCCTCCGGTGAAGACTGGGAAGGCTGGTTCCGTGGGTCGTTCCACGAGATCCGGCCGAACACCGTGATCATCCAGACATTCAACTACGAGGACATTCCCGATGGCGTGGCTCTGGAACGCATCGAATTCGAGGACCTCGGTGACGGTCGAACCAGGTTGACTTCGACCTCACTGGTCGACTCGTACGAAGGACGAGACGCCTTCCTCGCCAGCGGCATGGAGGTGGGTGTCATCGAGGGCTACAACCGTCTCGACGGGATCCTGGCAGCCGGTTGAACGTTCTGGCCGGGCGATCGTTCGCTTCGACCAATCGCTCAATCGCCCGGCTCAGATCGTGACCTCCGAACCGCTGCGCCATGCTGACAACATCGGCTCGTCGTGGCTCAAATCCACCACTGCATAGACCCAGTCTGGCTCCGTGACTTTGGCCAGATCGGTTTCGGACATGCCCGCAGGTCCGGTCGGATGGGAGTGGAAGACCCCACCCAGCCGCCATCCCTTGGACTCGGCATCCATCAACGCGTCGAAGTGCTCGCTTGGCGGAATTGTGTAAGAGACAGGCGAATCGTCCTCGTTGTTCATGGAGTAGACCTTGACCACTTGTTCGCCATCCATCGCCAGCATGCCGCACCCTTCGTTGGGCAGCGCGGCGAGACAGTGGCCGATGATCTGACGTCGATGCTCCTCCGGGAGAACGATCAATGGGCGTGAGCTGGGTCGATCGTCTCCGGGTCGATCCGGTAGCGCTGCAGCGCGTCTCTGACCGCCTCCGGCTTCATCCGTCCGGCTCGCACCAGGCCCGACAACGCCGCCAGCACGACGTGTCCCTTGTCGGTCTCGAAGAACCTGCGGAGCGCGGCGCGGCTGTCCGAGCGCCCGTAGCCATCGGTGCCGAGGACGATGAAGTCCCGGGGCATCCACTTCGCCACCTGGTCCGGGACCATGGTCATGAAGTCGGTCACGGCGACGATCGGCCCATGCGACCCGGCGAGGAGGTCTGTCACCAGCGGCACTCGCTGCTCGTCGTCGGGATGAAGACGATTCCATCGCTCCACGGCCAGGGCCTGCTCCCGCAACCTCTTGTATGAGGTCGCCGACCAGAGCTCGGCACCCACGCCGTAGAAGTGAGCCAGGTCGTCTCGGGCGTCCCGCGCCGCCAGGTTTGCCGTGCCCGAGAAGAGGATGGAGACGTTTTGGCTGGTCCCGTTGGGAGCCTCGGCCCACTTATAGAGACCGTCGACAACCCCTTGCTCGACTGCCTCGGGCCGGGGAGGCTGGGGGTAGTTCTCGTTGTAGAGAGTGAGATAGTAGAAGACGTCGTCGGGATCGTCGCCAAACATTCTCTTGATCCCGTGCTGGATGATCGTGCCCACCTCATAGGCGAATGCGGGGTCGTAGGCCTGGCAAACGGGGACCGTCGAGGCGAGCACCAGACTGTGGCCGTCCTGATGCTGCAGACCTTCGCCGGCGAGAGTGGTCCTGCCCGCGGTGGCGCCGAGGAGGAATCCTCGTACCCGCGCGTCGGATGCGTTCCAGATCAGGTCGCCGACCCGCTGGAACCCGAACATCGAGTAAAAGATGAAGAAGGGGACCATGGGGACGCCACGGGTTGCGTATGACATGCCTGCGGCGGTCCATGAAGCCAGGGAGCCCGCCTCGGTGATGCCCTCTTCGAGGATTTGCCCGTCTTGGGCTTCTGCATACGAAAGGAGCATCGATGCGTCAACCGGTTCGTAGAGCTGTCCCTTCGACGCGTAGATCTTCAGCTCCCTGAACAGCGAATCCATTCCAAAAGTCCTGGCCTCGTCCGGGACTATGGGCACCACATGAGGCCCGAAACCTTCCGTTCGCGCCAGAGAGCGAAGGAGCCGGGTGAAGGCCGAGGTGGTCGATGCCTCGACCTTCCCGGAGCCGGCCATGACCTCTGCGTAGGCCTCGTCCTCCGGAAGCGGCAGCGATGAGTCGCGCACCATACGTCGCGGGATAGCCCCGCCGAGCTCCTCTCGACGTGCCATGAGGTATTCGTACTCGGGGGTCCCCGGGCCAGGGCGATAGTAGGGAGGCTCCTTGTCCCCTTCGAGAGCCTCCTCGGGAATCTCGTTTTCGAGGTGTAGGGTGCCGCGCATAGCCAGGAGCTGCTTGTTGGTGAGTTCCTTGATCTGATGGGTGGCGTTGCGACCCTCGACGTCGGGGCCCAACGTCCAACCTTTGATCGTCTTGGCGAGTATGACGGTGGGTTTGCCGTTGTCCAGCTCGGTGGCGACCTTGTAGGCGGCGTAGATTTTCTTGAAGTCGAGACCGCCACGACGAAGATTCCAGATCTCGTCGTCGGTCATGTCGGCAACCAACTCTTTGGTGCGAGGGTCCTTGCCAAAGAAGTTGTCCCTGACGTAGGCGCCGTCCTCGGCCTTGTAGCGCTGATACTCCCCGTCGACGGTGGTGCTCATCACATTCACGAGAGCGCCCTCGTCGTCTTTGGCGAGCAACTCGTCCCATCCGCTGCCCCAAATCACCTTGATGACGTTCCATCCCGCTCCCCGGAAGACGGCCTCGAGCTCGGTGATGATTTGGCCATTGCCGCGCACCGGCCCGTCGAGACGCTGCAGATTGCAGTTGATCACCCAAGTCAGGTTGTCGAGGCCCTCCCGGGCGGCGAGTGAGATCGAGCCAAGGCTCTCTGGCTCATCGACTTCACCGTCACCGATGAAGCACCAGATCCGGGAGTTCGAGGTGTCGTCGAGACCCCGGTTGGCGAGGTACTTGTTGAACCGGGCGTGGTAGATCGAGTTGATCGGGCCCAACCCCATGGACACCGTCGGGAACTCCCAGAAGTCCGGCATCAGACGGGGATGAGGGTATGAAGAGAGACCGTGTCCTCCGATCTCGGCGCGGAAATTGTCCAGGTGCTTCTCGTCGAACCTCCCTTCGAGGTAGGCCCGGGCATAGGTGCCGGGCGCGGCATGGCCTTGTAGGTAGACGTAGTCACCTCCACCGGGGGCGTCCTTGCCCTTGAAGAAATGGTTGAACCCGACCTCGTAGAGGGTGGCCGAGGAGGCAAAGGTGGACAGATGGCCGCCGATGCCTTTCTCCCGATGATTGGCCTTGACCACCATCACCGCCGCGTTCCACCTGATGAACCTGCGGATACGGCGCTCTATGTCCTCATCGCCGGGATATTCGGGCTGTTCCTCCAATGGAATCGTGTTCACGTAGGGAGTCGTGACCGCCCCCGGGATGCCGAGCCGGCTCTCATGGGCACGCTCCAACAACTTGGCGAGGAGGTATCGGGCCCTGACCGGGCCATACTCGGCCGCTACGGCATCGAGAGAGTCGAGCCACTCCTGGGTTTCGATCGGATCGGAGTCGAAGAGTTGGTTGATGTACTCGTCGCCGATCGTGTCTCCGAGGTCAGAAGGCATGTGTAAAGGTTAGTTAGGCGACGATCTCTCGACTCAGCCGGGATTGGAGCCACGATGCGATGACACCCACTGTCCGAATCGGAGCATCGATCTGGGGGGTATGGCCGGTGTCCTCCAGTTGGATCAGCGTCCAATCCGGGCGGATCCAGCACAGCCATTCCACCGAGGTCCGTGAAACAACGCGGTCGGCGATGCCTTGGATGACCAATGTCGGCGCCCTGACGTCCCTGATCATCGATGTGAAGCCGGCGCGATCGAGGAACATCTTCCGGATCGACTGACCGGTCTTCGGAATGGCGTCGGCGGCCCAAGGGAAATGAGTTCGCGTTTCGGCCAACTCGACGAACGACTCGACCAGTTCCAGGGGGACCCGGCCCGGTTTGTGGGTGATGCGAGCGAGCGATTCGTTGATCAGCTCGCGTGGCGTCATGGTCGCCAGCATTCGTCTGGAGATGGCCGGTCCGACCACCGGAGCGGCATTAAGGACGAGCCGGCGTGCTGTCGGCCAATGGATGTGAGGGTCGGGAAATCGCGGTGGTGTGGCCGGCGCTATCAGCACGAGGGCGTCAACCAGGTCGGGCCGACCTGCCGCCACCATCTCGGCCAGCAGGCCACCCAATGAGTTGCCGATGACGACCACAGGAATGCTGAGGTGCTCAATCACGTCGACAATGGCCGAGACGTGGGTCTGGAGGGACCAATCGAGTCCGGGTGGCGACAGACCAAAACCGGGCAGGTCGATAGCAACGACCCGGCCGACTGTGGTGAGCCGCGGGCCGACCATATCCCAGTTGGCGATGGATCCGCCCAGACCGTGGACCATCAGAATGTCCTGGCCGGCTCCGCCATAGTCCCTCCAGTGGATCACGCCATGGGGAAGGTCCAGGTACTCAGACATCGCGGGGGAAGGGTATCGACAGTCGATCCGTAAGCTGGGAGAGATGCGGGTCCTACTCCTCTCCACCTACGAGCTGGGTCGTCAACCGGTGCATCTCGCGGCACCAGCGGCCTCCGTACGCAGGTCAGGACACGAAGTCCGGGCTGTCGACCTGGCAGTGGAGGAGTTGACCGACGTCGACGTGAGCTGGGCCGAACGCGTCGCCATCTCGGTGCCGATGCACACAGCGACCCGGCTTGCCGACGAGATCGCCCGTGCCATCGCCGATGCACACCCCGATCTCCCCGTTGCGTTGTTCGGGCTATATGCGGGTGTCGGGAGTGTCGACGTCGCCGCTCGCTTCGAGGGAGAGTACGAGCCCGATCTCCTCAGGTGGGCAGCGGGAGAGTTGGACGGCATCCACCGGCACCTGGGACGCTCCGACCTCGGTGTCCCCGATCGAACCGGGTTGCCGGGTCTGGCGCAGTACGCCCGACTTGAACACCGAGGATCCACCGTGCTGGCCGGCGCAGTGGAGACATCTCATGGATGCCGTCATCGTTGCCGTCATTGTCCGATTCCCGCGGTATACGACGGCAGGATCAGGGTGGTTCCCCGCGATGACGTCCTCACCGACATCGATAACCTGGTGGCCGCAGGGGCCAGACATATCACGTTTGGCGACGCCGACTTCCTCAACGCACCGGCTCACTCGCTCAGTGTTCTCGAGACGGCGCACCACACCCATCCCGATATCACCTTCGATGCCACCATCAAGGTGGAGCACATCCTCGGCCACGCCGAGCTTTGGCCCCGGCTGGCCGAGCTCAACTTGTTGTTCGTCGTGTCAGCGTTTGAGAGCATGGCCGATGACACCCTCGAGATTCTCGACAAAGGCCACACGGTGGCCGACATGGCCCGGGCAGTCGACCTCACCCGAGAAACCGGGATCCACCTTCGGCCTACATGGCTGCCCTTCTTCCCTTGGACGACCCCCGACGACGTCGCCCGCATATTCGAGTTCATCGACACGCTCGGCCTGACCGGTTCGACCGACCCGGTCCAGTTGTCGATCAAGCTGCTCGTACCCAAAGGGTCCTTGCTCGCCAACCATCCGGTAATGACCCCGCACCTCGATCACTACGACAACGACGCCCTCACCTGGCGTTGGGGGTTTGATGACCCGGAGACGGCGGTCCTTCACAAAGAATTGGAGGCAATCGCGGCCAATGCCTCCGATTGCGGCCAGGAGGCCGCGGCGACCATTGACGAAATGCGACAGGCAGTGTCCCGGGTGTCGGGCCGGCACCTCCCACCGCCGTCCGGGCCCGTCGTGGTAGCTCCACGGCTCACCGAGAGTTGGTTCTGTTGTGCCGAGCCCACGGAAGGGCAATCGGTGTCGATCCGGCTTCGACCCCGTTAGAGTCGCCGAGCCCGCGTCTCAGGAGTCACTCTGGAAAACGTCCTCAGTGCAGCATCATTGGTGAAGAGATTTGGTGATCTGACCGCGGTCGACGGAGTCAGCCTCACCATCTCAGCAGGGGAGACCTTTGGTCTGCTCGGCCCAAACGGGGCCGGAAAGACGACCGCCATCTCCATGATCTGCGGTCTCCTCAGACCAGACGAGGGTTCGGTCACGGTAGCCGGGGAGCCAATCACCACCACTTCGACGCGGGGACGGGCGGCGATCGGACTCGTGCCCCAGGATCTCGCGATCTATCCCGATCTCACCGGCGAGGAGAATCTGAAGTTCTTCGGTCGTCTCTACGGGATGACAGGCGCACCCTTGGCCTCGCGGGTTGGTGAGGTTCTGGAACTTGTGGGTTTGGCCGAGCGCAAAGACGACCACTCCAAGGAGTACTCGGGGGGTATGAAACGAAGGCTGAACATCGGTATCGGCCTCCTCCACAAGCCCCAACTCCTGGTCCTCGATGAGCCGACCGTTGGGGTCGACCCACAGTCACGCAACGCCATCCTCGAATCTGTGGAGAACCTCTCTACGGAGGGCATGGCCGTGCTCTACACCACCCACTACATGGAGGAGGCGGAGCGGCTTTGTGATCGAGTTGCGATCATTGACGAGGGCACTGTTCAGGCAGAGGGCACAAGACGGGAGCTGGTCTCTCTCGTGGGGGAGAAGGACCGTGTCGCCATCTCGGGCACCGGCAACCTCGTCGACGCCGCCGAAGCGCTGCGCCAGATTCCCGGAGTCACCGATGCTTCGTCTTCCGACCAAAGGATCGACGTTCTGGCAACCGACGCCTCGGCGATTCTCCCCGAGCTACTGGCCAGTGTCTCCGGCTCCGGTGGGTCGATCACCGGAGTGGAAGTGGAGGAGCCCAATCTAGAGGCCGTTTTCCTGCATCTCACCGGTAAGGCGTTGAGGGACTAATGATCGGTCACAGGGTCTAAATTGCCGGCTTCCCTCCGCATCGCGGGAAAGGACCTCAGGCTCCGGATACGCGATCGGTCCGCCCTCATCCTCGGAATCCTGGCCCCACTGGTGCTCTCGTACATCTTCTTCCTGGTGTTTGGTCCGGCAACGACCGGACAGGGCCTCGGGCTGGAGTTCGGAGTGGTGGACGAAGACCAAACCGGAATTTCGGCTTCGTTCACGGCCGTTCTGGAAAGCGCGGCGGCCGAAGGCATTCTCGAGCTCAGCGTCTTCGATGACCAGGCGGCGGCCGAAGGCGCGCTCGAGGAGGGCGATGTCGATTCGTACTTTCTCGTGCCCCGGGGTCTCGAGCAGGCAGTGTTCGCCAACCAGCCGGCCACTGTCGAGGTCGTCGGTGACGTGGATGCGCCCAACTCGACACAGATCGCGGCTTCGTTTGCCGAACGGTTTTCCTCGGGAATCGCCGCAAGTCAACTGGCCGTCGTCACCGCAGCGACAGTCGAGGGTGTCCAGGTCACCCCGGACTTCATCCAGTCGCTCTCCCAGCAGCCGTCGGTGGCGGGAATGAACTATGTGTTGATTGACGAGACCGCAACCACCAAACAGCTCGATGCACCGACATTCTTCGCCGCCGGTATGGCGGTCTTCTTCCTGTTCTTCACCGTGCAATTCGGGGTGACCGGGCTGTTGGAAGAAGACCGCGACGGGACCCTGGCCCGGCTCATGGCCGCCCCCATCCCTCGCGTCTCAGTCGTGGCCGGCAAGGCGATCGTGTCCTTCCTTTTGGGGATCATCTCCATGGGGGTGCTGGTGGTAGCGACCACGTTCCTCATGGATGCCACCTGGGGAGCACCTCTAGGTGTCGCCCTGCTCGTCATTGCCGGAGTCCTGGCCGCCGTTGGCATCATGGGTCTGGTCGCGTCTGTCGCCAAGACGCCGGAGGGTTCGGGAAACCTCGGATCCATAATCGCGGTCGTCCTGGGAATGCTAGGGGGGACCTTCTTTCCGATTGCCTCCAGTGGAGGCATCCTCGCTTCGCTCACCTATCTGACCCCGCACGCGTGGTTCATGCGCGGGTTGGCCGACTTGAGCTCCGCTGCCCCCTGGACCGATGCTCTCCCCGCGACCGGGGCGATCATGGTCTTCGCGGTGGTCACCAGTTCTCTGGCCTTCCTATTGCTCCGTCGGAGACTGCAGAAATGAAGGAGCTGTCGATCGGGTGGGTGAATGTGAAGCGGATGATCCGCGAACGTAGCAATATCTTCTTCGTCTTCATCTTCCCCATCGCTCTCGTTCTCCTCATCGGCATCCAGTTCGGGTCCGGATTCGCTCCCGCCATCGGGGTGAATCAGGGCGACGACGGCCAATTGTCCGATCAGGTGGTGGCCGCCCTCGAGGCCGACGATTCTGTCGAGGTGCGCCAATTTGTGGTGAGGGAGGATCTGGTCACTGCAGTCGAGCGGGGCAACGTCCAGGCCGGAGTCCTGCTCCCGGCCGGGATGCAGACCACAACGGAAGCGGGCGAAGTCCTCGAGATCGGTCTGATCAGCCGGCCCGACGGCACCGGCACCCAGCTGCAGAGTGTCATCGGCGCGGCGATCTCGCAGGTGATGACTCCGGTGGGAGCCGCTCAGTTCGCGGTGGCCGAGACTGACGTCGATTACAGCGAGGCTCTCGGAGTCGCCGATGAGCTGTCAGAACACGTCGTGCCGATCGATGTCTCCGTCACTGCGGTTGGCGAGGCAACTTTTCCCGAGAGTCTCGGCCAGTTTGATCTCGGGGCGTCGTCACAGCTCGTCCTCTTCGTCTTTCTGACCGCATTGGCTGGATCGTCGGCTCTCATCCTCACAAGGCAGCTTGGGATAAGCCGACGCATGCTCTCAACCCCCACCCCGATCCGATCGATCATTCTGGGTGAGTCGCTGGGGCGTTTCGGGACCGCGCTTCTGCAGGGTCTGTACATCATGGTTCTCACTCTCATCATCTTCGGAGTCAATTGGGGTGATCCGATTGGTGCCGTGTTGATTCTGACCTTTCTTGCCGCGGTCGGCGCCGGGGCCGGGATGCTGATGGGTGCGACCTTCCGCAATGATCAGCAGGCTTCCGGCATTGGTGTCATGGTTGCGCTTGGTCTCGCTGCGCTAGGTGGCGCCATGTTTCCCCTCGACTTGTTCTCGCCGACTATGCAGAGAGTCGCCCACATCACTCCACATGCTTGGGCTCTCGACGGCTATGCCGAGCTGGTCAGACGTGGAGGAAACGTCGTCGACGTCCTTCCAGAATTGGGTGTTCTCGCCGCCTATGCCACAGGACTCCTCCTCCTGGCGGCCTGGCGGCTGCGGGTGGCGATCACCGAGCGCTAGGTGACCTTTGAAGTGGTGTTGGCGTCTCTCCGGCCCTCGGAGACACTCGCACACCATTTGAGAAACAGACCACTTGTCGTGGTTGAATGACGTCATGGCAGCAATCGGCCGAATCTTTCAGGTCATCGGCTGGCTCTGGTTCATCGCCGGAGTCGTCGGACCGGTTTTCGATTTCGAATCGGTGAACCCATTCCCGGGTCTGGTTCTGATATTCGTCGCCAGGATCTTCCGGGCCAGAGCGCGTAGCGAAATGCCACCCGGGCCCGGAGACGTTGCAGCGGAGCCTCAACCAGCGCAAGTCGAGGCGCCTCGTAGCCAGCCTCGTCAGCAAACGCCCCTACCTCCCAAGCGTGTGGAGACTCCACCAGTCGAGCAAACGAAACCGGAACCCAGGCTGGAACGGCCCGTTGACGAAAGGAATGAACTGCTCGAACGCATAGCTATGGCCGGTCGTGAGACAGCCGACGAGCCTGCCCATCCAAGGCTCGAGAAGAAGGGCGTAACCGTGGAGAAGGCCGACCAGAAGCCGTCTGATGTGGTGAAGCCGCCGATGTCCTCCGCCGAGATGATCGCCCGGGCACGGAAACGCTGGGATAGCAACAGGGGCTGAACCTTGGGTTAGAGGCTGGAAGCCGCCAGGTTCCGAGCTTGACGGACTTCGGCGGCAAAGGCCTGTCGTCTTCGGATTACATCCGGTCCCCCTTCGAGGAGGCCGCGATTTCCTGCTAGAGCGAGAGCCGACTTGAACAGGACCTGGCTGGCGCTCTCCCCTGAGAAGACTCTCTGCTCGATCCGATACATCCTGGCTCTGTCGAGACATGAGGCGAGGAATCGTTTCTCATCGAAGAGACCCCTCATGGCCTCCAGCTCGTCGCCGACGACCTGATAGGCGTCGAGGAAGGGGAGGAGCGCCCAGTAGGAGACGGGCTCGCCCATCTTGGCCAGAACCCCCGAAGGGCCTGCTGTGGCGAGGGCATTCTCCCAATCGGGCACGTCGACTTCGATGTCAATGACAACCGTCGTCACGAACTCCTCTCTTTCGGGGAAGAAGAACTCGAACTTCATCAGGTCTCTGAGATCGAGCATTCGCCGACGAGCGATCTCCGGGTCGCGCTCACCGTCTTCCACCAAGGAATTCAGTGCCATCTCCGCGATAGCTCGATTGACGAAGAAGTGGACCACCACATTGCGGTAGTACGAGATGCGGATCATCTGGTCGTCGTCGAGCCAGAAGACCCGGCGCTCGATCGCCTCGTGGCTGGAGACATCACCGTGCTCTCCAAGCCAGTCGAGGATCGGGACGACACCAGCCGTGCTCTCCAGGTCGATGTGCTCGGTGGTGGGTATCTCGCGTGCACGAATGAAATCGAGGAGACGCGAGCTCTCTTCGGCGAGCTCATCGGCGGTCCTGGCCTTCCCCCTCGCCGCGAGCAGGGCGATCGACACGACGGCGGTTGGAGTCACGGGTGTCACCCGACCGATCCGATACATCACGTCGAACGCCAGCTTCTGCAGACCCGTGGAGGAATCGTCATCCTGGTCGATACCGGCGATGACCGATCGGACAGACACCGGATCGCCGAAGCGGATGTAGATGTCCCCGTAGCGCCGTCGCAGCGATCGGACGGCCCGCACCAGCCAGCCGATCGACTCCTCTTCCTTGGTGCGGCCTTGCGCTTCGCGGGCGTAGTCGGGCACGTCTTGAATCTGGTCGTAGGCGATCGACACCGGGATCAGCAGTATGTCCTCGCTCTTGCCCCGGCGCAAAGACTCCACGACGTAGTGAAGGAGACCGAAGCGGGGAGGATTGAGCTTCCCTGAGCGCGAACGCCCACCTTCCAGGTACCACTCGATCGGGAAACGCTTCTCGATGAGAAAGTCGATGTACGCCCGGAGCACGATCTTGTACAACTCGTTGTCACGGAACGACCTCCTGATGAAAAACACGCCGGTTCTGCGCAGAATCGGGCCTATCGGAGCGAAGTCGAGGTTTATCCCACCTGCTGTGTGATTGGGCGGAAGATCGTTCTCCCACAACATGAATTGCAGGCTGAGCCGATCCAGATTCGAGCGATGCGAGGGGAGGAAGACCACCGGATGCTCGTTTCCGAGGGCAGCGATCTTCCTCACCTCATCATCCGAGTAATGGATCTCGCCGTAGCCTTGTGTGTACAGAGAGTGGATTGCGTTGGCGATGAGGTCGATTACGTAGGGGCTGTGGGTGGCGGCGATCTCCTTCAGATAGCGCTCCGCCTTGTGATGTACTCGTGAGGGGTCGAGACCGGTGTGCCCCGCATGCTCGTTGAGGGTCGTGATGAACTCGCCTCTGGAGAGTATGGCCTCGGGCACGAAGCGGGGGATCTTGTAGCGGTTCCCCCGCAGCCGCCGTTCCGCCTGGTCGAGAGTTCGCCAGGCGCGTCTGGTAATGAAGGGGACCATGCCATCGATCTCGCCAGACCGGGTGAAAGCTGTCTTCAGCTCGTCACGACCCGCACCGGTTGCCGCGATGAGCTTTACCCGATCGGGACGAAAGGTTCTGATCAATCTCGCCCTCAGACCCCTCGGGTCACGTGGGTCGCCAGGTTTGAACGCATCGGACCATCCCACCGAGCGACGACCTCCCTTTTCCGGTGCCATCCACAGCACCCGGACCGGCACGAAATAAAGAGGTTCGGGGCTCGCCAAGATATGTGCCAGCTCGTCTGTCACACCGGCGCGTCGTCTCCGTGACGACTTGATGCGCGCGGTCTGGGGGTCGTCGACGTTTTTCGCCAGCCAGCGGCGTAACAGATGTGCCTCGTATTCACTTGCCGCATCGAGGAGATAGACGACCGGTATCCCCTCCGGTCCGGTGAGCATCTCGATGTCGGGGGAGTGGGCTGGGGGCACACATTCACTCTATTGACTGCCAGAATCCGGCAATGTGAGAGTTGTGCTGCAGAGAGTCACCCGGGCATCGGTCACCGTCGATGGGGATCTGGTCGCGATGATCGGCGAAGGGCTGTGTCTCCTGGTCGGGATCGAGGCCGCTGACAGCGAGGGCGAGGTGCGTGCCGCCGTTGACAAGATCGTCGGTCTGCGGGTGTTCGGCGACGAGACCGGAAAGATGAACCTCGACATCGGCGACGTCGGCGGCGAGGTCCTCGTCGTCAGTCAGTTCACGTTGTTTGGTGACGTCCGCAATGGTCGGAGACCGTCATTCACCGGTGCTGGCCCACCCGATCACGCAGAACCTCTGATCGTGGCGATGGCGAAGGCATTCGATGATCTTGGGATCGTGACGATGACTGGGGTCTTTGGGGCGAAAATGACGCTCCACATCGAGAATGACGGGCCGGTCACCCTGATTCTGGAGATTCGCGACGGGCGAGTGCAGTAAATGGAGCGTCCAGCCAGTGCTTCCAGAAGATGATGAGACCAATTCCAACGGCCAGAACCATCAGTTGAGGACCTGACTCGGCACCACCTGTCGGCCATCCGAGCATCGACGATAGAAACGCCATGACGATCATGGCGGCGATCGCCGCGAGGGAGGCGATTCCGGATGAGCGGCTGATGAGGACGGCGAGAAGGATCACAACAAGGACGGGAACGATGACTGAGGGCCACACCCCGGCGAGGACACCAAGGGAGATGCCCAAGCCCTTCCCTCCTCTGAACCGATACCAGACGTTGTAAACGTTTCCGGCCACCGCACCGAGGCCAGCGGCGATTGCCCCGGTCTCGTCGGCTACCTGAGCTCCGATCCACACCGACCCGTATCCCTTCCCGACCTCGACGATGAGGACCAGAGCAGCGAGCAACGGACCGGAGACACGCAGAGCGTTCGCGCTGCCCGGGTTGCCGGAGCCTTCCCCGCGCAGGTCGACCCCACGAAGACGGGCGAGATACGCCGCGGTGGGGACGGACCCGACCAGGTATCCGATGACGGCGGCGAGCGCGATCATTCCTTGACCTCGGCTTGCCCGGGGGCACAGAACTGGAGGAAGTCGCAGTTGTGGCACCAGTCCCCGGGAGACTCTCCGAACTCTCCGGAATCGATGGCGTCGGTGAGGGCGATGATGTGCTCTCTGGCAGTGCCAACCCATTCCGCATCGGCATGCGCCGTCACCTCTTGAAGACCGCCTCCGAAGTAGGCAAACGTGACATCGACCGACTCGGGTTTTGGGGCCCCGAATTCGACTTCGTTCACTGCTATGGCATAGGCCTCGAGTTGGGTCATGCGAGATGGGTCGTCTTTGGGCTTGCCGCTCTTGAAATCGACCACCTCCCAATGAGTCTCACTGCCGTATATGGCGTCGATTCGGCCCCTGATCGTGTAGCCGTTTTCGAGACGCACTCCGAAAGGTGCTTCTACAAATCGTGCCTGCTCGGTTGCGAAACGTGAATCTCGATAGACCGCATAGCCTCCGGGATCACCTGCGTCGGGCATGTCGACGGTGTCGTACAAGTCTGGTTCGAGGTCGTCAAAGGGAATCTGGCCTCTCTGATGCAGTTCGATGCGACGATGGAGCTCGCTGCCTCTCGTGGCAGCATCGTTTCGGCGGCGAGGCAGGGGGTCGATATCGGACCAGTAGTAGCGCTTGGGACATTGGGCATAGGTAACGAGTCCGGTGACCGAAACCGAAGGGGACTGATCCGGTGCGGCGATGGAGCCCACATCCTCGAGGGTGAACAGCCTCTCGTCCCACTCCGAGGTGAGACGTCTGTACTCGTCGGCGACGCCCACTTCGGCAGCGAGGCGGTCGATCTCGTCCGGATCGTTCATAGCCATGCGCAAACCGGCCTGCCACCCGGCGTCGAAGAGTGGGTCGGGTGCGGCGGTGGTATCCGGAGCTCGCAGGATCTCGGGACGGGGGCCGACCTCGACATGGCCGGCGCTGATGCTCGCATCGTGAGCCTCCACCAGATCGAACAGCTCAGACGGCTCCGCAGGTGTGGACCTTGGCTCCGGTAGCCCATACCAGTAGGCACCCGTGACGAAGAGCCTGAGCTTCGCCCGGGTGGCGGCAACGTAGGCGACCCGCCACTCCTGGGTGTAATGGCGTTCCCGCAAGAAGGCTCTTCTTGCGCTTTCGTCGTCGGGAAGGTCGGCCATGACCGTGTCCAACCTGAACTCCACCGGTAGCTCTTGCGGGAAGCGAATCGGGTCCGGGTAGGACACGGGGCGCGATGGAAAATTGTCGTGGACAACGGCAGGGAGGGCCACGTTATCCCACTCCAGGCCTTTGGCGCGATGAACCGTCACCAGGGTGACGGCATCCTCGCCGGACAGTCGGGCTGAGTCGAGTTCCTCGGCCGGCTCTTCTTCCATTGCGTCGAGGTAGTCGAGAAAGGCTGCTGCCGATGGCCGCCCGGACAGAGGGCTCCAATCGTCGGCCAGATCGAGGAATCGGTAGATGTTGAGGCGGGCGGTCAGTCTTGGGTTGGGAGGTAGAGCCTCGATGTCCTGCCAGGCTCGGGTTCGGTCGAGGATGAGTCGGCAGGTCTCAGCCAGGTTGAGCCCTTGGGTCTCGATCAACAACTCCCGGTATGCGTCGTGGAAACGTCCGAGTCTCTCCCGCGCCACGGGACTGAGCCCGCCGATTTGATCGCTGAGTTCGATTGCCTCAACCAGCGTCACCGGCTCGGGTGTCTCTGCGTCCTCGGAGCCGGGCCGCTCCAGAGTTCGGGCTGTGAGCCACCTCGTCAGCACGGCGAGGTCGGCGATCCCCATCCGGAACCCACTTCCGAACAGGATCTGGGCCAGGGCCGTGGAGTCATCGGGGTTCTGTAGGACCGTCAACCACGCCCGTAGAAATGAGATCTCCGGGACGGAGAGCAGACCCCCGACGTTGGCTACTTCCAGCGGGATGTCGTGTCGGCTGAGTACGTCGACCAGAATGGGGAAGTCCTTGTTCTTTCGGAACAGGACAGCCATGTCCGACCAGGGCACTCCACTCTCGTGGAGTGACTCGAACTGCCGGGCAATCCAGTCGGCTTCGGCCAGCGCATCCTGGCCCCAGTAGGTGATCACTTCGGTGTCGTACACATCGGCTGCCTGCAGGGGGTCGGCGGCGGTGTTGGCCATGCGCCGGATATCGTTTGCGACGCTGAGGATGCCGGGACCGGATCGACGGTTCAGAGTCAGATTGGTGTCATGAGCTGGAGACCCTCCGCCGGTGGGGAAATGCTCTATGAAGTCTTCGAAGTTCTGAGCGGATGCTCCTCGCCACTCGTAGATCGTCTGGTCTTCGTCGCCCACGGCGATTACGGGAAAGCCGCCACCGAAAATCGTGGTGATCAGCACCCGCTGCGCCGGATTGGTGTCCTGGTACTCGTCGAGGACGAGCACTCGATATCGATCACGGACGACATCGGCGAGGGCGGGGTGATCCTGGAGGAGTCGGGTTGAGAGAGTGACCAGGTCGGAGTAGTCCACGACTCTCAGCTCCGCCTTTGCCCGGTTGTACCCCTCCAGGGTCTGGGCCATCTCCACCCGGTCTTTCCAGACTTCGTCTCCGTCGTGGATGGTGCTGGCTTTGATGATGTCCTCCGGGCGCAGCAGGTGATCCCCCATTTGGTCACCGAGCTTGCGGATCCGATCGAGAGTGCCCCGCCAGGTCATGTCGAGGTGCTTTCGTGGCTCGTGAAAGAAGACGTCCCGAATCAATTGGCGAGCGAACGTTGGCGTGATGACCCCCGATCTGGTGTCTACACCGGCCAGAGGGCCGTACTCGGACAGGATCTGAGCGGCGAAGCCGTGATAGGTGTGGATCTCCACCTGTCGGGCCTGGTCGATGGTGTCGGGGAGCAATCCGGAGACCTTCTGGGCGAGCTCGGCGGCAGCTTTATTGGTGAAGGTCATACCCAGGATACGTTCGGGGTCGATCCCATGATCACTGACCAGATTTGCGATCACGAGGGCGATCGTCGTGGTCTTGCCGGTTCCGGCACCGGCCCGAACTCTGATCGACGTTGGGCCGAGGTCGAGGATTGTCTGTTGTTCGGGTGTGGGCCGGATCGTCATGGGAGAAAGGCACCTCTCCCCTCGGGCCAGGCGGGACAGGAGCGTCGGAATGGACAACGGGTGCATCTCTCGCTGACCCGCGGCTCCCACGCCTCTTCGCCGATCAACCTGGTGATGTCGGCCATCTTCTCGACGAGCTCGGACAGCCGATGGATGGCGAAACTTCGTGTGCTCACGCTCTTCGTGTTAGCTCTTGGGAACCACATCTCGGAGGCGACCACATCACCTTTCGTCTGCTGAACGGCCAAGGTGTAGAAAGCGAGTTGGATCGACTCGGCAGCTTCGTCTTTGGTCGGTGCACGGGTTCCCGACTTGTAGTCGACGACGCGATATCCACTGTCTGTTTTCTCCAGCCGATCGATTCGCCCAACCCAGCGGACACCGGCGATCTCGGACTCCACATCGAGCTCGACTTCAACAGGCTCACCCTTGCCCGGCCAATTCTCGTAGAGCTTTTGGAGCATCTCGATGGCTTTCTGTCTCCAGGCGTAGTTGAGCTCCGGTGTCCCAAAGTCCGCTCCGTCCCAGACCTCATCGACGATCTCGATGACGCGCGGAAGGGGAGCATGCCTGAGACCGGAGCCAATCACCTCACGTTCTGCCCGCTCGAGGACGTCGTGGGTCAGCTCGCCAAAATGTGAGTAGACCGAAGTGGCGTCGCCAAGCCGGAGCCGGCGCTCGAGAACATAACGCCGCGGGCACTTCTCGTAGGAGTCGGCCTGACTGGGAGAGAGACGGAACGATTCGATCATCACCGGTCGGTCAGGCCCGGGCTCGATGGCACCGGCAAACGACCGGGGATCCCACCAGGTGCCCGATGGTCTGCCGAGAACACGCGCCGCGGCCAACCGCCGACTCGAGGTGGCGGCGGCATCGAGCAGGTCTCTGCGCAACGCGGCTTCGGCTTCGATGACGGTGATGGGATCGCGCTCGATACTCGCCGGCGGGCCGGGTTCCCTGTCCCCGGCGGCGGCAAGCAGAAACCGCGATGGCCTCCTCTCCCCCTGGTCAACTCCAGCCTCCGTTGCCGTCCAGATCACCCTGCGCCGGGCCCGTGTCATCGCCGTGTAGGCGAGACGCATCTCCTCTTGGACCTGGAAGAGATGCTGTGCTTCGGGGTCCACGGTGCGCTCCGGGGAGAGAAGCTCGGGTCGGAGCATTCGTCTGCTTCGTCGCAAGTCGGGAAAGACTCCCTCTACAGCGTTGGCGATGAACACGACCTCAAACTCGAGCCCTTTTGCCTGATGGAGGGTGGTGAGGGTCACCCGGTCGCTGCTCAGGCGATGAGAGATCAGGGGGGTGGCCTCGAAGTCGTCCTCATCGACCAATTCGAAGAAGCGGGCGAGACTCACTGCGGGATCACGCTCGGCTTGTCTTCCCAGCATCTGCCCGAAGGCGGTCCACGCTCTTCTCCACTCATCACGAGCGGGGTCTTCGACCATCTCCGCGATCCCCTCGAGACGGGTCCACACCTCCCAGAACGCATCGGCTGCTCCCAGGTCTTCGGCCCACGCGGGGTCCGACAACAGGCCGACGAGGCCCTCGCATTGCGGCAGATGCTGGGACACGATCTCACCCCATGCCTGCCCGGTGCGGTGGCGGTCCCGGGTGATCTCTCGCTCCAAACCCACGGTGGCGCCAAACAAGGGTCCGAGCAGCACACGACGCATCGAACGGTCGGCGATGTCGGACTCGACCGCAGACACCTGGGTGAGGGGACCGCCCATGGTGGCGGCAACCACCAGGTCGTGAATGACTCGCACCGCAGGGTGATCCACAAGTCGTGAGTCCGGTGGATCATGGGGGAGAGAGCGCCGGTCGAGTGCCCGGGACAACTCCGAAAGCAGTTCCTTCTTGGAACGCACCACGACTGCGATCTCAGCCGGGCTCACCCTCTCCACCCGCACCAGGTGCTCAACTTCTCGAGCGATCCACTCGGCTTCGGCGGTTTCCTGGTCGAAAACGTAGACCTCAGACCGGCCCTGATGGGGGGCTGGTGTGACCTCACCCGCGGAGCCGGGGAGATCACCACCCGATACCACCCTGAGGGCGGCGTCCATGATCTGGCTCGGGACTCGAAAACTC
>Ga0299907_10000006_pt1 | contig 65597 bp, 60 predicted proteins | sample RVTome_16_FD_198680 | JGI IMG/M metagenome (GOLD analysis project Ga0299907, IMG submission 198680) | Soil microbial communities from uranium-contaminated site in the Upper Colorado River Basin, Wyoming, United States - RVT152D67 (version 2) ...
ACCCGGTTGCCAGGCACGTGTTGGGGAGTACAATCAGTGGTTGCCGCTGGAGGTAGTAGCGCAGCGGCTCCTGACCAGGGAAATCGTGGTCGGGCTGCTCTTTGAGAACTGCATAGTGCGGGTGCATCTGAAGGGCAACCGTCGAATCCTGACCTTAGTGATCCAATCGTTCCGGCACGAGTTATAGCTCCGCATACTCGAGACGGCTGGGACGGCTGGGTCGCCCTTTATCGGGAAAGGCTTATCGCTTTCCTATGGAGGGTTTGATCCTGGCTCAGGGCGAACGCTGGCGGCACGCCTCATACATGCAAGTCGAGCGATCGGCGGCGGGAAGCTTGCTTCCTGCCGTACGGAGCGGCGAACGGGTGAGTAACACGTGGGTAACCTGCCTCGAAGACCGGGATAACTTCGGGAAACTGGAGCTAATACCGGATGTTCTTTCCGGGTCGCATGGCCTGGAAAGGAAATGGTCCTTCCGCTTCGAGAGGGACCCGCGTCCTATCAGCTTGTTGGTGGGGTAACGGCCTACCAAGGCTTTGACGGGTAGCCGGCCTGAGAGGGTGTTCGGCCACACCGGGACTGAGACACGGCCCGGACTCCTACGGGAGGCAGCAGTAGGGGATCTTGCACAATGGGCGAAAGCCTGATGCAGCGATGCCGCGTGAGGGATGAAGGCCTTCGGGTCGTAAACCTCTTTCAGTAGGGAAGAAGCCACGGGTCACCGTGGTGACGGTACCTGCAGAAGAAGCCCCGGCTAACTACGTGCCAGCAGCCGCGGTAAAACGTAGGGGGCGAGCGTTGCCCGGATTCACTGGGCGTAAAGCGGGTGTAGGCGGTTCCTTAAGTCGGTTGTGAAATCCCACGGCTCAACCGTGGAATTGCGTCCGATACTGGGGAACTTGAGGACGGTAGAGGTCGGTGGAATTCCCGGTGTACCGGTGAAATGGGCAGATATCGGGAGGAACACCAGTGGCGAAGGCGGCCGACTGGGCCGATCCTGACGCTGAGACCCGAAAGCCAGGGTAGCGAACCGGATTAGATACCCGGGTAGTCCTGGCCGTAAACGGTGCGAACTAGGTGTGGGGGCTGTCATGGCCTCCGTGCCGAAGCTAACGCATTAAGTTCGCCGCCTGGGGAGTACGGCCGCAAGGCTAAAACTCAAAGGAATTGACGGGGGCCCGCACAAGCGGCGGAGCGCGTTGCTTAATTCGATGCAAAGCGAAGAACCTTACCCAGGCTTGACATTCCGGATGTAGGCGCCTGAAAGGGTGGCCCACCCGTAAAATCGGGAACCGGGACAGGTGTTGCATGGCTGTCGTCAGCTCGTGCCGTGAGGTGTTGGGTTAAGTCCCGCAACGAGCGCAACCCTCATCCTATGTTGCGACCGGGTTATGCCGAGCACTCATAGGAGACTGCCGGGGAAACCCCGGAGGAAGGAGAGGATGACGTCAAGTCCGCATGGCCCTTAAGCTTGGGGCTGCAAACGCGCTACAATGCGCGGCACAGCGGGTCGCAAACTCGCAAGAGGGAGCCAATCCCGAAAAGCCGCGCCCAGTTCGGATCGGGGTCTGCAACCCGACCCCGTGAAGTTGGAGTCGCTAGTAATGGCAGATCAGCATGCTGCCGTGAATGCGTTCTCGGGCCTTGTACACACCGCCCGTCACACCCCGAAAGCGGGGAACAGATGAAGCCGGTGGCCCAACCGTAAGGGGGGAGCCGTCGAGTCTGGGCTTCGTGATTGGGGTGAAGTCGTAACAAGGTAGCCGTACCGGAAGGTGCGGCTGGATCACCTCCTTTCTAAGGAGCATTCCTTAGACCTCGTCTTTAGTTGTTTCGGGACGGGGACGAACCACGGGTCAGGTGGAAGCGATTGTCTTTTGGAGCACCCGCACGTGCGGTTCTCAAACGAGCAGAAGATTTGGTGTCGGGCTCTTTGACAACCACATAGCGAGCGTAGGCATCTTCATTAAATGCCAAGCTAGAAAGGGCACACGGTGGATGCCTTAGGCGTCAGTAGGCGAGGAAGGACGTGGCTGGCTGCGATAAGCCTCGGGGAGCTGCCGAGCAAGCATTGATCCGAGGACGTCCGAATGGGGAAACCCGGCGGGGGTCATGCCCCGTCATCTGCGGGTGAATACATAGCCCGTGGAGGCCCACCCGGCGAAGTGAAACATCTCAGTAGCCGGAGGAAGAGAAAGAAACCTCGATTCCCTTAGTAGCGGCGAGCGAACGGGGAACAGCCCAAACCGACATGGTGTCAAGCCCGTAGGCGTTGCCATGTCGGGGTTGTGGGACATACCAGGGAGTGCTACGGAGCTTCCAGGGAGTTACCAAGTTCACATCTAGCCGAAGCGGCCTGGAACGGCCGGCCAGAGCGGGTAAGAGCCCCGTAGGCGAAAGGTGTGGACCTCCCGGTATGCACCCGAGTAACACCGCACACGTGAAACGTGGTGTGAATCCGCAGGGACCACCCTGCAAGGCTAAATACTCACTGACGACCGATAGCGAACCAGTACCGTGAGGGAATGGTGAAAAGAACCCCGGGAGGGGAGTGAAATAGAACCTGAAACCGTGTGCCTACAAGCAGTTCGAGCTTCGGTGCGGTCTCCGGACCGTACCGCGGTGAGAGCGTGCTTATTGAAGAATGAGCCGGGGAGTTACGGCCGGTCGCGAGGTTAACCCGTCGAGGGGTAGCCGCAGCGAAAGCGAGTCTGAATAGGGCGTCAAGTGGCCGACTGTAGACCCGAAGCCTGGTGATCTACCCATGGACAGGTTGAAGCGGGCGTAAGAACCCGTGGAGGACCGAACCGGTGTCGGTTGAAAACGGCTCGGATGATCTGTGGGTAGGGGTGAAAGGCCAATCAAACCAGGTGATAGCTGGTTCTCGCCGAAATGTCTCTAGGGACAGCCTCGGGAGTTTTGCAGCGGAGGTAGAGCACTGTTTGGGCTAGGGGGCCTAAAAGCTTACTGACCCCAGACAAACTCCGAATGCCGCTGCTTCAGATCCCGGGAGTGAGACGGTGGGGGAAAAGCTTCATCGTCAAAAGGGAAACAGCCCAGACCACCAGCTAAGGCCCCTAAGTGTGTGCTAAGTGGGAAAGGATGTGGAGTCGCAAAAACAGCCAGGAGGTTGGCTTAGAAGCAGCCACCCTTGAAAGAGTGCGTAACAGCTCACTGGTCGAGGGACTCCGCGCCGACAATGTAGCGGGGCTCAAGCACACCGCCGAAGCTGTGGATGTGTCCGATCCTTTAAGGATCGGGCGCGTGGTAGGCGAGCGTTCTGCATGGAGTGAAGCTGAACGGTAACGGTCGGTGGACCGTGCAGAAGTGAGAATCCGCGGCATGAGTATGCGAAAAGGAGGGTGAGAATCCCTCCCGCCGAAAGCCCAAGGTTTCCTGGGGAAGGTTCGTCCGCCCAGGGTTAGTCGGGACCTAAGGCGAGGCCGAAAGGCGTAGCCGATGGACAACAGGTTGATATTCCTGTACCAGCTGGATCGCGTCAGCGCCCGATCCGGGAAGCCGTCGCTGGGGATCAAACCTCGGTGGCGGTGGAACGGTGAGGGCGACCGATGGGGTGACGCAGGAGGCTAGGGGATCCCAGGCGTTGGTTGTCCTGGGGTAAGCGCGTAGGGAGTCCTGGTAGGCAAATCCGCCGGGGCAATCCTGAGGCGCGATGCCGAACCGCAAATAGGTGAAGTCCCTGAAGCCATGCTGCCAAGAAAAACCTCTAGGGAGTGGTCCGGCTGCCCGTACCGCAAACCGACACAGGTGGGCGCGTAGAGAATACGAAGGCGAGCGGACGAACTCTGGCTAAGGAACTCGGCAAATTAGCCCCGTAACTTCGGGAGAAGGGGCACCCCATTAGCGTGTAGACCCTGCGGTCGAAGCGCGAAGGGGTCGCAGTGACCAGGCCCAAGCGACTGTTTACTAAAAACACAGGTGCATGCGAAGCCGAAAGGCGCTGTATATGCACTGACGCCTGCCCGGTGCCGGAAGGTTAAGAGGAGGGGTTAGGCCTTCGGGCCGAAGCCTTGAATCTAAGCCCCGGTAAACGGCGGCGGTAACTATAACCGTCCTAAGGTAGCGAAATTCCTTGTCGGGTGAAGTATTTGCCCTGCTCAGAGGCGACTCTGAGTGAAAGCCCGCTCATAACGGCGAAGCCCTAATCGACTGCTTCGTGCAAGGACGAAGCGACAGGCGACGGGTAATGCCGTGGGAAGCCCTCTGCCTCGCGAGAGGTATGGCCCCGTAACGACTGAGCCGCAAGGCGAGGCTTCGATCCTGTCGTTGAGAGAGCTCCGAACTCTCGAGGCGGCAAATCTACGATCGAGGCAATACGCGGGCCCTCAACGAAAGACTGATGGAGCTCTTGCTGTGCATCCTCCGGATCCGCGGACGGCGGGGAAGGGGTGCGCGGCGAGCCGGCGAATCGTTGCCGGAGACGATCCTTCAGAGCCTCGTTGAGGTGAAGGCATAGTCTGCCCCTCTGGGAACAGAGGAATAAGGCGAAGTTCCGACCTGCACGAATGGCGTAACGACTTGGGCGCTGTCTCGGCCAGAGGTCCGGCGAAATTGCATTGACGGTGAAGATGCCGTCTACCCGCAGAAGGACGGAAAGACCCCGGAACCTTTACTGCAACTAGGTGTTGGATTTTGGTGCGTGTTGTGCAGGATAGGCGGGAGACTGTGAAGCGCTGGCGTCAGCTGGCGTGGAGTCACCCTTGAGATACCGCCCTGCATGTGCTGGGATCCTAACCAAGGTCCGTTATCCGGATCTGGGACCACGCCTGGTGGGCAGTTTGACTGGGGCGGTCGCCTCCCAAAAGGTAACGGAGGCGCCCCAAGGTCCCCTCAGCGCGGTTGGCCATCGCGCGTCGAGTGCAAGGGCACAAGGGGGCTTGACTGCAAGACCGACAGGTCGAGCAGGAACGAAAGTTGGGCCTAGTGATCCTCTGGTGGCAAGTGGGAGCGCCAGGGCTAAACGGCTAAAAGGTACTCCGGGGATAACAGGCTGATAGTGCCCGAGCGTCCACAGCGACGGCACTGCTTGGCACCTCGATGTCGGCTCGTCGCATCCTGGGGCCGGAGAAGGTCCCAAGGGTTGGGCTGTTCGCCCATTAAAGCGGCACGCGAGCTGGGTTTAGAACGTCGTGAGACAGTGGATGAAACGCGCTGTCTATAAATCTGGCTGTTTGCTGGAAACTCCGGTTGAATCTCGCGGTACTGAGCGGATGCTCAGTGACAATCCGACGAGTGAGCGAGTGATCGCGCCGGACAATCAGCAGGAAACCCACGATCAACGTCGTGGGGATCCTCAGAGGCCATACGCCAGACACGGTCAAAAAGCCGTGAAGATATGGTCCGACCCTCATGGCGACATGGGGACCCAGACGGAACAGAAACGATCTGGGCGCGAGTCAAGACCGATGTAACGGTCAGAGCTCGAGGTAACAGAAGTGTCGGTCCCTATCCTCTGCGGGCGGAGGAGACTTGAGGAGAGCTGTCCCTAGTACGAGAGGACCGGGATGGACGCACCTCTGGTGTGCCAGTTGTCGCGCCAGCGGCACGGCTGGTTGGCTATGTGCGGAACGGATAAGCGCTGAAAGCATCTAAGTGCGAAGCCGTCTCCAAGATGAGGTCTCCCACCGGGTTAACCGGGTAAGGCCCCCAGACAGAACACTGGGTTGATAGGCCGGAGGTGGAAGCGCAGTAATGCGTTGAGCCGACCGGTACTAATAGGCCGAGGGCTTGGTTAGAAGGTGCCTGCGCTCGTTATAGGGTTGTCCGCCCGATGTTGGGGTGGGGCCCGGCACCAATGATTTTCCCGGTGCTCATAGCGGAGGGGTCACACCCGGTCCCATTCCGAACCCGGAAGTTAAGCCCTCCAGCGCCGATGGTACTGCCTTCCAACGGGGGTGGGAGAGTAGGTCGGCGCCGGGATCTACTTGAAAGAAGGCGGCCACTCGGCCGCCTTCTTTCGTTTCCGCAGACACACAAGAGTGCGACGATATATCTGGTGCGCACCGATGTTCTCGGCCGCTCTACTATGTTTCCTCCGTGACGACGGACGACAGATCTAAGCCCAACGTGGAGACGCCGCCTTCGGAGCTCGAAGCGGCCGAGGCCTTCGGCAACGTCTCCGACACCCCCGAAGCGCCGAGTCGTCCCGAGTCGCCCGTCGACTCTCCGACCGATGGAACCGTGACGTGCCCCAATTGCGGTCGTGCGGTGGAACCGGGCTTCAGGTTCTGCGACGGGTGCGGAACGAATCTCGAGGCAGCTCGATCTGCCACGGAGCCGCCCGCCGACGCACTGGCAGCCGCGAAGAGCGAACCGGAGGAAAGCAAGAAGGAGGAGCCGCCGTCCTCCAGTGAGACCGTGCCGGACGCCAGGACGATCCAAGCACCTGAAGTCAAGCCGGACGAGCCGGTTGCACCCGAAGGGAGCGTCCCGATGCTCGAGCGGTGGCGCCGCCGCCGGGCCGAACGCTCGGCCCTCGGCAAAGCCGAGCGCGCGCTGGCCGACAGTCCGCAGGACCTCGAGGCCCCGGCCGGCGTGACCGCGCCGGTTGCACAGCCGCGTGCGCCGGGCGCGACGAGCAAACCCAAGACGGCCGAGGAGCTTCACGGCGCGCGTCCGCTGATCGGTGGCCGGCTGCAGTGGGCGCCGGAGGATACCGACACGACGGTCGACACGAGCGAGGCGCCGGCGCAGCAGCCGACCTGGCGACCGGTGCCGATCCCCGAGGCTGTGCCTGAACGCGCCGGCGGCCGGGAGGCGCCGCGGTTCGTCCTGCATTTCCTGATCGCGTTCTTGGCCGGCGGCATCGCGCTTCTGGCCCTGGCGGCGCTGGCGTCGGTCGTCAGCGACGGTCGTATGTCCTTGCTCGAGACACGCGGACTGCCGATCTTCATCGGGGGAGCCGTGTCGATCGTGGTGTTCGCGTTGCTGAGAACGAGCGAGTCCAAGCGTTCGGATCCGGCCCGGACGCGTCGAGGCGTGATCGTTGGCGTTGTGGCGGGTCTCGTTGGGCTGGTCGTTCTTGCGGCGGTGCTGTATCAACCCGCTGTGGCCGGACGCCTACAGCCCCGCATCGAACGCGTCCTGCGCGTATTCAGTAGTGAGGACGAGCGGGCCGTCGAGCAGTTCGAAGGCAGCGTCATCGAGTGGAACCGGGCGGCCGAGGGATATCACGACTCGCTCGAGGTCGCGCTGCGTGAGGGCGGGGACTCCAACCGCCTTCGCGGAAGTGCTGCGCAGGCCGAGACCACCCTCGAAGGGATCGGCTCGGAGATGCGTACGAGTGCCGAGTCGGCTCAGCAGCCGGAGCTGCGCGACGCGCTCGGCGACCTTGCCTCGATCTACGAGGACCAGCTGGGAGGTCTGCGCGTGGTGAACGGCGGGCTCCTCGTGGACAACATCGACCTGGTGCGGACGGGGGACGCGAGCTTCAAGGACGCACACGAGCGCGCAACGACGCTCTTCCAGTCGCGACTGAGGCCTCTGCTTGTACGGGCGGGCCTGGACGCGCAGTCGTTCGGCAACGCCATCGCCGGGTAAACGTGGCGCGGATGGGGAATAGATCGCTCGACCAGATCAACGCCCCTACGGTCTGCGTGAGTAGGAGGGCCGTATGGATCTGAACCGCCTGACCCAGCGCTCTCAGGAAGCTCTGCACGACGCGCAGACGAAGGCGTTACGGTTCGGCCATACCGAGGTCGACGGCGAGCATCTGTTGCTGGCGTTGCTCGATCAACCCGATGGTCTCGTCCCGCGCCTGATCGCGAACGCGGGCGGCGACCCTGATCGCTTGCGCTCCGAGACCGAAGAAGAGCTCGGACGTCGGCCGAAGATGACGGGTCCGGGTGCGGCGCCCGGGCAGGTGTTCGTCACGCAACGACTGTCGAACCTTCTCGATGCCGCGGAGAGCGAAGCCGGGCGCCTCAAGGACGAATACATCTCAGTCGAGCACCTGTTCATCTCCCTCCTCGACGAAGGAGACGCAACGGCTGCGGGACGGCTCCTACGCCAGCACGGGCTGACCCGCGACAGATTCCTTCAGTCGCTCATCGAGATCCGTGGGAACCAGCGCGTCACGTCGGCGATGCCCGAGGTCACCTACGAGGCTCTCGAGAAGTACGGACGCGATCTTGTCACCGACGCTCGTGCCGGGAAGCTCGACCCGGTGATCGGGCGCGATACCGAGATCCGACGCGTCGTGCAGATCCTGTCCCGGAAGACGAAGAACAACCCGGTGCTGATCGGCGACCCGGGCGTCGGCAAGACCGCGATCGTGGAGGGTCTGGCGCAGCGGATCTTGCGCGGCGACATCCCCGAGGGCCTGCGTGACAAGACGGTCTTCGCGCTCGACATGGGTTCGCTCGTGGCGGGCGCGAAGTACCGGGGCGAATTCGAGGAGCGGCTCAAGGCCGTGCTCAACGAAGTGAAGGCGGGGGAGGGACGCATCCTGCTGTTCGTCGACGAGCTGCACACGGTTGTCGGTGCCGGCGCCGCCGAGGGCGCGATGGATGCCGGGAACATGCTCAAGCCGATGCTTGCTCGCGGCGAGTTGCACATGATCGGGGCGACCACCGTCGACGAGTACCGCAAGCACATCGAGAAGGATGCGGCGCTCGAGCGTCGATTCCAGCCGGTGCTCGTGGACGAGCCGTCCGAAGAGGACGCCGTATCCATCCTGCGCGGCCTGCGCGAACGATTCGAGGTGTACCACGGTGTGAAGATCCAGGACAGCGCGCTGGTTGCGGCGGTGACGCTGAGCCATCGCTACATCACGGATCGGTTCCTACCCGACAAAGCCATAGACCTCGTGGACGAGGCGTGCGCGATGCTTCGGACCGAGATCGACTCGATGCCGGCCGAGCTGGACGAGCTGACGCGGCGCGTCATGCGCCTCGAGATCGAAGAGACGGCGCTCGCTACGGAGGCGGACGCGGCAAGCAAGCAGCGACTCGAGAACCTTCGCAAGGAGTTGGCGGATCTGCGTGGTGATGCGGACGCCATGCGTTCGCAATGGGAATCGGAGCGAGAGGCCCTCCGCAAGCTGCAGGGGCTGCGGCAAGAGATCGAGCAGGTACGAAACGAGCTTGACGAGGCCGAGCGCAGCCACGACCTGAACCGTGCGGCCGAGCTCCGCCATGGGCGGCTGCCCGAACTCGAACGGCGCCTCGAAGGGGAGGAGGAACAGCTGACGGCGAGCTTCGGCACCCGACGGCTGTTGCGTGAGGTCGTCACGGAGGACGAGATCGCCGACATCGTGTCGCGTTGGACTGGCATCCCCGTGAGCCGGCTGCAGGAGGGCGAACGCGAGAAGCTGCTTCGGCTCGACCAGATCCTGCACGAACGCGTCGTCGGACAGGACGAAGCCGTCCAGCTCGTCGCAGATGCGATCATCCGCGCTCGTTCGGGGATCAAGGATCCGCGGCGACCGATCGGCTCGTTCATCTTCCTCGGCCCCACCGGCGTCGGGAAGACGGAACTGGCCCGAAGCTTGGCGGCGGCCCTCTTCGACACCGAAGAGAACATGGTCCGGATCGATATGAGCGAGTACCAGGAGCGGCACACGGTGAGTCGACTGCTCGGGGCGCCTCCCGGATACGTGGGCTACGAGGAGGGCGGCCAGCTCACCGAGGCGGTCCGGCGCAAGCCCTACTCAGTGGTTCTGTTCGACGAGATCGAGAAGGCCCATGCCGACGTCTTCAACGCGTTGCTCCAGGTGCTGGACGACGGCCGCCTTACCGACGCTCAAGGACGAACCGTCGACTTCCGGAACTCGGTCATCATCATGACGTCGAACATCGGGTCGGAGTACCTGATCGAAGGCGTAACCCCCGGTGGAGACATCAAACCGGATGCGCGCGAGCGCGTCCTGAGCGAGTTGCGCAGGCATTTCCGGCCCGAGTTCCTCAATCGCGTGGACGACATCGTGTTGTTCAAGGTTCTGTCGGAGGAAGAGATCGAGCGGATCGTCGAGCTTCAGCTCGACGACCTTCGCACGCGTCTGACCGCCCGCCGCCTGACACTCGAAGTCGCGGCCGATGCGCGCCGATTCATCGCGCGCGAGGGGTTCGATCCCGTCTACGGTGCTCGTCCGCTGCGCCGTCTGATCGCTCGCGAGGTGGAGACGAGGATCGGGCGGGCGTTGCTCTCCAGCGATGTGCAAGACGGTGCGGTGGTACGCGTAGACGTCAGCGAGGGTGATTTGGTGGTGGCGTACGAGAATCCCAGCGCAGGTGAAGCGAGGGAACCCGACACTGCGAGCTGATCCCCGGTGGTGGGCCCGCCAGGACTCGAACCTGGGACCAACCGATTATGAGTCGGCTGCTCTGACCACCTGAGCTACGGGCCCGCGACTATAGAGTGTCACCCACATCGACCGGCGAAGGATGGAGGACGCGGACGCCGTGAGCGGACCGAAGGCCTGGACGGCAGAGTTCCTCGGCTCCTTCACGTTCATCACCGTCGGCGTCGGGTCGGTCATCGTGGCCAATACCGGCCTCGCGCCGATCGGAGTCCTCGGTGTCGCGGCCGCGCACGGGCTGACGTTCGCCGTGCTCGTCTCGGCGTTTTCGGGGATCTCCGGGGGGCATATCAACCCGGTCGTTACGTTCAGTGCCCTGATCGGGGGACGCATCCGGCCGGCCGACGCCTTCGCGTACATGCTGGCGCAGTTTGCCGGTGCGTACGTGGCCGTTGCGGTCATCTGGGCGATGTTCGGCCGGTTCGCGCACGAGACGCAGTTCGTCACCCCGGCCGTCCGTGCCGGGTTCCCGCTGGGCCGGGCCATCCTGATCGAGGCAGTGTTCACCTTCTTCGTCGTCCTCGCCATGTGGGCGACCGTGATCGAAGAACGCGGAAGCAGGATCGGCGGCTTCGGACCGGGCTTGATGCTGTTCGTCGGCATACTGGTGGCGGCCCAAGCCACGGGCGCTGCGCTGAACCCCGCGCGCCACATCGCCCCGGCTGTGTTCGCAGGGAACCTGACGAACTGGTGGGTGTACTGGGTGGGACCCGCCGCCGGCGGGTTGTTGGCCGGACTGATCTATCCCTTGCTCCTCGGGGATCGAAGCTTCGGGTGGCGACTCGTGCCGGCTCGCTCTGCGGACGGGCCACCGGCGCCGGGTCAGACGCGCAGGGGCCGGCCGAAGACGTAGATCGGGAACAAGCCACGGGCGACGGACGCACCCTCCGGTTAGCGCCCTGCACCGTCGGGGGACGGATCCTCGTCGGGCTGGGCGTGGCGTACGCGATCCTCACCGTCGAGGTCGTCGTCCAGACCGTGCTCGCGTTCTTCGGCGAGGACTTCCTCGGCGTCGTCGGAGTGGTCATGGGCGGCGGGATCATCCTGATCGTCTGCCAGGTCTACGTCCTGGCTTCGCTCGCGCACGTCAGCTTGGGACGGCGCGCCCTCGCGGGCGACGCGACCGGCTACCGGCTCGCCGTCGCTCTGCTGGTGTTCGACGTCCTGCACTTCGGCGCCCAGGGTTGGTTCCGCCTGGGGCCGGCGGGCGACGTCACATGGGTGTCGGACTGGGTCGACCACGAGGCGAGTACGCGGCGTCAGGGTGTTGTGCTCATGATGATCGCGGCCGCGGCGGTCATCGGCTTGGTCTCGCTTGTTCGGTGGAAACGATCCGGGGTGAGATCGCGACCGAAGCTTCCTCATGCGTACGCGAGGCTGGCTGCCGTCCAGGCCCTACTGGTGTCGGTGATGCTCGGCAACGGGGTCGTTGCGAACGAGGTCCTGCAGAATCGCCGCGTGGCGATACGCCTCGACGGCGCGCGGGATGCCGTCGACGAGCAAGTGCGCTGGTCGTTCACGGCCCGCCGGGCCGACGGCTTCCGCGACCGGATCACGGCGGTGACGCAGGGCGGTGGACGCGTCTACGTCGCCGGCGACGCAGGGCGCTTGACGGCCCTGAACCGATCGACGGGCGGCGTCGTCTGGTCGGAGGACGTGGGGACCGGCATCTACGGCCTAGCCTTCGGTGGGGGCAACGTCTACGCGAGCTACTACGAGCTCGTTATCGCGTTCGATGCCGCGACGGGCAAGGAACGCTGGCGCCTCGGGGCGGCGGGCGAGGAGTCGACGTGCGTGGTCGAGCCACCGGTCGCCGACGATTCAGCCGTCTACGTCATCGCGTCGAAGCGGACGGGAGTCGTCACTCAGATGGTGGCCGTGGACGCGTCCACGGGACGCGAGCGGTGGCGGTTCTCCTGGAGCGGCCACGCGTTCTGCGCCGAGGACCCAACGGCGGTCGTCGGCGGCGGGCTCGTCGTCTTGTCGGGAGCGGGGGCCGGCGACGGTCTGACGGCGCTCGACGTCGACACCGGCCGGGTGCGATGGCGTATGCAGCTCGGGGCATGGCCGGAGTGGCCGTCGTCGGTTGAAGGAGACGCCGCCTACGCCCTGACGCGAGCCGGGGTCGTCTCCGCCGTCGATCTCCAGTCAGGTGACGTGCGGTGGACGAAGGACCTCGGCCTCGGCGCACGCGGGCCGATCGTGGCGAACGACGGCGTCGTCTTCGTCGAGGACGGAGGCATGGTCGCGCTCGATGCGTCCAGCGGTGAGGAGCGCTGGCGCTTCCGATCGACGGAAGAGTTCACCCCGCCGGCCATCCCGGGTGATCGATCCGTCTTCGCGGCGATCGCCCTGGGGACGTACGTCCGGGTTCACTCCGTGGACCGCGCGACCGGCCGCGAAGTTGCGTGTGTCCTGATCCCGAAATCCTCGTCCGACATGGAGGCGTTCGGATCGGCTGAGAGCGCCGTTTTAGTGGCGAACGGCGAGGTGTTCGCCGTCGTGCCGGAAGCTCAAACGCCTGAAGTGATCCGCACACTGCGGGACGTGACGCCGGACGACCCGAGCTGTCCGGTCGTCAGAGCAAGCTGAGCGATTACCATGCCAACCATGGAAGCCACCGGCGGACACCTCGTCGCGGAAGCGCTGAAGCGTGCCGGGGTCGACGTCATCTACACGCTCTCGGGTGGGCACATCTTCCCGATCTACGACGGATGCGTGAAGCTGGGGATCCGGATCGTGGACGTCCGCCACGAGCAGACGGCGGCCTTCGCCGCCGAGGCGCACGGGAAGCTGACCGGAGACGTCGGTGTCGCCGTCCTCACCGCCGGGCCCGGTGTGACGAACGGCGTCAGCGCGATCACGTCGGCGCACTTCAACGGTTCACCCGTCCTCGTCCTCGGTGGCCGGGCTCCCCAGGGGCGGTGGGGGTCGGGCTCGTTGCAGGAGATGGACCACGTTCCGGTGGTGGCGAGCATCACGAAGTCGGCCGGAACCGTGTTCGATGCTTCGCAGTGCGCGGTGGCCGTCAACGAAGCCTTGCGAACGGCGCGCTCCGCGCATCGGGGGCCGGTGTTCCTCGACTTCCCGATGGACGCGTTGTTCGTGACGGCGGACGGGGAGGTGCCCGAACCGTCCGCGCCCGAGCGCCTCGAGCCCGATGCCGACGCTCTGAGCAAGGCGATCGATCTGCTCGCCTCGGCGGAGCGTCCGGTGGTGGTCGCGAGCACCGACATCTGGCTGGCCGGAGCTCATCCCGAGCTCGTGCGGTTCGTGGAGAAGCACCGCGTGCCCGTCGTGCTCAACGGTATGGGTCGCGGATTGCTGCCCGCCGACCACGAGCTCGTCTTCGCCCGGGCGCGATCGACGGCCTTCAAGGGCGCCGACGTCGTGTGCGTCATCGGCACCCGCTTGGACTTCCGGCTCGGCTTCGGCAGCTTCGGTGAAGCCAAGGTCGTTCACGTGCAGGACCATCCCGACGAGATAGCCACGCACGCGAGCCCCGCCGTCGGTGTCGGCGGTGACCTCGTTGCCACGCTCAAAGCGTTCGCCGATGCGCCCGTCACATCCACGGCCGCCCGAGACGAGTGGATCGCGCGTCTGCGCACCGACGAGACCGCGCGGCGCGCGAAGGAGCAGCCCGAGCTCGAGGACGACACGTATCCGATCCACCCGGCTCGGGTCTACGGGGTTCTGCGGGACAAGCTCGACCGCGACGCCATCGTGATCGGGGACGGCGGCGACTTCGTGTCGTACGCCGGGAAACTCGTCGACGTGTACGAGCCCGGATCCTGGCTCGACCCCGGTCCCTTCGGTTGTCTGGGCACCGGACTGGGCTATGCCATCGCCGCACGAGTAGTCCATCCGGACCGCCAGGTCGTGCTGATGGCCGGCGACGGGGCGCTGGGGTTCTGCGGGATGGACATGGACACGCTCGTTCGGCTCGACCTGCCCGTCGTGATCGTTGTCGGCAACAACGGCATCTGGGGTCTCGAGAAGCACCCGATGCAGATGATCTACGGCTACGACGTAGCTGCCGACCTCAATCCGGAGGCCCGTTACGACGACGTGTTGCGCGCGTTCGGTGGAGCCGGCGAGACAGTGGAGAAGCCGACGGATCTGGAGCCTGCCCTCGATCGCGCGTTCGAGTCGGGCATGCCCTACCTGGTGAACGTCAAGACCGACCCCGCCGTCGCGTACCCGAGGTCGGCGAACCTCGCGTAGTCAGCTCACCAGCCGAGCTCGTCCAGCCGGTCGTCGGAGATCCCGAAGTGGTGCGCGATCTCGTGCACGACCGTGGTGGCGACCTCGTCGTACACATCGTCTTCGTCACTGCATCCCCTGAGGATCGGCCCCCGGTAAACCGTGATCTTGTCCGGCAGGACGAACGTGTAGCCGGCGCCGCGCTCGGTCTGCGGGACACCCTGGTAGAGACCGAAGAGCGTGCCGCCGGCAGCGACGTCGGCGCGATCCAGGTCGTCGTCGGTGGGCTCCTCCTCGACTACGACCTGCACGTTCTCCAGGTGGGACGCGAACGGCTCCGGGATCTCGTCCAGGGCTTCGGCGACCAACTCCTCGAATTGCTCGCGCGTCATCTCGAACATCAGGGGCGTAGCGCGGCGCCGTTGAGGAAGCGGTCACGGTCGACGACGACGCGGGTGTGCGTGCCGCCGGCGATCCCGCCGGATGGGTCGGAGGCTTCTATGGAGAAATGCAGGGTGCGTCCGTCCACCCGCTCGAGCCGGGCGTGTGCCGTTACCCGCCGGCCGGGTGCGGTCGGTGCGAGATGGTCGAGCGAGATGTTGGTCCCGACGCTGGTTTGTCCGGGGCTTAGCGCGCCGGCGACGGCGGCTACCGCTGCGCCTTCGCACAACGCGACGAGCGCCGGCGTCCCGAACACGGCGACGTCACCGGACCCTAGGGCCGACGCGGTGTCGGCATCCGTCACGACGTGGTCGGCCGTGGCTTCCAATCCCGGTTCGATGGGCACGGGCATTAGGCTAAGCGCCGATGCGACGGCCGTTGCCCACCTCGGGGCGTGTCCTGGTCTCGGCGTGCCTGGCCGGGCGGCCGTGCGCCTACGACGGCTCGCACCGCGCACACCCCGAGATCCTGAAGCTCGTCCGCGAGGGCCGCGCCGTCCTGGTGTGCCCGGAGGAGGAAGGTGGACTCCCGACGCCGCGCCCGGCCGCCGAGATCGAAGGTGGGCGAGGCGATCGCGTACTCGACGGTGACGCTCGCGTCGTCACCGATGCGGGGGACGACGTCACACAGGTGTATCTCGATGGCGCCCGCGTCGCCGTCGATCGGGCCGACCAAGAACAGTGCAGTGCAGCCATCCTCAAGGCACGCTCACCGGCCTGCGGCTGTGCCGGTGTGTACGACGGGACGTTCTCACGCACGCTGCAAGGCGGTGACGGCGTCACAGCGGCGGCCTTGCGCCGAGCGGGTATAGAGCTGTGGACGGAGGAGGAGCTGCCTTCTCCCGACCTGACAGACTCGTCACGCGACCAACACGAGGAGGTTTGAGTGGTGCCGAGGAGCATGCAGGCGTGGGCTGCGGAGCTGGTGGGGACGTACGGGTTCGTCACGATCGGTGCCGGTGCCGGCATCATCGCCGGCAGCGGTCTCGCCGACCTGGATCTGTTCGGTGTCGCCGCAGCCAACGGCATCGCCTTGGCGGTCATGGTCACGACGTTCTTCGCGATCTCGGGCGGGCATTTCAACCCGGCCGTCACGCTGTCCGCTCTGGTCGGACGCAAGATCCGGGGCGTCGATGCGCTCGGCTACGTGGCCTGCCAGATCCTCGGCGCCCTGGGAGCCGGGCTCACCCTGCGCATCATCTTCGACGAGACGGCGTGGCGCCCCGCCGGTCTCGGCGCACCCGGCCTGACGATCTCGTCTGGGCGCGGCGTGCTTGTCGAAGCGGTCTTCACGTTCTTCCTGGCGATAGTCATCTGGGGGACGGCCATCGATGCGCGAGCGCCGAAGGTGGGCGGATTCGCCATCGGCCTCACCGTGTTCGTCGGCGTCCTCGCCGTCGGACCGCTGACGGGCGGTGCGTTCAACCCGGCCCGGTACCTGGGTCCGGCCGCCGTGGCCGACAACTTGAGCGATTGGTGGGTGTACTTCGTTGGGCCCGGCATCGGGGGTGCGTTCGCCGGCTTGTTCTATCCGACGGTGCTCGGGGACGGGTTCCCGTGGGCGCGAACGCCCGAGCCTCCCGCGCCGCCCCCACCGGCGACGCGGCGGAAGTCGACGCGCCGCCCGAGCAGCACGCGGAAACGCTCGTAGCTTCCCGACGTACCCGGAAACCCGCCGGTAACCTTCTTCCATGAAGGCCCGAGATATCCGCCGTACGTTCCTGCAGTTCTATGAAGAGCGCGGGCACCGGGTGGTGCCGTCGGCTCCGCTGATCCCGAACGACCCGACGCTGTTGTTCACGATCGCCGGCATGGTGCCCTTCAAGCGCTACCTCCTCGGCGAAGAGCCGGCGCCGTTCCCGCGTGCCGCGAGCGTCCAGAAGTGCTTCCGGACGGAAAACATCGAAGACGTCGGCGTCAATGCCAAGGACTGCACGCTCTTCGAGATGCTCGGCAACTTCTCCTTCGGGGAGTACTTCAAGCGTGAGGCGTCCGCGTGGGCGTGGGAGCTGATGACGCAGGTGTTTGCGTTACCGGTGGAACGCCTCTGGGTGACGGTGTTCGAAGAGGACGACGAGGCCGAGGAGGTCTGGACGAAGGAGATCGGGGTCGCTCCCGAGCGCGTGCTGCGCTTCCCGAAAGAGGACAACTTCTGGCATATGGGGGTGCCGGGACCGTGCGGGCCGAACACCGAGATCTTCGTCGACCGCGGGCCGGAGTTCGGACCCGAAGGCCGTCCGATGCGGTTCGACGAGCTCCCGAACGAGCGCTACGAGGAGATCTACAACCTCGTATTCATGCAGTACGTCCAGGATGAGCCGTTCCACATCACCGGCAACCTGCCGCAGCACGGAGTCGACACGGGGATGGGCCTCGAGCGCCTCGCCCAGATCCTCCAGGAGGTCCCGTCCGTATGGGACATCGACGAGCTGGCGCCGATCCTGGCGCGCGCCGAGAGCATCATCGGCTCGAAGCGCGATCGTTCCGACACAGAACGGCGAGCGGTCGAGATCTGTACGGACCACGCCCGCTCGGGTGCCTTCCTCATCGCGGACGGTGTGACGCCTTCGAACGAAGGCCGCGGATACATCCTGCGACGCGTGCTTCGCCGGGCGCTGACCGAGGCCCGTCTCATCGGCCATACCGGCGAGCTTCTGTCTCCGCTCTGCGCCGCGACGATCGAGCAATTCGGTGAGGTCTATCCTGAACTCGAGCGCAATCGCGAGGGGATCCTCGAAACGGTCCGGCGCGAGGAGCAGCGCTTCTCGCACACCCTCGACATGGGTCTGGAGATCCTGGAGCCGGCTCTGGATAAGGCGGACGCGACGCTGCCCGGCGACGTCGCCTTCCGGCTACACGACACGTACGGGTTCCCGCTCGACATCACCCAGGATGTCGCTCGCCGCGCCGGCCTCGAGGTCGACGTCGACGAGTTCCGTCGCCTGATGGAAGAGCAGAAATCGCGCTCGCGCGCTGTGACCGAAGGGGAGAAGAAGCGCATAGGGGGACAGATACGCCTGGATGTGCCCCCAACCGAGTTCCTCGGCTACGACCGGCGCGAGGCCGAGGCGAAGGTTCTCGCGATAGTCCGCGGCGTCGAGCCCACCCAAGCCGCGAGCGTGGGAGAACAGGTGGACGTCGTCTTCGATCGGACACCCTTTTATCCCGAGGGCGGAGGGCAGGTCGGCGACCGTGGCTCGGTTGTGGGCGGATCCGTGCGTGCTGAGGTGCTCGACACCCAGCTCGTCGGGGCCCTCACCATGCACCGGGCTCGGATCACCGACGGCGAGCTGCACGTCGGCGCCGACGTTGAGCTGCACGTCGATCCCACTCACCGGACGGGGGCCGAGCAGGCACATACTGCGACGCACGTCCTGCATCACACACTTCGGAACGTACTAGGCGAGCACGTTCGGCAGATGGGTTCGCTCGTCGAGCCCGGCCGGCTGCGGTTCGACTTCTCACACTTCTCCGCCGTCGATGCAGACTCGCTCTCCGAGCTCGAAGAAGTGGTCAACCAGCGGATCTCCTCCGACGATGAGGTCCGCGCGGAACGGATGTCCTACGACCAGGCCATCTCCATGGGAGCACTCGCATTCTTCGAAGAGAAATACGGGGACGAGGTGCGGGTGGTGCGCGTGGGTGACTACTCCTACGAGCTGTGTGGCGGTACACACGTCCCTCACACTGGGCGCGTGGGGTTCGTCAAGCTCCTCGGTGAAGGCAGCATCGGCTCGAACATCCGTCGGGTCGAAGCGCTTACGGGGGCCGAGGGACTTCGCTGGGTGAACGCGCGGCTGCGCGAGGCCGCACGCGCGGCCGACCTCGTGCGTTCGACACCGGACGAGCTCGTGTCCGGCATCGAGCGCCTGCTGAAGACCCAGAAGGATCTGGAACGCGCGCTCGCAGCGCGTGAGCGATCGGGCATCGGAGCGGCCGTCGATGAGCTCGTCCCGACGGCGCGCGACGCCGGGTCGGCCAAGCTCGTCGTCGCGCGCCGCCCGGAAGCCGTGGGTGTGCTCAGAGACCTCGCCGTCGCCGTCCGCGACAAGCTCGGTCGCGGCGTAGTGATCCTCGGTACGACGGGTGACGGCAGCGTGAACCTCGTCGGGGCGGTGACGAAGGACCTGGGTGTCGACGCGCGTGAGCTCCTGCGAGCGGCCGCCGAGCGCATCGGCGGGGGAGCCGGCGGCAAGCCTGAGCTCGCGATGGCCGGCGGGCGCCGCCCCGAAGGGCTCGACGAAGCGCTCGAGGTCGCGCGACGTGATGCCGAAGGGGCCTTGTCGTAGATGCCGCGCGTGCTCGGTATCGATCTCGGCTCGGCCCGGGTCGGCTTGGCGTTGTCCGATCCCAACGGGGTGGTGGCCCAGCCGCTCGAGGTGATCGAGGGACCCCCGCCCGCAGGCTTCGCCGCCGCTGTGGCCGACCGTGTTCGGGAGCTCGAAGTAGACGAGATAGTCGTCGGTATCCCGATGCGCATGGACGGCACTCGCGGGACTGAGGCCGACGCCGCGGAGGCCTTCGCACAGGGTCTCGAAGCGGCCACGGGGCTTCCGGTCCATCGGTGGGACGAAAGGCTTTCGACCGTGGAGGCCGAGCGTGCGATGCGCGCTGCCGGCACCAACGCGCGCCGGCAGCGCGGCGTCGTGGACAAGGTCGCGGCCGCGCTCGTCCTGAGCGCCTATCTCGACGCACACCGGGCCCGGTGATCCGCAAGCTCCTCGCCGCAGGCGTCGCCGTCGTCGTCCTGGCGTCCGGGGTCGGCGCGTACGTGTTCCTCCGGCCTGGCTCCGGGGCGCGCGAGGTCATCATCCCGGCGGGTGCCTCGACGATCCAGATCGGCGTGATCCTCGAGCGGGAGGGCGTGATCGGCTCGGATGCGCTCTTCGGTCTCGGCGCACGGTTGCGGAGCCTCGATGGACGGATCCAGGCCGGGCGCTACGAGCTCCGGAGCGGGATGGGGATCCTCTCGGCGCTCAACGCCTTGGCCGGCGGCCCGATCGAGAAAGGCAGCGGCGTGACCGTGCCGGAAGGGTTCAGTGTCCGGCAGGTCGGCGAGCGCGTGGGCCGCAATACGAAGATCCCCGCAGCGGCCTTTCTCGCCGCCGCTACGAACGGAAGCGTGCGCGGCTACATCCAGCCGTCCAACGTCGCGACGCTCGAGGGATTCCTCTTCCCGGAGACGTACTTCGTCTCGGAGAACGAAGACGCCACGAATCTCGTCCGGCGGATGGCTGAGGAATTCCGGGAGCGCACGCAAGCACTCGACTGGACGTACCCCGAGTCGAAGGGTCTTTCCCGCTACGAAGTGCTCATCATCGCCTCCCTCGTGGAGCGCGAAGCCAGGGTGGCCGAGGACCGCGCGAAGGTGGCCGCCGTGGTCTACAACCGTCTCGCCAAGGGGATGCGACTGCAGATCGACATCACGGCGTTGTACGGCTTGGACGAGCACAAGGTGCCCACCCGCGCCGACCTGCAGCGACAGTCCCCGTACAACACCTACCTCATCGACGGTCTTCCCCCGACCCCCATCGCCAATCCCGGTCTGCCGGCACTGGAGGCGGTGCTGCACCCAGCGTCCATCGACGCGCTGTACTACGTGGTCATCGACCCGTCGGGCCGGCACGGCTTCACCGCCGATCCTCAGGAGTTCGAGCGGCTGAAACAACAGCGTCCCGACGAGGTGCATTGAGTGGACGCTCAGACCAGCCTTGTCGGTGTCGTGGGTCATCCCGTGCGCCACTCCCTCTCACCGGTGTTCTGGGACGCCGCCCTCCGTCACGACGGGCGCAACACCGTGTTCCTCGCCTTCGACGTGCGCCCGGACGACCTCGCGTCCTTCGTCGAGGGCATGCGCGTGGCCGGCGCGCGCGGGTTCAACGTGACCCTGCCGCACAAGGCAGCCGCGTTCGCCCTGTGCTCGGAGCGATCGGACGTGGCCGTCCAGACGCGGGCCGTCAACGTGGTCGTGTTCGAAGACGGAAAGGTGACCGGGTCGAATACCGACGTCCACGGCGTGACGGAAGCGATACGGGACCTCGGCGTGGAGCTGGAGGGCGCCCGGTCGCTCGTCGTCGGCGCGGGAGGTGCCGGCCGCGCCGCCGTGCACGCCCTTCGCCGCGCGGGGGCCGAGGTCTCGGTGGCCAACCGCACGCGTGAACGAGCGGAGGATCTCGATGTTCCGGTCGTGGCGTGGTCCGGCCTCGCTCGTGCCGCCGGCGAGGTCGAGCTCATCGTGCAGACGACCACCGTGGGGATGGACGGGGAAGACAGCGTGATCGATGAGCCTGCGCTGCGCGCGGCTGCGGGCCACCGGCTGCGTGCCGTCCTGGACGTCGTGTACCGGCCGGACGAGACCCCGCTCGTCCGAAGTGCCCACGCGGCAGGCCTCGTGGCCGCGGACGGGCTCGGGATGCTCGTCCACCAGGCGGCCGAGGCCTGGCAGCTGTTCTTCGGTAGGCCTGCGCCGGTCGACGTGATGCGCCGGGCCGCCTCGGCGGCCGCCGGCCGGTCCTAGCTCCTCTCATCCCGCCGCGTCCGGGGCCGACTCGGACCCAGGAGAACTTCGCTCCAGGAGGGGCAATGGCTGTTGACATTCGCCGGAGTCGCGCCAAGGCACGAGTGAAGAAACCAGGGCGAGACTCCAAAGGAAGTGCAGAGGAGCTGAAGCTCCTCTCCGAACGCCTGGGCTACCAATTCGTCGAGGACCTCACCGACTACGCGATCGATCCCGACGCCTGGGAGCTCGTCCCGCATTCGATCCTGCGGCGACACAACGCCGTTCCCATCGGCTTCAGCGGCGACGTCATCGTCGTCGCCGTCTCGGACCCTGCGAACGTCATCGCTCTCGACGACATCCGCACTTCGACGGGACGTGAGCTCGAAGTCCTCGTCGCCCGGCCCGAAGAGGTGGAGGAGGTCCTCCGCCGTCTGGACCGTCTCGACAGGTCGGCCGAGAACCTGCTCGAGGAGGCTGCGGCGACGTCGGAGGAGGACGACTCACAGCTGGAGTTCAAGGCCGACGAGGCGCCGATCGTCAAGGCGATCAACCGGATCATCACGAGGGCCGTCCAGCAACGCGCATCGGACATCCACATCGAGCCACAGCAGCGCGACGTACGCATCCGGTTCCGCATCGACGGGGTGCTCAGCGACGCCATGCACACCAAGCGTTCGCTCCACGGAGGGATCGTCTCGCGCCTGAAGGTCATGGCCGATCTCGACATCGCCGAGCGGCGGATACCGCAGGACGGGCGCATCACCGTGACCGTCGAGCGCCGGTCGGTGGATCTTCGCGTTGCCACCCTGCCGACGAGCTGGGGCGAGAAGGTAGTGCTCCGGATCCTGGACCACGGGACCGGCGTCCACCAGCTCGAGGAGCTGGGGTTCGAGGACCAGGCCCTGACGATCTACCGGGAGGTGATCGCCCGGCCGCACGGAGCGGTCCTGCTGACCGGACCGACGGGATCGGGCAAGACCACGACGCTGTACGCCACGCTCGAGTCGATCAACGACGTGGCGAAAAACATCGTCACCGTCGAGGACCCGGTCGAGGCGCGCATCGCCGGGTTGAGCCAGATCCATGTGAACCCCAAGGCCGGACTGTCCTTCGCCACCGCGCTCCGGTCGATCCTGAGAACCGACCCGGACGTCGTCATGGTCGGTGAGATGCGGGACACCGAAACCGCGAACATCGGCATCCAGGCCGCCCTGACCGGCCACCTCGTCTTTTCCACCCTGCACACCAACGACGCGGCGTCGGCGATGACGCGCCTGGTGGAGATGGGGGTCGAGGCGTTCCTCGTCGGATCGGCCCTCGAGTGTGTGGTGGCGCAGCGGCTCGCGAGGCGGCTGTGCTCCAAGTGTTCGGAGTCCTACACGGCCGGATCCGAGCTCATGGCCCATATCGGCCTACCCGTAGTGCGTGGTCAGAAGGCGCCCAAGCTGCGCCGTGCCGTCGGGTGCTCGGCCTGTGCGGGGACCGGATACCACGGCCGAGTGGCCATCGTGGAGGTGCTGCGCGTAACGGATGAGATCCGAAGGCTCACGGCAGAGCATGCAACGGCCGAAGACATCAGGAGACAAGCGCTCGCCGAAGGGATGCGGTCCCTTCGGGAGGACGGACTTCGAAAGGCGCTCGCCGGCTTGACGAGCGTCGAGGAGGTGCTTCGTGTCGTCGTCTAAGAACACAACTCAGTCAAAGACCGCCCCCGCGCGGAAGGTCGATCTCGCCCGGCAGGAGCCGGACCCGATCGCTGCGTCCGCTCTGGATGCGTCGGTTGCCCGGCGCCTCGTGGTGATCCCCGTTCGTTACGAGGGCGATCGCCTGCTGTTGGCCATGGTGACGGCCGATCCGGCCGCGCTCGACGAAGTCGCGGCGCAGACCGGCATCCCCGTCGAGCCTGCCCTGGCGACCAAAGCATCGATCCTGAAGGCGATCGAAAGCGCCTACGGAGTTCCACAGGACAAGAAGACGTCCAAGGGCCACGGCCGGATCGGGCTCGACGCGAGGGAAAAGCCGACGCTCGACCTTCACGAGGTGCTCGAGATCGTCATGGAACGCGGGGCCTCGGACCTTCACCTCACCGTGGGACTCCCTCCGGTGCTCCGGGTGGACGGCGACCTGACGCACCTCGACGGGTACGCCGCGCTCGAGGCCGACGACGTCCAACGCGTCGTCTACGCGATGCTCTCCCAGAAGCAGCGGGAACGGTTCGAGGAAGATCTCGAGCTCGACCTGTCCTATTCGCTGCCGGGGAAGGCACGTTTCCGCGTCAACGTCTACGTGCAGCGGGGAGCCACCGGTGTGGCTTTCCGTCTCGTGCCGTTCGTCATCCGGACCGTCACCGACCTCGGAATGCCGACCATCGCAGAGGATTTCGCACGGCTCCCGCGCGGCCTCATCGTCGTTACCGGCCCAACCGGGTCGGGGAAGTCCACGACGCTCGCCGCTCTGGTCGATGTGGTCAACCGGGAGCGCCCGGTGCACATCATGACGATCGAGGACCCGATCGAGTTCCTGCACCCGCACCGCCACGCCATCGTGAATCAGCGTGAGGTCGGGTCGGACACCCACGGTTTCGCCGCCGCTCTGAAGCACGTCCTGCGGCAAGACCCGGACGTGATCCTCGTCGGTGAGATGCGTGACCTGGAGACCATCCAGATGGCGGTCACTGCCGCCGAGACCGGACACCTCGTCTTCGCCACCCTGCACACGCAGGATGCCGCTCAGACCGTGGACCGCATGGTCGACGTCTTCCCGCCGCACCAGCAGCAGCAGATCCGCGTCCAGCTGTCCGGGTCGCTCATGGGTGTAGTGGCTCAGCAGCTGCTGCGCCGCGAGGACCAAGAGGGCCGAGCCGTCGCCGCGGAAGTCCTGATGGTGACCCCGGCCGTCCGCAACCTCATCCGCGAAGGCAAGACGCACCAGCTGTACTCGGTAATGCAAGCCGGCGGGCAGTACGGGATGCAGACGATGGACGCCGCCCTCGCCGAGCTCGTCCAGAAGAGGGTGATCTCCTACGAGGTCGCTAAGGACCGATGCCACAACGCAGTGGAGTTCGCCCGGCTGGCCGGCAGCACCTGGAACGGATCGACAAAGACATCACGGAGGTCCCGAGTTGGCTGAGTACGCGTACAAAGCGCTTGACGTTCAGGGCCAGTCCCGGACTGGAGTGATCGACGCCGAAACAGAGGCACACGTCATCGCTTCGCTGCGAGACCAGGGCTGGGTGCCGTTGAAGGTCGACGCCCCGGACCGCAACCCGCTGAAAGCGAGCATCCGCCTGCCGGGCCTCGATCGCATCTCGCTCAAGGACGTCGCCGTCGGCTCAAGACAGCTGGCGACCATGATCGACGCGGGGCTACCGCTTATGCGGGCGCTGACCGTTCTGGCCGAACAGACCGAAAGTCGCCGGCTGTCCGAGACGTGGGAGGCGGTGCGCGACGACGTGCAGGCCGGTTCGACGTTCTCGGCGGCATTGGCCAAGCATCCGAAGGCCTTCACGAAGCTCTACGTGGCCGTCGTGCGCGCCGGAGAAGCCGGGGGAGCGCTCGACGACGTCCTGCTTCGTCTGGCCGACACGCTCGAGAAGCAGGTCAACCTCAGGAACAAGATCCGTTCCGCGATGACCTACCCCACCATGGTCGCCATCATGGTCTTCGCGATCCTTACGGCGATGCTCGTCTTCATCGTCCCGACGTTCAAGCAGCTCTATGCAGACCTCGGTGGCACGCTGCCCCTGCAGACGCGACTGCTGATCGGCGCGAGCGATCTCGTCCGGCGCTTCTTCCTGATCATCGTTCCGTTGATGATCGCCGGCGGCTACTTCTTGAAGCGCTACATCAACACCGATGGCGGCCGGCGGAACTGGGATTACCTCAAGCTGCGTGTGCCGATCTTCGGAGAGCTGTTCCGGAAGGTGGCGATGTCGCGCATGTCCCGCACGCTCGGCACCTTGCTGCGGTCGGGCGTCCCCGTCCTGCAATCGCTCGAGATCACGCGGGAGACCACCGGCAACCGCATCGTGGCCGAGGCGATCCAGGACGTTGAGGACGCCGTGCGCCAGGGCGAAAGCCTGGCTCGCCCCCTCCAGAAGCACAAGGTGATCCCACCCATGGTCGTGCAGATGCTGGCCGTGGGCGAGGAGACGGGCAACGTCGACACGATGCTGGAGAAGGTTGCGGCCTTCTACGACTCTGAGGTCGACGCCATGGTCGACGCGCTGACGTCGCTCATCGAGCCCATCCTCATCGCGTTCCTCGGCGGTGTGGTCGGAGGGATCCTCATCTCCCTCTACCTGCCGATGTTCAAGCTCGTCGACCTGATCCAATAGCGGATCTCGCTCGAACGAAAACGAACTAGTCAACTCACCCCGAGCTACTCGAGGCCGACTCATCACCGAGGCCGCCGCCGTCATCGAACGGCGAGGCGGGCCCCAGAAGGAGGTGAAACTACATGATTCAGCGGATCAAAGATCGTCTACACAAAGAGGACAAGGGTTTCACGCTGATCGAGCTCATGGTGGTGGTTCTCATCATCGCCATCCTGATCGCGATCGCCATCCCCACCTTCCTCGGCGCCCGTACGCGGGCACAGGACCGGGCCGCACAGTCGTCGCTTCGCAACACGGTGACGGCTGCCAAGGCGCTGTTCACCGACAACGAGGACTACGCCGCCGCCGACGTTGCAGCTCTGACGGCCGGTGAGCCGAGTCTCACGTTCGTTGCCGCCGGCGTCGCGAGCACCGCGTCGCAGATGGTTTCGAGTGCGTCGGTGATCACGGCTCCGTCGACCAAGGCGGAGGAGTTCTACGGCGCCGTCATGAGCAGCAGCGGCACGTGTTGGCTCGTCCGTGACGCGGTCGACCCGGCCAGCAATCCCGGCACGGGTTGGGCGAAGGACACGGACAACAGCGGCGCTTGCACAGGCACGCGCGCGTCTGGCGTGGCCGACGCAACGTACGAGAAGGAACCGGGTAACTCACCGGAGGTCTAAAGCATCGGTTGAGAACGAGGGGCGGGGTCATACCCGCCCCTCGTTCGCTTTCACGGGGATAATCGCCAGATCGTGACCGCACTTCTCGCCGTCTTCGCCGGGTTGCTGGGGGCGGCCGTGGGGTCGTTCCTGAACGTCGTGGTGTATCGCGTGCCCCGCGGGGTCTCGCTGCTCCACCCGGCCTCGAGCTGTCCGGTCTGCGAGGCCGAGATCCGGCCCCAGGACAACATCCCGATCGTCTCCTACGTCCTGCTGCGCGCGCGCTGCCGGGCCTGCGAGGCCCCCATCTCTCCGCGCTATCCGCTCGTCGAGGCCGGTACGACGGCGCTGTGGGTCGGCTCGGTGCTGCGTTTTCCGCAGATCGAGCAGGCGGCCTTCGTGGCCCTCACGGGCACGGTCCTGGTCGCTCTGTCGTTGATCGATCTCGAGCACCGTCGCATCCCGAACTCGATTGTCTTACCCTCCACGGCTGCGGCGGCGCTCTGGGTGGTCGGCCTGGCCGCAGCAACCGGTGACTGGACGCTGGTCGTGCGTTCGCTCGCGTGCGGGGCGGCGATGTTCGTGCTGCTGCTCGTGATCGCCGTGGTCTCGGGTGGGATGGGCTTCGGGGACGTGAAGCTCGGCGCGTTCGTGGGCCTGGCCACCGGACGGTTCGGTGTCGGCGTAGCGGTCGCCGGGGCGCTCGCCGGCTTCATCATCGGCGGCGTCGTTGCCGCGGGTCTGGTGGCGATGCGAAAGCGAGGCAGGAAAGACGCGTTGCCCTTCGGTCCCTCGATGGCCGGAGGAGCCCTGGCCGCATTGTTCGGAGGAGAGCGTCTAGTACGCGCGTGGCTTGGTCTGTAACAGGTTGCTCAAGTTGACCCTGTGAGTGACTGATTGTTACAGTTAGTAACCCAGGTGGCGGGCGTGCTACATGTGGCCGTTGCCGTACCCTGGGCGTGAAGACGAGGAGCGGCACGGATGACCGATGACAGCCAGGTGCTGAGCGAGCGCCTTTTGACCGTGTCTGAGGTCGCCACCGCCATGCGCGTGTCGAACATGACCGTCTACCGCCTCATCAAAGCGGGACAGATCGGTGCGATCCGCGTGGGCAAGAACTACCGGATCCGCACCTCCGAGATCGACCGCTACCTGCACGACCGCATCGTCGGCTCCTAGCCCACAGCGCGGCCCCGCGTTTTCGGCGTTTCCTCCTAGACGGGCGACTCCGCCCTCTTAACGTCAGGCCATTCCGGCCGAAAGACCTATGAGGGCCGCATTCTTCTCGGCCCCTAGGAGGATCGTGATGGCACGCAGCTCCATCGGTCTGGACGTCGGGACCAAAGCGGTGAGTTTCGCCGAGGTTCGCTACGGCGGAGGCAAGCCGACCGTGACCCGCTTCGGCCGAGCGCTTCTACCGGCCGGTGCCGTCGAGCACGGAGAGGTGCAAGATCCGACTGCTGTCGCCTCCGCCATATCGGGTCTGTGGAAGGAGCTCGGGCTCCGCAGCCGGTCCGTGCATGTGGGGGTCGCGAACCGTCACTGCGTCGTCCGCGTCGTCGAGCTTCCCGTCATGTCCGGGGACGACCTCGAGAGCGCGATCCGGTTCCAAGCGCAGGAACACATCCCGATCCCCCTCGATGAGGCCGTGATGGACTTCGAGGTGCTCGAGGAGTTCGACGGTCCCGACGGGCAGAAGCTGCAACGGGTACTCGTCGTCGCGGCCGAGCGCGCAACGATCGACCCGCTCCTCCAGGCCCTCAGCGCCGCGCATCTCGAGCCACAGACCCTCGAGCTGAACGCCTACCCGCTGGTTCGGTGCTTCAACGGCTACACCTCGGCCGGCGCCCACGCGATAGTTGACGTGGGCGGCGGTATCACGAACGTGGTCGTGCACCAGGCCGGTCGGATCCGCTTCACGCGCATCCTGCCCAACTTTGGTGGAGACGAGATCACCTCGGCGATCGCGGAAAGCCTCGGGGTCTCTCGCGACGAGGCCGAGAAGCTGAAGCGCACGGCCTCGAACGGTTCGGGTTCTCCGGCGACAGCCGTGATCGAGCCCTTGCTGGACCGGTTCGTGAACGAGGTACGCGGGTCGATCGACTTCTTCGTCGGCCAGCCCAACGCTCCCCATCTGGAGGGCGTGGTTCTGACCGGCGGAGGGTCCCTCATCGAAGGGTTGGCCGAGCGGCTCAACGCCGCACTCGGCGTACCGGTCGAACACGGTCATGCCTTCGCTCACGTCCCCGTCGATCGGGACGACGTAACCAAGAGAGAGATGTCGATAGCCGAACCATTCCTGGGCGTGGCCGTGGGACTCGCGCTCGCTGAGAACGGAGGATAGCGGTGTCCGTTGCAACCCGTCCGCGGAAACCAGAAGTTCAGACCAACCTGCTGCCCCCGCAGATCCGCTCGGATCAGCGGAAGCAGCGCACCTACCGAATGGTCGTGGCTGGAGCCGTCGTGTTGGCGGTTCTGCTTCTCGGTGTCACCGTTTTCCAGCGACTGCAGATCGGCAGCGCCGAGGAGACCCTTCGCACGCAGCGCGCAGAAGCGGCTTCGCTCAACCAGCGGGTCGACGAGCTGCGCCAATTCGAAGTGATGCAGCAGACCCTCGACGAGACCCGGACCGTCCTTGCCACTGCGCTCCGCAACGACGTCTCGTGGGCGCGGTTCTTGGACGACTTGGACACGGTGATCCCGGCCGACGCGTGGGTGACCGGCTTGACGCTGGGCGCCAAGGTCGACAGGACGCCCTTGGGCGGATCGTCGTTCGGCGCGGTGCAGTACCAGGGTTACGTGCTCTCCTTCCCGGGTCTCTCGGGGTGGATGAACACAATGGAGGAGCTCGACGGGTTGAACTTCGTCTACCTGTCGACCGCCAACAAGGTGGATCTGGGTGGCCGGAAGGTCGTCAACTTCAACGCCAGTGCCCATCTGACCGATTCGATGCTTTCGGGCCGTTGCCAGAAGGAGGGCTCCCAGTGTCCATAAAGAACCGTTTCGTCTCGCTCGGCCTCGTCAGCGTCCTCGTGACTCTCACGTGGTTCGTCTTCGCCTTCCGTCCGGCGCAGTCTCGGCTCGGTGAGCTTCGCGCCGACGTCGACACGACGCGTCAGGAAGTGCAAGTTCTGCAGGCGCGGCTCGAGCAGTTGCTGGAACTTCAGCGCAACGAGCCTGAGATCCGGGCCGAAGCGGCCCGTCTCGCGACCGCACTGCCCAGGGAGGAGCCGAAGGTATCGGACGTCATCATCCAGATCCAGGACGCCGCGAACGCCGCCGGGATCGACTTCCTGACCATCACACCCAGCTTGCCCGCCGTCCCGGCCGAGGCCGCGGCGGCGCAGGCGCCGGTTGCCCCGCCTCAGGGCGCGAACGGAACGGCGACGCCGGCATCGACCACGGCTCCAGCGGCCAACGGTGACGCTGCCGCCGCTGCGCAGACGCCGGCCGATCCGATCGTCCGCCTGCGCTCCATAGACGTGCAGATCAAGGCGGACGGTCAGTTCTTCGAGATCGAGCAGTTCGTGCTGCGGCTCGAGCAGCTCGCCCGGGCACTGCGCATCGACGACTTCGGTCTCACCAGCAGCACGCAGGAAGGCGGCGCAACGGTCCTGTCGGCTGCGATCAAGCTGCGAATCTTCATGCTCGCTCCGCAGGCTGCTGTCGGCAGCGCGAGCGCCGGTCAACCAACCCAGACATCGGGAGCTGCGTAGCCATGGCCAAGCGTCGTTTGCCTCAACCACAGATTCGGAAGTCCGTGTACGTCTTCGGCGGCGTTGCCGTCGGAGTGGCCCTGCTGGGCCTCGTGCTCTTGAATGTCGTCGGCGGTGGCGGAAGCACCAATGTCGCCGCGCCCGCCGCGTCACCGGGTATCGTCCGGCCGAGCACCGGGGTGCCGGGTTCCAACGGCAATGCTGCTGCAACGAAGCTCCGTGAGGGCGGAACCGACCCGTTCCGGCCGCTTGTGGTTGCCGCCGCACCGGGCGGCGCGGCTGCGCCGGCACCCGAAGCGACCCCCGAACCTGCTGCGCCCGAATCCGAAGCGATCCTGCTCGAGGTGTTGGACGTGGACAAGGGTGTCGCGAACATCCGCGTTGACTCCAACCTTCACGAGGGCGTGAAGGCGGGCGCACAGCTGTCGGATGGATTCGTCCTCGAGGCGATCTCCGGAGAGTGCGCGTACATCGCTCGCTCGCCCGAGCGCTTCCGGGTCTGCGAAGGCGAACGCTTCCTGAAGTAACCGCGGGGGGTTCGGGGGGCGCAGCGCCCGCCACGCCGGAGCGAAGCGGAGGCGAAGGGCGCGGAGCGCCCCCGATCAACTGGGAGCGCGCGGGAGCGCGCAAGACTCAGCCGCGGATGGACGCCCTATAGCTCGTAGACTCTGCGTCATGGGTGCCCTGCGCTATTTGACCGCAGGGGAGTCCCACGGTCCGGCGTTGACGGTCATCGTCGAAGGTCTCCCGGCAGGACTGTGCGTGACTCCCAACGACATCTCGGACGAGCTCGCGCGCCGGCGGCAGGGCTACGGGCGTGGGGCCCGGATGAAGCTCGAGGCCGACGAACTCGAGGTCCTCGGCGGGATCCGCCACGGACGCACGCTCGGGAGCCCGGTCTCCGTGGTCATCCGAAACACCGAATGGCAGAAGTGGTCGGAGGTCATGTCGGTGACACCGACGGATGACGACGTCGCGCCGCTGACGCGCCCACGCCCCGGGCACGCCGATCTCGTCGGTATCCAGAAGTACGGCCATCGCGACGCACGCAACGTGCTGGAGCGGGCCTCGGCCCGCGAGACGGCGGCGCGGACGGTCGCCGGACTGCTGGCCAAGCTGCTGCTTGCCGAGGTGGGTGTGCGCTTCGTGAGCCACGTCGTCGCAGTCGGCGGTGTGCACGCGATATCGAGCAACGTTCCGTCGCCGTCGGATGTCGAGCGCATCGAGGCGTCCCCGGTTCGCTGCTTCGACCCGGAGGCCGAGGCAGCCATGATCGAGGCGATAGAGGCGGCCAAGGCCGACGGCGACACCCTCGGTGGCATCTTCGAGGTCGTCGCCCACGGTGTGGCGCCCGGCCTGGGGTCATACGTCCACTGGGACCGGAAGATCGACGGGCGGCTCGCCCAGGCCCTTCTGTCGATCAACGCGATGAAAGCGGTGGCAATCGGCGACGGCTTCGAGGGGCACGCCGTTCGCGGATCCGATGCGCATGACGAGATCCTCTGGAGCGAAGACGACGGCTACTACCGCGCCAGCAACCGTGCCGGTGGTGTCGAGGGCGGCGTGACGACGGGAGAGCCGTTGCGGGTGCGCGTAGCGATGAAGCCGCTGTCGACCCTCCGTAAGGCCCTGCGCACGGTGGATATCGAGACCAAGGAAGACGCGGTGGCGATCGTCGAGCGCACCGATACGTGCGCCGTGCCGTCCGCGTGCGTGATCGGCGAGGCCGCCGTCGCCTTCGTACTGGCCGACGCGGCCCTCGAGAAGTTCGGTTCGGACTCGGTGTCTGAGTTCACCGGAGCACACAGCGCCTGGCTCGAAACGCTGAAGAAGGTCTGACTTGGCCCGCGGCGCAGCAGTTCCCACCGGCAACATCGTGCTGGTCGGATTCATGGGATCCGGGAAGAGCGAAGTCGCGCGTCGCCTCGCCGACCGAACCAAGCGGAAGCTCATCGACGTCGATTCGGTGGTCGAGGCGGAGGGGACGACGATCGCGGAGATCTTCGCAGCGGAAGGGGAGCCCGGTTTCCGGCGTCGGGAGCGGCGAACCATCGAACGCGTGAGTCGCGCGAGCAACGCCGTGATCGCCACCGGGGGCGGGGCCGTCCTGGAGCCGGCGAACATCCGAGCGCTGAAGCGGTCGGGGGTCGTCGTGTATCTGAAAACGGGGGTGGACGAGCTCGTCCGTCGCCTGGAAGGTTCCGACCGGCCGCTCTTGCGTCCGGCCGAGGGTCCGCCGACGCGGACCGAACTGCGCAAGCGGGTCGGCACGCTTCTGGAGGCGCGGGTCCCGCTGTACGAGGGAGCAGCCGATCACGTCGTGGCGTGCGAAGGACGAGGGCCCCATGAGGTCGCCGACGAGATCCTTCGTCGACTGGAGCATCCCGAGCCGACGGACGGCTCCAAGATGCGCCGCGTCCGCGTGGCCGTCTCTCCTCACTACACCGTTTTCGTCGGCAGCGGCCTGGTGGCCCGGCTGGGGGAGATCGTGAAGCTTCCCCGATCTGCAGAGAAGGTGTGTCTTGTCTCCCATCCTCGGATCCGGCGGTTGTGGGGAGCGCCCGTCGAAAGGTCATTCAAAGGAAGGGGACTCGCCGTGACGTGGTGGACGTTCCCGGAAGGTGAGGAGCGCAAGACGATCGAGACGGCGGCGCGGCTCATGCGCGCTCTCGCAAAAGCACAGCTGCATCGCGGCGACGTCGTCGTGGCGTTGGGCGGGGGCGTGGTAGGAGACCTGGCCGGATTCGCCGCGTCGACCTACGCGCGCGGTGTGGGCTTGGTGCAGATACCCACGACGCTTCTCGCGATGGTAGACGCATCCATCGGCGGCAAGACGGGCGTGAACTTGCCGCAGGGAAAGAATCTGGTGGGCACGTTCCACCAACCGCTGGGCGTGGTCGCCGACGTCGACGTCCTGAAGACCCTCCCCGAGCGGGAGCTCCGGGGCGGGTTGGCGGAGGTCGTGAAGTACGCGTTCATCGGCGATCCGGCCCTGGCGGATCTCGTCGTCCAGCAGCGCGACGCGATCTTCGATAGACGAGCCGATCTCGAGGCTCTCGTCGTGCGGTGCGCACGGGCCAAGGCGGCCATCGTCGCGGCCGACGAGCGCGAGACGGGTGAGCGCGCCACCCTCAACTACGGCCACACGCTCGGTCACGCGATAGAGGCGCTTTCGCTCGCGGGCCGTGTCCGGGGCGGACAGAAGCTTCATCATGGCGAAGCGATCTCCGTGGGCATGGTGTTCGCGGCGGCCGTCTCGGAGTTGGTAGGGCGGGCGAAGCCGGGCCTGGTGACCGAGCATCGAAAGATCCTCGAGGCCGTGGGGCTGCCGACGGCCGTCGAGGGGATCGGGTGGAGCGAGGTGCGCGAGCGGATGGGGATGGACAAGAAGTACGTCCGTGGGCTGCGCTTCGTCCTGCTGGAGCAATTAGGTCGGCCGATCGTCTGCAGCGTTCCGGAGAAGACGCTACGGCGGGCGTTCGCGGAGGTATCGCAGTGAGGTTCGTCGTCCTGCACGGACCGAACCTCAACCTGCTCGGATCCCGTGAGCCGGAGGTGTACGGAACGACGACGCTGACGGAGATCGACGCGACGCTCGCGGCTGCCGCCGGTGAGCGCGGCCACGAGGTCGAGACCTTCCAGTCGAACCACGAGGGTGAGCTGATCGACAAGCTTCAGCAGGCCGGGCCGACGGCGGACGGTGTGATGGTGAATCCCGGCGGGTTCACGCACACGTCCATCGCGCTCCGCGATGCCGTGCAGGCGCTGGACGTCCCCGTGGTCGAGGTGCACCTGTCGAACATCTACGCCCGCGAGTCCTTTCGGCAGCACTCCGTACTGTCCGGCGCGTGCGTTGGGGTCATATCCGGATTCGGCGCTCGCTCCTACCTGTTGGGCCTGGATGCGCTGATGGCCGTGGCCGAGGGATCGTGAGCACCTCCGGACGCCGGGAGCGGGTGCGTGAGCGCCTCGGCGAGGAGGTCGGTGCGTTGTTCGTGACGGCGCCGCTCAACGTCAGGTATCTGACGGGGTTCACCGGTTCCAACGGACAACTCCTGCTGGATGCCAAGCCCGTCTTCTTCACCGACGGCCGGTACGAGGAGCAGTCGGCTGCGCAGGTCCCCGACCTCGAGCGTTTCGTGTATTCGGGAACGACGAAGATGAGTGACATCTTGCGGCGGGTGCTCGACGAACGCGGGATCGACTCCTTGGGGGTCGAGGCCGCGCACACGACTATCGCCTCCCTCGAGCGACTACACGAGGCTCTCGAGGGTGTGGATCTCGTGCGCACGTCGGAGGTGGTGGAACCCGTGCGCGCCCGAAAGGACCCGGCCGAGATCGCAGCCATACGCCGCGCCCAGTCGATCGCGGAAGAGGCCGTCACGTCGGTGCTCGACACGTGGGACGGCGGCTCGGAGATCGAGCTGGCCCTCGCTCTCGAGTGGGCCATCCGCACGAGGGGAGCCGAAGCCGTGTCGTTCGAAGTGATCGTCGCGACGGGCTCCCACTCGGCCCTTCCTCATGCGTCGCCGCGACGGCAAGCGGCCGACCTGGACGAGGTCCTGCTCATCGATATCGGGGCCAAGGCGGATGGGTACTGTTCGGACATGACGCGGACATATCTCGGTCCCCGGGCGCCCCGGGCCCTGACGGACGCCCACGCGGCCGTATGCGAGGCGCTCGAAGCCGGGTGCGCGGCCGTGCGCGCCGGCGTGAAGGCGTCCGACGTGGATCGGGCGGCGCGCGAGGTCCTCGAGGCTGCGGGACTCGCCGACCGGTTCGTCCACTCCACGGGTCATGGGGTGGGGCTGGACATCCACGAAGCGCCGGCGCTGACGTCCACGGCCGAGGACGTGCTCGAGCCCGGTATGGTCGTCACGATCGAGCCCGGCGTCTACCTTCCGGGCGTCGGCGGAATACGGATCGAAGACCTACTCGTCGTCACCGACGACGGGGCCGAGAACCTCACGACGCTGGACCGGGGTGCCCGGCTGCCCGGACGGGATGCCTGATGGCGGAGACGGTCAACACCAACGATCTGCGGCGCGGCATGGTCGTTCAACTCCCGGACGGCCTGTTCCAGGTCATCGAGTTCCAGCACCACAAGCCGGGCAAGGGACAGGCCGTGGTCCGCACGAAGATCCGGAACCTCCGGTCCGGCGCCGTCGTCGACAAGACGTTCAACTCCGACACGAAGGTCGCCGTCGCGAGGCTGGATCGCCGCGAGATGCAGTACCTGTACCGCGAGGGCGACCAGTACGTCTTCATGGATAGTGAGACCTACGAGCAGACAGGGCTCGCCCCCCAGCTCATCGACGACGACGTGAGCCGATTCCTCGTGGAAGGGCTCACTGCGATCGTGGCGCTGCACGACGGCACGCCCGTTTCGATCGAGCTCCCCACGACGGTGGACCTGCGCATCACGAAGACGGACCCGGGGCTGAAGGGGGACCGGCAGTCGGCGGGCACGAAGCCGGCGACCGTTGAGACGGGAGCCCTCGTGCAGGTGCCGCTGTTCGTCGACGAGGGCAACCTCGTTCGCATCGATACGCGCACGGGCGCGTACGTCACGCGCGTCAAAGGTTAGAGATGTCGCGGCGCGCCGCACGGGTGGCGGCCGTCGAGGTTCTCTACGCGGCCGACATCAGAGGCGCCAACCCGCTCGACGTCCTGGGCGAGCGCCCCGACGTCGAGGACTACACCGAAGAGCTCGTCCGTGAAGCCATCTCCAAGCGCGACGAGCTGGACGACCTGATCTCCCGTCATTCCGTCGGGTGGACGCTCGACCGGATGTCGCCGGTGGACCGCAATGTGCTGCGGATCGGCACTCTGGAGCTGCTCGTCGGCGACGTCCCCGCGGCGGCGGTGATCGATGAGGCGATCGACATCGCCAAACGCTTCTCCGGTGAGGAGGCGGGACGGTTCGTAAACGGCGTCCTGGACGCCGTGCGTCAGGAGCTCGTGGGTTCCGGTGGAGGCGGTGGCGCCGAAGGTGGTTCCGCCGGAGGCGGAGGCGGTGCCGGCGGAGGCGGTGCCGGGGCTGGTGGAGCCGGTGGTGCCGGGGCTGGTGGAGCCGGTGGTGCCGGGGCTGGTGGAGCCGGTGGTGCCGGGGCTGGTGGAGCCGGTGTCGGAGGCGCCGGTGCGGGTCCGGGCCTGGGCGACGGCGCCGGCCAGGGCTCGGGACGCGACGGCGGAGTGACGACCTCAGGTGACACGGCAGGCGGCGGCGGCCCCGGCACCGGGACCGGCACTGCCGGTGGAGGCGAGGGCGCGCGACGGGAGAGCCGGTAGAGCGCCGCTGCGCCGGCGGCGGCGAAGGCGAGACCCGCCCACTGGCTACCCGAGAAACCGAAGTAGACCGACTCGATCAACTCCCGATTCCGCGTGAAGTCGATGAAGAAACGCTGCAGGCCGTACCACAGGGAGAACGTGGCGAACAGCGTCCCCGTTTTGTGATGCCGCCGACCGACGAGGTAGATGACCCCCAAGAGCACGAGCGCGCCCGCCAGGTCGTACAGCGCCGTGTGATGGACGACGGCGCCCGGCACGTAGGTGGGCGGACCGTAGCCCGGCGCGATCTCGGCCCCGTCGGGGATCTTGTAACCGAGGAAGAAGTCGGTCCGCTGACCGAGGTGGTCGGCGATGACGATGTCCCCGATACGCCCGATGATCACGCCGACCACGAAGCCGGGAGCGGCGGCATCGAGCGCTTGGACGATGTCGAATCCCTTGCGGCGCAGATAGGCGAGGCCGAGCACGAGGCCGCCGACGAAGCCGCCGAACATCGTCAGCCCGCCTTCCCAGACGGCGAGCATGTCGCGCACGGTGCGGAAGTCGTCGAGATGGCCGAGGACGTAGAAGCCTCGAGCCCCGATGATCGCTCCGAGAGCGCCCCACGTGACGGCGTTGTACACCTCGGTGCGCGGTATCCCGCGGGGCTCGGCGCGGCGGGCCATGAGGTATGCCCCGGCGAAGAACCCGAGGGCCGTGCCGAGTCCGTGCGGCGACACCAGGTCCGCGATGCGCTGGACGGGGTCGTACGTGAACGCCGCCAAGAGGGCTTCCATCTCGCGGATGAGAGTACCCGTTGTGAGTGTCCGGAGGTGATGTTAGGTTCGTATACGACAGCGTCCCTTTAAGGCTCGTCCGGTGAGGCGGGCAAGGAGCGCAGCTTGGTTCGGTACGGTTCGATAGCGCCTGCTCGAGGTCGTCCTGCCACGGGTTGTACAACGGGACGGCGGAGTGGGCGTTTTCCATCTCCTCCCCCGGTAGGCGCATGAGCGACCGCCCCACGCTCAAGGCGCGTGTGATGGAGGCCACCGACCTGCGTCGTGCGACTACGCGGGTGGCCCACGAGATCGTCGAGCGCAACCGCGGGCCCGAAGACGTCGTGCTCGTAGGCATCCGCACAGGAGGCGCACTGTGGGCGCGACGGCTGGCGGCCGAGATCGGACGCGTCGAGGGAACGCAGCCTCCGGCGGGTGAGCTCGACATCACGCTGTACCGCGACGACCTCGCACAGCGCGGCCCGCTGCCCGTCCAGCGCACCGATGTCCCGGACCTCAGCGGCAAGGTCGTGGTCCTTGTCGACGACGTCCTCTTCACCGGACGGACGGTGCGCGCTGCACTGGACGCGATCACCGACATCGGGCGCCCGCGGGCCGTCCAGCTGGCCGTCCTCGTGGACCGCGGTCACCGTGAGCTTCCCATGCGCGCGGATTTCGTCGGGCGGAACCTGCCGACGTCGGCGCGCGAGGACGTCCGGGTGCTCTTCGAGGAGACGGATGGGACCGACGGAGTGGAGATCCATGAGATCCGTGAAGGCTGACCCTCGCCACCTGCTGTCGATCGCCGATCTGGGCCGGGACGACATCAACGACGTCCTCTCAACGGCCGAGACGTTCGAGGCGATCGGGGAACGCGAGATCAAGAAGGTGCCCACGCTTCGCGGCCGAACGGTCGTCAACCTTTTCTACGAAGCCTCGACGCGCACACGCGTCTCCTTCGAGATCGCGGCGAAGCGCTTATCCGCCGACGTGATCAACGTCTCGTCGTCGGCGTCCAGCATCGAGAAAGGGGAGAGCCTGCGCGACACGGCCCGGACGCTGCGCGCGCTCGGCGCCGATGCGATAGTCCTGCGGCATCCGGCCGCGGGCGCCCCGGCCTTTCTGGCGAGGCTCACCGATGCGTGTGTGATCAACGCCGGCGACGGAGCGCACGAACATCCGACGCAAGCTCTGCTGGATCTCTACACCGTGCAGCGCCACTTCGGCCGGGTGGAGGGGTTGAGGGTGGGCATCGTGGGCGACATCGTCCACTCGCGCGTGGCGCGGTCGGGTGCGTTGGGTTTCAAGCGCATGGGCGCTGAGGTCGTGCTGATCGCTCCTCCGACGCTGCTGCCGCTCGGCGTTGACGTGTTCGGTTGCCGTTGGAGCTACGACCTGGACGCCGAGATCGATGGCCTGGACGTGGTCTACGTCCTGCGCATGCAACGTGAACGCCACCGGGAGCCGCTATTGCCGTCGGAGCGGGAGTTCTGGGATGGCTACGCGCTGACCAGGGAACGGCTGGCCCGGGTGCGCCCGGGCGGCGTCGTCATGCACGCAGGCCCGATGAACCGCGGAGTGGAGATCGACTGGGAGGCGGCCGAATCGGAGATCGCGCTCATCGAGTCGCAGGTGTCGGCGGGGGTCGCCGTGCGGATGGCCCTGATCTACCTCTTGCTCGGCGGCCAGGCCTCTGGGGAGGTGGCGTCATGATCCTGCTTCGTGGCGGCCGGGTCGTCGATCCGGCGAGCGATGTCGACCGCACGCTCGACGTGCGCGTCGAGGGGTCCGAGATCTCCGAGGTCGGAGAAGGCTTGTCGGCGGACGGTGCCGAGGTGGTCGACTGCTCGGGCGCCGTCGTCGCGCCGGGCTTCGTCGACCTGCACGTTCATTTCCGGGAGCCGGGCGGCGAGGATGCCGAGACTATCGAGAGCGGCTCTCGTGCGGCGGCGCTGGGCGGATACGTGGCCGTGTGTCCGATGCCGAATACCGATCCGGCGCAGGATTCGGCCTCGGTGGTCGAGTACGTGTGGCGACGCGGTCGCGAGGTCGGCCTCGTCGACGTGCTCCCCGTCGGGGCAATCACCGCGCGTCGCGCCGGCCTGGAGCTCGCGCCGATGCGCGAGATGAACCGATCGGCGGCTCGGGTGCGGCTGTTCTCCGACGACGGTGACCCGGTTCCGACGGCTTCGCTGCTGCGTCGTGCCCTCGAGTACGGGAAGACGTTCGACGCCGTGATCGTCGAGCATGCCGAGGACCCGTCGCTGCGCGACGGTCTCATGCACGAAGGAGCGGTGTCGGCACTCCTGGGGTTGCGCGGGATCCCCGCCGAGGCCGAGGAGATCTGCGTGCTGCGCGATGCGTCGTTGGCACGCATGACGGGCGGCCGGCTGCACATCGCGCACATCTCGACGGCCGGAGGCGTGGAGGCCGTACGACGCGCGAAGGCCGAAGGTGTCCGCGTGACGTGCGAGGTGACGCCGCACCATCTCGCCCTGACCGACGACAGCGTGCGAACGTTCGACCCGAGCTTCAAGGTGGCGCCGCCGCTGCGAACCGACGAGCACGTCCAGGCGCTGAAGGCGGCCGTGGCCGACGGGACGATCGACGCGGTCGCAACCGATCACGCACCACACGCGATGCACAGCAAGGACCGAGAGTTCGAGTACGCCCCGTGCGGGATGGTCGGGCTCGAGACGGCTCTCGGCGTGGTCCTGGCCGAGCTCGTCGACGCCGGGATCTGCAGCCTGACCCGCGCCGTCGAGCTCATGTCGAACGGCCCGGCCCGGATCCTGGCGAGAGGAGAGTACGGGGGCCCGATCGGAGCGGGGCACGCGGCCAACCTCGTGGTGTTCGATCCCGAAGCGACGTGGACGGTGGATCCTTCGGCGCTTGCCTCCCGGAGCCGCAACACGCCGTTCGCCGGCCGTAAGCTCCGCGGGCGGGTCGTCCACACGATGCTTCGCGGAGGGTTCACCGTGCGGGAAGGGGAGATCGCCTCGTGAGTGAAGCCTTGCTGGTGCTCGCCGACGGCACCGTCTTTCGCGGCCGGTCCCTCGGTGCACGAGGTTCCACGTTCGGCGAGGTCGTGTTCAACACCGGCCTCACGGGGTACCAGGAGGTGCTCACCGATCCGTCGTATCACGGCCAGATCGTCGCCATGACGTACCCACACCAGGGCAACTACGGCGTGAACGACGTCGACGCCGAGGCGCCGCACCCGTGGGTGCGCGGATTCGTCGTCCGGGAGGCGACGCAACTTCCGTCGTCGTGGCGATCCGAAGAGAGCCTGCCCGCATACCTCGAGCGTCACGGCGTGGTGGGCATCGAGGGGATCGACACGCGACGCCTGACGCGTCGCTTGCGCGAGCACGGCGCGATGAGCGGCGGGATCACGACGGAGGATCTCGACGCCGACTCCTTCCTCCGGAGCGTCCGTTCCTCGCCGGGACTCGAGGGCCGGGACCTCGTCCGTGAGGTCACCCCCACCGATCCCTACGACGTGGATGCCGACGAGCTGCGGCGCTCGAGCGAGCTGGCCGGTGTGCGCTCGGAGCCCGACCCCCGGGTCGAGGGGGCCAAGGTCGCGGCAGTCGACCTGGGGATGAAGCGCAACATCCTCCGTTGTCTGGTCGGAACGGGCTTCGACACACGCGTGTTCGGCGGAGCCGCACCCGTCTCCGAAATCTTGAAATGGGCCCCCGACGGGGTATTCGTGTCCAACGGCCCCGGCGACCCGGCGGCGGTGCCGTACGTCGTGGAGACGCTGCGCGACTTGCTCGACGCACGGATCCCGGTGTTCGGGATCTGTCTCGGTCACCAGGTGCTGGGCACGGCCCTCGGCGGGACGACGTACAAGCTGAAGTTCGGACATCGGGGTGCCAATCATCCCGTGAAGTCGCTCGAGTCGGGACGTGTCGAGATCACGACGCAGAACCACGGGTTTGCGGTGGCGTGCGGGCTCGCCCCCGCCGACGAGGGGGAGGCGTGGAAGGTGCTCGCCGAGACGAGCCCGGACAAGTGGACATGGAAGTCGCGCTACGGAGACGTTGGGCTTACGCACTTCGATCTGAACGACGGGACGCTCGAGGGGCTGCGGTGCCGGGACGTTCCCGCGCACTCCGTGCAGTACCACCCGGAGGCGGCGCCCGGCCCGCGCGATTCGCGGTATCTCTTTGGGGCGTTCGCGGAACTGATCGCGGCCAACAGATAAGACGACGGGAGGATGTATGCGCGTCGGTGAGCGAGCGAAGGTGCTCAAGCTCGATCGGCCGGTTCCGACGAAGGAGGACCGCAGTCCCTTCCTGGATCAGGAAGGGCTCGTCGTGCGGAGGCTCAACGTCCCCTGGGACCCCGAGCACGGGGCCCTGTGGGAGCTACGCTTCGACTCCGGCGACGTCGTCGTCTTCTCCGACGGTGAGCTCGGCGTCGTCCGCAACGGGGAAGTCCTTCCATCTGACATCGACGAGGTGCGGGAGGTGTGGGGTGATGCACCGAGAGGCCCGTCGCTTCCGTTCCGGCGCTTCGGCGCCGGCCTCGGGGCCGCGCCGGCCGTGCTGGCCCTCTTCTTCTTCGCGCTGGCCGGCGTGCTGCTGCTCTGGGCCGGCGTCTCCTCGGGGAACTGGTTATTCGCGGCAGGCGGCGCTGTGTTGGTGCTCATCGGGATCGCAGCGGCGGGGGTCTTAATCTCCTAATGCCGAGGCGCGCGGACCTGAACTCGATCCTCATCGTCGGCGCCGGACCGATCGTCATCGGTCAGGCGTGCGAGTTCGATTACTCGGGGACGCAAGCCTGCAAGGCACTGCGTGAAGACGGCTTCCGTGTCGTGCTCGTCAACTCCAACCCGGCGACGATCATGACCGACCCCGAGTTCGCCGACCGGACGTACGTCGAGCCGATCACCCCGGAGGTTGTCGAGGCCGTGATCGCGGCCGAGCGTCCCGAGGCGCTGCTTCCGACGCTGGGCGGTCAGACAGCTTTGAACGTCGCCGTTGCGTTACATGACGCGGGAGTGCTGGACAGGTACGGCGTCGAGCTGATCGGCGCGAAGATCGATGCGATCCGCAAGGCCGAGGACCGGCAGCTCTTCAAGGACGCCATGCAGTCGATCGGCATCGAGGTGGCCCGGTCGGGATATGCCTACACGGTCGCCGAAGCACGCAACATCGCAGGCGCGATCGGGTACCCGGTCGTGATCCGTCCGAGCTTCATCCTCGGGGGAGCCGGTTCCGGCGTTGCGCACGATCCCGACGAGCTCGAGCTCGTCGCCGCACAAGGTCTCGAGCTCTCGCCCGTCCACGAGGTCCTCATCGAGGAGTCCCTCGTGGGCTGGAAGGAGTTCGAGCTCGAGGTTATGCGCGACCTCGCCGACAACGTCGTGATCATCTGCTCGATCGAGAACGTGGATCCCATGGGTGTTCACACCGGCGACTCGATCACGGTGGCGCCGGCCCAAACGCTCACCGACCGCGAGTACCAGATCATGCGGGACGCGTCGATGGCCTGTATCAGAGAGGTCGGTGTCGAGACGGGAGGGTCCAACATCCAGTTCGCGGTCGACCCGCGCACCGGCCGTCAGATCATCATCGAGATGAATCCGCGCGTCTCGAGGTCGTCGGCCCTGGCGTCGAAGGCGACGGGGTTCCCGATCGCCAAGATCGCCGCCAAGCTGGCGGTCGGTTACCTCCTCGAGGAGATCCCCAACGACATCACGCGCCGTACGCCGGCCAGCTTCGAGCCGACCATCGACTACGTCGTCGTGAAGATCCCGCGCTTTGCCTTCGAGAAGTTCCCCGGCGTGCCCGGCGTGCTGGGGACGAAGATGCAGTCGATCGGCGAAGCGATGGCGATCGGTCGCACGTTCCCCGAGGCGCTGCAGAAGGGGATCCGTTCGCTGGAGCAGGACCGGGCCGGACTCAACGCCGATGCGGCCGAAGCCGGCCTGGGTGCCGACGTCGACACGCTGCTCGAGCAGGTGAAGGTCCCGACCCCCGGCCGGATCTTCCAGGTGGAGGCGGCGCTCAGGGCGGGCGCTTCGGTCACGCAGGTCAGCGAGGCCAGCGGCATCGACCCGTGGTTCTGCGATCGGATCGTGGAGATCGTGGAGATGCGCTTGCGCATCTCCACGGGCGACGCCCAAATGCAGGACGCAAAACGACTCGGGTTCTCCGACGCGCAGATCGCCCACCTCACGGCCCGGACGGAGGCCGACGTCAGAGCGGAGCGGATCGTTCGTCCCGTCTACAAAGGTGTGGACACATGCGCGGCCGAATTCGAGGCCTACACGCCGTATTACTACTCCACGTATGAAGAAGAGGACGAAGCCCGACCCAACCCGGGCCAGTCGGTGATTATCCTCGGCTCCGGTCCCAACCGCATCGGGCAAGGCATCGAGTTCGACTACTGCTGCGTGCACGCGGCCTTCGCCCTTCAGGAGATCGGCCTGGACGCCGTGATGGTGAACTGCAACCCCGAGACGGTCTCGACCGACTACGACACGTCCACCCGGCTGTACTTCGAGCCGCTCACGCTCGAGGATGTGCTGCACATCGTCGAGACCGAGCGACCGAGGGGTGTGATCGTCCAGCTCGGCGGTCAGACACCTCTGGGTCTGGCGCTAGCGCTCGAGGCCGCCGGCGTGCCGATCCTCGGAACGCCGCCCAACGCCATCGACGCCGCCGAGGATCGCGGCCGGTTCGGCGCCCTGCTCCAAGAGCTCGAGATCCCGCACCCGCCGTACGGAACGGCTTCCTCGCTCGAGGTTGCTCGCGAGATCAGTCATCGGATCGGGTACCCGGTCCTCGTCCGGCCGAGCTACGTGCTCGGCGGGCGGGCCATGGAGATCGTGTACTCCGACGAGATGCTGGAGCGCTACATCACGACGGCGACCGATGCATCGCCGGACCGTCCGATCCTCGTCGACAAGTTCCTGGAGGACGCGCTCGAGGTCGACGTGGACGCGATCTACGACGGCGAGGAGCTGCTCCTCGGCGGGATCCTCGAGCACATCGAGGAAGCCGGTGTGCATTCCGGCGACTCGGCTTGTGTGATGCCTCCGCACACCATCGGCGACGAGGTCGTGCAGACGCTCGTGGCCTACACCAAACAGATCGCCGCGGGGCTCGGGGTGCGGGGGCTGATCAACGTGCAGTACGCGGTGCGGGACGGGATCGTGTACGTCCTCGAGGCGAATCCGCGCGCGTCCCGTACCGTCCCGTTCTGCTCGAAGGTGATCGGCGTGCCGCTGGCCAAGGTGGCGACGTGGGTCATGGTCGGGCATTCGCTGGAGGAGCTGCGTGAGCGCGGCCTGCTCAACCCGATCCCGTGGATCCAGGACCTGCCTTTCACAGCCGTCAAGGAAGCGGTGCTGCCCTGGGGGCGGTTCCCCGGCTTCGACATCCTGCTCGGCCCGGAGATGCGTTCGACGGGTGAGGTCATGGGGATCGACGCCGAATTCGGTCAAGCCTTCGCCAAGGCGCAAGACGCGGCCGGGACGCGCCTGCCCTCCAGCGGCGCGATCTTCATCTCCGTTCGCGACGACGACAAGGACGGCATAGTCGAGTCGGCACGACGGTTGCGCGATCTGGGTTTCGACATCTACTCGACGGTCGGCACAGCGGAGGTCCTGCAACGCAACGGCGTCGCGGCGACGCCGGTGGCCAAGATCGACGAGGGCAAGCCGGACGTCGTCGACCTCGTCGTCGAGGGGAAGGTCGATCTGGTGCTGAACACACCCGCCGGACGCGACAGGTATCGAGCCGACGGGTACCAGATCCGGACGGCCTCGGTCGCGCACGGGGTGCCGTGCATCACCACGCTGTCGGGAGCCGTCGCGGCTGCACAGGGGATCGACGCCGCCGCCTCCGGCTCGCTCGGGGTCACGCCGCTGCAGGAGTACCACCGGCTGGTGGCGATGGCCGGACCGCGAAGCGACGGCCTGCCGTCCGGCGACGAGGGGTCCGGATGACAGATTCGAAAGCGCCGGCCTGGTCGGGACCGGCCGAGGTCTTCGCCTACAAGCGGCTGAGCGAGCCGTACCACTCGCTCACGATCGTCTCGCCGGAGGTCTGCCGGCGAGCGGCACCGGGCCAGTTCGTCGCCTTGCGATCGAACGACCGCAGCCTGCTCCTGCGCCGGCCCTTCTCGATCCATCGCGTCGACAGGCGCCCGGGATGGGCGGGGACCGTCGAGATCGTGTTCGACGTGCGCGGTCTGGGGACCGATCTCTTGGCGAAGTCGCGGCAGCACGACGCACTCGACATCCTCGGCCCCCTCGGACGCCCCTTCCGCATGCCGCGCGAGCCCACGAACTGCGTCCTCGTCGGGGGAGGGATCGGGACGGCGCCGCTGTTGTTCCTCGCCGAGGAGCTGCGGGGCCACGGCCACCGCGTCGATTTCATCCTCGGGGCACGTACCTCCGAGCACCTGCTCCGGCTCATCGAAGCCAAACGCGTTGCGCTGACCGTCACGGTCACGACCGACGACGGCTCGAGCGGGCAGCGCGGCCTCGTTACCGATGTGCTCGGAGATACTGTCCGGGCGACGAACGCGCGTGTCGTCTACGCGTGCGGTCCGGTGCCGATGTTGCGCGCGGTGGCGAACGTGTGCGCAGAGCTGCGCCTGCCGTGCCAGGTCGCATGGGAAGAAGTCATGGCGTGTGGGTTCGGAGCGTGCCTCGTGTGCGCGGTTCCTGTGCGCGTCGACCGGGAGGACGACGAGGAGGGCTGGGCCTGGGCCCGGTGCTGCACCGAGGGCCCCGTGTTCTCCGCTTCGCGAATCCACTGGGATCGCGTCGAGCCCGTGCCGAGCACGGAGCCGGCGGCTGGAGACAGCGCATGAGCCGAGAGCTCGTGCCGCAGATCGAGCCTCGTCTCGAGGTCGACCTGGCCGGCGTCGCCTTCCGCAACCCGCTCCTCACCGCTTCGGGTTGCTTCCATTACGGCAAGGAATTCGAGCCGTACGTCGATCTCGGTCGCCTCGGTGGTGTGATCGTGAAGAGCCTGTCGGTCCGAAAGTGGCCCGGACATCCGCCGCCCCGTGGGGCCGAGACGCCGTCGGGGATGCTCAACGCGATCGGGCTGCAGAACCCCGGCGTGGCTGCGTTCTGCGATCGCGAGCTGCCGTGGCTCGTGGAACGCGGTGTACCGGTCATCGCCTCCATCGTCGGGACGAGCGTCGAGGAGTTCGTCCGCGTCGCCGACCGGTTGCGCGGGGCGCCCGGTGTCGTCGCGCTCGAGGTGAACATCTCCTGTCCGAATCTCGAGGACAAGTCCCGGATGTTCTCCGCCGACGCCGACGCGACGGGGGCCGTCGTTCGTGGTGTCCGTCGTGTGTCCACGCAGCCGGTATTCACGAAGTTGTCGCCCGACGTCACGGACATCGTTGAGATCGCCCATGCAGCCGTGCGCGCCGGCACACACGGACTGTCGGTGATGAACACGACCCTCGGGATGGCGATCGATACCGAGGCCTTCCGGCCGAAGCTATCGACCTTCACCGGCGGACTGTCGGGTCCGGCCGTCAAGCCCATCGCCATCAGATGCGTTTACCAGGTCTCGAGGGCGTTCCCGGACGTCCCGATCATCGGGCAGGGAGGCATCAACTCCGGCGAGGACGTTGCCGAGTTCCTCCTCGCCGGCGCGTGGGCCGTCGCCGTCGGTACCTCGAACTTCGTCGAGCCCACGGCGACCGTCCGGATCCTGGACGAGTTCCGCGAATACCTCCTGCGTCACCGGATCCGGGACGCGTCACAGCTACGACGCATGCTGAAGGAAGGATGACGCCGATGAGACCTCAGGTGGAGCCGCCGGTCTGCATCGCTCTCGACGTCGGTGACCTCGGGGCGGCGGAAGCGATGGTGGACGCACTCGGCGGTCTCGTACCCGTGTTCAAGGTCGGACTGGAGCTGTTCACGGCTGTAGGAGTCCGAGCTGTGGAGGCGGTCCGGTCACGGGGCGCCGAAGTTTTCCTAGATCTGAAAGTCAACGACATCCCGAAACAGGCGGCCGGCGCCGTCCGAGCGGCGGCCGAGATCGGTGTGTCGTACCTGACCGTTCACAGCAACGCTGGTCGCGCGACCGTCCGCGCAGCGACGGACGCGTCCGTGGAGGGCGGGCCGACGATCCTCGTCGTGTCGGTACTGACGAGCCTGGACGACGAAGGCTTGCGCGAGGTCGGAATCGAGCGACCGACCGGCGACCAGGTCGCTGCGATGGCGCGGCTCGCGTCCGACGAAGGTGCGGCGGGTCTCGTCCTGGGGGCCGGCGAAGTCGAGTCGGTTCGGCGAACCCATCCCGGCCTCTTCCTCGTGACGCCGGGTATCCGACCCGCCGCCGCCGACGTGGCGGACCAACGCCGGGTCGGGACGCCGGGGGCGGCCGTCGACGCCGGGGCCGACATGCTCGTGGTCGGCCGGCCGGTGACGGCGGCGGCGGATCCGGCGGGCGCGCTGGAGGCGATCCTGCGTGAGATCGCGGAGGCGCGCGGCCGAGCCGTCTCGAAGGCGGGGGCATGAACGAGACGGAGGTGCACACGCTCCTGGAAGAGCACGGCGCGCTGCAGGCCGGTCACTTCAAGCTGTCGAGCGGACGACACTCCGACGTCTTCGTGCAGACCGCACTAGTGCTGCAGTATCCGGGGATCGCCGAGCGCTTCGGTCACGAGCTCGGCACCCGGTTCGCATCGGCCGAGCCGACGATCGTGCTCGGTCCGGCGATGGGGGGCGTGATCATCGGTCACGAGATCGCACGGTACCTCGGCATCCCGATGGTGTATTCGGAGCGCGTCGACGGGCAGATGGCCTTGCGTCGGGGATTCCACATCGGCGCGGACGATCGCGTGCTCATCGCGGAGAACACGGTCACAACCGGTGGTTCGCAACGGGAGGTGATCGAGCTCGCTCGTTCGTTCGGCGCCGAGGTCGTCGGCGTCGCGGCGATCTGCGATCGATCCGGCGGCGTGGGTTTCGGTGTCGCCTTCGAGGCGCTGTTGCACATCGATGCTTCGTCGTGGGAACCCGACGACTGTCCGCTGTGCCGAGACGGTTCGGTCCCCGAAGCGCCCGGCAGCCGCCACCTCGCGCACTGAAGCGAGTATTTCCGCAGGTCGGGGCGTTGGCACTCCAGAGGTCGGACGCTATACTTCACTCCGATTCTGGCCATGCCCGTCCGGCAAGGAGGGTTGTATGCCACTTCCACAGCTCACCGAGGAGCAACGCCGTGATGCTCTCGCCAAGGCTGCCGAGGCAAGACGTCGGCGCGCTGAGATCAAGGCGCAGCTCAAGAACTCCTCACTCGGACTGAGCGAATGCCTCGATCGATCGGAGTCCGACGAGATCCTCGGCAAGATGAAGGTGTCTGCGATGCTCGAGGCGCTTCCCGGCGTCGGCAAGGTTCGCGCGCAGAAGGTGATGGAGGAGCTCAACATCTCGCCGAGCCGCCGGCTGCGGGGCTTGGGCGACAAACAGAAGCACGCCCTCAAGGAACGGTTCGGCAAGCGGTAGACCACCGGCCCCCGGGCCGACTCGTTCTGATCTCCGGGCCCTCGGGCGTCGGCAAAGGTACGGTCATCCGCGCGTTGCGAGCGCGTCACCCGTCACTCGGCCTCTCGGTGTCGTGGACGACACGCCCCCGCCGATCCGGCGAGATCGACGGCGAACACTATCGGTTCGTCGACGAGGACACGTTCCGCGCAGGTGAAGCAGCGGGAGAGTTCGCGGAGTCGGAGGAGTACCGCGGCCATCTCTACGGAACGCCGTGGGCGGAGGTCCGCCGGGCGCGCGAGGCGGGAAAGGATCTCCTGCTCGAGATCGATGTGCGAGGTGCACGCTCGATCAAGGACCTCTTCCCGGACGCGGTCTCGATCTTTCTCTACCCGCCCTCCGAGGAGGTGCTGGCCGACCGGCTGCGTGGGCGTGGTACAGACACACCGGAGCAGATCGCCGCACGGCTCGAGGCGGCGCACGAAGAGCTCAGGGCTCGGGACGACTTCGATCACGCCCTGCTGAACGACGACATAGCTCAGGCGGTCCGGGGCATCGAAGGTATACTGGGACTCCCTTCCGAACAGGAGTCCTGAGTGATCGAACCAACTGCTGAGAGCCTGCTGGACAAGGTCGACAACCAGTACTCGCTGGTCGTCGTGGCCGCGCGGCGGGCCCGCCAGATCATCGACTACTACACGAAGCTCGGCGCCGGCCTCGAGGAGAAGCCCTTGCCGCCGCTGCTGACGAGCGTGCACGGCATGAAGCCGCTCGCGATCTCCCTTCGCGAGATCCAAGAGGAGAAGATCGGCTACGAGCGGCCGCCCGAGGTAGAAGCGTCCGTTAAGTAGCCCGTGGTACGCCCCGGGGCGGCACATACTAAGACCATGCTTCAGGAACGGCGTGTCCTCGTAGCCGTCTGTGGGTCGATCGCCGCGTACAAGGCCGCCGAAGTCGTTCGCGGGCTGACCAAGGCCGGGGCCGAGGTGCGCGTCGTGATGACGGACGCGGCCAGGCGCTTCGTCGGTCCGGCCACATTCGCCGCGCTCACCGGTTATCCCGTCGAGACCGACCTGTTCGCCGAACCCGAGCGCGTGGTCCACGTGGAACTCGGACGGTGGGCCGAGGCGTACCTCGTCTGTGGAGCGACGGCGTCCACCCTCGATCGCCTCGCCTCGGGCAGCGGATCGGACATCGTGTCGGCCACGTATCTGACGTGTCGTTGTCCGGTTCTCGCCGCACCGGCGATGCACACGGAGATGTGGGAGCACCCGAGCGTGCAGCGCAACGTCGAGCGCGTGCATGCGGACGGCGTGATTGTCGTGGCTCCCGGCGAAGGTGACCTCGCATCCGGGGACGTAGGCGTAGGTCGGTTGGCCGATCCGGAAGCGATAGTCGAAGAGGTCTCGTCGGCGTTGACGCCCAAGGAGCTGGCCGGAGTGCGCGTCCTCGTGACCGCGGGACCGACACGGGAATCGCTGGACCCGGTTCGGTTCGTATCCAATCGCTCCAGTGGTCGCATGGGTTTCGCGTTGGCTCGCGAGGCCCGCCGCCGCGGCGCGGATGTGCTCGTCGTCGCGGGCCCTACATCGGCGCCGGCGCCGTACGGGATCGAGATCGTTCGGGTCGAAACGGCCGAGGAGATGCTCAACGAGAGCCTCGGTCGCTTCGAGGACTCCGACATCGCGGTGCTCAACGCTGCGGTGGCCGACTGGCGTCCCGCGGAAACAGCTCCGCACAAGGTGAAGAAGGGCCACATGGCGCGCGCCATTCCTCTCGAACCGACGCGAGACATCGCCTCGGAGCTGGGACGTAAGAAGGGCTCGCAGACCCTCGTGCTCTTCGCCGCGGAGACGGAATCTGTCGTCGAGAACGCGACGGAGAAGCTCCGGTCCAAGAACGCCGACCTCATCGTCGGGAACACGGTCGGGGCGCCGGGTACGGGCTTCGACGCCGAGACCAACGACGCCGTCGTCGTCACGGCCGCCGGATCCGAGGAGATCCCACGGCTGCGGAAGCATGAGTTGGCCGTCCTCATCTGGGATCGGATCGTTCAAGCACGTGCGCAGCGGCAGTCGGTAGACTGACGGCCACTCCCGCAAGAAAGGGCCCCCCTGTGCAGCATGATTGGTTGTTCACGTCGGAGTCGGTGACGGAAGGTCATCCGGACAAGCTGGCCGACCAGATCTCTGATTCGATCCTCGACGAGATCCTGCGCAACGATCCCTTCGGCCGAGTCGCCTGCGAAACGATGCTGACGACGGGGCTGGCCGCCGTGGCCGGCGAGATCTCGACCTCCACCTACGTCGACATCCCGAAAATCGTCCGTCAGACGATCGTCGACGTCGGGTACGACCGGGCCAAGTACGGGTTCGACGGGCACACGTGCGGTGTCAGCATCGCCATCCAGGAGCAGTCACCCGACATCGCGCAGGGGGTCGACGGCTCGCTCGAAGCCCGGACGGCGCAGAAGGACGACGAGTTCGATCTGCTGGGGGCCGGCGACCAGGGGATGATGTTCGGCTTCGCGTGCGACGACGGAGTCGAGACCGAGCTCATGCCTACGCCCATCTGGCTCGCGCACCGGCTCGCACAGCGCCTCGCAGAGGTGCGCAAAGCGAGCGTGCTCCCGTACCTGCGCCCGGACGGCAAGACCCAGGTCACCATCGACTACGAAGGGTGGCGGCCGGTACGGCTCAACACCGTGCTCATCTCGGCTCAGCACGCCGACTCCGTCGATCTCGACACCCTCCTCAAGCCCGATCTCCTCGAGCACGTCATCCGGCCGATCGTGCCGGCCGAGCTCTGGCACGACGACGTGCGCGTGCTGGTGAATCCAACGGGCCGGTTCGTCATGGGAGGGCCGCAAGCCGACACCGGGCTGACGGGCCGAAAGATCGTCGTCGACACCTACGGCGGGATGGCGCGGGTGGGCGGTGGCTGCTTCTCCGGCAAGGACCCGACGAAGGTCGACCGAAGCGCGGCGTATGCAGCGCGCTGGGTCGCCAAGCACGTGGTGGCCTCCGGCGCGGCCCTGCGGTGCGAGGTCGGCGTCGCCTACGCCATCGGCGTCGCGCATCCGGTATCGATCCAGGCGGAAACGTTCGGTACGGAGCAAGTCGCACCCGAGAAGTTGAACAAGCTCATCGAGAGCTTCTTCGATCTTCGTCCGGGCGCGATCATCCGGGACCTCGATCTGCGGCGGCCGATCTTCCGGACCACGGCTGCCTACGGCCACTTCGGGCGCTCCGAGAAGAGCTTTACGTGGGAGCACCTCGGCCGCCTCGACGATTTCAAGGCGGGCGTCGAGTCCCTCTAGGCCGTTAGAACTGGCGGCGTGCAGCGTTACTGCCGCGTCGCCATCGACTCACCCGTCCTCGCGCTGGACCGGCCGTTCGACTACGCGATCCCGGAGCGGCTTCTCGGCCGATTGACGGTCGGATCCGTCGTCCGCGTCGTGCTGCACGGACGGAACATGCGTGCGTTCGTCACCGAGCTCGTCGACGACCCGGCCGTGACCGATCCGCGACCGGTGCGATCGGTTGTCGCGCAGGACCCGGTCTTCGCTCCCGACGAGCTGGCGCTCGGCCGGTGGGCCGCCGACCGGTACGTCGCGGCCCTCGGGCACGTCCTGCACGACGCGGTTCCCGGACGTTTCTCGGCTCCCGTTGCACAAGAGCGAAACGAAGCGCCCGTTCCCCCCGCCACGCGCCCACGCTGGCTCGGCGCCGAGTTGAGCGAGGTCATCGCGCGCAACGCCTCAGCCTGCGTGTTCCCACCGACGGTCCGCGACGAGCCGGACGTCGCCGCACACATAGCCGGCGAGGCCGCTGCTGCCGGGGGGCGCACGCTCATCGTGTGCCCGCGTGTGGACGTCGCCACCGACGTCGCCGCACGCATCCCGGGAGCGGTGGTGCTACACGGCGACGAACGTCCCCGCGAGCGGGCACGCGCGTGGGCGGCGGCCCGGGACGGCGAGGCGCAGGTCGTCGTCGGCGGACGGTCGGCCCTGTTCGTGCCGATGCCGGGCTTGCGCGCGATCTGTGTGCTGTCGGTCCACGACCGTTCGCTGAAGGCCGAGCGCGCTCCGCGTCTGCACGGCGTCGTCGTGGCCCGGCGGCGTGCCGCGCAATCCGGCGCTGCGTTCGTCGCGTCGAGTCCGGCGCCCCCGCTCGAGTTCGCCGCGGGCGACGGTGTCGAGTGGATCACAGGGGAGCGCAGCGACATCCGGACGGAGATCGCCCGCCCGCGCGGCGGACCCGTAACCCCGCGCCTGGTCGAGGCCCTGCGCTGGGCGATCGGGACGAACCACGACGCGCTCGTCTTCGTCGGGCGCCGGGGCAACACGCTCCGGCTGCGTTGCCAGGACTGTGGTTGGACGCCGACGTGCGCACGGTGTGGGTCCGGCCTATCCGAAGGCGGGGACGCCGGACGCCTCGTGTGCCGGGTGTGCGGAGAGCCTGCTCCCGCTCCCGTCACGTGTGCGACATGTGGAGGTGCGCTCGTGGCTCGAGGGTGGGGACATGAGCGCGTCGCTCGGGCGCTCGAGGGTTCGGGTTTGGGCGTGCCCGTCGTACGCATCGTGCGTGGAGAGGTGCCGGTTGAGCGGCCTCGTCCGGCCGTCCTCGTGGGCACGCTCGCGGCCGCACACGCTGCCGTCGACGTCGCCTGCGTCTGCGTGGCCGACCTGGATCAGCAGCTGTTGCGCCCGGACTTCCGCGCGGCCGAGCAGGCGCTGCAGACCCTGCACGAGCTGGCCGGCGCGCTGCGGCCCGGTGGGCGGTTCCTCGTCCAGACGCGAGAGCCCGAGCACCACGCCGTCCAGGCCTTCGCACGCCGTTCGTACCGGTACTTCTTCGACCGCGAGATCGGCTTCCGGCGACAGACCGGGTATCCGCCCTTCGGGGCGGTCGTGCGCGTGGACATGACGGGCGATGCGGTCGACGACCTTAGGGCAACCGTCAAGGGCAACGGCGGTGACGTCGTCGGTGTCGTGGACCGGGCGGGGAGGTCGAGCGCTCTCGTTCGTGCGCCGTCGCTCGATCCGTTGCTCGGCCCCCTGCGCGAGTTCGCCGGTGCCCATGCGCGGACGCGGATCGACGTGGACCCGGTCGAGGTGATCTGACCCGTACTCTGAATACCTATGGCCATCCTGCCCATCCGCTTGTATCCGGACCCGGTGTTGCGCGAACCGGCCGGGCCCGTCGCCGACGTGGACGACTCGGTGCGCAAGCTCGTCGCCGACATGACCGAGACGATGCGGGCCGCTCCCGGCGTCGGTCTGGCCGCTCCTCAGGTCGGCGTCCAGCGGCGTGTGCTGGTGTACTCGCTCGGCACGGAGGAACCCGTGCACGCCCTGGTCAACCCGGAGATCGTCGAGCGTTCGGGCGAGCAGCTGGGGGACGAGGGATGCCTGTCGATCCCCGAGCTGATCTACCCGGTGGCCCGCGCCGACCGGATCAAGGTCCGCGCGCTGGACGAGCACGGGAACGCAGTCGCCATCGAGGCGGAGGAGTTCGAGGCCCGCGTCATCCAGCACGAGGTCGATCATCTCGACGGCGTGCTGTTCCTCGACCGCCTCGATCCTGCCGATCGCCGAGAGGCGCTGCGGATCATTCGCGAGCAAGCGCTGACCGTCCCTGTGTTACACGGCCCTCGCACGCGCGCGATGAGCATGTAGCTCGCGCATGCGGCTCGTGTTCATGGGGACGCCGGAGGCGGCCGTCCCATCACTGCGAACGCTCGCGGAGGCCTTCGATGTCGTGAGCGTGTACACCCGTCGTGACAGGCCGCGCGGACGCGGCCGGCGCATCTTGCCGTCACCGGTGAAGGAGGCGGCGACCGAGCTCGGCCTACCGATCGTGCAGCCGAAGTCGTTGCGCAAGGAAGCCGAACCGCTGCGAGAGCTGGAGCCGGACGCGATAGCCGTCGTCGCCTACGGGATGATCCTCCCGCCCGACGTCCTCGAGGTGCCGAGGCTCGGCTGCATCAACGTGCATTTCTCGCTCTTGCCGCGCTGGCGCGGAGCCGCTCCCGTCGAGCGCGCGATCCTGGCCGGCGACGACCGCACGGGCGTAACGACGATGCTCATGGATCCGGGCCTGGACACCGGCCCGATGCTGCATCGGGTCCAGGTTCGGATCGCGCCGGACGACACGACCGGAACGCTGACCGAGCGGCTGGCCGACCTGGCGGCCCCGCTGCTCGTACGCACGCTGGCAGACGTGGACGCGGGTGGGCTTGTCCCGCAGGCGCAAGACGACGCCCTCGCCACGGTGGCGCCCAAGATCGACCCCGAGGAAGCCGAGCTCGATCCCGCCCGACCGGCCCTCGAGCTCGAGCGTCGGGTGCGAGCGCTGGCACCTTCGCCCGGCGCGTTCCTCTGGTACCGCGGCCAACGCTTGAAGGTGCTGAAGGCGCAGGCCGTCGAAGGTGAGGGCTCCGCCGGGACGGTCGCGGCCGTCGACGCCGGCTTGAGCGTCCAGACGAGCACCGGGCGGTTGCGCCTCGTCGAGGTGCAGCCGGAAGGCAAGCGCTCGATGGCCGCCGACGCGTTCGCGCGCGGCCACCGACCGACTTCCGGGGAGCCGATAGGCCCGGCCGCGAAGCGGGAGAGCCCTGCGGACGGCGTGTAGTCTTGCCGCGCATGCCGGGTCTTGCGCCGTCGATCATCGCCGCCGACTTCGGGCGCCTCGCCGACCAGCTCGCCCTCGTCGCGCCGTATGCCGATCGATGGCACGTCGACGTGATGGACGGGCACTACGTTCCGAATCTCACCATCGGGCCGATGGTCGTCGAGACGATCGCGCGGCACTCGTCGCTCCCGCAGGACGTACACCTGATGATCACCAACCCCGCCGAGACGTGGGAGTGGTACGCCAAAGCGGGAGCCGCGAGGATCGCCTTCCACCCCGACGCGACCGACGACGCAGGCGCGCTGCTGCAAACGATCGCCGGCGCGGGCATCGGTCCGGGGATCGCCGTCAACCCCGACGTCGACGTCGACTCGATCGAGTCGCTGCTGCCGCTGGTGGATCACGTGGTCGTGATGAGCGTGTATCCCGGTTTTTCCGGGCAGGCCTTCCTGCCCGAGGCCGTGCCGAAGCTGGCGCAGCTGCGCGCGTGGGCGGACGCGCGAGGTGCCGACGTCGAGTTCGTGATCGACGGTGGGGTGAGCCTCACGACCGCTCCGGCCTGCGTGGAAGCGGGCGCTGATCTGCTCGTGTCGGCGTCGGCCGTCTTCGGTGCGGATGATCCGGCCGGCGTTGCGGAAGCGCTGTCGCGGTTGGCCGGCGTCGGAGCGTGACCGAGCGACGACGCGTACTCGTCTCGGCTCCCGATCGAGCGATGCGGTCGGCCGTTCGTCGTGCGCTGGATCGCTTCGCGGTGGTCGAAGCCGCCGACGAGGTGACCACGAGTGCGCTCGCGGTCGCTTGTCGTCCGGATGTGATCGTCGTGGACGCGACCGACGCAGCGCGCGCCGGGCGCGCTCTGGCCGGTGTACGAAACGACTTTCGGACGGTGCTGACGACGACGGTCTACATCGTCGATCGGCTCCCCGTCGACGGCGGCGTGAACGGCGCCTTCGGCGGCGCCGACGACTATGTGGTGTGTCCGTTCGCCGACGAAGAGCTCGCCGCGCGGGTGGACGTCTCCGTGCGGCGTTCGGAGTCGCGCCGTGGGGTCAACCCCCTGACGGGCTTGCCGGGGAACACGGTGGTGAGGGAGGAGATCGCGAGACGAGCGGCGAGCGGCGAGCCGTTCGCGTTCCTGTACGTCGATCTGGACGACTTCAAGGCCCTCAACGACCGATTCGGTTTCGCCCGCGGCGACGACGTGATCCGCACGGTGGCGGGCTCGATCGTGCGTGCGCTGGAGACCGTGTCCGGTCCTGGGTGCTTCGCGGGTCACGTCGGCGGCGACGACTTCGTGGTGCTGGCACCGCCGGAGGACGCCGAGGACGTCGCGGCTGGGATCATCCGTTGCTTCGACGCCGAGCTGACGGGCTGCACCATGTCGATCGGCGTGGTCTCGAGCGGCGGTGGGGCCGAGGACCCGCTGCGGCTGACCGAGCGTGCGGCGGCGGCCAAAGCGGCGGCGAAACGCCGGGCCGGGTCCTCCTGGGACGGTGGTACGGCCCGCTAGCCGGGCTTCGCTTCTTCACGGCCCGGTGTTATCGTGACAGTAGAACTGTTGTAGTTAGGTACGCCTTCGGGGCGGGGTGAAACTCCCCACCGGCGGTGAAAGCCCGCGAAGCCCGTCCTGCACTTCCGGGACGGGCCCGACCCGGTGAAACTCCGGGGCCGACGGTGACAGTCCGGATGAGAGAAGGCGACCGGGCGGCCGCGTACCGCGGCTTCGTCCGTCGTCCCCTCTCATCCGTGCGGGATCGGCCCGTTGGCGGGTGGCAAAGGAGCGAGCGCGTGGACGACGCGAAGTTCATGAGGCGGGCGGTGGAGTTGGCCTCGACAACCGTTGGTTCGGTTTCGCCTCGCCCTCCGGTCGGTGCCCTGGTGGTTTCGCCGAGCGGCGAGATCGTCGGTGAGGGATGGGACGTCGCGAGCCCGGGTCCCCATGCCGAGGTCATGGCGCTCGAGGCGGCCGGATCGAGCGCCCACGGGGCGACGGTGTATTCCACGCTCGAGCCGTGCTCGCACACGGGCGCTACCGGTCCATGCGCCGATGCTCTGATCGCAGCCGGCGTCAAGCGCGTCGTCGTGGGTGTGCGCGATCCGAATCCGAAGGTGAGCGGCCGGGGCTTGAGGAGATTGCGCGCAGCCGGTATCAACGTTCGGACCGGTGTCGCCCGGGCTGCATGCTGGTCGCTCATCGAGCCGTTCGGGAAATGGATCCGATCCGGCCTGCCGTTCATCACGCTCAAGATGGCGGCGACGCTCGACGGGAAGATCGCGGCACCCGACGGCACCTCGCGCTGGATCACCGGGCCCAAGGCCCGGGCCGAGGTGCACGACCTTCGACGACGCGTGGACGCGGTGCTCGTCGGGTCGATGACCGTCGCCCGTGACGATCCGTTGCTCACCTATCGTCTCGAGAACGCGACGACGCCCCAGCCGCTGCGCGTGGTGATCGACGGTAGCGGGCGAACGCCACCGGAGGCGCGCGTGTTCAACGACGACGCATCGACGCTCGTCGTGACGAGTGAGACGATCACGGAGGACCACGTCGAGGCATGGCGGTCGGCGGGGGCCGAGGTCGTGCGTGTCCCGGCGGGTGAGAGCGGGATCGACGTTCGCTCGGCGCTGGAGGTGCTCGGTGCGCGCGGACTCTGCCACGTGCTCGTCGAGGGTGGGCCGACTATCGCATCCTCGTTCGTCGAGCGCGGTCTCGTGGATCGCTTCGTGCTCTATGTCGCGCCGAAGCTCCTCGGTGGAGATGCGCCCGGATTGCTCAACGACGGGGCGAAGACCTTGAGCGACGCGTGGTCGTTGCGCATCGACGGCATCCGCCGTGTCGGCGACGACATCCGTATCGATGCCTCACCGGAGCGTGCGTGATGTTCACGGGCATCGTGGCCGACGTCGGCGAGATCGTGAAGGTGGAACCGGCGGCCGCCGACCGGCGTATCTGGATCCGGTCGCGACTGCTCGCCGATTGCACGGTCGGCGCGTCCGTGGCCGTCGACGGCGTCTGCCTGACGGTGATCGACGTCGACGGCGATGTCTGCGGCTTCGACGTCTCCGCCGAGACCATCGCTCGATCGACCCTCGGGGGTAAAGAGGCCGGAGGTCAGGTCAACCTCGAGCGGCCGTTGCGTGCGGGCGACGAGCTCGGCGGCCACATCGTCCAGGGCCACGTGGACGGTGTCGGAACGGTGGTGGGCCTCGAGCCGGACGGGGACGGCCGGCGGCTCGTCGTCTCGGCCTCCGCCGACCTGGCCCGGTACGTCGTCGAGAAGGGGAGCATCACGGTGGACGGCGTCAGCCTGACCGTGAGCGGGACGCGTGATGACGCGTTCGAGGTGGCGCTGGTGCCGCACACGCTCGCCGTGACGACGCTGGGAGGGGTGGAGGCGGGCCGGACCGTGAACCTCGAGGTCGATGTGCTCGCCAAGTATGTCGAACGCTATGTGGAAAAGCTGCGACCAGCCGAGTGAGGCATCCTAGGAGGCCAGGAGGAGACATGCCCTTTACGACTGTCGAAGACGCGATCGCTCGGATCCGCCGCGGCGACGTGCTGATCGTGGTCGACGACGAGGACCGCGAGAACGAGGGCGACCTCACGATGGCCGCCGCGCGCGTGACCCCTGAGGCGATCAACTTCATGATCCGGCACGGACGCGGCCTGGTGTGCGTTCCGGTCGAGGCAAAACGACTCGACGAGCTCCACCTCGAGCCGATGGTGGCGCAGAACACGTCGTCCCACGAGACGGCCTTTACCGTGTCGATCGATCACCGCACGGTGACGACGGGGATCTCGGCCCACGAGCGATCCGTGACGATCCAGAAGATGCTCGATCCGATCGCGCGACCGACCGACTTCATCCGTCCCGGTCACGTCTTCCCGCTGCGGGCGAAAGAGGGCGGCATCCTCCGGCGGGCCGGGCACACGGAGGCCGCCGTAGACCTGGCGCGCATGGCCGGCCTGCCGCCGGCCGGCGTCATCTGTGAGGTCCTGAACCAGGATGGCTCGACGGCACGCCTCCCGCACCTCGAGCGCTTCGCCGCCGAACACGATCTCGTCATCGTCTCGATCGCGCAGATCATCGAGCACCGCCGCCGGTCGGAGAAGCTCGTACGCCGCTCCGCGGAGGCGATGATCCCGACGCCGTACGGGACCTTCCGCTCGATCGAGTACGAATCGCTCATGGACGGCCGGTCGCACGTCGCCTTCGTCCACGGTGAGCCCGCCGGGAAGCGGAACGTTCTCGTGCGGGTGCACTCCGAATGCTTCACCGGCGACACGTTCGCTTCGCTCCGATGTGACTGCGGCTCCCAGCTCCGCCTCGCTCTGCAGAAGATCGGCGAGGAGGGTGAAGGCGTCGTCGTTTACATCCGCGGACACGAGGGCCGCGGCATCGGCCTGACGCACAAGCTGAAGGCCTACGAGCTCCAGGAGAACGGCATGGACACGGTCGAGGCGAACGAGGCGCTCGGGTTCGCGGCCGACCTGCGCGACTACGGCACGGGGGCCCAGATACTCGTCGACCTCGGCATCTCCACGATCCGCTTCATGAGCAACAACCCAAAGAAGGTCGCCGGTATCGAGGGCTACGGATTGAAGATCGTGGACTGGGTGCCGCTGCAGACGCTGCCGACCGAGGAGAACATCGCGTACCTGCGTACCAAGCGCGACAAGCTCGGTCACCGTCTGGACATCGAGGACGACCGATGACTGAGATCATCAAGGGTCGGTTCGACGGCAAGGGGCTGCGTGTCGCCGTGGTGACGGCGCGCTTCAACGACGTGATCACGGATCGTTTGATGCACGGGTGCCGGGATGCGCTGATGCGCCACGGTGTTCGTCCGGAGGACGTGCAATGGGCCGAGGTGCCGGGTTCCCGGGAGCTCGCCGTCGCGTGCAAGTCGCTGGCCCTGACGGGCCGCTTCGACGCCGTCATCGCGCTCGGCTGCGTGATCCGCGGCGAGACCGTGCACTTCGAGCTCGTTGCGAACGAGGCATCCAGGGGGCTCGGACAAGCCGCGGTCGAGACGGGCGTGCCGATCATCTTCGGCGTCCTGGCGACGGAAGACCTCGAGCAGGCCTTCGACCGCGCCGGCGGGAAGATGGGCAACGCCGGCTGGAACGCAGCGGTGTCGGCCATCGAGACGGCGAGCGTCCTGGAGCGGATCGAGAAGGGCGCCTCGGGCTGATGCTGCGCCTCGTCCTGCCCAAGGGGTCGCTCGAAGGCCCCACCTTCGAGCTCTTCGATGCCGCCGACCTCGGTTTCCAGCGGACGTCGGACCGCGACTACCAGGGCTCGATCGAGGACCCCCGCATCTCGTCAGTCGCGGTGATCAGGCCGCAGGAGATCCCTCGGTATGTAGAGGAAGGGCATTTCGACCTCGGCATCACGGGGCAGGACTGGGTGGCCGAGACCGAGGCCGACGTCATCGAGATCGCGCCCTTGGCGTACGCCAAGGCGACCGCCCGCCCCGTGAGGATCGTGCTTGCGATGGCGATCGACTCCGGGATCGAGACCGTCGATCAGATCCCGCCAGATCTCAGAGTGTCGACGGAATACGTCGGCATGGCGCAGCGCTACTTCGAGCGGCTGGGCGTGCCCGCGCGCATCATGCGGTCGTTCGGGTCCAACGAGGCCAAGGTGCCGGACATCGTCGACGCGATAGTCCACAACGTCGAGACCGGTTCGACGTTGCGGCGCAACGGTTTGCGTGTGGTCGACGTCCTGATGGAGTCCTGGACGGTGCTCGTCGCGAACCGCAAGACGATGGAAGACGAGTCCAAGCGGCGTGCGATCGAGGAGATCCACATCCTCCTGGACGGAGCGATCCGCGCACGGGGCCGCGTTCTCGTGAAGCTGAACGTCTCGAAGGACCAGCTCCCCGGCATCCTCGAGATCGTCCCGTCGATGAAGGCGCCGACCGTGTCCGAGCTCGCCGGCGGCGAGGCCTACGCCGTGGAGACGGTCGTCTCCAAGACCGAGATCAACACTCTGATCCCCGAGCTCAAGGCGCGCGGAGCGACAGACATCATCGAGCTGCCCCTTTCGAAGATCGTCCCGTAGCCGCCCCGCGAAACTCCGTACGGAACATGGCGATTGCCCGGTAGCTCTGCTACGGTTTCGGGGTTATACGCAGGTCCGGCGCGTGTGCGCCGGAGTCCAAGGAGGGAAGCACGTGGCGGAAGGTGTCGTGAAGTGGTTCTCCAACGAGAAGGGCTACGGCTTCATCGCGCAGCCCGACTCCGAGGACGTGTTCGTGCATTTCTCGGCCATCCAGTCGGACGGCTACAAGACCCTGAACGAGGGTCAGAAGGTCGAGTTCGACATCACCGAGGGACCGAAGGGAAAGCAGGCGGCGAACGTCCGCGTGCTTGCCTGATCGAACACCCTTCGAAAGACTTGGCGGTCGCGTCCCCTCGACACTCCAAAAGGGCGAGGTAGACTTGGCCGTGGTTGAAAAGCAGGGGCCCGCAGCCCCTCACCCTGGGCGTTGAGGACGCGTAAGGGTTGTGGAGACGCAGTAGCGCGCGTCTGGCGGCGGACCCCCTTCGGGTTCGCTTTTTTGCATCCGGACATGACATGAGGAGGGATTCCTTATAGCGCAGGCTCGGCGAGCTCCACCGCCGCCCGAGAACCGGATCAACGACAGGATCCGGGCGACGAAGGTGCGGCTCATCGGCGCGGACGGAGGCCAGGTCGGGATCGTGACGAAAGAGCAGGCGCTGGCCCTCGCCGACGAGGCGGGACTCGATCTCGTCGAGGTGGCGCCCAACGCGGACCCGCCGGTGTGCAAGGTGATGGACTACGGGAAGTTCAAGTACCAGGAGTCCATCCGTGCGAAGGAAGCCAGGAAGAAGCAAGGACACCAGACGGTCAAGGAGATGCGATTCCGCCCGAAGATCGGCGTACACGACTACGAGACGAAGAAGGGTCGGGTCGTCGAGTTTCTCGAGGACGGACACAGAGTGAAGGTGACGGTGATGTTCCGAGGTCGTGAGATGCACCACACCGAGCTGGGCCTGCGGCTGCTCGAGCGGCTGTCGACCGATCTGGACGGGATCGGAACCGTCGAGGTGTCCTCGAAGCTCGATGGTAGGAACATGACCATCATGTTCGCGCCCACGAAGAAGAAGGCGGCTGGTTAAGCGATGCCTAAGATGAAGACGAATCGTGCCGCGGCGAAGCGCTTCCGGCGGACGGCGACCGGCAAGTTCCTGCACCGTAAAGCGTGGGGCTCTCACTTGTTCAAGTCGAAGTCCAAGCCGCGCCAGATCCGATTGAAGGGCAACAAGCTTGTGGCAGACTCCGACCATGACCGTGTGCGGCGGCTGCTGGGACGATAACTAGGACGAGGTTGCGATGACACGTGCGAGATCGGGAGCCAGGCACCGCGCGAAGGTTCGCGCCGTGCTCGGACGTGCCAAGGGATACTCGGCTGCGCGAGGGAAGCGTTTCAAGGCCGCCAAGGAGCAGGTTGCCCACTCGCTCGCGTACTCCTACCGCGATCGCCGTAATCGCAAGCGTGATTTCCGCCGCCTGTGGATCACGCGGATCAATGCCGCGACTCGCAGTCACGGACTTTCGTACAACAGGTTCATCGCGGGCCTGAAGGCGGCCAACGTGGACGTCGACCGCAAGGTCCTGGCCGATCTGGCCGTTCGCGATCCGGCGGCGTTCGGTCAGCTCGTCGAGGTTGCGCAATCGGGGCTTGACTCCCCGAGCTCCTGACGCCGGACCTCGCCTTCGAGGTTGAAGATTGAGCCTCATCGCACGGATGCGGCGTGTTCTTGGGGGCGGCTCCGAGGGGGGCGACACCAAGACCGTCGAGCTCATAGCCACGGTCTCCCACGAGATCCGCTCGCCGCTGACGACCATCAAGGGATTCACGAAGACGCTCATCGACCGGTGGGAGCGGCTCTCCGACGACACGAAGCGCGACATGCTCGTCGCGATCAACGCGGACGCCGATCGCGTCACGCGCCTCCTGACCGAGTTGCTCGACGTTTCTCGACTCGAGGCCGGTAGGCTGACGCTTCACCGGCGTCCGGTGGATCTGCGGGAACTCGCCGGCGAAACGGTGACCAAGCTCGCGGGTCGCAGCGACCGTCATGTCGTCCGTATCGCCGGCGAGGAGTCGGTCGAGGTGCACGGTGATCCGGACAAGCTGCAGCAGGTGGTGACCAACTTTGTCGAAAACGCGCTCAAGTACACCGACGGTGGAACCGTGACCGTGATGTGCAACCGCCTGGGTGAGTGGGGACGACTGGCGGTGTCCGACGAGGGCGCCGGAATCCCCGAGCGGCGTCACGCGGAGCTGTTCGACAAGTTCACGCGCCACGAAGTGCCGGGTTCGCCGTCGGGAACCGGGCTGGGGCTGTACATCTGCAAGGGTCTGATCGAGGCCCACGGCGGCCGGATCGGCGTTACCTCGACGGAAGGGACGGGATCGACCTTCTGGTTCGAGGTGGCGCTCGAGCCTGTGACATGAGCGACCTCGAACGGGAGCTTCAGCAACTTCGCGAGGACGCGACGGCGGCGATCGCCGCGGCCGCTACCGCGGACGAGCTTCGTGACGTCGAGGTTCGGTTCGTCGGGCGGCGCGCGCGCCTGCCCGAGATCCTTCGCGGCGTGAAGGATCTGCCCGACGCGGACAAGCGGGTGATCGGACCCGCTGGCAACCGGTTGTCCAAGGAGCTGAATCAGCTCGTCGAAACGCGGCAGGCGGAGCTCGAGAATGCAGCCGAGGAGCTCTTGCTCGCTACCGACGTGGTGGACCTGACGATGCCGGGTCGGCGACCCGCGCGGGGCGCCCCGAACCCGCTCGTGGAGGTGATCCGCCGCATCGAGGACGCGTTCATCGGGCTGGGCTACGAGATCGCCGAGGGTCCCGAGGCGGAGACCGACTGGAACAACTTCCAGGCACTGAACATCCCCCCGGACCACCCGGCCCGCTCGCTCATGGACACGTACTACCTCGAGAGTCCGAAGGGGTCGGAGTCGGTGTTGCTGCGGACACACACGTCACCGGTGCAGGTGCGCGTGATGCAGTCGCGTCCTCCACCCATCTATGTGATCTGTCCGGGCCGGGTATTCCGCCGCGAGGACGTGACAGCAACGAGCTTGGCCATCTTCCACCAGGTCGAAGGCCTTGCCGTCGACGAGGGCCTGCAGTTCGGGCACCTTCGGGCGACGGTCGACGCTTTCGCGCAGGCCGCGTTCGGTTCAGGAACGCAAACGCGTTTAGTACCGTCCTTCTATCCGTTCACCGAACCGTCGGCGGAGCTCCAGGTGACTTGTCCCGTGTGCTCGGGTGTCGGATGCGCCCACTGTGCGGAGGGCTGGATCGGGGCAGGTGGATGCGGAATGGTCGATCCGAACGTGTTCGAGTTTGTGGGCATCGACCCCGAGCGTTACACCGGCTTCGCCTTCGGCATGGGCGTGGACCGTACGGCGATGAGCCGTTTCGGAGTTACGGACTCTCGCCTGTTCCTCGAGGGAGACGTGCGCTTCCTCGAGCAGTTCCGCGGCATGCCGGTGCGCTGATGCGAGTCCCCCTGTCGTGGCTGAGGGAGCTCGTCGACGTCGACGTGGCCACGCAGGAGCTGGCCGTCCGTCTGTCGATGACCGGTTCGTCCGTCGACCGCATCGATCGGTTCGCGCCGGGCGTGTCCGGGATCGTCACCGGCCGGGTGCTCGACGTCGCCGACGTGCCGGAGTCCGACAAGCTTTGCGTGGCGCAGATCGACGTCGGCCACGATCGTGTCCAGGTTGTCGCCGGCGCGAAGAACTTCCGCACGGGCGACGTCGTGCCGGTGGCGCTGCCCGGCGCCCGGGTGACGACGCTGGACGTTGCCGTCGGCACACGCAAGATGGTCGGCGGGCGGTACGAGTCCCAAGGCATGCTCTGCTCGGCCCGGGAGCTCGGTGTAGCCGACGAGCACGCGGGGATCCTCGTGCTCGACCCGGAGACTCCCATCGGGGCCGACGTCGCGAAGCTGCTCGGCCTGGACGACGACGTGCTCGAGTTCGAGATCTATCCGAACCGCCCGGATCAGATGTCGGTCCTCGGTATCGCACGAGAGGTCGCGCTGCTGTACGACACCGAGCTACGACGGCCGTCCGACGACGTTGTGGAGGAGGGACCGGACGTCGGCGGTCTCACCTCGGTCGAGATCGAGGATCTCCACGGGTGCCCGCGCTACGCTGCCCGCGTCATCGAGGACGTGACGTTCGCGTCTTCGCCGGCTCTCGTGCAGGCGCGCCTTACGGCCAGCGG
>Ga0299907_10000007_pt1 | contig 58970 bp, 62 predicted proteins | sample RVTome_16_FD_198680 | JGI IMG/M metagenome (GOLD analysis project Ga0299907, IMG submission 198680) | Soil microbial communities from uranium-contaminated site in the Upper Colorado River Basin, Wyoming, United States - RVT152D67 (version 2) ...
GATCGCCGGCGAGGACATCAGGGAGAAGTGGAGTGGCAAGCGCACTCCCGCTGCCGCCTCCTGAGGTCGAGACGCGCGTTCGCGCGCAGTTCGGGGACGACGTCCTCGCGTTCGAGGATCAGTTCGGTCATTCGGTCGTTACGGTCTCGATCGAGCGCTACCGCGAGCTCATGCGCTTCCTTCGTGACGAACCAGACTTCGCGTGCGACTACTGCGACTTCACGGCGGGCGTCGACCGCGGGGAAGCGGGGATCGAGATCGTCACGCACGTCTTCTCGACGAGCCACAAGCACAACGTCCGCGTGAAGGTGGTACTTCCGGCGGAGCGACTGGTGTGTCCGACGATCTCGGACATCTACCCGACGGCGAACTGGCACGAGCGCGAGACGATGGAGATGTTCGGCGTCACGTTCGACGACCACCCGATGCCCGTCCGCCTGCTCCTCGCCGAGGCCTTCGAGGGCCATCCGCTTCGCAAGGACTTCGAGCTCATGTCGCGCGTCGTGAAACCGTGGCCCGGCGCCGTCGAGGGCGAGGAGGAGGAAGAGGAGGAGTGATCGCGCAATCGGGCGTGAGCTTCGTCGACCAGTGGCTGGACAGCTATTGGCTCGTGCTCATCGTCAAGACCGCCGTGGTCGTCGTTTTCTTCCTGGTGGCACCGCTCGGCATCGGCTACTTGGAGCACAAGGTCCTCGCGCACATGCAGGCCAGGCTGGGGCCGATGTACGCGGGCCGGTTCCACGGCTGGGCGCAGCTGCTCGCCGACGGGGTGAAGTTCATCCAGAAGGAGGACGTCATCCCCGCGGCCGCAGACCGGTGGGTGTTCTCGCTCGCCCCCGGCGTCGTTCTCGTGCCGTACATCGCGCTGTTCGTCGTGATCCCGTTCTCCGACGAGATCTTCATCCTGAACCTCGACGTCGGCATCTTCTTCGTTCTCGCCATCACGTCGGTGAGCGTGATCGGAACGCTGATGGCCGGATGGGCGTCGGCGAACAAGTTCTCGCTGATCGGCGCGCTCCGCGCCGCAGCACAGCTGATCGCGTACGAGCTGCCGCTCGTGCTCGCCGCAGCCGCGGTCGTCATGCAAGCGGCCACGCTCTCGATGGTGGGGATCGTCGAGGCGCAGCAGCAGTACTGGTTCGTCCTCACGCAGCCGATCGGGTTCGGCATCTTCATCGTCGCGGCGCTCGCCGAGCTCACACGTCCGCCGTTCGATATGCCGGTCGCAGACTCGGAGATCATCTTCGGCGCGCTGACCGAGTACACGGGGCTGAAGTTCGCGTTCTTCCTGCTCGCGGAGTACGGCGGTATCGTCGCGCTGTCGGCAGTCGCGTCCGTGCTGTACCTCGGCGGATACCAGCCGGCGCCGTTCCTCGACGCGATCCCGGAGCCGTTGTGGATGGCGGCAAAGATCGGAGGGCTTTCGTTCTTCATCATCTGGCTGCGCGCGACATACCCGCGGATGCGTGAGGACCAGCTCCAGCGCATCTCTTGGCTCACGCTGATCCCGCTCGCCTTGTTCCAGGTCTTGGCTGTCGGGTTCCTGAAGGTGGCGTTCTAGATGTCGATCGACGAAGACGACGTCCGAAGGTCGCCTGAGGTTCGCGGAACCGGCCTCGGCCTGGTGAAGGGACTGGGCGTGACGCTCAAGCACGCGCTCCGGCCTTCGATCACGCAGCAGTACCCGGAGGAAAAGCCCGACCTTCCTCCTCGCACGCGGGGGGTGATCGCGCTCAAGGAAGCGAACTGCACCGTCTGCTGGAAGTGCTCACGCGAGTGCCCCGACTGGTGCATCTACATCGAGACGCACAAGGAGACGCACGATCCGGCGTCGGGCGGCAAGGCGCGTTCGGTTAAGGTGCTCGACCGCTTCGCGATCGACTACGCGCTCTGCATGTACTGCGGGATCTGCGTCGAGGTGTGCCCGTTCGACGCGCTGTTCTGGAGCCCGGAGTTCGAGTACTCCGAGTACGACATCGTCGAGCTCGTCCACGAGAAGGAGAAGCTCGAGGAGTGGACGTACACGGTCCTGCCGCCGCCCGAGCTCGAGGAGGGCGCAGGGCCCGCCCAGGAGGTCGCCGCGCCGTCCACCGCGGCCGCGCCACCGACCGCTTCCACCCCGGCGGCCGTGGCCGAGCCCCCCGCTCCACCGGGCGCGGCTCCGACCACGGATCAACCGGCCGGCGTTGCCACTGCCGCTCAGCCGACGCCCGAGCAGCCGACGCCCGAGCAACAGACGCCGGCCGCCGCGGCTCCGAGGCCCGCCCCGGCCGCCGCCGCGCACGTCGAGGTCCAGCCCGACCCGCAGACGTACGAGCGCGTGCTCGCCGAGCAGCTCGCGCAGGGCAAGGACCGCCGCGTCGCTGACGGACTCGCCAAGCGCGCGGGGATCATCGAGGCCCGCAAGAAGGCCGGAGGGGGCTAGCCGCCATGACGGGCCATGAGTACGCGTTCATCCTGCTCGCCCTCATCGGGACGGTCGCCGCGCTACGTGTGGTGACGGCGCGGAACGTCGTTCACGCGGCGTTGTACCTCGTCGTGACGCTCGCGAGCGTCGGTGGCGCGTACCTCCTCCTGGCCGCCGAGTTCGTCGCATGGGTGCAGATCCTGATCTACGTCGGCGCGATCGTGATCCTGTTCCTGTTCGGCCTGATGCTGACCAAGGCACCGATCGGCCGAGAGGCCCTCGACAATCAACGCCGTGGAGCGGCGATCGTGGTCGCCCTGGCCATCCTCGCCGGGTTGATCTTCCTGATCCAGGACGCATTCTCGTGGGACGGCTCGAAGATCGAACCCGAAACCGGGGGAGCGGCTGCCGTCGGCGAATCGATCTTCAGCCGCTACGTCTTGCCGTTCGAGGCCGTGTCGTTCCTCCTGCTCGGCGCGCTGATCGGCGCGATCGTGCTGTCGCGCAGGGACGACTTGACGTGATCAGGCTCCCGCTCGTCCTGTTCTTCTCGGCGGCCCTGTTCGCGATCGGCGTGTACGGCGTGCTGGCCAGGCGGAACGGCGTCCTCGTGCTGATGTCGATCGAGTTGATGCTGAACGCCGTGAACATCAACCTGGTGGCGTTCAGCCAGGCGCTGGGCTCGCTCGCGGGACAGGTGTTCGCCTTGTTCGTGATCGCCGTCGCGGCGGCGGAGGTGGGCATCGGCCTGGCGATCGTGATCCTGATCTACCGCAACCGGGAGACGATCAACATCGACGAGGTGAACCTCCTCAAGTGGTAGGGGACTCGTGATCGGGCAGGAGTCCGCCACGCCAGCCGCGGCCAACTGGTTCGTCGAGAACGCCTGGCTCATCGTCCTGCTGCCCACGGTCTCGGCCGTGCTCACGCTGTTCATCGGCAAGCGGACGCCCGGCAGGGGGGCCGTCTACGGGATCCTCGCCATCGGCACGGCGTTCGTGCTGTCGGTCGGCGTGCTGTGGCAGTTCGTGCAGCACGGCGGAGGACGGTTCGTCAAGTCGGTCGAGTGGTTTCAGGTGGGCCCGTTTCACGTCGAAGCGGGTCAGCTCATCGACGGCCTTGCCGCGGTCATGCTCGTCGTCGTCACCGCCGTCTCGCTCTGTGTCCACATCTACTCCGTCGGCTACATGCACGGCGATCAACGGTACACGTGGTTCTTCGTCGTCCTGTCGCTGTTCACGGCGGCGATGCTCAACGTCGTCATCGCGAGCAACCTGTTCCAGCTGCTCCTCGGCTGGGAGGTCATGGGCGTCTGCTCGTACCTCCTGATCGGCCACTGGTGGGAGGAGCGCGAGAACTCCAGCGCGGCGATCAAGGCGTTCATCACGACGAGGATCGGCGACGTCCCCTTCACGTTCGGCATCTTCGCGCTCGTGTTTGCGGCAGGGTTCGAGACGGCGAACATCGAGGAGGTCGGGCACGTCATCGCCGAAGGCCGGACGTCGAACGCGCTCGTTTCGGGTGCGGCGCTCCTGTTGTTCGGCGGCACGATCGGCAAGTCTGCGCAGTTCCCCCTGCACGTGTGGCTCCCCGACGCGATGGCCGGGCCGACGCCGGTCTCGGCGCTGATCCACGCCGCGACGATGGTCGCCGCCGGCGTGTACCTGGTCGGGCGGCTGTACGAGGTCTTTGTGCACGCCGATCCCTTCGTGCTGCAGTTCGTGGCGATCACCGCCGGGATCACCATGTTGGGAGCCGCGATGCTCGCGATCGTGCAAGACGACATCAAACGTGTGCTGGCGTACTCGACGATCAGCCAGCTCGCGTACATGGTTGCGGGACTGTCGATGGGGCCGGAGGGTGTAACCGCCGGGTTCTTCCACCTATGGACGCATGCGTTCTTCAAGGCGCTGCTGTTCCTCGGCGCAGGCGCGGTGATCCACGCGGTGCACTCCAACAACATGAGCGAGATGGGTGGCCTTCGGGCGCCCATGCGGACGACGTTCTGGACGTTCCTGATCGGGTCGCTCGCGCTCGCCGGGATCCCGCCGCTCGCCGGGTTCTGGTCCAAGGACGAGCTGATCACGGTGGCGTCGGACGGCCATCCCGTCCTGTTCGTGACCTTCCTTGTTACGGCGTTCCTCACGGCGTTTTACATGACCCGTGGGGTCGCGTTGACGTTCTTCGGGGAATACCGGGGGCACGGACATCCGCACGAGGCGCCGGTCTCGATGACGGGACCCCTCGTGGCGCTGGCCGCTGCGACCCTGGTCGTCGGGTTTGTCGGCGCGCCGCAGCTCGGCGCGCCGTTCGCGCGGTGGGTGTTCTTCGAGGAGCCGCACATCCCGGAGTTCTCACCGCTGGTGGCGGCGATCGCGGTCATCGTCGCCATCGCGGGGATCGCTGTCGGCTGGGGCCTGTACGGGAGGCGCCGTGAGGAAGACCCGGTACTCCAACTCGGCCCCGTCACCACCACGCTCCAGAACCGCTACTACATCGATCGTGCGTACATGAGCTACGTCGTGCTGCCGATCCGGGACAGGCTGTCGTCGGCCGTGTACTGGTTCGACCGAAACGTGCTCGACGGCGTCGTGAACGGCGCGGCCGCGTTCGCGCGCGCGCTGTCACTGGTCGTCGCGTGGTTCGACCGGCGCGTGATCGACGGCGCCGTCAACGGAGCCGCCGGGACCGCCGGGTTCACCGGCGGGATCCTCCGCTACATCCAGTCCGGCAACGTCCAACGGTACGCGGCGTTCCTGTTCACAGGCGTCGTGATCCTGGCCATCGTGGTCACGCGGATCTGAGAGGGGAAGTCGGCCGATGACTTGGGACAACTCAGCGATCACCATCGCGACGTTGCTGCCGCTCGCCGGTGCGCTGGTGATCGCGGTCGTACCGCGGGAGAACGAGGCCACGATCCGCGCGCTGGGGATCGTGTTCACGGGCGCGGCGCTCGTCGTGGCGATCGCGATCGCCGGCGGGTTCGACTACGGCGCCGGCTCGGCGCTTCAGTTCGATCTCGACACGGCGTGGATCCCGGTAATCTCGGCGCGCTTCCACGTGGGGATCGACGGGATCAGCCTCCCCCTGTTCGTGCTGACGTTCGCCATCTCGTTCCTGTGCGCCGTGTACACGTGGCGGTTCGTCCCCAGCCCGGGAAGGGCGAAGGGGTTCCTCGCACTGATGCTGCTGCTCGAGACGGGCATGGCCGGAACGTTCATCGCGTTCGACCTGATCCTGTTCTTCGTGTTCTGGGAGCTCGTCCTGGTGCCCATGTACTTCCTAATCGGGATCTGGGGGAGCGCCAACCGCGAGTACGCGGCGATCAAGTTCTTCCTGTACACCTTGTTCGGCTCGGTGTTCATGCTGCTCGGCTTCCTGGCCATGTTCTTCACCGCCGAGCCGAGCACGTTCGACATCGTGGAGCTCCAGCGGTATGCGCAGCAGGGTGGCTTCTCGCAGGGATTCCAGCTCGTCGTGTTCGGAGCGGTCGGGTTGGGGTTCGCGGTCAAGGTGCCGATGTGGCCGTTCCACACGTGGCTGCCGGATGCCCATACCGAGGCCCCCACGATCGGCTCGGTGCTCCTCGCGGCGATCATGTTGAAGATGGGCGCCTACGGATTCATTCGCATCGCCCTGCCGATCCTGCCGTACGGCGCTGAGAAGTACGCGCCGTGGATCGGCGCCCTAGCGGCGATCGCCATCGTCTACGCCGCGCTTGCGTGTCTCGCCCAGCGCGACCTGAAGCGGCTGATCGCGTTCAGCTCCGTGGGACACATGGGGTTCGTGATGCTCGGCATCGCCACGCTCACACCGATCGGGATCAACGCCGCGATCTTCGGCATGGTCGCGCACGGGATCATCACCGGGATGCTCTTCTTCTGCGTCGGTTCGCTGTACGACCGCTACCACACCCGCGAGATCGCCGAGATCGGCGGCGGGGTGATGCAGAAGCTTCCGTACCTCGGCGGCGTGTTCGCGTTCGTGGCGATCGCCTCGCTCGGACTGCCCGGTCTGGCCGGCTTCTGGGGCGAGGTGATGGCGCTGCTGTCGGCGTTCAACCCGTCGTCGATCCTCGATCAGGCCGGGCTCACGTTTTTGTTCCGGGTGTTCATGGTCGCCGGGGGCATCGGCACGATTCTCACGGCCGGCTATTTCCTGTGGATGCTCCAGCGCGTGAACATGGGCACGCTTCCCGAGAAATGGCGCGAGGCGGGGTTCGGCGACGTCGTGGCGGTCGAGTGGGTCTCGTGGACGCCCCTTCTCATCGCGATGGTGGCGCTCGGACTGTTCCCGAGCCTGGTCTTCGGCGTAACGCAGGAGCCGGTCGAGGCGCTCGCACGGGTGCTGGGCGGGGGTTGAGAGATCAGATCGTGCACCCCGCAGATGGGTCGTAGCGAGCGATGAACCAGTCGATCGACTACCACGCCATCCTGCCCGAGACGATCCTGTCGGGGACGATCCTGCTCGTGCTGATCGCCGATGCGTTCCTCTCGGCGCGGCGAAAGTGGTTCACGATGCCGATCGGTTTCGTCGGCACGGTCGCCGCCCTCATCGCGACGCTGACGCTGATCGGCGAGGACCGGACGACGTTCGATGGCATGTTCGTCGTCGACGGCTTCGCCGTGCTGTTCAAGACGTTCTTCCTCGCGGTTGCGCTGCTCGTCTTGCTCATCTCGCTCCGGTACTTCCGCGACGGACGTTTCTACCAGGGCGAGTACTACTTCCTGCTGCTCACGTCGTTCCTCGGATGCCTGCTGATGCCGTCCTCGCGAGACCTGCTGATGCTGTTCATCTCGCTCGAGCTCGTCAGCGCGCCGGGGTTCCTCATCGCGGCGTTCCGAAAGTCCGATCCGCGGTCGAACGAGGCGGGGCTGAAATTCTTCCTGATCGGCGTGCTCTCGACCGCCGTGATGCTCTACGGGATGAGCCTGATCTACGGCGTTACGGGCTCGTTGAACCTGGGAGAGATCGCGGCGGCGCTGTCTGAACCGCTATCGAGCGGACAGGAGACGTTGGTGCTCGCGGCGATCCTGTTCGTCGTCGCCGGGTTCGCGTTCAAGGTGAGCGCGGTTCCGTTCCAATTCTGGGCGCCGGACACGTACGAGGGAGCTCCCGTTCCCGTCGCCGCCTTCCTGGCGACCGCGTCCAAAGCGGCTGGCTTCGCCGGGCTGCTGCAGCTGATGTTCGTCGCGTTCGTGAACCAGCACGAGTTCTGGACGCCGATCTTCGCCGCGCTGTCGATCGCCACGATGACGATCGGGAACCTCGTGGCGCTCCAGCAACAGCAGGTGGTTCGCCTGCTCGCGTACTCGAGCATCGCCCAGGCCGGCTACATGTTGCTGCCGTTCGCGCTGGTCTCGTCCGACGCGGGCGTGAACCAGGACGCGTTCGCCGCGGCCGTGACCTACATCCTGATCTACGCGATCATGACGCTGGGCGCGTTCGCAGTCGTGATCGCCATGACGCGCGAGTCGCGCGGGCTCCTGATCTCTGACTTCGCGGGCCTCGGCAGACGCGCGGGCCTCCTTGCGTTCGCCATGACGGTGTTCATGGTCTCGCTTGCCGGGATCCCGCCCACGGCCGGATTCTGGGCGAAGTTCGTCGTGTTCGGGGCGGCGATCGAGCGCGGCGGGATCGGAACCGTCCTGGCCGTGATCATGATCGTGAACTCCGTGATCAGCCTCTACTACTACATGGCGGTGCCTCGGCAGATGCTGTTCGTCGAGCCCGAGCAGGACCGCCCGCTGATGTCGCCGGCGCTCGTAACCGCAGTGACCGTCATCACGACGGTGGCCGTGGTCGCCATCGGCGTCTGGCCGGAGCTCATCGCGAGGTTCCCGCCGCTCTCAACCCTCGTCGAGCGCTGACTCACTCGTCGCCTTCGCGACGAACCTGGTGAGGCGGTGTGACGAACGACCTGTGAGAACATGCAGGTACCGACCGACCTTCGCCGCCGGGCGGAGGTCGTCGCGTATGTCGGCATCGTTCGAAGGAGGGTGAGGTCGAGTTGATCGGCCTGAACAGAGTCAAGACCTGGATCCTGATCGCGGCCCTGGGTGGCTTGTTCATCGTCATCGGGAGCGTGTTCGGCGGGTCGCAGGGAGCCATCATCGCGCTCGCGATCGCGCTTGTCTTCAACTTCTCGATGTACTGGTTCAGCGACAAGATCGCCATAGCGACGACACGGTCCAAGCCCGTCACGGAGCAGGAGGCGCCTGAGCTCTACCGGATCGTCCGACAGCTCGCGGAGACGAATCGGATGCCGATGCCCCGTGTCTACGTCTCGGAGATCATGCAGCCGAACGCGTTCGCGACCGGGCGGAACCCCGAGCACGCCGCCGTCTCGGTGACGCAGGGCATCCTGCAGATCCTCGACGAACGTGAGCTCCGCGGCGTCCTGGCTCACGAGCTCTCGCACGTCGCCAACCGCGACATCCTGATCTCGAGCACCGCCGCGGCCATCGGCCTGAGCATCACGTTCATCGCGCGATTCGCGCTGTGGTTCGGCGGCGGTGACGACGACAACCCGCTCGGCGTGTTCGGGCTGTTGTTCGCGTGGATCCTGGCGCCGATCGCCGCCGCGATCATCCAGATGGCCGTGAGCCGTTCGCGCGAGTACCAGGCCGACGAGTCCGGGGCGATCCTGTCGCGCGACCCCGACGCGCTGGCGAGCGCTCTGCGGAAGCTCGAGGCGTCGGCGAAGCAGGTGCCGGTCCCGGCGACGGTGAGCCCCGCGGAGGCGCACCTGTTCATCGTGAACCCGTTCCGCGGGCGTCAGGCCGCGAGGAGCCTGGCGAACCTGTTCTCGACGCACCCGCCGACGGAAGCGCGCGTCGCACGTCTCGAGGAGATCAAGCGCGAGCTCGCCGTCTGACGGCCCGTTCGTTCAAAGAAGATCGACGACGGCCCGGAGGTCCCGGATCACCCGGTGATCTCCGGGCTCGCTCACTCCCTCCACGGGAGACGCCTCATCGCGCAGCATGAGCAGCGTTCGCATGCCGAGGGCCGCCGCTGCGTCGCAGTATCCCGCCTGGTCGTCGACGAACACGGTCGCCGAGGGTTCCGGGTTACCGATCGCATCGAGCGCGGCGAGGTAGATCTCGGGGTCGGGTTTCGCCGCGCCGACCTCGAAGGAGAGGAGGATGGCGTCGACCGCCTCCGCGATGCCGAGGCGGTCGACGATCGGCCGAGTCGAGTGATCGCAGTTGCTGACCACCCCCACGGGTACGTCGAACGCCCGAAGCTCGGCGATCACCGGCAGCGCGTCGTCCCAGAGATGGACGCCCTGCTCGAGCACCTCGCCCTCCAGCCGTGCGAGCTCGCCTACCAGAGCCTCGGATGCCTCGACGTCTGCCGCCTCGAGCACCGCTCGAAGGTCGCCCTCGACGCTCTCGAACTCACCCAGCGACCGGCGCCGGCGGGTGGTCGCGAACGCGTTCATCAACCTTCGCGGCTCGACGCCGGTTCGTTCCGAGAACAGCGCGCGGAGCGTGGGCCACTCGGTCCACGCGAGCGTGTCGTAGAGGTCTAGCAGGACGGCCCGGACGGCCGTCACGGTCTCGTTAGGACGCGAGCTCGGCGCAGAACTCCGAGAACGCGTCGACGTACCGCTGGACGTCCTCCTCGGTGTGTTGCACCGAGATCGTCCATTGCTCCTCGTCGCCCGGGGTCATGAAGATCCCGCGGTTGATCATCCACGAGAACGAGGCGTAGAAAAGCTCCGGGATCGTCTCTAGGAAGTCGCGGTAGTTCTCGAGCGGCTCCTTCCGGTACGAGACGCAGCCCTTCGCTCCGAGGTCGACGGCGTGAGCCGGGAGGTCGCTCTCACCGATCGCCCGCTCGCAACCCTCGGCCAACATCGTGCCGAGCTTCCCGAGGTGGTCGTACGCGTCCTTCGTCAGCACCTCGGTCAGTGCTGCCAGGCCTGCGGCGGCCGACAGCGGGTTCCCGTTGAACGTTCCCTGCTGCGCGGCCCCGCGCGTGACGAGGTCCATGAACCGAGCTTCGCCGCCGAACGCGCCGATCGTCGCGCCGCCGCCCACGGCCTTGGCGTACGCGGAGAGATGAGGCCGCACGCCGAAACGCTCGGTCGTTCCGCCGTAGGCGATCGTCCCACCGCACTTCACCTCGTCGTAGATCAACGCGGCGCCGTTCCGCTCGCACGCGTCGCGGAGCGCTTGGAGGTAGCCGGGCTTCGGCGGGACGAGACCGATGTTCATCATCACCGGCTCGAGGATCACCCCCGCGATCCGGTCCGGGTTGTCGGCGAACGCCTGCTCGACCGCGTTGGCGTCGTTGAACGGGACGACGATCACGGTGTCCCACAGCGCACGGGGCACGCCCTTCGAGGTCGGCTCGGTCGTGTACCACGTGCGGCCATGTTGGTCGACGTTGTGACGAAGCCCGAGCACGTCGGCTTCCGGCACGACCGAGAACAGGACCGAGTCGTGGTGCCCGTGATACGAGCCCTCCATCTTCACGAGGAGGTCGCGGCCGGTCGCGGCGCGGGCTACGCGGATCGCGTCCATCGTGGCCTCGGTACCCGAGTTCACGAAGCGCATCTGCTCGAGCTGGAACCGCTCGCAGATCGCCTCGGCGAGCGCGACGGTGGTCTCCGTGGTGACGGCGAAGTGGATGCCCTGGTCGGCGACCTTGCGGATCGCCTCGACGATCCTCGGGTGCGCGTGCCCCACGACGTTCACGCCGAAGCCGCCGTGGAAGTCGATGTACTCGGTCCCGTCGACGTCCCACACCCTCGACCCCTGCCCCTTGCTCAGGTAGACGGGATAGGGATGGCCGGCCTGGAAGTTGGAGGCCACGCCGTTCGGCATGCTCCGCCTGGCGCGCTCGAACAGGCTCTTCGACGCCGCCGTCCGTTCGAGCAGTCGGGCGCTCTCGCGTTCGGCGATCTCGTCCGCCCGGGCCTTCAGTCGCTCGACGTCCACTCGACCACCTCCGATCGGCGCACTGTACTCGTCGTTTGAACGGCGAGACAAAGCGGCACGTCGGGAGGTGGCTACGGGCGGAAGTTGACGAACTGGAGCGCGAGGCCGAAGTCCTTCTCCTTGATGGCCCGGATCACCGTCTGCAGGTCGTCCTTGGCCTTCCCGGTGATGCGGACCTGGTCCCCCTGGACCTGCGCCTGGACCTTGACCTTGAGCCCCTTGATGAACTTCACCAGTTCGCGCGCCTTGTCGTCGGAGATTCCCACGTTCACGTCGATCGACTGCTTCTGGGTGCCCTTCGCCGCCGGTTGCACCGGGCCGAAGTGGAGCGCTTTCAGGCTGATCTCTCGCCGCACGGCCTTCTCCTTCAGGACCTCGACCGCCGCCTTCAGCCGGTCCTCGGTGGACGAGCGCACCTCGATCACCTTCTCGTCCTGGGAGATCGCCGTCCCGGTGTCCTTGAAATCGAACCGCTGCGCGAGCTCCCGCCGGGCCTGATCGACCGCGTTCGTGACCTCGGGCATCGAGACCTGCGACACGATGTCGAACGAGAAGTCCGTCTTCGCCATGCGGGTCCATCTTACGAAGCCGCGCGCTCGCCATTCCTGCGTAGCGGCGCATAATGGGGCCCGGGTCTGCAACGCTTGCTATCCTCGTGATCGTTCTCCGGGAGGGTGCCCGAGCGGCCAAAGGGAGCGGTCTGTAAAATCGCCGGCGAAGCCTACGGAGGTTCGAATCCTCCCCCTCCCACCGACCGGACCGGGCGTTGTCAACACTGATCCGCCGGGTGCAGCATTGATGCCGGTGGCTTCGCGGGGTCAGAGCCGATCGTCTGACTCGTCCGCGACCCAGCGACGAAGCGCGTCGCTCGACGGCACGACGTAGTACGCGCCGGTGACAGGCCGCGCGTACGCGGTCAACGCATCCCGTGTGCCGCTCGTGAGGCCGGCCATGCTCTCGAGCATCGCGACGAGCCGCTGCTGGTCGGCGCTGAAGCCAACGAACATCGTGCCGTGAACGGTCACCGTGCCGAACGGCATGTTCCGCCGGAAGATCTTCCCGAAGCGATCCTGGTCGGTGATCGCGACGTGCGAGTCATCCGGCTTGGCGTCGAGCTCGACGCTGTCGGACCTCCGGCGCCCGATCACGAGCTCCTGCTTCTTCACGGAGAGCGACTCCCACGCCTTCGAGTCGTGGATCCACTTCTGCAGAAGCAGGATCGTCCCGCCAGCGCCCGGGCTGCCGTCGGGGATCAGCACGACATCCGGCGCGTCGAGCAACGTCGGGTTCTCGGTGCCGTCGATGAAGCCGGTGAGGGCGCGGTCGAGGTGGTACGGCCAGCTGGAGGTTTCCTCCGCGACCGCGGCGAGCGGCTCGAGCTCCGCGATTGCGGCACGAGCGGTGTCGAAGACGACGTCGTACGCGCTGCCAGACAGCCAGAGCATCGCGTCGTGTTGTGTGGCCGGAATCGTGTATACGTCGACGCCGACGATCTCCTCGTCGAAACCGACTGCCTGCGGGGCATCGTCGGGAGCGCTGCTGCGCCAGAGCTCTGGTCGGAAGCCCGCGACGAGGTTGACGCCACCCATCGTCGTTCGCGGTTCGCGCAGGCTGGCGACGGCTCGTACGAACGCTTCGCCAGCATCGCCGTCCGCGTCGAACTCGAGATAGGCGTGGGACGCGGTTCCGAGCGCAAAGATTCCCGTTTGCGGTTGACCCATCGAGCGCATCATGGCCCGAGCGCCACAGTCAGTCGACCGTCAGGTCCGCCGTGTCGGTCCACGACGGTGGATCAGTTCAACGCGGTGTCTCTCGCTCTACTGTCGTACTCCGACGCGAACAGGTAGCTCACCGCCAGGCTCCGGTACGGTCGCCAATGATCGGCCAGCCGCATCATCTCGTCTTCCGACGGGACGTGGTCGAACCCGTAGGCCCGCTGGATGGCGCGGCGGAGCGCGATGTCCCCCGGGAGGAAGACGTCGGGGCGGTCGAGCGCCACGAGCAAGAAGCCGTGCGCCGTCCACGGCCCGATTCCGGGGACCTCGGTCAACGCCGCCTCGACCTCGCCGTCGGACATGCGCGCGAAGGCTTCGTCGCGCAGTCGTCCGTCGACGAAGCGCTCGGCGAGCGCACGGAGCGTCGCGCCCTTTCGCAGCGAAAGACCGCTCTCTCGAAGCACCTGCGGATCCGTCGCCAACAGCTCCGCGGCCGACGGGAGACGTCCTCCGAAGTGCGCCTCCAGACGCGAGAGGATGGCGCTCGTCGCCCGGACCGAGAGCTGTTGGCCGGCGACCTGGAGGATCAGCGTTCCGAACGAGTCGAGCGGAGGAAGCTCGTTCATCCAGGCGCGGGGACGGAAGTCCGGCCGCTCATCGATCAGCCTCGCCAGGACCGGATCCGCCCGCCGAAGGAATGCACGGGCACGCGGATCCGCGACGGCGCTCACTCGTTGGCGCTCGGAAACGGCACGCCCCGAGTCGTCCTGGGTCACGCTCACCGTTGCTCCCTCCTTCTAGCGAGGACTAGCTGCTGCCGCCCGCTCGAGCGCGTCGAGCAGGACGTCGCGCTCGTACGAGTCGTCGTGGCGGACAGCGTCGATGTAGAAGGTCGGCGTCCCGTTGACGCCACTCCGCACGCCGCTCATGAAGTCCTCGTGCACGCGAGAGGCGTGCAGGTGCTCCTCCATCTCCTTGTCGAACCGCTCGACGTCCAGCCCAAGCTCTTCGGCGTACGAGTGAAGATCCTGATCCGTTAGGTGCCGCTGGCGCTCGTACAACAGGTCGTGCATCTCCCAAAACCTCCCCTGCGCATCCGCGGCTTCGGCGGCCTCGGCCGCGCGCTCCGCGTGAGGGTGTGATGTCGAGATCGGGAAGTTGCGAAACACGAAGCGGAGACGATCTCCCATGCGTGCCTGTATCTCCTTGATGATCGGGTACACCTCCCCGCAGTACGGACACTCGTAGTCGCCGTACTGGACCAGCGTCACCGGCGCCCCCGCCGACCCCTGGATGTGATCACGGGTCTCGTCGACCGGGCTGACGAGCGCGGCTTCCCACTGGGTCTGGCTCACGACGTCTCCTTCCCGTCGATCTCCTCGAGCGCGCGGAGGATGCCGTCCGCGCCAGGGTTTACGCCGACCGGCGAGAGGTAGCTCCACCGGATGACTCCGTCGGCATCGAGCACGAACAACGCACGCGCACTCGTGCCATCCCCGGACCGATAGGCGTGGTACGCGCGGGAGACCTCTCCTTTCGGCTCGAAGTCCGACAACAGGGGAAAGTGCAGGTTGCGGTCTTTGGCGAACGCCAGGTGGCTCCACGCGCTGTCGACCGAGATCGCGAGAAGTCTCGCGTTGTGCTTCTGGAACTCTGGGAAGACGGCTTGATACAGCCCCAGCTGATCGGAGCACACCGGGCTCCAGTCCTCGGGATAGAAGACCAAGATGACCGGCTCTCCGCGGAAGTCGGACAGCATCACCTTCTGGTCGGGCGTCGACGGCAGCTCGAAATCGGGGGCGACGGTGCCCGCCGGGAGCGGTGTGTCTCGATGTGGAGGGGAGGTATCGGTCATGCGCGTCGAGCATGTGGACGGATCGGCGCGACCCATCCTCCTACGGCACGGCCCACCACGCGACAGTACGTCCGCGAACGACTGCGTAGCGACAGTAATCGCCGGTTGACTACGGGCGGGCGTGACACACGATTGCCCCCTGCCACAACGTGGGGAGGATCGGCGTGCCCCCGCCCAGGCGGCGACGGATGCCCACCTTGAGCCGGCTTCGCAACGGCGTCGGCCCGTCGACGACCTCCACTCGCGTGAACCCGGCCGTCTCGAGCATCGCCACGACAGCTCCCGGGTTCGGTCCCCACCAGTTGGTCGGGTCGCTGTTCGCCTCGGCGCGGGGGTAGAAGGCGGCGGCCGGCCGCCGCGTCCACGTCGCGTCCACGAACGTGCTCATGACCAACAACTCGCGGGTCACCGAGAAGACCCGCTCCAGCGCGAGCAGCGGATGCTTCATGTGGTACAGCACGCCGAGGAAGAACACGACGTCGAACACGCCGACGGTCTCGGGAGCAAGATCGAGCACGTCGAGCTCGCGGTCCTCGACCCGCGATCCGAGCGCGCGGCGTGCTAGCTCGAACCCGTCCTTCGTCCCCCACCCCTGGCCGGTCCAGGAGAACGAGTCGGTCGCGAGCACGCGCGAAGCGCCCCGCCGTTCGGCCTCGAACGAGAAGAACCCGTCCCACGCCCCGACGTCGAGGACGGTCTTGCCCGATAGGTCGTCCGGCATGTGGATCTTCGAGAGTCGTGAAGGCGTGTCGTCGACTCCGGGAGTCACGACGCCGTCGCCGAGTGGGATCGAGTGGTACCAGTTGACCTTCGAGACCTCGGACCGAAGATTCATCGCGTCCACGTCGTCAACCGAACCGGTTGTACAACTCGCTCGCGGGGTCGAAGAATCCGCCGGCCGGGCGGGCGTGCGCGTGCCAGTGGTCGGGGATGCGCCGTCGCTCGTCGTCGATCCAGAACCCCTCCGGGTAGCGCTCGGCCGCGATCTGCTCCAGGCGCGTTCGGAGTTGCCGCTCATCGTCGTCGTCGGGGATCCCGTGCGTTCGCCACACGATCATCGGCGTCGCGCACACGAGGCAGTCGGCCACCCAGCACTCATCGTCCTCGAAGTGCCACGTGGTGACGTGGTCGGCGCGGCAGAGCAGACAGCCGTCGCTCATACGGGGACGCCAGCCAGCCGAACGCGATCGCCGACGTCGATACGGTGCTCGTCGAAGAATCCCTGGTTCACCTCGAGCGCACCGACGAAGTCGACTCCGGGATCGTACGTCGGACAGTCGTCGTCTCGACACGGTTGCATGTCGAGGATCGCAACGATCGCTCCGTCCTCGTCCCAGAACGCGATCGAGAGCGGGATGAGCGTGTCCTTCATCCAGAACGACCCGCCCGTCGGTTCGGGAAACAGGAACGCCATCCCGGCGTCGGCGGGGAGGCTCGTTCGGCCCATGAGGCCGGCGCGACGTTCGAACCCCTCGTCCGCGACCTCCACGTCGACGGAGACGGGTCCATCGGCCGCCTCGATCACGACCCGCGGACGCTCGGCCGCGCTCTCGCCGGGCGCAGAGTCCGCGCACGCCACCGCGGCGAACGCGAGCACGAGCGCCATCAGCCAGGAAACGCTGGAGCGATCGTCGATCCTGCTCACCACCTAGCTATCATGGCCGCTCCGCCGGAGTAGCTCAGTCGGCAGAGCACCTCCATGGTAAGGAGGGGGTCAGGGGTTCGAATCCCCTCTCCGGCTCGACGCGCGAACGTTCTCCCGGCCGCAGGCGTATATGGAGGTTGGCCGCGCGGTTCCTCCCCGCGGGCGGCCATCGCGAGCAAGGGGACGCGTATCAGGTCGCGACCGTATCGACTGTTGGTCGTCATTTCCGTCGTCGTGCTCGCGGCCTGTACCACGAGCCGTTCAGAGACGGGCCCGCCCCGCGCGCCCTCGGTGGATCCGCGGATCGACGGGACGCTCCTCGTCTTCACTGGGTTCCGGGGCGGATTGGCCACGATCGAGCTTCCGGGCGACGATCCGCGGCCCCTCATGCTTCCCGAGGAGGGAGCGTTCGCGCGTGGCGCGTTCTTCCTGCCCGACGGCTCGGTGGTCGGAATGCTTCAACTGGGCTTCGACCGGGTGGGCGCGTTCATCCTGAGCGAGGACGATCCACCGGTCGCGCTCGGACCTGCGCTCCGCGGCGAATTCACGTTCTCGCTCTCGGGCGACCGCCTGCTCGCCGCGCGGTGCGTTCCGCGACCGAACGCCTTCGTCCTCGACCTCACCGCGCCCTCGGCTGGTTGGCGCGAGACGCCTGGCTCGTGCGGCGCGGTGCTGTCACCTGAAGGCGACGCGCTCGTGTGGTCGCCGGACGGACGCGTCCTGCTCGAGGCGGCGGTCAAACGAGGAGGCGACGCCGAGTCGGTCCTCGACGTAGCCGAGCTGTCGAACATGCCGCCGGGCATGGACGAGGGGGTCTCGATCATCGGAACGCTCGACTGGGGACGGCAGGGCATCGCCATCCCGCTCGGTACGAACGAACGTCAGGCGGCCGCGGTCATGACGCTCGACGGCGGCGTGAACGTCACGGCGCTGGGGAACCGCGGCGCCGGCCTCGGCGCGGCGCTCGCGTGGCAGCCCGGGGGCAGCCTCCTGGCATCGGGGGCCTGGAGCAACCTTGAGGCCGCCGTTCGCTTGTCGTCGGGCGACGAGACGCGCGTGGTCGCCATCCATCCAGACCCGATCGCCGGACTCGTCTGGTCGCCCAACGGTGAGGTCCTGCTCGCGGCGTCGAACACCAGGTGGACGTTCGTCGCGTCGGATGGAACGTGGCTCCGATCGGTTCCCGTTCCCCGGGGCGAATCGCTGCCGCTCGAGTGGCGGTATCCGTGATCAGCCAATGATGGGCCAATGATGGGCCAATGATGGGAAGAACGCCGTTCCTCCGGCTGCTGCGCTTTCCGGCCCTGCTCGCCGCGGTCCTCGTCGCCGCGCTCATCCTGGGCGCGATCTCCGCCGCCGGCGCGCCGTTCGTCAGCGCGACGTCGAGCGGGACGCTCGGCAGGTTGATCGACGACGACGCGGCGTTCCGCATCCCGACGTTCACGGTGGCGGCCGACACCTCTATCTCGGCCGGGATCGTCGAGTACCGCACGTCGCTTCTCGAGCGCGAGCTCGGTCCGCTCCTCGGCGAGCCGATCGTCACCGCGCGAGGTGACACCGTCTCGATCGTCGGCGAACGGAGCGAACGGATCGTGCGCATCGTGACTCGGACTGGGGCGCTCGATCACGTCGGGATCGTCCGCGGCGCCGACTCCGCCGGGATCTGGGTGGCCGACGTGACGGCGCGCGAGATCGGGCTGAAGCCCGGCGATCGGGTCGTGCTGGAAGGATCGTTCGGTCGGGTCGTATCCGTCGCCGTCGCCGGCATCTATCGGGACCTGCTCACGGACCTGCGCACGCCGTACTGGGCGCCGCTGTCCCAGTTCATCTATCCGGCGGCCGGCGCGGATACGCGGCCGCCGGCGTTCATCCTCATGGATCTGCAGACGTACCTCTCGATCGACGACCAGCTCCTCGACGACCAGGACGCGCTCACGTGGGAGTTCAGGCTGCCGGCGGGCCCGATGTCGATCATCGACGCGGAGCGATTGCTGGCCGGTCTGGCGCGAGTCCGGGCGATGATGGCAAACGCCGGCACGGAGCTGGGCGCGGCGTTCCGGCGCGCGAACCTGAACGAGCCTCTCGCCGGGTGGCTCTCCTCGACACGAGAGGTCTCGGACGACGTGTCGACGCCGGTGAACGCGCTCGTTCTCGCCGCTCAGGGACTCGCCCTCGCCGTCGTCGCCGGTTCGGGGCTGTTCATGATGCGGCGCCGGCGCGTCGAGCTCGACCTGCTGCACGCGCGGGGTGTCGGACCGCTCCGGCTCGCGGCGCGAACCGCCGGTGAGGTGGTGCTGCCGGTCGCGGTCGGCGCGCTCGCCGGGTTGGGACTCGCGTTCGTGGCGATCGATCGGTTCGGGCCGGACGGCGTCGTGAGCGAGGGCGCGGTGAGGGACGCCTGGCTCCGCGTCGGCTGGACCGCCGCGGCCGCCGTCGTCCTGCTCGCCGTGGTGGCCGCGCGGATCGGCGCCGAACGGAGCGCTGCCGGTGGTCTTTCCGCTCGGCGCGTCGCCTCGCGCGTGCCGTGGGACCTGATGCTGCTCGTGCTGGCAGGGGTCGCGTTCGTCGGCGTTCGCGACGTTGCGGACGCCGGCCAGGCGGGAGCGCTCGATCCGCTGTTCCTCTTGTTCCCCGTGTTGCTGCTGGCCGGCGCGGCGGGGTTGGCGGCCCGCGGTGTGCGACTTGCCCTGCCCCGGTTGCGTGGCGTCGCGTTCGGCGGCAGCCCGGCGCCGTTCCTCGCGTTCCGGCGTCTGGCGTCGGCGCCGCGCACCGCGGCGTCGCTGATCGCCGCGTCCGCCGTGGCGATCGGCGTCCTCGTGTACGCGGGAACGCTGACGTCGTCGCTCTCGGAGAGCGCGCAGCAGAGCGCGGCGCTAACCGTGGGGAGCGACGTGTCGGTGGACTATTCGGGGACGCTCGACGATCCAGGGCCGCTCACTCCGATCGTGCGGATCGATCGTGCGTCGTTCGCGTCGGGACCGGATGTCGATCTCGACGTGCTGTTGGTCGATCCGGCGACGTTCGCGAACGGCGCGTTCTGGCGGGCCGGCTTCGCGGACGTGCCGCTCGAGACGTTGATGCAGCGGATCACCGAGCAGGGTGAGGAGAGCGTCGGCGCGATCGTCGCCGGGAACGTCCGTGTGCCCCCCGAGCCGATCCTGTCGGTACCCGGGATCAGCGTGCCAATCCACGTCGTCGGGACGGCGGAGACGTTCCCGGGCATCGTCGGCGACCGGCCCGTCGTCGTGATGTCGCGCAGCGCATTCGAGACGACGGTCGAGGACCGCGGTGTGTCGGTGGCGCAGCTCGCCGACGCGTTCGAGGCGTGGGGACTCGGCATCGACGAGGGAGAGGCACGCAGCGCGGTTTCCGACAGCGGCGCGACCGTGTTGTCATCCGCGACGGCCGCCGCCCTCCGGGACACTCCACGCTACTTCGCGGTGTCGTGGACGCTCCGATTCCTCGGCGCGATCGGTGTCGTCGCGTCGTCGGTAGTGCTCGTCGGCGGGTTCCTCTACTTACAGACCAGACAGCGACAGGCGGATACGTCGTACGCGCTCGCGCGACGGATGGGTCTGTCGAGATCGTCGCACCGGCGGTCGGTGGCGTTGGAGGTCGCGGGGCTCCTCGCGATCGCGTTTGTGATCGGCGCGACGATTGCCGCGGTCGCGTCCGCGGTAGTGAACGTCGACGTTCAACGCCGCGCGGTACAAGCCGCTGTTCCGTTGTTCCAGGTGCCTGTCGCGCTGCTCGCGATCACGGCGTTGGCACTGCTGCTCGTCTCGTGGGGCGGTGCGGCACTCGTACAGGTGCGCGCCGATAGTGCCGACGTGGCCGAGGTGATGCGCGTTGCCGAATGAGATCGCGGCGTCGTGCACGGGACTCGTCAAGATCTACCGGACCGCGACCGTCGACGTGCACGCACTCAAGGGTGTCGACGCGGCGTTCCCCGCAGGGACGGTCACGGCGGTCGTCGGGCCTTCGGGGAGCGGAAAGTCGTCGCTGCTCCGCATCCTGGCCGCGGTGGATCGACCGACCGCCGGGTCGCTTCGGATCGGAGAAGTCACCGTATCGGCGCTGGGACGGTCGCCGCTTCGGCGGATCAGGCGGCGGCTCGTCGGCTACGTGTTCCAGCGGCCGGCGTACAACCTGATTCCGTATCTGAGCGTTCGCGAGCATGTCGCGCTCGCCGCTCGACTACGCGGCGAGCGCGACGCTTCGAAGGTCGACGAACTCCTCGACGTCCTCGCGATCGCACATCGGCGCGATCATCGTCCGCATCAGCTCTCCGGAGGCGAACAGCAGCGCGTCGGGTTCGCGCAGGCAGTGATCGGAGCGCCGACGCTCGTCGTGGCGGATGAACCCACAGCGGAACTCGATTCGAAGACGGGGGAGCGACTGCTCGAAACAGTTTCCGCCCTCACCGAGCGCGGGACGAGCTTCGTCATCTCGACGCACGACCCTCGCGTCGTCGAGGTAGCGGGACGAACGTTGCACCTCCGTCACGGCGCGCTCGAGGCGGAGACCGAGGAACGTACGCTGTCGGTGATCGACGAGGCCGGGCGGATCCAGCTCCCCCCACGAGCGTTGACTCTGTTCCGCGATCGCCGGGCGGTCATCGAGGTCGAGGACGATCACGTGCGGATCGAACCGCCGTGAGGGATACCCCCATCAGCGCCGCGGACGCGGTAGCGACGTCGTCCCGCGCGACGCGGATCCTCGAGGCGTTCTCGCTGTCGAAGACCTACCGCCGCGGGCCGGAGAACGTCCGGGCGGTCGCCGACGTCTCGCTGAGCGTCGACGCCGGCGAGATCGTCGCCCTCGTCGGGCCGTCGGGCTCCGGGAAGACGACGTTGCTGTCGGTGCTCGCCGGGTGGGAGCACGCTGACGCGGGTGAGGTCTGGTGGACCGGACGCCCGATCGCCGACCCCGGGACGCTCAGCTGGGCTCACATGGCGATCGTTCCGCAAACCCTCGGCTTGGTCGAGGAGCTGTCCGTGTGCGAGAACGTCGAGCTGCCGCTCCGACTCGGAGAGTCAATCGACGGCGGAGAGGCTCGTATCGACACGTTGCTGGACGAGCTCGGGCTCACCAGGCTCGCGGAGCGACTGCCGGGGGAGATCTCGCTCGGTGAGCAGCAGCGCACGGCGCTCGCCCGCGCGCTCGTCCTCTCGCCGAGCGTGCTGATGGCGGACGAGCCGACCGGACACCAGGACGTCGAGTGGACGAGGGGTGTGCTTCGGGTCCTCGAGGGTGCTGCCTCCGACGGGATCGCCTGCCTGATCGCGACCCACCACCTGGCTCTGGTTCGGTACGCGCATCGTGTCCTGCGGATCGAGGACGGACGGCTCGCAGCGGTCGCTCCGGACGAGGTTGTCGCCGCCGGCGACGAGCTCTGACCGAGCCACGCGAGCCGGCGCCACGCAGTGGCACGACTCACCGACATCCAGGCTTCGTCGCGCGGGTCGACCCATACACGTCGATGAAGTCGACAGGAAGGCGCTACAGGGGTTTGGCATTTCCGAAAAGGGCATCAACATTTCCGCAAAAGGGGCATCAATAGGAGGTGGCGCGGCGCAGAAAGGCCGGAGGAGAAGTGCGCGCACGAGTCCGCTCTCGCGACGCACATGGGCGCCATCGCTGGCTCGTTCCGTCCGACGGCGAGCTCGCGCGGGTACCGCTTCCTGGGCGGCCAGTGGCTCTCTGGTTCGACGCGGTCCCGCGGCGTTCTTCTCCTCAGGGCTACGCGATGCCGTGAAGGTTCGGGGCTCCTGCCAGGCTCAACGACGTCGTGAGGAGTGTCATTAGGATTGGCCATCGAATGCCGAATGACGCTCACGCATATACGTCTTGCACGGACGTTGTGAGGCGTGCAGCCTGGGCCGGGAAGCGAACGCGTTGATTCGGCGCCCGAATGGGAGTGTCGTTTGATGGATGTCCCGTTTCCTTACATCGTCGGGGTGCCTCGTTCTGGCACTACCTTATTGAGGGCAATGCTTTCATCTCATCCCGACCTGGCCATTCCCGAAGAGGCGAGCTTCCGCCTGAAGATGAGCGTCAAGCCCGAACGATATGAGCATGCTCATGGCCTAGATCTGGACGCGTTCGTCTCTGCCCTATTTGCGGACGGAATCTTCCGCTCATGGGGACTCTCCGAGGAGGAAGTTCGTATGGCGTTGCGAGCGGCAGCCCCACGATCGCTCTCGGACGCGATGCGGGCACTCTTTCTCTACGTAGCGCGCAAGGAGGGCAAGACGCGGTACGGCGACAAGACGCCCCAAGCCGTGATGCTCATGCCCCGCCTGTCCAGACTCTTTCCGGAAGCTCGGTTCATCCACATCATCCGTGACGGTCGAGACGTCGCGCTTTCCCACATCAATACCGAAAGCTTCATCTCAAGCGCCGGCGAGGTGGCGATCAGGTGGAAGACCATCATCGAGCGGGGACAGTCCGACGGACTGATCCTCGGGCCAGAACGGTATCGGGAGGTCAGGTACGAGCAGTTGGTCGAGAGGCCCGAGGCCGTGCTTCACTCCCTGTGCGCGTACATCGAGTTGGACTTTCATGAAAGCATGCTGCGGTACTTCGACCGGCCCTTGGAGGTCCTAGGCGCCACCCGGCAAGGGATCGGTTTCCATGCGTCCCTGCACAAGCCTCCGACGAAAGGGTTGCGGAACTGGCGGGATCAGATGAAAGCGCCCGACCTCGAGATCTTCGAAGCCATCGCCGGGGATCTCCTTGAGAGGCTTGCTTACGGGCGCTCGACACCGCGAACGGACATTAGGACTCGGGTGAGGGTCGGCTTCGTTCGCCTGTTCGTCGCCGGCAAGGAGTTGGTGAAGAGGCGGACCGCGGATTATCGATGGTGGCCCTGGGCAAGGCTCGTCTACGGGCGCCTTCGGAGACATGGGTGACGATGGGAACCAGTCCAGCGGGCGGTTGAACGTGAAGCCTCATCGGTCTGACCACCTGGGTCGTCTCGGGCGCTACGTAGTAAACGCGGTGGCCAATCTGACGCCGACGCGTCTGCGGGTCGCTCAGAAGCGGCTCGCCGCGTCCCTTCGTCTTCGCGCTCATCCTCGGCGCGGTCTCCGCCGCCACGACGTCGGCTGGATGAGCGGTGTCCGTGGGCCCTCGAGGGCGCCCATCGGATCGCCTGCCTGATCGCGACGCACCACCTCGCCCTGGTTCGATACGCGCACCGCGTCCTGCGGATCGAGGACGGACGGGCTCGCAGCGGTCGCTCCGGACGAGGTTGTCGCGGCCGGCGACGAGCTCTGAGCGAGCCATGCTAGTCCGCAGCCCCGCGGTCGCGTGACGCCCGGGCCGATGTGCGCGAAGGTACACCCACCATGGCCGGCTCGACGCCCGCGTCTCGGCGGTTCTCGCGCCCGCTCTCGAACGACATCCTCGTCGCCGCCGTGGTCGGCGCCGCCTATTGGCTCGCAGCCGAGCTCAGCCTGCAGCTCGCGCTGATCGAGCGCAACATCACGCCACTCTGGCCCCCGTCCGGCATCGCCGTCGTCGCGCTCCTGCTCTTTGGCCGCAAGCTGTGGCCGGCGATTGCGATCGCCGCCTTCGTGGTCAACCTCCCGATCAGCGAATCGGCGCTCGCCGCCGCTGTGACGGCAATGGGGAACACCGTTGCCCCGCTCATCGCCGCCACGCTCCTGCTCGCGACGGGGTTCCACATCCGGATGGACCGTCCGCGCGACGTCGTCGCGCTCGTCGGCCTGGCGGCGCTCCTCAGCATGCTCGTCAGCGCGACGATCGGTTCGGGCACGCTCGTGCTCTCGGGCACGATCCCGACCGAGCGGTTCCTCGCCGCATGGTCCGTGTGGTGGGCAGGCGACGCCGTCGGCGTGCTCGTCTTCGCGCCGCTCCTTCTGTTCCTGTCGACGATCCGCGGCGAACAACGCGGCGCGTTCCGGTGGACGAGCGCGCTCGAAGCCGTGGCGTTCGGCGTGGTGCTCGTCCTCGTGTCTGCATACGCCGTCACGTCCGACATCCAACTCCTGTTCCTCGTCCTGCCCGTCGTCGGGTGGGCGGCGTGGCGGTTCCGGCAGGCCGGTGCCGCGCCGGCGGTGATCATCGCGTGCGTCGCGGCGACGTGGGCGGCCGTCGAAGGACGTGGTCCGTTCGCCAACGCGCGGCTGTTCGACACGATGCTGACGCTCCAGGCCTTCAACGCAACGGTCGCCTTCACCGGGTACTTCCTTGCGTCCCTCGTCGAGGAGCGAACGCGCGCACGACAGGCCCTCGAACGCGCCGCGGCGGATCTCGAGACGCGCGTCCAGCGACGAACGTCCGAGCTGTCGGCCGCGAACGAGCGTCTCGAACGCGAGGTCGCTGAACGACGCGAGGCCGAGGCCCGCCTCCGGCGAAGCGAACGCGCGTTGGCCGAGGCGCACGAGGTCGCGCGGATAGGGACGTGGGAGTGGGACGTCGTCACGGGTGAGGTGCAGTGGTCCGACGAGATGTACCGGATCCACGGCGCCGAACCTCAGTCGTTCGCCCTGACGTTCGACAAGGCGATCGAGCTCGTCCCTCCAGACGATCAGTCCCGGATCCGCAAGAACGTGCAGTCGGCCGTCGAGAGCGGCCGCACGCGTGTCGCCGACATCGAGTATCGGGTCGTCCTTGCCGACGGCGAGACGCGACACCTGTCCGGCAGGGCGCGCCTGACGCGCGATGCTGACGGCGCACCGGTTCGGATGCTCGGCATCGTCCAAGACGTAACCGAACGTCACCAGTTCGAACGGGAACACCGCATCGCCGACACACTGCAGACGGCGTTGCTGCCGCGTTCGTTCGACGACATCGACGGCGTCGAGGTCGCCGCCCGGTACGAGCCGGCCGAAGCGGGGTTCAACGCCGGTGGTGACTGGTACGACGTCGTCCCGATCACGCCGTCGACCGTCGCGCTCGTGATCGGCGACGTCGCGGGGCACGGGCTCGAGGCAGCGAGCCTCATGGGTCAGCTCAGGATGGCCGTGCGCGCGTACGCACTCGAGGGGCATCCGCCCCACGTCGTCGCGGTTCGCGCGGAGGCGTTGCTCCGCGAGCTTGCTTCGGACCAGATGGTGACGATGCTGTACCTCGTCGTGGACCTCGACACGCTCGAGGGCCGACTCGTGAACGCAGGCCATCCGCCGCCGGTCGTCGTGAACGGCAACGCCGCCCAGTTCCTCGATGCTCCGCCGGGGCCCCCGATGGGGATCGGCGAGCACGCGCGGTTCGCCGAGACCAGCGTTCGCATCGAACCGGGGACGACGCTCATCCTGTACACGGACGGCCTGGTCGACCGGCGCGATCTCGCGCTCGACGACGGCCTCGCGCGGTTGCTCCGCGTCGCTGAGGCGCACGCCTTGCTCAACGCCGAAGAGCTCTGTGACCGGCTGCTTGCCGAGATGGTTCCGGGCGACGTGACCGACGACATCGCGCTGCTCGCCATCCGGCAGCTACCCGTCCCAGCCGAGGGCGTTCATCTTCGCATCGATGCAGAACCCCGGACGCTCTCGCGCGTCCGGCGTTCGCTCCACCGATGGCTCTCGGTCAACGGGGTACCGCGGCCGGTCTCCGAGGAGATCGTGCTTGCCTCGACCGAGGCGGTGACGAACTCGATCCGGCACGCGTATGGCCCCGGGAACGGGTGGGTGGAGATCCAAGCGCGTCTCGACGACGACCACGTCGATGTGGAGGTTCGCGACGGCGGGAAATGGCGCCCGCTACGCGGCGGTGACGGGGGGCGGGGGCTGGGGATGATCCATGCGTGCATGCCCGAGGTAACGTTCGAGCGAGGCGGGTCGGGGACGACCGTTCGCATGAGGCGTCCGGTGTCGACGGCGGACCGGTGACCGGGCCTGCCCGGATGACGTTGGAGGGCGACCGCGAGGTCCTGACCGCGCGGATCACCGGCGAGATCGACCTGTCGAACGCGTCCGAGCTCGAGGAGACCATCGTCGACGCGGTGCCGAACACGGCGCTCGGGATGGTCGTCGACCTGTCCGGCGTGGAGTATCTCGACAGCGCCGGCGTTCGAATGCTCGTGCACCTCGTGGAGCGCTTCCGGTGGCGGCAGCAGGTCATGCGGACGGCCACCCCCGACGGCTCGCGCGTCCGGGGCGTCCTTTCGATGGCCGGCGCGGACGGCGTCATCCCGGTCGACGCGACGGTGACCGAGGCCCGCGAGTGGATCGTCGCGTCGGCCGACGAGGCGGCGAAGCGCGAGGAACCGGGCGCATGAGCGTCGGCCCAAACGTCCCCTTCACCAGGTCATCTTGCTGCGTGCACGGGTAGACTTCCGCGGCCGGGCGGGGTAGCTCAGTGGCAGAGCAAGCGGCTCATAATCGCTGTGTCGCGGGTTCGAATCCCGCCCCCGCTACGAGCAACTGAGCGCGGGCCCAGGAGAGCACGAGCACATGGCGAAGAAGAAGTTCGAGCGGAACAAGCCGCACGTGAACATCGGGACGATCGGTCACATCGACCACGGCAAGACGACCCTCACCGCCGCGATCACGAAGGTTCAGGCGTCGAAGGGCCTCGCCGATTTCACGCCGTTCGACCAGATCGATAAGGCGCCTGAGGAGCGCGAGCGCGGGATCACGATCGCCATCGCCCACGTCGAGTATCAGACCGACTCGCGCCACTACGCGCACGTCGATTGCCCCGGTCACGCCGACTACATCAAGAACATGATCACCGGCGCCGCTCAGATGGACGGTGCGATCCTGGTCGTCTCCGCTGCCGATGGTCCGATGCCCCAGACTCGGGAGCACGTCCTGCTCGCTCGTCAAGTTGGCGTTCCGTACATCGTCGTCGCGCTCAACAAGTGCGACATGGTTGACGACCCAGAGCTTCTCGACCTGGTCGAGCTGGAGGTCCGCGAGCTCCTGTCGTCCTACGAGTTCCCGGGGGACGAGGTGCCCGTGATCCACGTGAGCGCGCTCAAGGCGCTCGAGGGCGACGACACCTGGATCGGCAAGATCGACGAGCTCCTTGCAGCGTGCGACACCTATATCCCCGAGCCGACGCGCGACGTCGACAGGCCTTTCCTGATGTCGATCGAGGACGTCTTCTCCATCACCGGGCGCGGCACTGTCGTCACGGGTCGAGTCGAGCGCGGGATCCTCAAGAAGATGGAAGAGGTGGAGATCGTCGGCATCAAGGACACGCGCAAGACCACCGCCACCGACCTCGAGATGTTCCGCAAGCTTCTCGACGAGGTACAGGCCGGCGACAACGTCGGCGTTCTGCTGAGAGGCATCGACAAAGAAGAGGTCGAGCGAGGTCAGGTGCTCGCCAAGCCCGGAACGATCACGCCGCACACCGACTTCGCCGCGCAGGTCTATGTCCTGTCGAAGGACGAGGGCGGACGGCACACGCCGTTCTTCAACGGCTACCGGCCGCAGTTCTACTTTCGGACGACCGACGTGACCGGCACGGCGAACCTCCCCGAGGGCGTCGAGATGGTCATGCCAGGTGACAACGTCGAGATGACCGTGAACCTCATCGCGCCGATCGCCATGGAGGAGGGCCTCCGCTTCGCGATCCGCGAGGGCGGCCGAACCGTGGGGGCCGGCCGAGTGACCAAGATCACCGCGTAGGAATACACATGGCGAAAAAAGAAGGCAACCGCCCGACGATCACGCTCGCCTGCACCGAGTGCAAGCGGCGCAACTACGTGACGGTCAAGAACAGGGTGAACGACCGCGACCGGATCGAGCTTCGGAAGTACTGCCGGTGGGACCGCCGGCACACGGTTCACCGCGAGACACGCTGAATCCCTGACCGGAAGGGCGCCGCTCTCAGCTCGTTCGTTCGGCGCGTTCCGGAGGATCGGTCACGTTGACGGTGTCGACCTTGCCGTAGCGGATCGCGAGGGCGAGCGCCTCAACCTTCGAGTGCACGGCGAGCTTCGTCAGCACGTTTTGCACATGCGTCCGCAACGTGTTCGGCGTAACGCCGAGCAGCGTCGAGATCTCCTCTTGCGACTTGCCCTCGGCCATGAGCGAGAGGATCTCCGTCTCGCGCGGCGTGAGCCGGTCCAGTCGTCGAGCCGCGTCGTCATCGGTCTGACGACGATGGCGGAGGCGCCGCATCGCCCCCTCAACCTCGGTCTCGTCGTGCAGCGGCTCCCCTCGGTGGGCTCGCCGAACCGATGTGGCGACGTTCACGATCGCCTCCGTCTTCTGCAGCATGCCGACGGCACCGGCCGCGACGGCGCGTGCGAGCAGATGCTCGTCCTCGTGGCCGGACAGGATCAACACGGCAGCGTTCGGGTCGGCCTCCTTGATACGGCGCGTCGCCTCGATGCCGTTCATGCCCGGCATCGCGACGTCCATCAGCACCACGTCGGGCTGGTGCTCGGACGCGGCGCGGATCGCCTGGGTCGCATCGGTGGCGACGTGGACGATACGGAAGTCCTTCTCGCGCTCGAGCGCGAGCTCGAGCGCCTCACCGAACGTCCGCTCGTCGTCGACGATGAGGACCGTGATCGCCTTCGAGCGCGGACCCGTCTTGCCCTCCACAGCCTCTGGCCCGTGATTTCCCGGCCGGGAGGTGTTGCCTTCAGCGGTCATGGCTTCCATTCGTCGCGATCGTAGGTGGCATCATGCCGCGAGTCACGCAACGTCGCTCGGTTGTCGAGGCGCATGGCTGCGGCTACGTTCGCAGCATGATCCGAGGATGTGAATCGGCCGTGCGGGAGACAGCCGCGGGTGGGACCAGGGTGTCGGCCGTTCTCCCCAACGGCGTTCGACGCATGAGCGCTCCGACCGACGACGCGTCGTGGCACTGAACGCCCAGCTCGTGGGCAGGACCTACCCACCAATCGCATTCCCGCTCGAAGCGGAGCGTGTGGCGCAGTTCGCCGCGGTCATCGGGCACGAAGGGGACGACGTGCCGCCGACGTTCGCCACGGCGCCCGAGCTCGCCGCGGGGCTCCGGAACGTGCTCGCGGACGACGAGCTCGGACTCGATCTATCCCGTGTCCTGCACGCGGAACAGGAGTACGAGTGGGGACGTCCGCTCACCATCGGCGAGACGATCACCGCAGAGACGACGATCGCCGACATCCGGACGAAAGGTGTCATGAGCTTTATCACGCTGCGCACGGACCTGCGCGACGAGGCGCGCCGAACGGTCGTCGTCGCAACGAGCACGCTCCTCGTTCGGGGCGACGCGTGACCATCGCGACGGAACAGGTCCACGTGGGTGACGAGCTGCCCACTCTCGAGCGCCTCGTCACGCGGGAGGATGTGAAGGAGTACGCCGACGCGTCCGGCGATCAGAATCCTCTGCACCTCAACGACGACGCCGCGAAGGCCGCCGGGTTCCCGGGCGTGATCGCGCACGGGATGTACACGATGTCTCACTTGGCGACATCAATCGTTCGATGGGCAGGCGACGTCTCGGCACTCACGAGGCTCCGCGTGCAGTTCCGCGCACCCGTGTTCGCCGGCGAGACGATCGTCGCGGGGGGCAAGATCGTCGACGTGCAGACCGATCGCCGGACGGCCACGCTCGACGTATGGGTGACTGTCGAACGCGACGGCAAGACGGAGTACCCGATCCGTCGGGGAGTCGCGGAGATCCGTCTGGCCTGAGCGTTACTCGAGCTCGATGCGCTCGGACGGCCGCTCCTCCTCCTCGACCCGTCCGAGGCCCGCCAGCGCGTGCATCGCATCGCCCATGCGGTCGATCACGACCTGGATCTCGCTGTCCTGCCGCCGCCCGATCGAGTCCGCCACCATGTCGATGCGCTTGCCGAGCGTCTCGTTCGAACGCTCGATCGTCTCCGCGAGCGACGCCAGGCGCTGCTCGACCAGCTCGATCACGTCGCCCGGCAGGTTCGCCTGGATCTCCTTCAACGCGCGGAGCGTTTGCTTCGTCGCCGCCTGTCCGGCGGACACCTGCTCGGCGAGCGTGACGTTGTCGGACCGAACCAGCCGACCGAGTCCCTCGATCCTCCCAGCGAGCTTCGCGTCGAATGCGCCCGCGGTTTCGTCGAGGCGTTCCTCGATCGATCGAACACGCTCCTCCGAGACCGGCGTCTGCTGCTCGAGCGCGCGCGTGAGATTTGCCGTCAAGCCCGCGTGCGCTTCTGCGATGCCTCGCGTGAGCTGTTCGACCGGGCGCGTCATCCCCACCTCGATCTCGTCGGTGACGCGTGCAAGCCGATCTTCGAGGATCGCCGCGACCTGCCCGTCATCAACCCGCGCGGTTCGCACGATCTCGCTCCGGAGCGCTTCGGCGTCCGAACGCACCATGCGCGCGATCCCCATGATGTTGCGGGACATCGCCGTGTTGAGTTCGGACACGGCGTCCGTGATCGAACGGGTGTCGATCGCCATCCGCTCGTACACCAGCTGAACCTGTTCGTGGAGCGCGAGGTCCCGTTGCACGTCGCGCTCGCTTTGGCGGCTGATCGCCGCCGTATCGATCGCCATCCGGTCGTACATCAGCTGCAGCTGCTCGCCGAGGAGCGCAGTCTGTGGCTCGACGATCTCGCGGACCCGATCCGTGACCGCGTCGTCTCGCGTCGTGAGCAGGTGGACCTGGGCTTCCATGCTGCCGGCCAGCTTCCCCATGGCTTCGACGCCGTGCTGCACGTACGTCTCCATCGCGCGGGAGATCCGCGTCGTCTCCGAGGTGATCAGCTGGCCGTGCTCGAGGATCCTGGACCGAACCGCCTCGATGACCTCCTGATCGCGTTCGGCGAGTTCATGCAGGGCCCCGGCGATCTGTCGCGTGATGTCGGCGAGCTGTGCTCGCAACGCCGCTACGTCCTTGACGGCAAGGGGCGCGCCGTGCTGGCGGCTGTCCTCGGCGATCGGGCTCCGGATCGCCTGGTCGCGCTCGCGATCGTTGACGGGGCGCGAGCGGGCCTGGTCCTTGTCGCCCTCGGTCGTCCTCCAGACCTCGTTGGCGACCTCGTGCATGAGCTTGCCGGCGGTGTGGCGGATCGCCGATAGACCTTCCTCCAACTGCTGCTGGGTGGCGGCCTTGTACGACTCCATCATCTGTTCGATGCGCTCGGTCCCTTCTTGAGCGGTGGGCTCGGAACCGGGCTCGCCCGTTGGGCGAGAGGAGAGGACACGCCGCCGCTTCGCCCGTTCGGCGGGCGGGTACGGGTCATCGGGCTGATGCATCCGAGGCTCGCGATCCGGGGCCGTCGCGAAGCGTCCGCGCAAGTGTAGGAGAGGGCATGTCCAACATCACGCACCATCGGGCGAGTGCTTGGGGGAGGCGTCCGGCGCGGAAACGTGCTTTGCCGGGCCTTTGAGGCACCCCTATACTGACGTTCCGGGCCTCGGAGGGGCGTAGCTCAACCTGGTAGAGCACCGGTCTCCAAAACCGGCGGTTGGGGGTTCAAGTCCCTCCGCCCCTGCAAGGAGCAAGCGATGAACAGGCAGATGAAGCGGGCGCAGCGTCGCCAGGGGACGAGCGTCGAGCGCGCTCAGGCCGCGGTGACGGCTCGACGTGCGCAGCAGCAGCAAAAGCGCGAGCGCACGAGCGTCCGCCAGTTCCTGAAGGAGGTTCGTCAGGAGCTGAGAAAGGTCATCTGGCCGACGCGACAGGAGCTCGTCACGTACACGGCTGTCGTGCTCGTCACGGTCGTCGTGATGACCTCGTACGTGTTCGGGCTCGACGTCCTGTTCTCGCGGTACGTGCTCGATGTCTTCGTCAACTGATCCGGTCGCGGATCCTGACGCATCCGACCCCGAACGAAGTGACCGTGAGGCAACCATGAACACGAACGCGAACGAAGCCAACGACGACGTGGAGTCACCGGCTGAGGACGAGGCGTCCGTGACTGTCGAGGCGGAGCAGGTCGCGGAAGCCGAGCCCGTCATGGACGCGGAATCCGGCGATGAAGCCGGAGCCGGAGCAGAGGCCGAACCCATCGAGGAGGCCGCACCCATCGTCGGGTCATCGGCGGACCTCGGCGAGCCGTACACGGGGGCGAGCGAGACGTTCCAGGTCGGCGTCGACGTGACGGAATCGCAGGTTCCGCCCGAGACCGGCGTTGCGATCCTGCAGGACGCGACAGGCGAGGAACCCCTTCCGGCAACGAACGAGGCCATCGGCGCCGGGCCGACGGATCTCGTCGAGGTTCCCGTCGAGGAAGAGGAGCCCTCCGCGGGCCCGTCGGGTGTCGAGGAAGCTGCCGCGCTCCCGACGACGCGTGCCGAGGTCTCCACCGACCGCACGGCAGAGGCCGCCGATGAGTCCGATGAGATGGAGACGAAGGTCCGCGATCCGTTCCGAGGTCCCGGCGACTGGTACGTCGTGCACACGTACGCCGGTTACGAGAACAAGGTGAAGACGAACCTCGAATCCCGAATCCATACGATGCAGATGGAAGACAAGATCTTCGACGTCCACATTCCTATGGAGGACGTCATGGAGATCAAGGGTGGTAAGAAGCAGGTCGTTCAGCGGAAGGTCTTCCCCGGATACCTGCTCGTGAAGATGGTGTACGACAACGACTCCTGGTACGTGGTGCGGAACACGCCGGGCGTGACGGGTTTCGTCGCCGCCGGGACGGGCAGCAAGCCCACGCCGCTTTCCAAGCGCGAGGTGGAGAAGATCCTGGCCGTCAAGAAGGAAGAGGTGAAGCCGCAGTTCCGCCTGGGCTTCGAGGAGAACGACGTCGTGCGGATCATCTCGGGGCCGTTCGCCGACTTCAACGGGACGATCAGCGAGATCAACCTCGACCAGAGCAAGCTCAAAGTGCTGGTCAACATCTTCGACCGCGAGACACCGGTGGAGCTGTCGTTCGACCAGGTCGCGAAGGTCTAGCCGCCGCTGCGCGCGGCCGCCCGTTACTCTCTGTATCGAACCCCAACGGAACATCCGATTCGATCGCGGGAGGCCGAACCACGGCCGCTTGCACCGCAGGAGGTGAACGCCACAGATGGCGAAGAAGAAGGTTCTCGCCGTGGTCAAGCTTCAGATCCGCGCCGGTCAGGCCACCCCGGCCCCGCCGGTGGGGACCGCGCTCGGCCAGCACGGCGTCAACATCATGGAGTTCTGCCGGCAGTACAACGAGCAGACGCAGCAGTTCGCCGGCCAGGTGATCCCAGCCGAGCTCACGATCTACGAGGACCGTTCGTTCACGTTCATCATCAAGCAACCCCCGGCGGCCGAGCTGATCAAGCTGGCCGTCGGACTGGAGAAGGGCTCCGGCGAGCCGAACCGCAACAAGGTCGGCAAGATCACGCAGGACCAGCTGCGCACGATCGCCCAGCGCAAGATGGCCGACCTGAACGCCAACGACGTCGACGCCGCGATGCAGATCCTCGCCGGAACGGCCCGCAGCATGGGCGTGGAGGTGGCGTCGTGACACACGGCAACGGGAAGCGATACGCCAAGACCGCGGAGCTCGTCGATCGCGATCGCGAGTACACACCTGGCGAGGCGATCGCGGTGCTGAAGCAGTTCCCGGACGCGAAGTTCGACGAGACGGTCGAGGTCGCCTTCCGCCTCGGGGTCGATCCGCGGAAGGCGGATCAGCTCGTCCGGGGAACGGTGAACCTGCCGAACGGCTCGGGCAAGTCGGTTCGCGTCGCGGTTTTCGCCCAAGGGCCGAAGGCGACCGAGGCTCGCGAGGCCGGCGCCGACGTCGTCGGAGGCGAGGACCTCGTCGAGCAGGTGATGGGCGGCCAGATCGATTTCGACGCGGCGGTCGCCTCTCCCGACATGATGGCGACGGTCGGAAAGGCCGGACGCGTGCTCGGCCCTCGCGGTCTCATGCCCAACCCGAAGACCGGCACCGTCACGAACGACATCGCGAAAGCCGTTCAGGACATCAAGGGCGGCAAGGTCGAGTACCGAACCGACCGGACCGGCAACGTTCACATGATCATCGGGAAGAAGTCGTTCTCCGATCGACAGTTGTTGGAGAACTACGTCGCCGTCGTGGACGAGATCCTCCGAGGCAGGCCGTCGGCCGCGAAGGGCAAATATGTGAAGAGCCTGACGCTCACGACGACGATGGGTCCCGGCATCGCCATCGACACGAACCGGCTGAAGGACACGGACGCCCCGCGGGCGGAGGCGCCGGCGTAGGTCGAGCTAGCCCGCAGCACGATCGCCCTCTTCCCTTGGTTCAGGGAACGCTGGGCTACGCTCGCGAGCCGTGGAGGCTCGCCCACACGCCCGCGTATTCCGGTTCCGTCGTTCGAACGCGATGCACCGGCTGGGGCCGTGGGTTCTCGTCTCGCTCGCGGTGCTGTTCGGCCTCGTCGCACTCCGCGCCGAGCTCACACCTGCGCAGAACCTGAACGACGGTGCGGTCCACCGCTCGATGATCGAGTGGGCCGAGGATCGGTGGTCCGAAGGGCATCTGCCGCTCGACGGGTGGTACCCACAGCTCGTGCTCGGCTCATCCCGGTTTCACCGCTACCAGAGCCTGCCACACGTGTTGACGGGGCTACTCGCGATCGCCGTCGACTCGCACCGCGCGTACACGATCACGCTGTACCTCGGTCTCGCGCTGTGGCCGATCGCAGTGTTCGCCGGTGGACGACTCCTCGGTCTCGGGCGATGGCGTTCGGCCGCCGCTGCGCTCGTGTCGCCGTTCATTGCGAGCGCACCGACGCTCGGGTACGAGTGGGGGAGCTACACGTGGCGCGGCTACGGCACGTGGACGCAGCTGTGGGGGATGTGGCTGCTGCCGTTCGCATGGGGGTTCGGCTACCGCGCAGTGTCTCGGGCGCGTTCGTACGCAGTTGCGGCGCTCGTTGTCGCGATCAGCGTCGCGGTCCACCTGCTCACGGGGTACCTCGCGCTGCTGTCGCTCGGGGTGCTCGTACTCGTTCGGCCGAGGCAATTCGTGAAGCGGATCGCTCGCGCCGCCCTCGTCGGGATCGGTGCGTCCCTCATCGCGGCATGGGTCGTCGTGCCGTTACTCCTCGATCGGGCGACGACGATCCAGGACGAGTTCTCGCGGGGAAAGGTGTACTACGACTCGTTCGGCGCGCGGCAGATCCTGTCGTGGATTGGCACCGGCCAGCTGTTCGATCGTGACCGCATCCCAATCATCTCCCTGGCAGCGGCGGTCGGGCTCGGAGTAAGTCTGTGGCGATGGCGCCGCGATGAGCGCGTTCGCGTGGTCGTCGGGCTCACGCTTCTGTCGCTCCTGCTCTTCTTCGGGCGGACGACGTGGGGATCGGCGCTGCGGGTGCTACCAGGGTCGGGCGACCTGTTCCTGCGTCGCTATGTCTTCGGCGTCCACCTCGGGGGGCTGTATCTCGCGGGTATCGGTCTCGCGTGGCTCGGCAGGGTCGCGGCGTATTCGTTGCGCCGCCGGGAGTGGGCGTTCGGTTGGCGCTTCCTTCGCCCCGTGGCCCTCGTTTCGCTCGGCGTGCTGGTGCTCTCACCGGCGTGGGGTGAGCGGTGGGGCTGGGCTGCCGTCGGCGCCCGGTTCATCCACGAGCAACAGGTCGCGGATCGGACCGAAGGCGCCGACGTCGCCGCGCTCGTCGCGATCGCTGAACGGCGGGGCCCGGGCCGGATCTACGGCGGTCTTCGTTCCAACTGGGGTGCGGCGTATCGGGTCGGCCAAGTGCCGGTGTACGCGGAACTGCTCAATCTCGACGTGCAAGAGGTCGGCTTCACCCGGCCGACGTGGTCGCTGTCGTCACCCGCGGAGTTCCGATTCCGCGACACCGACCCGGCGCACTTCGACGTGTTCGACGTTCGGTACTTGATCCAGCCGGCGACGCGACCGCCTCCGGCGGACGCGGAGCTGGTTGCGGAGCGGGGTCGGCACGCCTTGTGGGAGATCGCCGTCGACGGAGCGATCGAGGTCGTCGATGTCGGGCGGGCGATCGAAGCAAACCGAACGAACCTCGGCGAGAAGATCGCGCCATGGCTGAGCTCGGACCTACCGGCCGCGGACGTCTACCCGGGCATCGCGTTCGCCGGGTTCGAGCCGGCCGACGCGACGGTCACGGGAGACGAGGCGTCTCAGACGGCGCCCGGCGCGGTGGTCGGTGCGTCGCCGCAGCTCGACGACGGGCGCGCGAGCGCAACGGTCGACGTGTCGCGACCCGCTGCCGTGATCCTCAAGGCGTCGTTCGACAACCGTTGGCGGGTGACCGTGGACGGCGAGGAGGTCGAGCCGCAGATGTTCGCGCCGAGCCTCGTGGGTCGCTTCGTCCCGGCGGGACTACACGACATCTCGTTCGAGTACGTCCCGTTCCCGCGCTATGACGCGTTGCTCGGGATCGGCGTGGCGACGTTCCTGGCATTGGTGTTCGTCTCGCGCCGGCTGGGGAGCAGAACTGATCCCGATGGTCGGCTCATGGATACGGACCCGGCGACATAAGGGCCCCTGAAAAAAGGGGCGGTTGGCGGGGCCGGCCGCGCCGAGTATTTTTGGACGCGCCGCAGACAGCAGGGGCGCCGCATCATCCGGCCACGCCGGTACCTGCCGAGGCCATCGGACGTGCCGGAATGACGCACGCCTCCGCTTTTCGTCTGCGGGGGCGTTTTTCATGTCCCAAGGGAGCCACCAGCACATGCCAAGTGCAGAGAAGATCGCGAAGGTCGAGGCGCTCAAAGGCCGGATCGAATCCTCGGAGGCGCTTCTGCTCGCCGAGTTCCGCGGCCTGACCGTCCACGAAGCGACCGAGCTCCGCCGGTCCCTGCAGGACGAGGCGAGGTTCTCCGTGGTGAAGAACACGCTCATGCAGCGCGCGGCGGGCGAGGCCGGCATCGATCAGCTCGAAGCGCTGCTGAGCGGGCCGACCGCGGTCGCGTTCGTCCGGGGCGATGTCGTCGCGACCGCGAAGAAGATCGTCGACGCTGCAAAGCGTTTCCCAGCGCTCGTCATCAAGGGCGCATACATGGAGGGCCGTGTCCTCGACGCGGCCGAGGCGCAGGCACTCGCAACACTGGAGTCGCGCGAGGCGATGCTCTCGCGGATCGCGGGGCTCATGAAGGCCGAGATGTCGCGCGCCGCGTCGATGCTCGCACAGCTTCAGAGCCGGTTCGTCGGGCTCCTCGAGGCCTACCGCGACAAGCTTCCCGGGGAGGCCGTCGAGACGGAGGCGGCGGGTGCAACCGAGACGGACGAGCCACCTCACGCCGAAACGAGCCCGGGTGAGACAGAAGAGGCGCCCACCGCCGAGACCGCCGCGGAAGCGGACACCGCCGAACCGGCCTCATCAGAGGAGCCCGCGGAGGAACCAGAGGCGGCCAACGGATCACACGAAACGGAAGCCACCGAACCCGACGAAGGCGCGACGACCGGCGACGAACCGGATCACGCTCCAGACGAATAGACGAAGGAGAACCCGAATGGCGAAGATCAGCTCGGACGACCTGCTCGACCAGTTCAAGGACATGACGCTCCTCGAGCTGTCCGATTTCATCAAGAAGTTCGAGGAGACGTTCGACGTCAAGGCCGCTGCGGCCGCGCCCATGATGATGGCCGGCGCCGCTCCGGGCGGGCAGGCCGCCGAGGAAGTCGAGGAGCAGACGGAGTTCGACGTCGTCCTCACCGGAGCCGGCGACAAGAAGATCCAGGTCATCAAGGAGGTCCGCGCGCTCACCAGCCTGGGGTTGAAGGAAGCCAAGGATCTCGTGGACGGGGCGCCCAAGCCGGTGCTCGAACGGGTCAACAAGGAAGCCGCCGACAAGGCCAAGGAGCAGCTCGAGGGCGCCGGCGCGACGGTCGAGGTCAAGTAGGCCCGGCCTTCGAAGGTCGAAGGGGTTGAGGGCCCCACGGGCGGACCTCGGTTTGCGTGCACGGGGAGCGGCGCAGTAGGTTCCGGACGCAACCGCTACCCAGGAGGGCAGGATATGAGTGACGAGCGGACGTTCGGCCAGCGCTTGCGCGAGAACAGGATCAAATCCGGGTTCTCCCAGTCGGATCTCGAGGAGATCTCGGGGATCCCGAAGGCTCGGCTCTCGCGCTACGAGAACGGCCACGTGGCGCCGTCGATCCAGACCCTCGAGCGACTCGCCCGCGCGCTGCAAGTGTCGGAGGCCTCACTCCTCGGTGACGACCGGGCGCGGATGGAGGAGTTCTTCGGCGTGCTGACCGAACGCGGCGTCCGGATCCAGACGAGCGAGCAAGCCACGGCGCTCGGCAACGCGGTCGCCGATATCGCCCGCGCGCTCGGCATGGTCGACGAGTCTGCGGTCGTCACAAGCGGTGCCGAACGTCGCATCGCGGCTCTCACGCCCACCGGCGACTGACCCAGCCAGCCGTCGGCTCCAGGCTCTGAACGACGATCAGGGGTTGACCCCGATGGGCCAGAGGAGTAATCTGCGGCCCGATTGTGACCGGGTGCCCCGCCCGGGGGTTGACGCTGCCTGGGGCTTCTCGTAGACTGCTCTGTTGCCGTGCCGTCTGCTGCCTGCCCGGATTCCAGCCGCCGCGTTCACCCTGGGGGGGATAGTTCTTGCCTGACCAGCTGGTCCCTGTTCGCGATCGTGTCAGTTTCGCCAAGCTTGACGAGGTCCTTCCGCTTCCCGACCTCGTTGGCGTTCAGAGGGAGTCCTTCGATCAGCTCCTTGCCGAGGGTCTGAAGGAGGTCCTCGAGGAAGTCTCTCCGATCGAGGACTTCACGGAGCAGTTCCAGCTCCACTTCGGGAAGCACACCTTCAAGGAGCAGAAGTTCTCCGAGGAGGAGGCCAAGGACAAGGATCAAACGTTCTCCCGCCCCTTGTTCGTCGAGGCCATGTTCGTCAACAAGGCCACCGGCGAGATCAAGGAGCAGGAGGTCTTCATGGGCGACTTTCCCATGATGACCGAGCGAGGGACCTTCATCATCAACGGCACCGAGCGTGTCGTGGTGTCTCAGCTCGTCCGCTCGCCGGGCGTGTACTTCAGCCATGACATCGACAAGACAACCGACAAGGACGTCTTCGTCGCGAAGATCATCCCGTCGCGCGGGGCCTGGCTCGAGTTCGACGTCGACAAGAAGGACACCGTCGGCGTCCGCATCGACCGCAAGCGCCGCCAGAGCGTCACCATCTTGCTCAAGGCGCTCGGTTGGACCACCGAGGAGATCCTCGAGCTGTTCGAGCACGCCCCCTCCATCCAGAACACCCTGGAGAAGGACCACTTCGAGACGTCCGAGGAGGCCCTCGAGGACATCTACCGCAAGCTCCGCCCGGGCGAACCGCCCACGGCGGAGTCGGCGCGGACGCTTCTCGAGAACCTCTTCTTCAATCCCAAGCGGTATGACCTGGCGCGGGTGGGCCGGTACAAGGTCAACAAGAAGCTCGAGGCGGCCCAAGGCCGCCTCGCTACTCAGCTTCGAGCCCGTGCCAAGCAGCTGGACGAGCTGGCCAATCCCGACAAGAAGGGCTGGGACCAGCCGCGCTACCGAGTGTGGGGCGAGCTCCACAAGGACGAGCAGGGTGAGGGCGGTCCTAAGTACAAGAGCATCCTCACCTACGAGGACATGCTGCGGACCGTCCGCTACCTGGTGAAGCTCCACGCGGGCGAAGAGGGGTACGAGCCCGACGACATCGACCACTTCGGCAACCGGCGGCTGCGGTCGGTCGGCGAGCTGATCCAGAACCAGATCCGGATCGGCCTGTCCCGGATGGAGCGCGTCGTCCGCGAGCGGATGACCACCCAGGACGTCGAGGCGATCACCCCGCAGACGCTGATCAACATTCGGCCCGTCGTCGCCTCGATCAAGGAGTTCTTCGGGACCTCGCAGCTGTCACAGTTCCTGGACCAGACCAACCCGCTGGCGAGCCTGACCCACAAGCGGCGCCTGTCGGCGCTCGGACCGGGAGGGCTCTCTCGCGAGCGCGCCGGCTTCGAGGTTCGCGACGTCCACGCCAGCCACTACGGCCGGATGTGCCCGATCGAGACCCCGGAGGGCCCGAACATCGGCCTGATCGGCTCGCTGTCGACCTACGGAAGGATCAATCAGTTCGGGTTCGTCGAGACGCCGTATCGCCGCGTCACCGCCGGTAAAGCCACAGACAAGATCGACTACCTGTCGGCCGACGAGGAGGACCGGCACGTCATCGCCCAGGCCAACGAGCCGCTGAAAAGTGACGGGCGGTTCGCGAACGTCGCGGTGCTGGTTCGGCGCAAGGGCGGCGACGTCGACCAGGTTGCCCCGGACGAGGTGGATTACATGGACGTCTCGCCCAAGCAGATCATCTCGGTGGGGGCGGCCCTGATCCCGTTCTTGGAGCACGACGACGCCAACCGGGCCCTGATGGGCGCGAACATGCAGCGCCAGGCCGTGCCCCTGCTCCGCTCCGAGGCCCCGCTCGTGGGCACCGGCGTGGAGTTCCGAGCCGCGGTGGACGCCGGCGACGTCGTCCTGGCCGAGGAGGCGGGAACCGTCGAGGACGTCTCGGCGGAGGACGTCGTGGTTCGCGAGCGGACCGGGAACCTGCGTACGTACCGGCTCGAGAAGTTCCGCCGGTCCAACCAGGGCACCTCGATGAACCAAAAGCCGATCGTCGAGACCGGCGACAAGGTCGTGCAGAACCAGGTCATCGCGGACGGCCCATCCACGGAGTCCGGCGAGATGGCACTCGGCCGCAACCTGATCGTCGCGTACATGCCCTGGGAGGGCCACAACTACGAGGACGCCATCATCATCTCCGAGCGCCTCGTGAAGGACGACGTGCTGACGTCGGTCCACATCGAGGAGCACGAGGTCGACGCGCGCGACACCAAGCTCGGTGCCGAGGAGATCACGCGGGACATCCCTAACGTCTCCGAGGAGATCCTGAAGGACCTCGACGAGCGCGGCATCGTCCGCATCGGTGCCGAGGTGAACCCCGGCGACTACCTGGTCGGCAAGGTCACGCCCAAGGGCGAGACCGAGCTCACGCCCGAGGAGCGCCTGCTCCGCGCGATCTTCGGTGAGAAGGCGCGAGAGGTACGCGACACGTCGCTGAAGGTCCCGCACGGCGAGAGCGGCAAGGTGATCGGCGTTCGGGTGTTCACCCGGGAGGAGGGCGACGAGCTCCCGCCTGGCGTGAACCAGCTGGTACGCGTGTACGTGGCGCAGAAGCGGAAGATCTCCGACGGAGACAAGCTCGCCGGCCGCCACGGAAACAAGGGCGTCATCTCGACGATCCTGCCCGAGGAGGACATGCCGTTCCTCGCGGACGGGACGCCGGTCGACATCATCCTGAACCCGCTCGGCGTGCCGTCGCGGATGAACCTCGGGCAGGTCCTCGAGGCGCACCTCGGGTGGGCAGGGCTGGTCGGGTTCCGAAAAGATGGCCAGGACTTCACCGGGCCCGTCTATGTCGAGACGCCGGTGTTCGACGGCGCTCGTGAGAACGAGATCCTCGAGGCGATCCGGTCCGCCCATCCGAATGCGGACGGCGTGCGGCTGGTAGACGACGTCGGCAAGGCCGTCCTGTTCGACGGGCGATTGGGCGAGCCCTACGAGGAGCGGGTAACGGTGGGTGTGGCCTACATCTTGAAGCTGCTCCACCTGGTCGACGACAAGATTCACGCTCGGTCGACCGGGCCGTACTCGATGATCACGCAGCAACCCCTCGGCGGAAAGGCGCAGTTCGGCGGCCAGCGATTCGGTGAGATGGAGGTGTGGGCGTTGGAGGCCTACGGCGCGGCGTACGCGCTGCAGGAGCTGCTCACCATCAAGTCGGACGACGTGCTGGGCCGGGTGAAGGTCTACGAGGCGATCGTGAAGGGCGAGAACATCCCCGAGCCGGGGATCCCCGAGTCCTTCAAGGTCCTCATCAAGGAGATGCAATCGCTCTGCCTGAACGTCGAGGTCCGCTCGGCCGAGGGCGAGGAGATCGAGCTTCGCGAGACCGACGAGGACGTGTTCCGCGCGGCCGAGGAGCTGGGCATCGACCTGTCGAGGCGTGAGCCGGCCGGCGCGGATTTCGACTGAGTTGGCTGCTCACAGGGGTTTCGGGAACACGAAATCGTTATACGAGATGCGAGGGTCGCGCATGGCGAGGGAGGCCTGCTGAGTGCTTGACGTGAACTATTTCGACGAGATCCGGATCGGGCTGGCTACCGCAGACCAGATCCGGGCCTGGTCCAACGGCGAGGTCAAGAAGCCGGAGACGATCAACTACCGGACGCTGAAGCCGGAGAAGGACGGCCTGTTCTGCGAGCGGATCTTCGGTCCGACTCGGGACTGGGAGTGCCACTGCGGCAAGTACAAGCGCGTCCGCTTCAAGGGAATCATCTGCGAACGCTGCGGGGTGGAGATCACCAGGTCGAAGGTCCGCCGCGACCGCATGGGCCACATCGAGCTCGCGGCCCCGGTCACCCACATCTGGTACTTCAAGGGTGTTCCCTCGCGTCTCGGTTACCTGCTCGACATCGCCCCGAAGGACCTCGAGCGGATCATCTACTTCGCCGCGTACGTCATCACGCGGGTCGATTCGGATCGCCGGCACAAGGACCTCCCGGAGATCGAGAACGAGATCGACGAGGAGAAGCGCGAGGTCGACGCCGAGCGCGACGACGAGATCAAGCGCCGCCTCGGCGAGCTCGAGGACCGTCTCCGCGAGCTCGAGGGCGAGGGCGCCAAGGGTGCCCAGCTCTCGGCCGCGCGACGCGAGGCGCAGCGAGACGTCGACCGGATCACCGAGCAGGCCAAGCGCGAGACCGATCACCTCGACGAGGTGCTTTCGGCCTTCAAGGGCTTGACGGTAAAGCAGCTCGTCGCCGACGACGCCGTGTACCGCTCGCTTCGTGAGCGGTTCGGGGACTACTTCGACGGGGGCATGGGCGCCGAGTCCATCAAGCGCCTGCTCCTGGACCTCAAGCTCGAGGAGGAGGCAGACAACCTCCGCGAGCAGATCGCAACCGGCAAGGGGACGCGCCGGCTGAAGGCGATCAAGCGGCTGAAGGTGGTCTCCAACTTCACCGAGGGCCGCAACTCGCCCATGGGGATGGTGCTCGACGCCGTTCCGGTCATCCCGCCCGACCTGCGCCCGATGGTGCAGCTCGACGGTGGGCGGTTCGCGACGTCGGACTTGAACGACTTGTACCGCCGCGTCATCAACAGGAACAACCGGCTGAAGCGGCTGCTCGACCTGCAGGCGCCCGAGATCATCGTCAACAACGAGAAGCGGATGCTGCAGGAGGCCGTCGACGCGCTGTTCGACAACGGCCGCCGCGGTCGTCCGGTCACCGGTCCCGGCAACCGTCCGTTGAAGTCGCTGAGCGACATGCTCAAGGGAAAGCAGGGGCGGTTCCGCCAGAACCTGCTCGGAAAGCGCGTGGACTACTCGGGCCGTTCGGTCATCGTTGTCGGTCCGGAGCTACGGCTGCACCAGTGCGGGTTGCCCAAGCAGATGGCCCTCGAGCTGTTCAAGCCGTTCGTCATGAAGCGGCTCGTCGACCAGGGTCTCGCGCAGAACATCAAGAGCGCGAAGCGGATGGTCGAGCGGGCACGTCCCACCGTATGGGATGTGCTCGAGGAGGTCATCAAGGAACACCCGGTGCTCCTGAACCGCGCGCCGACGCTCCACCGTCTAGGGATCCAGGCGTTCGAGCCGGTGCTCGTCGAGGGCAAGGCCATCCAGATCCATCCGCTCGTCTGCACGGCGTTCAACGCCGACTTCGACGGCGACCAGATGGCCGTGCACGTTCCGCTCTCGGCCGAGGCGCAGGCCGAGGCGCGCGTTTTGATGCTCTCGACCAACAACATCCTGTCGCCGGCGCACGGGCGGCCGATCGCGGTTCCCAACCAGGACATCGTCCTCGGGCTGTACTACCTGACGATCGAGCCAGAGCCGGTCGAGGACGAGAAGGCGATCCCAGCGTTCGCATCGGCGGACGAGGCGCTGATGGCGCTCGACCACCGGCGGATCCGGCTGCACGACCCGATCCGCATCCGGCTCCCCGGCAAGGTCCTGCCTGCCGAGCTCATGCCCGAGACCGTCGACGTCGAGCAGAACGGCCGCGCCCCCATCATCACCACGACGGTCGGCCGGGTCATCCTGAACCAGGCGTTCCCAGACACCGAGGAGTACGTCAACCGGCCGCTGCTGAAGGGGGATATCGGCAAGCTCGTTGACTTGTCCGTACACCGGTACGACCGAAACCAGGTCGAGCAGATCCTGGACAACCTGAAGAACCTGGGGTTCCACTACGCGACTCGGGCCGGCGTGACGCTCGGTGTGGAAGATGTCACGACGCCACCGGACAAGGCGAAGATCCTCGACTACTACGAGACGCAGGCGTCTCGGATCGAGTCGCAGTACCGAAAGGGGATCATCACCGACGACGAGCGCCGTCAGGAGCTGATCGAGATTTGGACGGCGGCCACCGATCGGGTCAAGGACTCGATGGAGGCGCAGTTCGGGAAGACGAATCCTATCTACATGATGGCCAACTCGGGGGCCCGAGGGAACATCATGCAGATCCGTCAGATCGCGGGCATGCGGGGCCTGGTGGCCAATCCGAAGGGCGAGATCATCCCGCGGCCGATCAAGTCGAACTTCCGCGAAGGTCTGTCGGTGCTCGAGTACTTCATCTCGACGCACGGCGCGCGGAAGGGACTAGCCGACACGGCCCTTCGTACGGCTGACTCGGGATACCTGACTCGCCGTCTCGTCGACGTGGCGCAGGAGCTCATCGTTCGCGAGGAGGACTGCGGCACCGACCGGAGCGTGCCGGTGACGGTCACGTATGAGACCCCGCGTGGCACGCGTGAGCCGAACGCCCACCTCGAGACATCGCTGTTCGGGCGGGTGCTCGCCGAGGACGTGCGCGTCGACCGTCGGAAGATCGCGTCGCGAGGCGACGAGGTCGACGACGCGCTCGGCGACCGGCTCGTTCAGGCGGGTGTGGGCGTCGTGCGGGTGCGTTCGGCGGCGATGTGCGAGGCCGAGGTCGGCGTGTGTCGCGCCTGCTACGGCTGGTCGCTCGCGACGGGCCGGCTGGTCGACATCGGCGAGTCCGTCGGCATCGTCGCGGCTCAGTCGATCGGCGAGCCCGGCACGCAGCTGACCATGCGGACGTTCCACACGGGCGGTGTGGCCGGCGAGGACATCACGCACGGTCTGCCTCGAGTGGTCGAGCTGTTCGAGGCCCGCAGGCCCAAGGGCGAGGCGTGGATCACCGAGATCCCCGGCAGCGTGTCGGTCGAGGACGACGAGGAAAAGAAGGAGCGGCGCATCACCGTCACGTCGGAGGACGGGAGCGACTCGGTGCAGTACAAGGTGGGGTTCCGGGCGCGGCTGCTGGTGGCCGACGGCGACACCGTCGACGTCGGGCAGCAACTCACCGAGGGCTCGGTCAACCCCCACGAGAAGCTCCGGATCGAAGGTGTGCAGGCCCTGCAGCATCACCTCGTCGAAGAGGTCCAGCAGGTCTACCGGTCGCAGGGCGTGACGATCCACGACAAGCACATCGAACTGATCGTTCGCCAGATGCTGCGAAAGGTGCAGATCATCGAACCGGGCGAGACCGACTTCCTGCCGGGCGACCTGATCGACAGGCGGCGGTTCGAGGCGATGAACCGCGAGACCGTCGAGAACGGGAGTCAGCCCGCGACGGCGCGTCCGCAGCTGCTCGGGATCACGAAGGCGTCGCTGGCCACGGACTCGTGGCTCTCGGCGGCGTCGTTCCAGGAGACCACGAGGGTGCTGACCGAGGCCGCGATCGCCGGCCGGAGCGATGGGCTCCTCGGTCTCAAGGAGAACGTGATCATCGGCAAGCTGATCCCGGCGGGAACGGGGATGAGCCGCTACCGGAACATCACGCCACGCGTGAAGCCGGAAGCGATCCCCGAGTACTGGCTCGCTCGCCAGCGGGAGCTGGCCGAGCAGGCCGAGTCGGGTGTCAGCGTGACCGGCGAGCCGGTCCTCACCGGCGGGACCATGACCCGCGAGGAGGCCGAGCGCATGCTCGGCGGTGGGTCGTACAGCACGGAGGAGTAGCGGCCGACTCGGCGTTTCGCGACTTCCTGCTCGGATCAACACGGCCCGGGCGGCCTGAGGGCCGCCCGGGCCGAATGCAGGGCTCCTGGACCCTTACGCCACCGGTCGACGAGGTACCCCGCCAGGCGAAGTTCCTCGCCGTCCGGGCTATGGAATAGCCGCCGCGGGCCGTTCGTTGACACCCCTGGTTCGTGCCCGGTAACCTGCATATTCGCGTCCGGCTCGGCGGGCGAGCCGGCACTCACCACGCTTCCAGGGGGTAACCCGAGGGACACCTGCGCCCAGCACGTGGGTCACCATTCTGGGAGCCGGGCCGATGGGCCCGGCTCTTTCGTCGGGAACGGCGTTCGGGCGACAACGCTCGGACCCGGACCACCGCCCGGCAGAGGGGCCGCCTCACCGGCCCGTTGACAAGTCAAGAGTGCAGACGAGAGGACCATGCCCACCATTCAACAGCTCGTGCGGAACGGCCGGACCCGGCCGACGCACAAGACGAAGGCTCCCGCCCTTAAGGGCTCCCCGCAGCGGCGGGGCGTCTGCACGCGCGTTCAGACGATCACTCCCAAGAAGCCGAACTCCGCGCTCCGTAAGGTCGCCCGCGTTCGCCTGACCACCGGGGTCGAGGTCACCGCCTACATCCCCGGCGTCGGGCACAACCTCCAGGAGCACTCGATCGTCCTCGTTCGCGCGGGTCGCGTACGGGATCTCCCCGGGGTTCGTTACAAGATCATCCGCGGCACGCTCGACACGGCCGGCGTTCGCGACCGGAAGAAGGCACGGTCGCGCTACGGCGCCAAGAAGGGTGGGGAGTGATCGCGCCATGCCGCGGAAGGGCCCTGCCGTACGCCGTGAGATCCTCCCCGACCCCGTCTATCAGAACGTTCTCGTAACGCAGCTCATCAACAAGGTTCTGCTGGACGGCAAGAAGTCGCTCGCCGAGCGGACCGTGTACAAGTCTCTTGAGGTCATCAGCGAGCGCACCTCGAACGACCCGGTGATCGCCTTGAAGAAGGCGGTCGAGAACGTTCGTCCGCTCCTGGAAGTGCGCTCCCGCCGCGTCGGGGGCGCCAACTACCAGGTGCCAGTCGAGGTTCGGCCCGCCCGCGGGACAACGCTCGCCCTTCGCTGGCTCGTGAACAACGCGCGAGCCCGCAAGGAGCATTCGATGGCCGACCGACTTGTGGGCGAGATCATGGACGCCTCCAACGGCCAAGGCGTCTCGGTCAAGCGGCGCGAGGACATGCACAAGATGGCGGACGCCAACCGCGCGTTCGCGCACTACCGATGGTGATCGACGACAACACCGTGGCCGGAGGTCGCTGACAAGTGGCGACTCCGGCGGAGACTCTCAACGTGGCAGATACAGCGCAGAAGGTCGAGCAGCGGGGCAGGTCCGGTAAGGGCCTGGTCATCCGCGAGTACCCGCTGGGCAGGACCCGGAACATCGGGATCATGGCCCATATCGACGCGGGCAAGACGACGACGACCGAGCGCATCCTCTACTACACCGGCAAGGCCTACAAGATCGGCGAGGTCCACGAGGGCACCGCCCTGATGGACTGGATGGTCCAGGAGCGCGAGCGGGGCATCACGATCACCTCGGCCGCGACCACCACGATGTGGAAGGACCACTGGATCAACATCATCGACACGCCAGGTCACGTGGACTTCACCGTCGAGGTCGAGCGTTCGCTTCGCGTCCTCGACGGCGCGATCGCCGTGTTCGACGCCGTCGCAGGCGTCGAGCCGCAGACCGAGACGGTCTGGCGTCAGGCGGACCGGTACCGAGTTCCCCGGATCGGGTTCGTCAACAAGATGGACCGGACCGGCGCGAACTTCGAGCGAACCGTCGAGATGATCGTCGACCGTCTGCACGCGAACCCGCTCGTGCTCCAGCTGCCCTGGGGGACCGAGTCGAGCTTCCAGGGCGTCATCGACCTCGTCGAGATGAAGGCGCTGCACTGGATGTCCGAGATGGGCGAGGAGTGGGAGACCACCGAGATCCCCGAGGAGTATAAGGACCGCGCGATCGAGGCGCACCACGAGCTCTTCGAGAAGCTCGCCGACCACGACGAGGCGCTCATGGAGAAGTTCGTCGTGGAAGACGAGCCGACCCCAGAGGAGATGCGACGCGCCATCAGGCGCGCCACGCTCGCCGGGGAGGGCGTCCCCGTCCTCCTGGGCTCGGCCTTCAAGAACAAGGCGATCCAGCCCCTCCTCGACGCGATCGTGAACTACCTGCCGGCGCCGACCGACGTTCCGCCCGTGGAAGGTCATACGCCCTCGAGCGAGCACGCCGAGCGGAAGCCCGAGGACACCGAGCCCTTCAGCGGGCTGGTGTTCAAGATCATGTCCGACCCCTACGTCGGCAGGCTGACGTACGTCCGGGTCTACTCGGGCGTCCTTCGCGCCGGCGCGCACGTCGAGAACACGACGAAGGACCGCAAGGAGCGCATCGGCCGCATCCTGCAGATGCACGCGAACCACCGCGAGGACATGGAGGCCGCGTTCACCGGCGACATCGTCGCGATCGTCGGCCTCAAGCATTCGAGCACCGGTGACACGCTGGCCGATCCGGCGAACCCGATCATCCTCGAGTCGATCAGCTTCCCGACGCCGGTGATCTCTGTCGCGGTGGAGCCGAAGACGAAGGCGGACCAGGACAAGCTGGCCTCAGGTCTCGGCAAGCTCGCCGACGAGGATCCGACGTTCGTCGTGAAGTACGACGACGAGACGGGACAGACGGTGATCTCGGGGATGGGCGAGCTCCACCTCGACATCATCGTGGACCGCCTGCACCGTGAGTTCAGCGTGGACGCGAACGTCGGCAAGCCGCAGGTGGCCTATCGCGAGACGATCCGCAGGCCGGTCCAGAAGGTCGTGACGCGGTTCATCCGCCAGACCGGCGGTCGCGGTCAGTTCGCTCACGTGGTCATCGATCTCGAACCGACCGGTCAGGGCGGCGGGTACGAGTTCATCAACAAGATCGTCGGCGGCAAGGTCCCTCGCGAGTACATCCCCGCGGTCGACCAGGGCATCCAGGAGGCGATGGAGTCCGGCGTGCTCGCCGGCTACCCGCTCGTCGACGTGCGGGCCACGCTCGAGGACGGCTCGTACCACGAGGTCGACTCGAGTGAGCTCGCCTTCAAGATCGCCGGCTCGATGGCGCTCAAGGACGCGGCGAAGAAGGCCGACCCCGTGCTGCTCGAGCCGGTCATGGAGTTCGAGGTCATCACGCCGGAGGAGTTCATGGGCGACGTGATGGGCGACGTCACGTCGCGGCGAGGTCGCATCGAGCGGATCGACGACCGAAGCGGCCAGAAGGCGATCCGCGTGCTGGTCCCGCTGGCCGAGCTGTTCGGCTACGCGACCGACCTGCGTTCGCGGACACAGGGCCGCGCGTCGCACACGCCGATGCAGCTGCATGCGTACAGCGAGGTGCCCGCGAACATCTCGCGCGAGATCGTCGCGCGCGTTCGCGGCGAGTAGAGGAGACGAGAAGAGATGTCGAAGAAGAAGTTCGAGCGCAACAAGCCCCACGTGAACGTGGGGACGATGGGACACATCGACCACGGGAAGACCACACTGACCGCGGCGATCACCAAGCGTCAGGCCGAGAAGGGCCTGGCCGAGTTCACGCCCTTCGACCAGATCGACAAGGCGCCGGAGGAGCGCGAGCGCGGCATCACGATCGCCATCGCCCACGTGGAGTACGAGACGGAGAACCGTCACTACGCCCACGTCGACATGCCGGGGCACGCCGACTACATCAAGAACATGATCACCGGCGCCGCGCAGGTCGACGGTGCGATCCTGGTGGTCTCGGCGGCGGACGGGCCCATGCCCCAGACGCGTGAGCACGTCCTGCTCGCTCGTCAGGTCGGCGTCCCGTACATCGTCGTCGCGCTGAACAAGATCGACATGGTCGACGACCCAGAGCTTCTCGACCTGGTCGAGCTCGAGGTGCGGGAGCTGCTATCGAGCTACGAGTACCCCGGCGACGAGGTGCCCGTGATCCAGGTCTCAGCGCTGAAGGCGCTCGAGGGCGACGAGCAGGCCATGTCCAAGATCGACGAGCTGCTCTCGGCGGTCGACACGTACGTGCCGGAGCCGACGCGCGACGTCGACAAGCCGTTCCTCATGGCGATCGAGGACGTCTTCTCCATCACCGGCCGCGGGACGGTCGTCACCGGCCGCGTGGAGCAGGGCCGTCTCAAGAAGATGGGGGAGGTCGAGATCGTCGGCATCAAGGACACACGCAAGACCGTCGCCACCGACCTCGAGATGTTCCGCAAGCTCCTCGACGAGGTACAGGCCGGCGACAACGTCGGCGTGCTGCTCCGCGGGATCGACAAGGACGAGGTGGCGCGGGGCCAGGTGCTGTCGAAGCCGGGCTCGGTGACGCCGCATACGGAGTTCATGTCGCAGGTCTACGTCCTGTCCAAGGACGAGGGCGGACGACACACGCCGTTCTTCAACGGCTACCGGCCGCAGTTCTACTTCCGGACGACCGACGTGACCGGTACGGCGCACCTCCCCGAGGGCGTCGAGATGGTCATGCCCGGCGACAACGTCGAGATGCGCGTCGAGCTCGGCGCGCCGATCGCCATGGAAGAGGGCCTGCGCTTCGCGATCCGCGAGGGCGGCCGAACCGTGGGTGCCGGCCGCGTCACCAAGATCATCAAGTAGGAACGAGAGGGCGAGGGGGAGCAGAGCGGTGGCCGGGCCGAGGATCAGGATCAAGCTCCGGGCGTACGACCACCGCATGCTCGACGTGGCCGCTCGCGAGATCGTCGAGCACGTGACCCGGACCGGCGCGAAGGTCGTCGGCCCGGTGCCGCTACCGACCGAGCGGTCGATCTACACGGTCATCCGCTCGCCGCACAAGTACAAGGACAGCCGCGAGCACTTCCAGATGCTGACGCACAAGCGGCTGATCGACATCGTGGACGCGACGTCGAAGACCGTTCAGGAGCTCCAGCGCCTGAATTTGTCGGCCGGCGTCGACATCGAGATCAAGCTCTAGGGGCTCGTTCAGGCGATGGCACAGGTCAAGGGGATCCTCGGGACGAAGCTGGGCATGACCCAGATCTTCGACGACACGCGCGCGATTCCGGTGACGGTGATCCAGGCCGGGCCGTGCATCGTCACGCAGGTCAAGACCGAGGCGCGTGACGGCTATCGAGCCATTCAGCTGTCATTCGGGGACACCAGGCCGCGCTCGGTGAACAAGCCGATGCAGGGGCATTTCGAGAAGGTCGATGCCGAGCCCGCTCGGCATCTGGTCGAGCTTCGAACCGACGACGCCGAGAGCTACACGCCGGGCCAGCAGATCAAGGTCGACGTATTCGCCCCGGGCGAGCGCGCCGACGTGGTCGGCGTCTCGAAGGGCAAGGGGTTCGCCGGCGTGATGAAGCGCCACGGGTTCGCAGGGCTCTCGGGGAGCCACGGGACCGAGCGCAAGCACCGCTCGCCTGGGGCGATCGGCGCTTGCGCCACCCCCTCCCGCGTCTTCAAGGGCATGCCCATGGCCGGTCAGATGGGGAACGAGCGCGTCACCGTGCTGAACTTGGAGGTCGTCCAGGCCGACCCCGAGCGCAATCTGCTCCTCCTGAAGGGCGCCACCCCCGGCCCGAGCGGCGGCCTCGTGATGGTCCGTTCATCTGTCAAGCAGCCGGCGGAGAGTGGTGCGTGATGGCGAACGTTCCCGTCGTCGACCCCACGGGGAAGAAGGTGGCGACGCGCGACCTGTCGGCCGACGTGTTCGAGGCGAAGGTGTCGGGGCCGCTGATGCACCAGGTCGTCGTGGCCGCGCAGGCGTCGCTGCGGCGAGGAACGCACGCGACCAAGACCCGAGGCGAGGTATCAGGTGGCGGCAAGAAGCCGTGGCGTCAGAAGGGAACCGGGCGTGCCCGGCAGGGTTCGACCCGGGCGCCGCAGTGGACGGGTGGCGGTGTCGTGCACGGGCCGCACCCGCGCGATCACGACATGCGCATCAACAAGAAGATGCGCAAGGGCGCGCTGCGCTCGGCGCTGACCGACGCGCTGCAGAGCGACAAGCTCGTCGTCGTGAACGACCTCGAGTTCGACGAGCCGAAGACAAAGCGCGCGGCCGAGATGCTCGACGCGCTGAAGGTCGGCGGCAAGGTGTTGCTCGTGCTGGCCGGGCCGACGGACACGGGAGCCGCGGAGAAGTCGTTCCGCAACATCACGGGCGTTCGGGTCGCCTACGCGGGGAGCCTCGGGGTATACGAGGTGATCGCCGCCGACAAGCTGATATTGACCAGCGCGTCACTCGACGTTCTCGAGGGCGGGCGCCCCGAGGACCCGGACGCAAAGGAAACGACGACGGACGGTGACGCCGAGTGAAGACACCACGCGACATCATCTTCCGCCCGGTCGTGAGCGAGAAGTCCTACGCGGGGCTGGAGCAGAACACATACACGTTCCTCGTGGACAAGCGTTCGAGCAAGACCGAGATCAAGGAGGCGATCCAGCAGATCTGGGGAGTCAGCGTGACCTCGGTTCGAACGCTGAACCGCAAGGGCAAGGTCAAGCGTCGCCGCTTCACCATGGGTAAGCGAGCGGACGAGAAGCGCGCGGTCGTCACGCTGGCGGAGGGCGACCGCATCGAGATCTTCGAGACGGGGAAGTAGAGCGATGGCCGTTCGGAAGTACAAGCCGACGTCGCCCGCGAGGCGAGGCGCCAGCGTGTCCTCGTTCGACGAGATCACACGCTCCTCGCCGGAGCGCAAGCTCGTCGACAAGGGTCGGAACCGGGCCGGGCGTAACACCCACGGCCGCATCACCACGCGTCACCAGGGCGGCGGCAACAAGCGCCGCTACCGCGTGATCGACTTCAAGCGGAACAAGGACGGGGTTCCGGCGAAGGTCGCGCACATCGAGTACGACCCGAACCGCACGGCGCGCATCGCGCTGCTGCACTACGCCGATGGCGAGAAGCGGTACATCCTGGCGCCGAACGGTCTGTCGCAGGGCGCCCGCGTGGTATCTGGCGAGGGTGCCGACGTCCGGCCGGGGAACGCGCTCGCGCTCCGGAACATCCCGGTGGGGACCACGGTGCACGCCGTCGAACTCAAGCCCGGTGGCGGTGCGCGGATGGCGCGATCGGCCGGCGCGAGTGTGCAGGTGATGGCCAAGGAGGCCGGCTACGCCACCATACGCCTGCCGTCCGGCGAGACCCGGATGGTCCTGGCCTCTTGCAGGGCAACCGTCGGCGAGGTCGGCAACGCCGAGCACGAGCTCGTTCAGCTCGGCAAGGCGGGGCGGTCCCGGTGGAAGCGGAAGCGGCCGTCGGTTCGCGGGGTGGCGATGAACCCGGTCGACCACCCGCTCGGCGGCGGCGAAGGCAAGAGCTCGGGCGGTCGTCACCCGACGAGCCCGTGGGGGAAGCCCGAGGGCCGGACGCGCAAGAAGAAGAAAGCGTCGAACAAGCTCATCGTGCGGCGCCGCGGGAAGGGGCGTGGCCAGTGACACGCAGTATCAAGAAGGGCCCGTTCGTCGACGACCACCTGATGATCAGGATCGTCGAGATGAACCGGCGCAACGAGAAGAAGGTCGTGCGCACCTGGTCGCGCCGCTCGACGATCGTGCCCGATATGGTCGGTCACACGATCGCCGTGCACGACGGGCGGAAGCACGTCCCGCTGTACATCTCCGAGTCGATGGTGGGGCACAAGCTGGGCGAGTTCGCGCCAACGCGGACGTTCCGATCGCACGCGCGTGCGGAACGGTCGACGACCGCGAGGTAGAGGGAACGGAAGACATGCAAGCCAAAGCGACGGTGAAATACGCGAGGATCACGCCCTCCAAGGCGCGCCGAGTGATCGAGATGATCCGCGGGCGCCAGATCGACGAGGCGCGTCGCATCCTGCGCTTCTCGCCGCTCGGCGCTGCGAAGACGGTGGAGAAGGCGCTGAACTCTGCCGTGGCGAATGCCGAGCGGCAGCCGGGGGTCGCGCCGCAGAACCTCGTCGTCGAGCGGGCGTGGGTCGACGAGGGCCCGACGCTCAAGCGTTGGCGTCCCCGCGCCTACGGCCGCGCGACCAAGGTGTTCAAGCGCACGTCGCACATCACGCTGGTAGTCACGTCGTTGGGAGAGGAAGAGTAAGTGGGTCACAAGGTCAACCCGTACGGGTTCCGTCTGGGGGTCATCTACCCCTGGAAGTCCAACTGGTTCGCCCGGCGCGATTACGCGACCCAGCTGCACGAGGACGTCTGGATCCGAAAGCACATCCGGTCGCGCCTGGCGCGCGCGGGTATCTCGAGCATCGACATCGAGCGCAAGGGTGACCAGATCTGGGTGTACATCCGCACTGCCCGGCCGGGGATCGTGATCGGCAGGAAGGGCGCGGAGGTCGACCGGATCCGCAAGGACATCGAGCGGGTCACCAAGAAGCGCGTCGACGTGAAGGTGGAGGACATGAACTCCGCCGCGTCGGAGGCGCGCCCCGAGACCGACGCGACGCTGCTCTCGCAGGGCGTTGCCGAGCAGCTCGCCGGTCGCGTGTCGTTCCGCCGCGCGATGCGCAGGGCCGTTCAGACCGCCATGCGATCGGGTGCTCTCGGCGTTCGCGTGCAATGCGGAGGCCGCCTGGGCGGGACCGAGATGTCGCGGCGGGAGTGGTACCGCGAGGGCCGCGTTCCGTTGCACACGCTGCGCGCGAAGATCGATTTCGGTCAGGCCGAAGCCAAGACGACGTTTGGCCAGATCGGCGTGAAGGTGTGGGTCTACCACGGCGATGAGATCCCGCAGGCGGAGCAGGAAACCGAGCGTCTGCGCGCTCGTGCCATCGCGCAGGTGGCCAGCGGCGGCGGCGCCTCGACCGGCGCGCTCATCACCGACGTCCGCGAGGCCGCAGAGGTTGCCGAACCCGACGAGCCTGGCGCCCCCGCGCAAGCCGCCGAAGAGGACACGGCGGCCGAGGCGGAGGAACCGTCCGGCTCGACCACGAGCGACGCGGCCGGAGCGGAGCAACCGTCCGAGACGATGCGTGCGTCGGCCGAGGCGGAGGAACCGTCCGGCGACCCGTCGACGGCCGAAGCCGCGCCGAGCACGAACGCTACCGTCGACGAGGAGCCGGCGGGACCTTCCGCCGAGGCCACATCCGAGGAGAAGCCGGCGGGACCTTCCGCTGATGCCTCGCCCGAGGAGGATCGCTGATGCTCGCGCCCAAGAAGGTCAAGCACCGCAAGGTGCACCGGGGGCGGCGTCGCGGTCGGGCCAAGGGCGGTACCGAGATCCAGTACGGCGACTACGGCCTGGTGGCGCTCGAGCCGGCGTGGATCACCAACCGGCAGATCGAGGCGGCCCGGGTCGCGATCACGCGCCACATCCGTCGCGGCGGGAAGGTGTGGATCAACATATTCCCCGACAAGCCCTACACGAAGAAGCCGGCCGAGACGCGAATGGGCTCGGGGAAGGGCAACCCGGAGGGCTGGGTCGCCGTCGTGAAGCCGGGCCGCGTGATGTTCGAGCTGGCCGGCGTCTCCGACACGCTTGCCCGCGAGGCCATGAGCCGTGCCGCGCACAAGCTGCCCATCAAGACGAAGCTCATCTCCCGTGCGGGAGGTGGTGAGTGATGGCACGAGTGCGAGAGCTCCGCGACCTCGGTGAACAGGATCTGCTCGAACGGCTCGAGTCTTCCAAGGAGGAGCTTTTCAACCTGCGGTTCCAGCTCGCCACCGGGCAACTCGACAACCCCATGCGGGTCAAGCAGCTGCGTCACGAGATCGCGCAGATCCTCACGGTGCTCCGCGAGCGTGAGCTCGAACAGGAGCGTGAGGCCGTGGAGTCCAAACCATGAGCGAACGAGAGCGGGAAATGATCGAGACATCCCAGGTGACCGAGCGGGGGCGCCGGAAGGTCCGAACGGGCGTGGTCGTGTCCGAGAAGATGGACAAGACCGTCCTCGTCCGCATCGACCGCAAGGTTCGACACCCGCTGTACCGCAAGACGGTCGCGCGTTCGAACAAGCTCGCCGCGCACGACGAGAACAACGACGCGCATGTCGGCGACACGGTTCGCGTGATGGAGACGCGCCCGCTCAGCAAGACCAAGCGATGGCGCGTCGTCGAGGTCGTCCAGAGGGCGAAGTAGGGACAAAGAGGAGCAGTGATCCAGCAGGAAACCCGATGCAAGGTCGCAGACAACACGGGGGCCAAAGAGGTCCTGGTGATCCGCGTCCTCGGCGGCTCACACCGGCGGTACGCCGGCGTGGGCGACGTCGTCGTCGGCTCCGTGAAGGACGCGCTGCCAGGTGGCGGCGTCAAGAAGGGTGAAGTGGTGAAGGCAGTGGTCGTTCGAACCGCCAAGGAGCGCCGCAGACCGGACGGTTCGTACATCAAGTTTGATGACAATGCGGTGGTCTTGCTCACGACGGACGCGAAGAATCCGCGCGGCACGCGCATCTTCGGTCCGGTCGCCCGCGAGCTCCGCGAGAAGCGGTTCATGAAGATCATCTCGCTTGCCCCGGAGGTGCTGTAGCGATGCCAGGCGTCGACATCAAGAGGGACGACACGGTCCGCGTGATGAACGGCAAGAGCCGAGGTCACGTCGGGCGCGTGATCCGCGTAGTCCCCCGCGAGCGGCGGGTACTCGTCGAGGGCGCCGCGATGGCCAAGAAACACCAGCGGACGACCGGCAAGCGCTCCTCGAGCGGATCGCAGCTGCAGCAGGGAGGCATCATCGACACCGAGCAACTGATCGACATCTCGAACGTGCAGCCCGTGTGCCGGAGCTGCGGCAAGCCGACGCGGGTCGGCCACCGCGTCGAGGACGACGGCACGCGCGTGCGCATCTGTCGCAAGTGCGGTGAGGACCTGTGAGTCAGACGACGTATTCTCCCCGACTGAAGACGCGCTTCCGCGAGGAGGTCGTGTCACGTCTGCAGCGCGAGCTCGGCTTGGACAACCCGATGCAGGTTCCTCGTCTTGATCGCGTCGTCCTGAACATGGGCGTTGGTGACGCCCTCAAGGACGGCCGTATGCTGGAGGCTGCGGTTGACGACCTCACGACGATCACCGGGCAGAAGCCGGTGATCACCAAGGCCCGGAAGTCCATCGCCGGGTTCAAGCTGCGCGAGGGCATGGCGATCGGCGCGAAGGTCACCCTGCGGGGCGACCGGATGTGGGAGTTCATCGATCGACTCGTCGCGATCGCGATCCCCCGGATCCGGGACTTCCGCGGGCTGAACCCGAGCGCGTTCGACGGGCGTGGGAACTTCACGCTCGGATTGACCGAGCAGCTGATCTTCCCGGAGATCGACTACGACAAGGTGGTCAAGGTCCGGGGGATGGACATCACGGTCGTGACGACCGCGAAGAACGACGAGCAGGGACGCGCGTTGCTGGTGGCGCTGGGGTTCCCGTTCGAGGGGATCCCGGTGGTGCAGGCGGTGGCGTCGTGACGAGGTCGGGGGATCGGGGGCTACGAAGCAAGCCGGAGGCGAGCGGCCCCCGAGGAGAAAGATGACATGGCGAAGAAAGCGCTGATCAACAAGCAGCAGCAACAGCAGAGGTTCAAGGTACGCGAGTACACGCGATGCTCGCGATGCGGTCGCGCACGCGCCGTGTACCGCGGCTTCATGCTCTGCCGGATCTGCTTGCGCGAGCTTGCACACGCGGGTGAGCTGCCGGGGGTGACCAAGGCGTCATGGTGAGGCTCGCCACCAACGTCTCGGACCCCATCGGGGACCTGTTGGCACGGATCCGCAACGCGAACCTCGCGTACAAGGACGACCTGGTTGTGCCGGCGTCCAAGATGAACGAGGCGATCGTGAAGATCCTTGCCGCCGAGGGCTTCGTCGGCAGATACGAGCCGGAGGGCGACGGGCTCGACCGGACGCTCCGAGTGACGCTGAAGTACGGCTCGAAACGCGAGCGCACGATCACCGGGTTGAAGCGTGTGAGCCGTCCGGGACGGCGCATGTACGCGGGGCGGACCGGTCTCCCGCGCGTGCTCGGTGGTCTCGGCGTCGCCATCGTGTCGACGTCGCAGGGTGTGATGACGGACCGTGACGCCTCCCGCAAAGGCATCGGCGGCGAGGTCCTCGCGTACGTTTGGTAGCAGGGGTAGCGACATGAGTCGTATCGGCAGACAACCCATCGAGATCCCGAGCGGGGTCGACGTCACGATCGAGGAGTCCTCGGTGACCGTGAAGGGCCCGCGCGGAACGCTCAGCACGCTTTTCCATCCCCAGATGCGCGTCGTCCGCGACGACGCCGCGATCCGCGTCGAGCGACCGAGTGACGAGGGATTCCACCGGAGCCTGCATGGCCTCACACGCACGCTCATCGCGAACATGGTCGAGGGCGTGACGAAGGGGTACGAGAAGCGCCTGGCCATCGTCGGTGTCGGCTACCGCGCCGCGATGCGCGGCAACGGGCTCGAGCTGCAGGTGGGTTACTCGCACCCCGTTCCGTTCCCGGCGCCGGAGGGCATCGAGTTCGAGGTTCCCACCCCCACGTCGATCGTGGTTCGCGGCAACGACAA
>Ga0299907_10000008_pt1 | contig 57355 bp, 52 predicted proteins | sample RVTome_16_FD_198680 | JGI IMG/M metagenome (GOLD analysis project Ga0299907, IMG submission 198680) | Soil microbial communities from uranium-contaminated site in the Upper Colorado River Basin, Wyoming, United States - RVT152D67 (version 2) ...
CCGGCCCCGGCGAGTGTGATCGGGGCGAACAGCCACCGTTCCCAACGAGAGCCATTGAAAACGACGTAGATGGAGTAGACGCCGAGGAACGCGGCGGCGGCGAATGTCGCCGAGAGCATGTACTGGTTGGGGATCACGTCGATCGATACCACCCCGGTCGCCTCGGCGAGAACCCACGCCGACCCGAGGATCAGTATCGCGGACACCGCCGATCGAACCCTCAGCTCCGGATCGAGCAGACGGGGTTGTTTCCCCGACCAGACCAACTCTCCACGACGCACGCCGGCGGCGAGGGTCAGATGGACGAGAGCGACCCAGCACAGCAGTGAGGCGGCGGCAAGGGCTAGCGACGCGTTGCTCATTGCCGGGAACATACCTGTCTCCTGTTCACATGTCGGATCGACGTGGCCCCTGTAGCGTTGGGGTGATGAAACAGATACAACACTGGGTTGCCGGCTCCTTTACATCGGGGTCTTCGGGTCGTAGTGGGCCGGTGTTCAACCCAGCGACGGGCCAGCAGACCGGTGAGGTCGCCTATGCCTCGGCCGACGACGTCGATGCTGTGGTTGGCGCAGCGAGGGACGCCTTCGAGTCCTGGAGATATTCATCACTGACACAAAGGCAGAACATCATGTTCGCCTTCCGCGAGATCGTGGCCGCGCGACGCAGAGAGATTGCCGAGGCGTTGACCGCGGAGCATGGCAAGACCATCGACGATGCGATGGGAGAGGTGCAGCGCGGTCTCGAGGTAATTGAGTTCGCTTGCAACATCGCCCATTTGCTGAAGGGTGATTACTCCGAGCAGGTGTCGTCCGGAGTCGACACCTATACGATCCGTCAGCCGCTTGGGGTGGTGACGGGGATCACGCCGTTCAATTTTCCGGCGATGGTCCCTATGTGGATGTATCCAATTGCCATTTCCTGTGGCAACACCTTCGTGTTGAAGCCTTCGGAGAAGGATCCGTCGCCATCGCAGTTGGCGGCAGAGATGCTCGCCGAGGCGGGGCTGCCCGATGGCGTGTTCAACATCGTCCATGGCGACAAGGAGGCCGTCGACGCGCTGCTGACCCATCCCGATGTGGCTGCGGTTTCCTTCGTCGGGTCTACACCGATCGCCAGACACATCTACCAGACCGGAACTCAGCACGGGAAGCGCGTGCAGGCGCTGGGTGGCGCCAAGAACCACATGATCGTTTTGCCCGATGCCGACATGGATCTTGCCGCCGATGCCGCGGTCAGCGCCGGGTATGGGTCTGCAGGGGAGCGGTGCATGGCCATCTCCGCGGTCGTCGCGGTGGGAGATGCCGGGGACCGTCTCATCGAAGGCGTCCAAGGTCGGATCGAAAAGCTGGTGGTGGGTCCCGGTGACCAGCCAGGAGTGGAGATGGGTCCTCTCGTCACCCGACAGCATCTGGACAAGGTGCGGGGCTATGTGGATGCCGGTGAGGCCGAGGGAGCACTGCTGATCGCCGATGGGCGTGACTTTGTCGTCGACGGATACGAGGACGGCTACTTTCTCGGTCCGACCCTCTTCGACAATGTCCGACCGGACATGTCGATCTACACCGACGAGATCTTTGGACCGGTCCTGTCCACGGTTCGGATGGATCACTATGAGAACGCCATCGAGTTGATCAACGACAATCCCTACGGGAACGGCACTGCCGTATTCACCAACGACGGGGGAGCCGCCCGCAAATTCCAACAGGAGATCCAGGTGGGCATGGTCGGGATCAACGTGCCCATCCCGGTGCCGCTCTCGTTCTACAGCTTCGGTGGCTGGAAGGACTCCATCTTCGGCTCACACGCCATCTACGGTCCCGAGGGGGTCCACTTCTACACGCGACAGAAAGTCGTCATCTCCCGCTGGGCCGATCCGATCCACCGCGGGGTCGACCTCGGCTTCCCCACCCACGGGTAGCCCACCGTTCTGTGCGGGTTTGTGACGCGTCACGCGTCACAAACCCGCACAGAACGGTTATTGACGGGTGCCCTCCACGTCTCCGGTGGTGGTGATCTCCTCGTAGTCGGTGGCGAGGCCCCGCTCCTCGGGGGTGCCGGGGATGAGATTGTCCAGTAGGAGCCCGAGCACGGCGGCGGTGGCGATTCCTGAGGATCCGATCGAGCGGACGATGTCGGTCAGCCAGTCGGGGCCGAGACTGAAAGCTGCGCCGGCCTCCGATCCGAAGTAGTGGGGAAAGACGAACCCAGCGAACAGCACGAAGCCCAAGATCAGAAGGTTGCGCTGAGAGTCAAGGTCGACCCGGCGCAGCAAGGACAGACCGATGGCGGCGATGAGACCGAACAACGCCAAATAGGCTCCGCCCACGATTGGCCCGGGGATCGTGGCGACAACAGCACCGAATTTGGCGATCAACCCGAGCACCACCAGCGCACCTGCTCCCAGCAGCACGACGTACCGACTGGCAACCCGGGTCAGTCCGACCAACCCGATGTTCTCCGAATATGACGTGGAGGCGAAGCCGCCGAAGAGACCGGTGGCGAAACATCCCAGACCTTCGGAACCGATGCCACGATTAATGGTCCTGGAGTCGGGGTCGCGCCCTGTGGCGATCCGGGATATTGCGTGATAGTCGCCAAAGGACTCGATCATGGACGCCAGATAGGCGGCGAGGATCCCGATGAGCAGAGTCCAGTCGAACAACGGTGTGCCCCAGGGGAAGAGGATTCCGCCTTCGCTGATGTTCAACCCTCTGATCCAATTGGCATCGCCAACACCAGCGAAACTCACCGCACCCGCCGAGCCTTCCTCGAAGACGCCGACCCATGTGAGGACCAGAGCCACCACATATGACGTGATGATCGCCAACAACACCGGGAACAACGAGAAGAACCGGAATTTGGACGCCAGGATCAGCGAGTAGACGAACACCAGCGCCAGCATGAGCAGGGCGAGGGGCCAATGGGCGGCCGAAGTGTCCGCAGCCGGACCGAACAGAGAAAGCCCGATGAGTGCAATCACCGGAGCGATCGTGATCGGGCTGACATACCGGCGGAGGAATCCGAAGAGCCCTCCAAACCCGATGGTGATCTCAACCAGGGCACCGACCAGGATCATCCCGGCGATGTAACGCATCGCATCGGGTCCCGGATGAAGGGCGATGATGGCAAAAAACGGGACCAGGAAGGCGAAAGAGACACCCTGGATGATGGGCAGCCGCGACCCGATGGTTACCTGCAGGAACGTGGCGATTCCCGAGCAGATGAAAACCGAGCTGATCAGGATGGCGACCTGCGCGGTATCCATACCCATTGGTCCGCCCAAGATGAGGGGAACAAGGATGGTGGCCCCGAACATCGTCAGGACGTGTTGAAGCCCCAATCCCAATGCCCTGGTGAACGGTTTGGGTACATCCTCCAGCCCATAGTTCAGGTCGACCTGGCTGGGACTAACGGTGGTCATCCTTCCTCCTCGAATTCGACGCCGCTGGTTCTCGAAAGCTAGCCACCCGGGGTGGCCCGATGCTGCCCAAACCGGGCCCGATGTTGGGGACGGGGGGGTGTGCCGCCCACGCTTTCCTCAGGTAGTGGGACCCGAATACGGGTCCCACGGCCTCGAGAAAGGATGGGTCTGCCCGCCTCGAGATTTTCTCGAGGCGGACAGACCCACATCCGGGTCGTACTACCTGAGGAAAGACAGGCCGGAGTCGGGGGCACGCAAACAGTCCTTCCCGGCGATTATGTTTGGCGTTCAAGAAGACGTCAGGAGGACTTCGATGGCCAACACCGTGCGAGCCGCTCTCGTCCAGACCGCATGGACGGGCGACAAGGAATCGATGGTCGAAAAGAACGTCAAATACGCCCGCGATGCCGCGGCCCAAGGTGCGCAGGTGATGTGTTTTCAGGAGCTGTTCAACGCCCCCTATTTCTGTCAGGTCCAGGACGACGAGCACAAGGACACGGCGGAAGCGGTCCCTGACGGTCCCACCACCCAGCGGATGATCGAGCTGGCCAAAGAAACCGGAATGGTTCTCGTGGTACCCATCTACGAAAAGGAGGACGACGGGCTCCTCTACAACACGGCTGCGGTCATCGACGCCGATGGGACTTATCTCGGCAAGTACCGCAAGACCCACATTCCCCACGTCAACGGTTTCTGGGAGAAGTTCTACTTCCGCCCGGGAAACACCGGGTACCCGATCTTTGACACCGCTGTGGGGCGCATCGGCGTCTACATCTGTTACGACCGCCACTTCCCGGAAGGGTGGCGGGCCCTGGGTCTGGCCGGGGCGAAGATCGTGTTCAACCCCTCGGCGACGAGTCGTGGTCTGTCGATGTACCTATGGAACCTGGAACAGCCCGCGGCGGCAGTTGCCAACGAGTACTTCATCGGCGCCATCAACCGGGTGGGCAAGGAAGAGTACGGCGACAACGACTTCTACGGCTCGTCTTACTTCGTAGACCCCCGTGGTCAGTTGGTGGGCGACGCTGCTTCGGACACCGATGAGGAGGTCATCATCCGCGACCTCGACCTCGACGTCATCGACGACGTGCGCAAGGTTTGGGCCTTCTACCGGGATCGCAGGCCCGACGCATACGACAGCCTGGTCGCTCCCTGAACGCGGTGGGAAAGCACGCGGATCTGCTCGCCCGACACAAAGAGGTCCTGCCATCGTGGATGGCGCTGTACTACAAGGATCCCATCGCCATCGTCGATGGTGAGGGGAGACGGGTGACGGACGCAGAGGGAAACACATACCTCGACTTCTTTGGCGGCATCCTCACCACGATGTCCGGATACCGGGTACCGGAGGTGGTGCAGGCGATCAAAGACCAGGCTGATCGGATGTTGCACACGTCGACCTTGTACCTCATCGAGTCACAGATCGAGTTGGCGGAGAAGATCGGCGAGCTCAGCGGGATCCCCGATGCCAAAGTGTTCTTCACCAATTCGGGTAGCGAAGCAAACGACACCGCATTGATGCTGGCCACCCAATACCGCAAGTCGAATCAGGTGCTTGCTCTTCGCGGCAGCTACCACGGCAAGTCACACTCAGCTGTGGCCATCACCGGTCAGAAGTCATGGTCGGCCACCAGCTTCACCCCGTTCGCGGTCACCTACGTGCACGCCGGGTACAAGCTCCGCAGCCCATTCGGCCACCTCGCCGATGACGAGTTCACCACGGCCTGTGTCAACGACCTTCGCGACATGTTGGGCATCGCCACCAGCGGTGACGTCGCCGCCATGATCGCCGAGCCGATCCAGGGCGTGGGTGGCTTTGCCACCCCACCCGATGGCTTCTTCGGAGCCATGAAGGAGGTGCTCGACGAGCACGGCATCCTGTTCATTACGGACGAAGTCCAGACAGGCTGGGGTCGGACCGGCGAGCACTTCTGGGGCTATCAGGCTCACGACATCACTCCCGACCTGCTCACGTTCGCCAAAGGGCTGGGTAATGGGCTCGCCATGGCCGGGGTCGTCGCTCGGGCCGAGATCATGGACTGTCTTGGGGCTAACTCGATCTCTACCTTCGGAGGCAACCCGTTGGCGACTGCGGGAGCCCTCGCCAATCTCAACTACGTACTGGACAACGACCTGCAGACCAACGCACACAAGGTGGGCAACCAACTGAAGAACGGGCTCCACCACCTCGCCGACAACGTGCCCGAGATCGCCGAGGTGCGGGGTAAGGGCCTGATGATCGGTGTCGAATTCGCAAAACCCGACGGGTCCCCCGACCAGGATCTCACCAGCGAGGTCATGGAAGCGGCGAGGGCCGAGGGTCTGCTGATCGGCAAGGGGGGCCTCTACGGCAACACGCTTCGCATCGCCCCACCGCTGACGGTCACCGAAGAGGAGGCCGATGAGGGGTTGGAGAAGCTGACGAAAGCAATCAACCGGGCACGAGAGGAGTAGCCGATGGCCACGACACTCATCAAAGGTGGCACCGTCGTCACCGCGATAGATCAGATGGAGGCCGACATCCTCATCGATGGGGGCAAGGTGGTCGCGTTGCTGGGGCGGGAGCACACGGTGGAACCCGACGAGGTGATCGACGCCACCGACAGGCTGGTAATGCCCGGGGGGATTGACGTCCACACCCACATGGAGCTCCCATTCGGTGGAACCTTCGCCGCCGATACGTTCGAGACGGGCACCCGGGCTGCAGCATGGGGTGGCACCACCACGATCGTCGACTTCGCGGTCCAGACCGTGGGCGAGTCGGCCATGAATGGCTGGGAGAAGTGGATGGACAAGGCCCGGGGGAACTGTGCCATCGACTACGGCTTTCACATGATCACCGGGGACATCAACGACCAGACCCTCAAGGAGATGGAACTGTTGGTGCGCGAGGGAGTGACCAGTTTCAAGATGTTCATGGCCTATCCCGGTGTCTTCTACTCCGACGACGGTCAGATCCTCCGGGCGATGCAGAAGGCCGCCGAGGACGGCGCCACCGTCTGCATGCATGCCGAGAATGGCATCGCCATCGACGTGCTCGTCGGGCAGGCTCTGGAACGCGGTGAGACGGACCCGATCAATCACGGAATGGTCCGCAGGTCGATCCTCGAAGGAGAGGCGACTCACCGGGCGATCAAGCTGGCGGAGCTGACCGGAGTCCAGCTCTACATCGTTCACCTGTCAGCTCAGGAGGCCCTCGACGAGGTGATCATCGCCCGTGACGAGGGCCTGCCCATCTTCTCCGAGACCTGTCCCCAATACCTGTTCCTGTCGTTGGAGAATTTGGGCAACGGGTTCGACGGCGCCAAGTACGTGTGCTCACCGCCGCTCCGCGACGCCGACGAAGGCCACCAGGAGCGGTTGTGGCAGGGCTTGCAGACCAACGACCTTCAGATCGTCTCCACAGACCACTGCCCCTTCTGCATGGGAGACCATCACACCTTCGGCACTCAAAAACAGCTCGGTCAGGGCGATTTCTCCAAGATCCCCAACGGCATGCCCGGTGTCGAGCCCCGGATGATTCTCATGTACAACGGAGGTGTGGTCGAGGGTCGGATCGGCCTCAACCGTTTCGTCGAGATCACCGCCACCACGCCGGCGAAGATGTTCGGCATGTATCCCAAGAAGGGAACCATCGCCGTCGGTTCGGACGCCGACATCGTGGTCTTCGACCCCAAGGGATCCCACGTCATCTCCGTCGACACCCACCACATGGACGTCGACTACTCGGCCTACGAGGGCTGGGAGATGCAGGGCAAGGTCGACACGGTCCTGTCCAAGGGCAAGGTCATCATCGCCGGGGACGAGTATCACGGCTCCCCGGGCGACGGTGAGTACATCGCCCGAGCGACCAGCCAGTACGGGAGATAACGGCGTTGCTATAGCAAGAGGTCGTGGTATCCGAGACCTAATGCTATAGCAACGCCTTCGGTCAGCCCTGCTGCCCGTCTGACCAGGCCTTCGTCGTGCCCATCCGCAGGTGGTTGCCAAACGGGTCGCGGAGGCCGCAATCGGTCCCGTAGTCGCGTTCGGTCGGTTCCTCGGTGAACTCGACCCCTTTTGACTTCAGATCCTCGTATGTCGCATGGATGTCGTCGACCTCGATGATTGCAGCGACTCCCATGGCACCTTTGGTGACCAGCTCACGCACCAGTTCAGCGGTTGCCTCGTCGTGTGCCGGTGGGCCGGGTGCCTCCAACAGGAGCTGATGTTCGGGTTGCTCGGGGAGGTTGACGGTCAGCCAGCGCATGAAGCCGAGGTCGACATCAGCGCCGACCTCGAAGCCAAGCTTGCCGACATAGAAGTCGAGAGCCTCGTCCTGGTCGAGTACGTAAACCTGCGAGTGGGTGATTCTGTTTGCCATGGAGACGAACCTATGCGCTGGTCCCAGGTTTCGCTTCTCCAAAATTGCTAAATGGTCGACCGGCGAGCGCGCTGCTGGGTCTGGTCCAGGTGCGGGTGAAGCAGCCCGGCACCCGGCTCAGATCGGTGGCACGCCATCGGTAGGTGGTCGGGGACTCGCCGACGATCGAAGTGAAGGTGCGGCTGAACGTGCCCAGACTCCCGAAGCCGACTTCGAAGCAGATCTCGGTGACGCTGCGGTTGGTCTCCCTCAGCAGGAACATCGCTCGCTCCACACGCCGCCGCTGGAGATAGCGGTGCGGCGTCTCTCCAAACGTGGTCTTGAAGACTCGGATGAAATGCGCCACTGAGACGTGGGCGACCTCCGCAAGCGTCGGGATGTCGAGTGGCTTGGCGTAGTCCCGGTCGATCGCGTCGCGGGCACGCAGCATGTGGCGGTTGGAACTCTCTGTGGCGCGACTCATCGGAGGTCCATCATGGCGGTCCGGAAGTCTTCAGGACAATCACCCGGCTGATCGCATAGGTTTCCTATCCGGCTCCCCGGGGCAAAGATGGAGCTTCACATGGCAAGACTTGCCGACGCGTTGAGGTGGGCCTGGGTGGCCGCTTCGTCGCGACCTCATCGAGAGGAGATCACATATGCGCAGACGATTGAGTGCATCCGTGGTGACAGCGGTGCTCATCGCGCTCATCGCGAGCCCGGCCGCGGCACACCACGACGATGGAAAAGGGGACGTCATCCCACCATCTGTCGCCGCGCTCGCCGAGGAGTTCGAGAACGTCGTGGCTGCGAATGCCAACGAGGACAGCAACGTCCCCAGGGGGCATGCCCCCTGTATCGAAGGGATGGCAGCTAACACCTTCCCTTGCGACAAGGTGGACATGTTGAGTCATCTCACGCTCGGCGATCTCGGCCTCAGCTTCGCCAACGACATGTGGGGTTGGACTGATCCCCAGACCAGGAAGGACTACGCCCTGGTCGGCGGCATCGAAGGAACGGTGATAGTCGACATCAGCGATCCCAAGCGTCCCGACATCGTCGGCACGCTTCCGACACACTCGACCGCCGGGGGTGACTTCTGGCGTGACATCAAGGTGTTCGACGACCACGCCTTCGTGGTGTCCGAAAATGCCGGCCACGGAATGCAAGTGCTTGACCTGACCGAGGTCAGGGGAGTGACGGGTGATCCGGTCACGTTCGACGAGACGGCCGTCTATGGCGGTTTCGGCAACGCACACAACCTGGCCATCAACGAAGACACTGGATATGCATATGCCATCGGCACTTCGACATGTTCAGGCGGTCTGCACATGGTGAACATCTCGGATCCCGCCACCCCAACTTTTGCGGGGTGTTTCGACGAACACGGCTACATACACGACACCCAGTGTGTGATCTACGAAGGCGCCGACCCGGACTACCAGGGTCAGGAGATCTGCTTCAACTCCGCGGCGAGCTCGATTCACACACTCTCGATCGTTGACGTGACCGACAAGTCGAGCCCCATCGCGCTGTCTCGCATCGAGTACGACGACCCGGGGTATAGCCATCAGGGTTGGCTGACTCCTGACCAGTCGTACTTCTTCCACAACGACGAGTTGGATGAGTTGGCACATGGGTTGAACACGACGACACGGATCTTTGATGTCCGGGATCTGGACAACCCGGTCCTCGTCGAAGCAGTCGAGCACGACACAACCTCGATTGGGCACAATGCCTACACCGAAGGAACCAACCTGTTCGCCTCGAACTACACGTCTGGGCTGAGGGTCTTCGATACCACCTCGGCGGCAGCCGGTGAGCTCCCAGAGGTCGCCTACTTCGATCTCTACCCGGAGAACGACAACGCCTCTTTCGAGGGCGGTACCTGGAGCAACTACCCCTACTTCCATCAGAAGAAGGTGGTGGCAGCTTCCAGCATGGACCGGGGGCTTTTCATCCTCCGACCCAGGATCGGATCCTGACCTATGAGAGGGAGGTGGCCCCGGCCACCTCCCTCTCACACCGGCTGCTGGGATTCTTCGATGGGCGCTGTTCTGGCCCACACCCGGAGGCCTGTGTAGATGGTGCCGAGGAGCAGCGAGACGATCACGAGCAGTGAGGTCTTGGCGCTCCAGTCGGTGAGTCCCACCGCCAGGGCACCCGCGGCACCGGTGAGTAGGGCACGCTCCGCCACCAGATAGACCTCGGAATGAGTGTGCCGCGTTTCCAGAATCAGGGTGAGCGCGGTCACCGTGACCATCGCCATGGCCAGTGAGCCCACGAGCAACCAACGCACCGCGGCGGGAAGGACGTCGGCGGCGTGGCCCACAGTCTCGAGGACGCCGGCACCGCCGGCTGCTATCGCCATGACCAGCGGCAGGTGCAGATAGAGCCAGAGCTGGGAGAATCGGGACACCGGTGCCCGGTGCGAGACGAGGTCGAAGTAGACCCACCACACGCCGACGGCCACGCCGAGACCGAGGAGCCCTATCACGATCTCGTCTCCATCGAGGGGCGTCAGTTGAGCCATCCCATTGACCGAGCCCACGACGACCTCACCGAGCACGATGATGACGAACAACCCCATACGCTCGATCAGCGATGGTGACGTGGCGATGACCGCATCACCTATCTGGCTCTCCGGCGGGGTCCACCTATAGAAGGCGACGATCAGCCCGACCAACTCCAGGGTCAGCCCTACGGCCCAGAGCCAGTAGCTGGTCGGCGGATCGATCAGAACGCTTACCGCAAAGAGAGCGGTGGAGCACAAGTACGCGATCGAATATGGGACGGAGGCGGGCCGATGATTCGGGTCATGAACCCCGGTGCGGAACCAGAGAATGACCAATAGAAAGCTGTTCGCGGCGTACCCCAGGGCGAAGCCGTCGGCGCCGGTGCCGGGCACGTCGCCGGCGTGAACCGCCATGACCGCCACCGCCAGCATCTGGGCGAAGGTGAAGACCCGGGTGCTGAGATCGTTTACACCGTGGAGGTCGTGATAGAGAGTCCCATTTATCCATGACGACCACACCGCATAGAAGAGAAAGACGAACCAACCCACGCCCGGCCACGACGGGTTTTCGGCGAGGGTGTGAGCCAGTTGTGCGATGACCGCCACGAAGACGAGATCGAAGAAGAGCTCGAGGAACGTGACCCTGCGATCGGTCTGGCGGTCTTCGTACCGACCCGGTGGACGCCAGAGTCTCCGGACCCCTGTCTGTCTGGTCATCGAGGCGAAAATAACCAATTCGGCTCAGAGTTCGCCGACCCGGAGGGCCGTGTGGCTAACTTTGGCAGGTGACTCGAATGGACTTTGGCGTCGTTCTGCAGACCGATCCTCCGGCGAGCCGGGTCGTCGAGCTGGCCAAGATGGCCGAGGATCTCGGGTTCACCCACGGCTGGACCTTCGACAGCCACGTTCTCTGGCAGGAGCCCTTTGTCATCTACTCCCAGATGCTGGCGGCGACAGAGCGGATGGTTGTCGGGCCCATGGTGACCAATCCGGGGACCCGTGATTGGACCGTTCTGGCTTCGTTGTTCGCCACCCTGAATGAGATGTATGGCGAGCGGACCATCTGCGGCATGGGACGTGGAGACTCCGCACTTCGATATATAGGCAAACAGCCGAAGACTCTGGCAACGATGGTCGAGGCGATGGAGGTGATCCGGGGTCTCGTCGCCGGCCGGGAGGTCGTGTACAACGGCCGCACACTCGAGATCCCGTGGATCGACGAGGGTTGGGAATTGCCCATGTGGGTGGCAGGGTATGGGCCCAAGGCCCTCGCCACGATTGGAAAGCATGCCGACGGTTTCATCCTCCAACTCGCCGATCCGCAGGTGCTGGAGTGGACCATGGCGGCGGTGCGAGAGGCGGCCGCCGAAGCCGGGCGCGATCCCGATGAGGTCAAGATCTGTGTCGTCGCTCCCGCTTACGTCGGCGAGGACATCGACCATCAACGAGAGCAGCTCCGTTGGTTCGGCGGCATGGTGGGCAATCACGTCGCCGACATGGTGAAACGGTACGGCGAGGACTCTTCCAAGGTGCCCGGAGTGCTCTCGGACTACATCAAAGCCCGTGAAGGCTACGACTACGACCACCACGGCAAAGCCGACAACCCATCGACCGAATTCGTCCCCGATGAGATCGTCGATCGATTCTGCGTCCTTGGCACCGCGCGACAACACATCGAGAAGTTGTCGCTGCTCAAGGAGATGGGTGTTGATCACTTTGGCATCTATCTGATGCACGACGATCGAGAAGGCACCCTCCGCGCCTATGGGAAGGATGTAATCCCCACCGTCAACGCCTGAGCCGGCTCCTACTCTTCGTCCCATGGACAGACGTTTTCGGCTCGTCGACGTATTCGGCGAGCGGCCGCTGACCGGCAATCCGCTGGCCGTGATCATCGACTCCGATGGGCTCTCGACCGATGAGATGCTCGAGATCACCCGCTGGCTCAACTACTCGGAAACCACCTTCCTCGTCCCGCCGGAGTCGTCCGATGCCGATTACAAAGTGAGGATCTTCACGCTTGCCGGCGAACTTCCCTTCGCCGGTCATCCCACCCTGGGTAGTTGTCACGTTTGGCAGAGTCTTGCCGACGAAGCATCCGACGAGGTCGTTCAGGAGTGTGATGCGGGCTTGGTGGCACTTCGCCGAACCGGTGACCGCATCTACTTCGAGGCGCCCGACCTGATCAAGGCGGGAGCGGTCGACCCGGTCGAGCTCGACGGGATCGCCCTCGTGTTGGGCGTCCCTTCTTCAGACATCATGGCGGCGAGATGGGTGGACAATGGGCCAGGCTGGGTGGCCGTTCTCCTGGAAAACGCCGATGCGGTGCGTGCCCTGGAGCCCGACTTCTCCCGGCATCCGCGCAATGCGAAGCTCGACGTCGGGGTGGTAGGGATGTACCCCGAAGGTGGGGAGGCTCTCTACGAGGTGCGTGCCTTTTTCTCCGGCCCTCGAGGTGAGATGCATGAGGACCCGGTTACCGGAAGTCTCAACGCGTCGGTGGCACAGTGGCTCATTTCCGAGCGTGGGTTGCAGACCCCCTATATGGTCAATCAGGGCTCGGCGGTGGGTCGATCAGGACACGTTCACATCAGCGGGACCGTCGACTCGGTGTGGGTCGGTGGGCACGTCTTTGACATCGTCGATGGCCATCTGGGGGCCATCGGCGCACGACCGGACGATCAGGCGTAGGCCGAGCCGACCGCGCCCGCGTACACGCCGATCATGATCAGCAACATCAAATAGCCGAAGATCCCGTTCTCCCGGAAATCGTCGTTCAGCTTCGTCGCGGTCAGCCCGATCGCAACGAAGAACAGGACAGTCCCAATCCATTCAGGCATCGCGTCTCCCGCCTCGTTCGCCTCATGACTCTACGGGATTCACCACCACAATGCGTCGTCGGCGACGATCGTGCTACAACGCACCCATGCGTCTCGCCGACAAGTCGATCGTCGTGACCGGAGCCACCGGCATCGCTGCTGCGGGCGCTCGGAAGGTCGCCCGGGAGGGCGGGAAGGTCTTCGTGATCTCCCTCAATGAGGACGAGTCCCGGTCACTCGCCCTGGAGCTCGAGGTCGAAGGCGGGGCCGCCGGTTACGAGACCGCCGACCTCACGGTCGAGGCGGAAGCCGACCATGCCTTCGCGGCAGCCGACAGTTTTCTTGGTGGGATCGACGGGCTGTTCGCAGTTGCCGGAGCGAGCGGGCGAAGATACGGCGACGGCCCGACGCACGAGATGACTCTCGAGGCGTGGGAGAAGACACTTCAGGCGAATGCGAATCCCATGTTTCTCGCCGTTCGAAACACGATCCGGCTCATCGGCGACAGCGGAGGATCGGTCGTTGTCGTCAGCTCGGTCCTCGCCACTCGTCCGGTTCCAAGTTTCTTCGCGACACATGCCTATGCGGCGTCGAAGGGCGCGGCAAACGCATATGTGAAGTCTCTCGCCGCCCACTACGCCAAAGCGAGGATCAGGGTGAACGCCATTGCCCCCGGTCTGGTACGGACACCCATGTCGGAGCGGGCGGCCGGCGACCCCGAGACCGTGGCATACGCCACCCAAAAGCAACCGCTGGCCGGCGGGTTTCTGAACGCTGAGGACATCGCCAGTGCCGCCGTCTTCTTGCTTTCCGACGAGTCTTCTCAGATCACGGGCCAGGTCCTCGCGGTCGATGGTGGTTGGAGCGTCACCGAGACATGAGCCTCATTTCGACGGTTCTTGCGGAGCGGATTATCCCGGTGGCCCGTGGTCTCGACGCGACCACCGCACCCGATCTGGTCGATGCGCTCTCGGCCGGTGGCATTCACTCGATCGAGATCACCGTCGAGGCTCCTGGCGGCCTCGAAGCCATCGCTGCCATCAGTGGCGGCGAGGTGACTGTCGGGGCCGGGACCATCGTCGCCATCGATCAAGCGGCCCGAGCTGTCGATGCCGGTGTCGACTTCCTGGTCACACCACATCTCGACCGGGCCCTTCTCGACTGGGCTAAATCGAATGATGTCGCTCTGATCCCTGGTGCATTGACTCCGACGGAGATCGTTACCGCGTCGCGGCATGAACCTCCCGCAATCAAAGTGTTTCCGGCTCATGTGGGTGGTCCCCGATATCTGCGGAGCTTGCTCGGTCCGTATCCGGGTCTGCGCATGATCCCTACCGGCGGAGTCGACGGTGACAATGCCTGGGACTACCTGGATGCGGGTGCGGTGGCTGTCGGTGTGGGCAGCTGGCTGACATCGCATTCCGACCTCACCGTGGTCACCGAGAGGGCGCAAAGACTCGTCTCCCAAGTTGTCTAGACAATTTAGGGGACAACGACCACACTCGGGTCGATGAAGCCCATCTCACTCACCGTCGACGATGTCACCTACGCACAACTCGCGGGGACGATCGACCACTCTTTGCTGAAACCGATGCTCACCGATGACGAAGTGGTCGCCGGGTGCAAGTTGGCCGCCGACTATGAGGTGGTCTCGGTTTGCGTCCGGCCTGCTGATGTTTCTCTCGCCACCGCCGAACTCAAAGGCACCGATGTTGCCGTCGGCACGGTCATCTCCTTCCCCCATGGTCACGCCGCTACTGCAATCAAGGTCGCGGAGGCGGCGAAGGCGATCGATGATGGCGCCGTAGAGCTCGACATGGTGCTCAACATCGGCTGGCTTCTTTCCGGGCGCCACGAGGCAGTGGAAGACGACATTGCCGCGGTCGTCGACGTCTCCGGCGACGCCCTCGTCAAGGTGATCTTCGAGAATGCCTATCTGAACGATGAACAAAAGATCACGGCATGCCGGCTAACCGAAGCAGCGGGCGCCGACTACGTGAAGACCTCGACTGGCTTCGCCCCATCCGGCGCAACGATCGAAGACCTGAGGCTGATGCGGGACAACGTGGGACCCGGGGTGAAGGTGAAAGCCGCTCACGGAGTTCGCACCCTCGACGCGTTGCTCGCCGTGATCGAGGCGGGCGCGGATCGGTGCGGGGCCACCGCCACCGCAACGATGCTCGACGACTACCGGGCGCGGACGGGTACCTAGGGCTGACTTTCCTCAGGAAGTGGGACCCGTATACGGGTCCCACCGCCTCGAGAAAGGATGGGTCTGTCCGCCTCGAGTTTTTCTCGAGGCGGACAGACCCATATCCGGGTCGTACTACCTGAGGAAAGTCAAGGTCGCAGCACACCGGCCAGCGCGGCCCCGACGGCACCGGCGAACCTGCCGAACACTGCCGGGACGATCTCGATGGCGTCGGTGGGGACGAGGGTCACCCGTCGCTTGACGGCCGCCTCTATGGGACCGAGGACCAGGTCGCCGGCCTCGGCGATGCCACCACCGACGACGATCCGATCGGGCCCGAACAGCGTCACGACGTTGGCGAGCCCGATACCCAAGAACTCTGCCATTTGGGACACCGCAGCAATGCATCGGGTGTCACCCTCGCGGGCTCCGTCGAACACCGCCGAGACTGTCGAGCGCCCGGCGTTGGATGCCAGGACATCGGCGCGAACCAGCGCCTCGACACAGCCTCGATTGCCACAACCACAGAGAGGGCCGTCGGGGAGGACGGTCTGATGTCCCAACTCGCCGGCTACCCCAAAGGCGCCACGGTGCAGTCGCCCATCGATCATGAGGCCACCGCCCACGCCGGTGCCCAGCGTGATGCAAGCAACATTCGAACAGCCCCGACCGGCACCGAGAGTTCCCTCAGCGAGAGTGAAGGCTCGTGCGTCGTTGACCATCCAGGCCTGCACGCCAAGCGCCTCCTCGATCCGACTGCGCAATGGGAACCCATGCCAATCACCTGGGAGATTGGGAAAGAGAAGGACCTTTCCGGTATCACGCTCGAAGTGTCCGGGTACACCAAGACCGACCGTCGCGATGTCGGCTCGCGCCATCGCCAGACGTCCGGTCTCGATGAGTTGGTCAGTGACAGCCTCGGGGCCTCCGACTGCCCCAGTTTCCACAGAATCCTTTGAGAGGACCTCGTAGGAGTCTTCGGATTTGGCGAGAAGGGCGCTCTTTATGTTGGTGCCACCGAGATCGAGGCCGAGATGAGTGCTCACCATGGCGTCTTCGAGTCACGGAGAATGGCCCGGAAGGTGTACCTGGCGGCGGCGTACCGGGTCTCAGTCCTTTCCAGGGCCGTGCCATGCTGGTCGAAGATCGTGCGACGTTCGGAGATGACGATCCCCGACGGCGGGAGCCCCAACAGATCACGTTCCCGGCTGGTCGCCTGGCGTGCAGACACCTCGGCATGTGCCTCGGTGGGGATGCGTCCGACAATACGGAAGGCTTCGTGGAGCGAACCGCCCCGGAACTCGTCGCCGAGTGAGAGAGCCAATTCCCGTGGCATGACCACACGTTCGATGGCCATGGGTGTGCCGTCGGCCAGCCGAAGCCGCTCCAGCACGTAGCCCATGGAACCTTCGTCGAGGCCGAGCGCGTTTCGCTCGTCCGGATCTGGCTCCACCTCACCCCACTCGAGGGTCTCGCTGGACGCGGTCATCCCGCGCGCCCGCATCGACCCTGAGAAGGACAATGGCGAGCCGAGGTCCCGAAGGACCGGGTGGGCACGGACAAAGGTGCCGGCTCCCCGTTTTCTGTCGATCAGACCGTCGCTGGCAAGCAGCTGCATCGCCTGACGGGCGGTCATCCTGCTCACCCCAAATCGCTCGCAAAGCTCTGCCTCGGAGGGGAGTCGATCCCCCGGTAGTGCGTCGGTCACCAGATCTCGCAGATATTCGGCGATCTGCTCATAGCGAGCCTGTTGTCCTGCACTCATCGAGGATGCTCCGACATCGTCGTCCAAATGTATATACATTTAAGCCGATGACCAGCCTCGGCCGCTGGACAGCAGCGGCACACGACATTCTCGATCACATCGAGTCGACCCAGATGGACTCGATCGAGCAGGTAGCGCATCTTTGTGCCAAAGCGATTGGCGCCGATGGCTTCGTCCATCTATTCGGTTCGGGTCACTCGCGGATCCCGGTCGAAGAGATGTTTCCACGCTACGGGTCTTTTCCGGGGTTTCATCCGATGGTCGAGCTCTCCATGACCTTTCACACCGAGGTGGTGGGAACAAACGGCCAGCCTCAAGCCATGTTCATCGAACGTGTGGAGGGACTCGCCGAAGTGATCCTGTCCGGTTTCGAGTTCGGAGCAGACGACGTGATGCTGATCTTCAGCGCGTCGGGTCGGGCCGCTGTTCCTGTCGAGATGGCACTGGGCGCACAAAGGCGCGGCCTCGATGTCGTTGCAGTGACATCCCTGGCGGAAAGCGAGGCCCGGCCGGCGACCCACCCTTCGGGCAAGAGGTTGCTGGACGTCGCCGACATCGTCATCGACATCGGCACTCCCAAAGGGGACGCCCTTGTCAAACTCAATGGTCTCGATCACCCCGTCGGTCCCGGATCAACCCTCGCCAATGCGGCAGTTGTCAATGAGATAAAGGTGCGCACTGCCGAACTGTTGGTCGCGGCAGGGAAGATGCTCCCCGTTCTCACCGCTGCATCACTGGTGGGGGAGGAACAGTCGCAGGCGCTCTTCGGGACCGCCTATGCCGAACATGGCCGTCGTCTCGCCCGGATCCTCAACAAGCCCTGAGAGTGGTCACCCGGGCCAGCCTGCCAACACCGCAGCGGAGAGCTTCTTGAGGACGGACAGGGCTCACGCAACGAAACACCTGTATGGTCGCAACGATGGAGATCGTCGATAATCGTTTATCGACGATTCAACGACAGCATGTGTGAGGAGGAGTGGGCGTGGCCAGCGACAGCACGATCTTGAAGCAGTTCCTGGGCGACGAGGAATTCCCGGTCGAATGGGCCAGCGATGAGGAGAAGGGACTGTTCTGGTTCTTCGACGACCTCCACTGTCCCCAGCCCCTCTCCCCGATGTACTTCGACATTGGCGGATGGTGGCTCACGTGTGACCACATGTTCCGTCGGTTCGGCACGCCGTTCGCTTCAGATTGGATCGCCAAGAACATCAACGGTTACCTGTACACGGCGGCCATCCCGGCGGACCCGGAGGCGAAAGTTGACGGTGTCGAGATCGGCAACCGATACGCGGCCCGGACCCCGGTCGACGATCCGGAGTATCCGGCGAAGATCGGTGACTACCTCAACGCAGTCCTCCCCACATATGGCGCCCACTTCGCCGACTGGTGGGAGCACCGACTCGTCCCGGAGATGATCGGGAACTTCGCGTATCTCGAGGACAAGATCGGTCGCTGGGAAGAGATTCCACTCATGGAGTGGGCGACGATCCTCGAGGACGCTATGGATATCCACGATCGTCATTGGAAGATCCACTGGATGCTCAACTTCTCCCAGCTTTCCGCCACTCTCGCCTTGCAGGCCGCCGCCGAAGAGTTGAAACCCGACATCGACCCCAACCTTCTAGGCCGTTTGCAGAACTCGGCCAGCGACCGCAACTGGGATTCGATCGAGTCTCTTTGGAAGATGAAAAACGAGGTCATCGAAGACGAGGAGTTGAGCTCGATCTTCTCCAGAGAGACCGGCGGCGATGTCCTCGCCGCCCTGCAGGGAAGTGAGAGGGGTCAGAGGTTCATTGCGGAGCGGCTTCGCACCCATCAGATGGAGTTCGGGTGGCATTCGGTTTGGAGCCATGAATTCGTGTTCCCGACTCGGTTCGAACAACCAGAGCCGATCCTCGAGGTGATCAAGGGCTATGTCGACACCGATTACGACTATCCCGCAGCCATCCGTGAACTGAAGGCGGATCTGGACGCCGCCGCCGTGGAACTGTTGGCCGGGCTCGACGGCGAGGCGCTGGAGCGTATGACAGAGGCGCACGAGACCAATGCCCGCATGGCGCCGCTCACCCCCGACCACCACTTCTACATCGATCAAGGAACCAACGCTCACGTCCGTCTCGTCTTGATCTGCATCGGCCGCCATCTCGTGGAGAAAGGTGCGCTGGGGGCGCCCGACGACGTCATGTTCTTGAAATACAACGAGCTGCGTTATCTGATGGCCGACCCTGAGGGCTACCAGGTGGGCGATCTCATCTCGGATCGTCGAGACGATCGGGAGGCGGCCTACGAGGTACGCCCACGCGACTGGGTGGGGACGGCAACCGAGGTTGCCCTGTCATTTCCTTACCTGCCCCTCTGGGGGTTCCCCGAGCGGCTCTACCGTGATCAGGCCGGCGCCGAAGACCGGGTCGAAGGGTTGGCGGCGTCGTCGGGAGTAATCGAAGGTGTGGCCCGGGTGGTGCTGAGTCCGGAACAGTTCGATCAGGTCGAGCAGGGAGAGATCCTGGTGTGTCAAATGACCAACCCGGCTTGGGTGACGCTGTTCACCAAGATCAGCGGGTTGGTGGCAGATGCAGGAGGAGCGGCCTCTCACCCGGCGGTCTTGTCGCGGGAGTTCGGCATACCCGCGGTGATCGGCACGTCGGTCGCGACCGAGAAGATCAAGACGGGTGACCGGCTGCGGGTCAACGGCTCGACCGGGGTTGTCGAAATCCTCCCCGAGGGCTACGAAGCTCGCCAAACTCCCACGTCCGATCTGCTTTCGACATGAGAATCCCATCTTCGGCCGGCCCAATGGGGAGCGGCCCGATTTCACGGGAGATGCTCAGCTCCAAGATCAAGGACCGAATCCTGCAGCTGATCCTGGAGGGTGAGCTGCAGCCGGGTGATCGTCTCGTGGAGACCAGGATCGCCCGGGATTTCGGGGTCAGCCAGTCGCCCGTGCGGGAGGCGATAAGGGACCTGGCCGCGGTCGGGTTCTTGGAGATCGAGCCCTATCGGGGAGCAAGGATCCGCCAGTTCACTCGTGAGGAGTTCCTCGACGACATGGAGATCAGAGGCGAGCTGGAAGCGATCGCGGCGCAACGGGCAGCGACCCGTGTCACCGAGGCTCAGATCCGCAAATTGCGCTCCTTCGTCGAGCAGATGCATGACAAAGGTGAAGCCGGTGACGCTCATGGCCAGGCGATGATGAACACCGAATTCCACCGGACCGTCGTCGATGCCGCGGGCAGCGAAGGGCTGATGCGGGCATGGGCAGTCCTCGAGCCTTTTGCCCGAACCTATCTAACGGCGATGGTCCCCGGCACCGATCTCGTCTGGCTGGGTGACAGGCACTCGGCGATCGTCGATGCCCTAGCAGCAGGCGACGCCGATCTCGCCGCGTCGGTGATGAGACAACATGCCCGCGAGGCTCGTGACCTGTTGGGAGATGCCGCTCACCAGGAAGCAGGACTAAAGCCAGCCGGCGCGAGTGTGACGGGTGTCTGATCACGTTCTCTGGTTCGACGACCCGGATTGTCGTCGGGCCGACATCGCAGGTGGGAAGGGGGCGAGTTTGGGCCGACTGCGCAAGGCAGGTCTGCTCGTGCCTCCGGGTTTTGTGGTGGTGGCCGATGCTCTGGGCGAGTCCCTCGACAGGCATGGCACCCGCGACGAGGTTGTTGCCCTGGCCGCGGCGTTCGGTGATCACGACGAAAATCAGCGGGTCGCAGCCGATCTCCAGGAGATCGTCGCCGCGGCCACCCTCGGAGAGGAACTGATCGCCGAGGTGGAGGAGGCATATGCGGCTCTCGGGGAGGACATCTTCGTCGCCGTGCGATCCAGCGCCTGTGCCGAGGACGGCGAGACGGCCAGTTTCGCCGGGCAGCAGGAGAGCTTCCTCAACGTCGTGGGCTCCGACGAGGTGCTCGACCGGATCGTGAGATGTTGGGCCTCGTTCTTCTCCGAACGTGCCCTCTTCTATCGCCATCGCAAAGGATCACTCGCCGATCTGGGCATGGCGGTGGCTGTACAGCTACAGGTCCCCTCCGATAAGTCTGGCGTCATGTTCACGACAGACCCGATCAGACGGCGCTCCGATCAAATGGTCATCGAAGCCGTGCTCGGATTGGGAGAGTCGGTCGTGTCGGGGTTGGTCACGCCTGACAACTATGTGGTCCGGCGTGATGGACGTCTCAAGAAGGCGCATATTGGGAACCAGGACAAGATGATCGTGCGCAGAGACGATAGGGGGACGATGACCTTGGATCTCGACGAGGACATCGCATCCGCCCAAGTCTTGGATGAGGAAGACCTCGCCCGTCTCGCCGCTGTCGGGCGTCAGATCGAAGAAGCGTTCGGGTCGCCACAGGACATCGAATGGGCCCTCGAGGGAAGCGAGCTGTACGTGCTGCAGTCACGTCCGATAACGGCATGACGGTTCTCGACTACCAGCGACCGCGCAGTCTCTCCGAGGCCATGGAGCTCCTTCTTCATGACGATGCGGTGGCCCTGGCCGGTGGCACCGACCTCATGGTGGCGATTCGCCATCGCGCAGTGGACCCCGCAGTGGTGGTCGATCTGAAATCCGTCGAAGACATCAGAGACGACATCGCCGTCGAGGAAGACCGTCTCGTCATCGGGGGACGGGTGGTGATGAGCCGTCTGGTCAGCCACGACGTGGTCAACGAGCAGTTCCCGGCGCTGGCCTCTGCGGCCGCGGTCGTCGGCTCCGTCCAGATCCGAAACAGGGCCACCCTCGCCGGGAACCTGTGCAATGCGTCTCCAGCCGCCGACACCGCCCCCGCCCTCCTCGCTCAATCGGCCTGGCTGACCCTGGCTTCAGGCGACTCCGGCCGGACGGTCCCGTTGTCCGACTTCTTCCTGGGCCCGGGCGCGACCATTCTGGATCGGGGCGAGGTGGTCACGTCCGTCGAGGTTCCGATCACCAAAGGCCCGGTCGGATCCGCCTTCGCCCGGGTCACCCGTCGCCGGGGAGTGGATCTGGCGTCGGTGAGTCTCGCTTGTGTCGTGGAGCCTTCTGGGCGGGCACGATTCGGATTCGGGGCCGTCGGCCCCACGCCATTGCTCGCCGAGTCGACCGTCGAGGACCTTGCCACCGATGACGATTTTGAGCGTCTCCTCTCCGTGACCAGCCCGATCTCGGATGTTCGAGCCGGTGCGGACTACCGCGGCGCCATGCTCCGCGTCCACGTTCGGAGAGCCCTGGAGGCGGCCGTACGCCAGTTGCGGGCGCGATCATGACCGGGGTGTCGACGGTTCGGCTTACGGTGAATGGCACCAGACGGTCGGTGACCGTGCCGTCGTCGATGACGCTGCTGGAGATGGTGCGCAGCCGGCTTGGACTGACCGGGTCCAAGGAGTGCTGCTCCGAGGGCGAGTGTGGCGCCTGCACCATGATCGTGGATGGTGAGCCGGTCAACTCCTGTCTCATCCTCGGCGGTGAGGTCGACGGAGCGGTGATCACCACCATCGAGGGCATCGGCAACGGGGGAATGACCCGTCTCCAGGAGAGCTTCCTCACGGCGGGGGCTGTCCAATGCGGTTTCTGCATCCCTGGAATGGTGGTGGCCGCTTCGGCATTGCTGGAGCGAATCCCGGATCCGACGATCGCCGACATCCAAGAGGGCTTGTCGGGGAATCTGTGCCGTTGTGGTGGATACTCGCGCATCTGCGCCGCAGTGATCTCTTCAGTGTCCCGGGGAGACACAGATGACTGAGCGGGGGGTGGGCACATCGGCACCGCGGGTTGGGGGATTCGAGCGGGTCACCGGGGCACAGATGTTCACCGCCGACATCGCCCAAGACGACCTGCTTCATGTGGCCCTGGTCCACCTCGACTGTGGGCGCGCTGCGATCGAGTCGATCGACGTCTCAGCGGCCGAGGAAGTGGACGGGGTCGTCCGTGTCTTCACCGGTGCCGACTTCCCCAACCCCATGCCCCGGTTCGGTCCCAGATTCATGGATCGCCCGGTGATCGCCACCACCGAGACCAAATTCCACGGCGATCCGGTCGCCGCAGTTGTTGCTGTCAGCAGAGAATCGGCGACGGAAGGAGCTGCCGAGGTGACGGTCACCTATGCCGAGCTTCCGGGTGTGTACTCAATAGACCAAGCCCTCGCACCCGCGTCGCCCCTGGTCGTCGATGCAGACATCCGCCCGTCAGATGATCCCCTCACCGCGACGAACATCAGGCAGATCTGGGAATGGGGGTGGGGTGACGTCGATTCGACGAAAGCCGACCTCGTCCTCGAGGACACATACGAGTTTCCGATGGTCACCCATTTCTCGATCGAGCCCCACGTCTTCGTCGCCGCCCCCGAAGCAGGAGGAGTCGCTGTATGGAGCTCGATCCAACATCCCTACATCCTGCAGAAGACCCTTGCGGATCTGTTGGGTCTCCCGATTGCCAAGGTCCGCATCCATGCCCCCGATCCAGGAGGCGGATTCGGGGGCAAGGGCTACCCCAAGTATGAGCCGCTGGTGGCAATGGTGGCACTTGAGCTGGGCCGCCCGGTGCGGCTGGTGCTCACGCTCGAAGAGACATTCCAAGCGGTGCGGCGAACCAACGCCCGTCTTCATTTTCGAACGGGCTTCTCGGACGAGGGTCGTTTGTTGTTCATCGACGCCGTGAACGACTTTCTCATGGGTGCCTATGCGGACATCGCGCCAAGGGTGATCTCGAAGAGCAGCTACTTCGCCGCCGGCCCATACAAGGTGGGGGCAGTTCGGGCGAAAGTCCGCGGGCTGATGTCACACACCACACCGAGCACCGCCTTCCGCGGCTTCGGAGCTCCCCAGATAGCCTGGGCCATCGAGTCGCAAATCGACGCCGCCGCACGAGCCCTCGGCATCGACGCGGTGGATATCAGGCTGCACAACCTCGCCGCCCGGGGCGAGGAGATCGTTCCCGGAGACAAACCCGCCGACGGCGACTGGGCGCAGTCGGTCCGCATCGCCGCGGAGAAGTTGGGCTGGTCCCAACCATTGCCGCCGGGGCATGGCCGGGGAATCGCGGTCGGGTTGAAAGCGTCGGCGACCGCCGGGTCCTCCTATTGCATCCTCAGGATCCTCCCCGACGGCAGCGTCGCACTGGTGGCTGGGACTTCGGACATGGGTCAGGGTGCCCGCACCATCCTCACCCAACTGGTCTCCGAGAACCTCGGGGTGCCGGCGGAGCAAGTGACGCTCGTCATGGGTGACACCGCAGTGGTGCCGTTCGACTACTCCACTTCGGCCAGTCGGTCCACGGTGTTCATGGGCAGCGCCGTCGTCGATGCGTGTCGGAAGGCAATCGACGACCTGGTCTCCCGCGCCGCTGGGGCCCACGGAGTGGAGACCGGGGAGGTGGCGTTCACCCCCGGCCAGGTCGCTGTGGCCGGGGACACGTACACCATTCCTGAGATCGTCGCCAAGATATTCGGGGCGGTGCCTGGGGAGATAATCGCGGTCGGTACCCAGCGGGGAGAGGGCGACGCCGGGCATGCCTTGGGAGGTCCCGCCGCCTTCTACGAATTCTCGTGCACCGCGTCGGAGGTTGCCGTAGACATCGAGACCGGTGACTACGAGCTGGTCAAACACGTCACCGTCGCCGACGTGGGCAAGGCGATCAACCGCCAGCACGTCGAGATGCAGGACGAGGGAGCCGCCGTCATGGGACTCGGCCACACGCTGATGGAGCAGCTGCTCCTCGACGAGCATGGCCGCATCCGGAACCTGGGGGCTCTCGACTACCGGATCCCCACGTTCAAGGATGTCCCGAAATCGATGACTTCCGTGCTGGTCGAAAATGGTGACGGGCCGGGTCCGGGAGGTTCCAAAGGCAGTGGCGAAGGCGGTCTATTGGCCACGTCGCCGGCCATTGCAGCCGCGGTCACCCAGGCGACCGGGGCCGTTATCACCGACCTGCCACTCAGCCCAGAACGGGTCTGGCAGGCGATCCAGGTTTCCAAACACTACGAGGAAAGGCATGACAGTGAAGACGGTTGAGATGTTCGATCTCTCGGGGCGTGTCGCCGTGATACCCGGGGGAGGAGGTGCCATCGGCTCCGCCATTGGACGCGGTCTCGCCGATGCCGGGGCGGCGGTGGCACTCGCAGGGAGATCGAAGGATCGTGTCGATCAAACCGCGTCAGCAATCTCCGATGCAGGCGGGAGGGCTCTCGCAATGTCCGCTGATGCCACCGACCCCAGCCAGGCGCAACAGATCATCGACGACACGGTCGCTGAACTGGGACGCGTCGACATCATCGTCAATGCGATCGGCGGTGGCGCCGGCGACGTCCTCCATGACGCCGAGGAATACCCGGGCGCGGCGTGGGACTGGATCATGGATCTGAACGTGCGCAGCACCGTCCTGCCCACCCAGGCCGCGGTGCGCCAGATGATTTCCCAGGGTGATGGGGGCCGCGTTCTCAATATCTCCTCGGTGCGCGGCCAGCTCGGGATCAATGCGGGATACTCGGCTTACGTGGCGGCGAAGGGCGCGATCGACTCGCTCACCAGACAATGGGCCACGGAATGGGCTAAACACGGCATCTCCGTCAACGCGATCTCGCCGACATTCGTCGATACTCCCCAGGTTGCGTCATTGCTTGGAGATCCCGACTTCAAGGCAGGAATCGTGTCGAGGATCCCCATTGGGAGAGTGGGGACCACCGACGACTTGTTGGGGGCCGCTCTTCTGTTCTGCTCACCTGCGTCGGCCTTCATCACTGGCCAGATCCTGACCATCGACGGCGGTCTGACCGCCACTCAATGAGGGAGCTGATATGGAAAACGTCACCGAGAAGGTCTTCGTGGAGACGGGTCTGCGGGGTTGCAATCCGGGATATGTCGTCACTAGCGAGGGAGTAGTGGTGGTGGACACGCCACAATTGCCCACCAAGGCGGTCGAGATGCGACGCGAGGCGGAGGAACGCGGCGAGATCCGGTACCTGATCAACACAGAGCACCACGTCGATCACATCTTCGGCAACTACTACTTCAAGGGCACCGGAATCGTCGTCAACCATCGCGGGGTGTTCGAGAACTTCATGGTGGTCACCCCCGACCTCGACCCCTTCGCCTACGCCGCCGAGGCCATCCCCACCGATGATCCCGAGGGTGCGGCAATCTTCCCTGACCGTGACGAGTACTACGACGACCCCAACAAGGGCACGGTCGTCTTCGATGGCAATTTGACCATGAGAGTCGGCGATCGCACCTTCGAGCTGATCCACACGCCGGGCCACACGCCCGGCCAGCTCGCGGTCCACGTCCCCGAGGAGCGGGTCGTGTTCACCGGCGACACCATATTCAGTGAATGTCAGACGTGGCTCATGACCTCAGACGTCGACCAATGGCTGGCGGCCCTGGAGACGATCCGGAGCCTCGACGTCGACCACATCCTCCCCGGCCACGGGCCGGTGGTTGCCAAGAGCTATCTCGATGTCCAGAGGTCGAACCTCCTCGACTGGAAGTCTGCGATCGCCGCTGCGGTGGCCAGTGGGTGGTCCAGGGAGGAGACCATCGAGCGGGTCAACTTCGCCGACAGATACCCCGTTGACATCGGCCAGGGCTACATGATGGATCACATCCAGACCCTGAATGCGGCCTCCCTCTATGACAAGATGACCGGTGCCACGTAGGCAAGCGGTGCGTCTTTATCTGCTGCGCCACGGCGAGGTCACCTCCCATCGCGGGGACGTGCAGATAACCGCGGATGCAGAACAGAAGGCGTTCCACGCTGGGCAGGTCTTCGGCAGACACCAATCCGGCGCCATTCTGATACTCAGCGGTGAGACCCGTCGGGCCATCGACACCGCGGCCAGCATGGCACGAGGGGTCACCGATGTCGGTGGTCAGGTACTCGGCCCACAGGTCGCATTCGCCCTGCGCAACCCTGACCTATATGTCGCCGGGACCCGGGTGAACATGGTGAGCAGCGCCGAGTCACTTGCTGCCCAAGTCGACGGGCTTTCCCCGGATGATGTCGCCAAACTCGACTTCTTCCCGGAGCTTTTCGCGTCGTCGGACCGCATCGGTTGGTGGCTCACTCATGACTCCCCACCGGGTGAGACTGCCGCCGCCCTGGCGGCGCGAGTTCGATCCTTCGCGGCCAGCCTCACCGACCCGATTCCCGGGGATCCTGAACTCGTGGTGGCGGTCACCCACTCGCCGTTGCTGCGTGCCGTCGGTCTCGACTTCCTCGGCAGCGATATCGGTGAGCCGGCGTGGATCTCGGGGTTGTTGATCGAGGTCGTGCCCGGCGGTGTGATGACCGGAGATGTCTTCGATGTGGAGCCGGGATGAGGTTCGAGGTCATCACCATGGGCCGGCTCGGGATCGACCTCTATCCGCTTGAGTCCGATGTCCGTCTGGGCTCGGTGACCAACTTCGGGAGGTTCCTCGGGGGGAGCGCGGCGAACGTGGCGGTCGCCGCCGCCAGGCATGGCAGACGAACCGCGCTGATCTCACGCACGGGTGCCGACGACTTTGGACGTTTTTTGCGGGAGGAGCTCGAGCGTCTCGGTGTGAGCAGCGAATTCGTGACCACCGTCGACGGCCTGCCCACTCCGATCACATTCTGTGAGATTCACCCACCGGACCACTTTCCGATCATCTTCTACCGGTACCCCAAAGCGCCCGACATGGAGATCACGAGCGAGGAACTCGATGCGTCGGCCATTGCCGACGCCCACCTCTTCTGGATCACCACCACGGGTCTCTCCGACGAGCCCAGCAGAACCGCCCACCATGAAGCCCTGCGTCTGCGGAGAGAAGACGCCATCTCCGTTCTCGATCTCGACTATCGAGAGGCTTTCTGGGACGATCCCGCGGACGCCCGACGGGAGATATCCCGCGTTCTCCCCTCGGTCGACGTGGTCGTCGGCAATCTCGCCGAATGCGAGGTCGCCGTAGGCGAGTCGGAGCCGGACCGCGCCGGGAAGGCTCTACTCGATCGGGGGCCAGACACGGCGATCGTCAAACTCGGCCCCGACGGTGTCAGGGGCTTCGACTCGAGCGGGGTGGTGTCTGTGCCTCCGGTCGACGTCGAGGTCGTCAACGGTCTCGGCGCCGGCGACGCCTTCGGAGGCGCGTTCTGTCACGGTCTGCTCTCAGGCTGGCCGTTGATGGAGATCTTGCGCTTCGCCAACGTGGCCGGGGCGATCGTCGCCACCAGGCTGGAATGCTCGACGGCGATGCCGGATACTGCAGAAGTGTTGGCGGCGCAGGCCGATTGGAGATGAGCATGTCTGTGAACATCGATCGGATCAGGACGATCAGGGCCGAGGATCCCGGTGCGATCGAGCGGGCTGCCGCGTCCCGTTTCCGCCGGACATTGGGACAGCGAATGATGCTCATCGCCGCCGACCACCCGGCTAGGGGGTCGTTGGGTGCGCGGGGGAGGCCTTTCGCCATGGCCGATCGGGAGGATCTCCTGGGGCGTCTGGTGACAGCTCTGGGCCGCCCGGGCGTGGACGGGGTCCTGGGGACGCCAGACATCATTGAGGACCTGCTGCTACTCGGGGCGCTGGAGGACAAAGTGGTCATCGGTTCGATGAATCGGGGAGGTCTTGCCGGCTCTGTTTTCGAGATCGACGACCGGTTCACGGCATACGACGCAGAATCGTTGGCGGCCATGGGCCTCGATGGCGGGAAGATGCTCGTCCGAATCTCCCCAGAAGACCCGGCGACGGCACGCACTCTCGAGCAAGCCGCCGGAGCCGTGTCAGCCCTCGCCGATCGGGGTTTGATCGCCATGGTGGAACCTTTTATGTCGCGGTGGGATGACGGGAGGCTGACCAACGACCTCACCCCAGATGCTGTGATCAAATCGGTCGCTGTCGCCTCAGGGCTGGGTAACACCAGCCGCCACACCTGGCTGAAGCTCCCCGTTGTCGACGAGATGGAGCGGGTGATGAGATCCACGACGTTGCCGACACTTCTGCTCGGTGGCGACCCCAAGGAGCCCGATGACGAGGTGTTTGCCATCTGGGAAAAGGTGCTTCGGTTACCCGGGGTCGGTGGTCTGGTGGTAGGTCGTTCTCTGCTCTATCCACACGACGACGATGTCGCCGCAGCCGTGGACCTAGCAGCCGGGCTGGTGGCGGCCAGCTGAGCTCGGGCAGATAGCAGGCCGCTCTTCAGTCGGTGGGCTCGTCTATGTGGGCGCGTTGCAGCGTCCCGCTGTAGTCGAGGAACACGGTCTTGGTCTCGGTGAACTGGTCGATCGCGGCGAGTCCGGACTCCCTGTGCCCATTGCCGGTGTCCTTCACGCCCCCGAATGGGAGATGGATCTCGGATCCGATGGTGGGAGCATTGAGATAGACCAAACCTGCCTGGAGATCGCGAACGGCGCGCAGGGCGCGAATCGTGTCCCGGGTGTACACGGCCGCCGAAAGACCGTATCGGGTCCCGTTGGCCACGGCGATGGCCTCGTCGTACCCGTCGACCCGGATCACCGTGATGGTGGGCCCGAAGATCTCCTCTTGGGCGATCCGCATGTCGGGAGTGGCGTGGTCGAAGAGCGTTGGGGCGTAGAAGTAGCCCCCGTCATGACCCTCGTCGAGTTTCTCACCGCCCACCACCAGCTGGGCGCCCTCATCGAGCCCTATCCGGGTGTAGGAATGCACCCGATCGAGCTGTTTGGCATTGATGATCGGGCCCACATTGGAGTGTGGGTCGAGTCCGTCACCGACTACCAGCGTGCGGATGCCCTCCACCAGTCCTTCGACCAGATCGTCCGCCACTCTCGTGTCGACCACGAGTCTGCTGCTCGCGGTGCATCGCTGACCAGCGGTCGAGAAGCCGCCCCAGAGGGCACCGGTGATCGCCTCGGGGACGTCGGCGTCTTCCAGGACGACCAGAGCGTTCTTGCCACCCATCTCGAGAGACACGTGCTTGAGCTCGGGGCCGGCAGCACCTGCGATTTGTCGGCCTACCGCCCGTGATCCGGTGAAGGAGATCATGTCGATGTCGGGATGTGCGACCAGGGGCTCTCCCGCCTCGGGACCGTAACCGGTCACCAGGTTGGCGACTCCCGGGGGGAGACCGGCCTCCTCCAGGATCTCGAACAGCCGGACTGCGGTGTGAGGAGTGTCCTCGGCCGGCTTTACGACGACGGTGTTGCCACAGACCAAAGCCGGGAACATCTTCCATGCGGGCATGAGCATGGGGAGATTCCACGGGGTGACGATCCCGATCACGCCGACCGGTTCGCGGATTGTCATGGCAAGTCGGTCGGGGAGACCCGAAGGCACCGTCTCGCCGAACATACGTCGGCCTTCACCGGACATGTACTCGCCGGAGGTAATCGCCCCCTGCACGTCATACCCGGAGTCGACCAGCACTTTGCCCATTTCCTTGGTGATGGTCTGGGCCAGCTCCGACTTTCGCTCTGCGAGGATTCGAGTGGCCCGTGCGATGATCTCTCCTCTAAGTGGCGCCGGGGTCTTGCGCCACTCGTCCTGGGCTCCAACCGCGGCGCTGACCGCGGCATCGACATCCCCGGATCCGCTTCTCTGGAACTCACCGATCACCTCGTCGGGTCGCGCCGGGTTGGTGTCGAGGAAGGTCTCTCCGGTGGCAGCGGGCACCCATTTCCCGTCGATGTAGTTCCGATATGTTTCGGCCACGTGGATCAGTTCTGGTCGATGCCGGCCAGTTCGAGGACAAGACGCATGCGATGCGCCGCCAGGTCGGGGTCCGGGAACAGTCCTGCTTGATCGGCCAAGGTCAACTGACGGGAGAGGTGGACGATCGATCGTGCCGACTCCAGACCGCCCACCATCCGGAAATGGTCCTGATGCCCGCACAGGTAGGCCATGAAAACGACCCCGGTCTTGTAGAAGTACGTCGGGTGGGAGAACACATGACGGCTCAGCGGGAGTGTCGGGGCCAGGATCTTGTCGAACTGGTCGGGCTCATCGTCGTCCAATGCCTGGATCGCAGCCGAGGCGGCTGGAGCAATCAGGTCGAAAGCCCCGAGGAACGCGTCACTGTGACGCTCCCCATCCCCTCGGATGGTCGTCGGGTAGTTGAAGTCGTCCCCGGTGTACATCCGCACGCCGTCGGGCAGACCGCGACGAAGCTCGATCTCCCGACTCAGGTCGAGCAGCGAGATCTTGACCCCGTCGACTTTGACCGCATTCTCCGAGATGATGTTGAGAAAGGACTCTGAAGCCTCGTCGAGATTGTGTGAGCCCCAGTAGCCGCTGAGCGCCGGGTCGAACATGTCACCGAGCCAGTGCACGATTGCCCTCTCACTCACCGTGGCCAGGATGCGGGCGTAGGCGTCCTGATAGTCCTCGGGACCGCGGGCAACCGCGGCGAGATGACGGCTCGCCATGACCACTGGCTGTCCCCCTTGACTCTGAATGAGGTCGATCTGACTGTGGTATGCATCGACGATCTGGTCGATGGACGCTGGTTCAACGGGAAGCTGGTCGGTGTTGGCGCCGCAGGCGATCTCCCCGCCCTCAGCCTTTGCTTCGGCGAGCGACCGCATGATCAACTCGCGGGTGGCATCCCAGTCGAGTCCCATGCCACGCTGGGCGGTGTCCATGGCCTCTGCCACCGGGAGACCCCACGACCACAGATGTCTCCGGAACGCCAACGTCGCGTCCCAATCGACATGCGCTTCGCTTCCTGGTGTGTTTTCCGCCCGAGGGTCGGCGACCACGTGGGCAGCGGCGAAGGGACGACGGCTGATCAAGGGTTTCGTCGGGCGCTCGTAACGCCCGGGCTCGCCGAGGGTGAGACGGTCGAGAGAGCCGTCTTCTAGAGGGATCGTCACCGTTCTGGTGGACATCGGTGGTCTCCTGCTGTGCGCGGTCGGGTTGAGGGGTGGAAAACGTTATCCACCACCACCGATGATAGGCCATTGGCCAGGCCGCCGACAAGGGACGGTCAATATGCAGGGGTGACCACTCCGGGCGCCGTGATCACGGTGAGGGATGACTCGGGGCGGAGGGCAACCGGTGATCCTCGAGATATGTAGACCCGGCTCAGTCTGGAGCCGAGTTGTTGGAGGACTTCCCAGGTGATCGTCCCTCTTACGCCGGCCACCTCTTCGGCGTTGATCTCGGCGTCACCATCCTCACCGAGCAGGGTGAAAACGGAGTTCCCGCTGACATCGCTCACTCCGGTGACATCGATGGCGAGCGAGTCGCTGGAAACCCGACCGACCAGCGGCGCCCGCTCGCCATTGACCAGGGCGAAGCCCCCGGGAGAGGAGACCCGCGACCATCCGTCGGCGTAGCCGATGGGAAGGGTGACGATTGTCGACTGTCGTGCTGCGATCCAAGTCCCCGCGTAGCCCACCGCGGTCCCCGGCGTGACCTGAGCGATACGGACTGGAAGGGCGCGTACCGAGAGAGCGGGACCGACCTCAAAAGGCAAAGAAGTCTCTGCAACCGGACGCAGTCCGTAGTAGGCGAGACCGGGCCGGACCAGATCATGGGAGCTGGTCTCGGAGGCGAGCATCCCACCCGATGCGGCGGCGTGCACCACCCCGGGATCCACATCGGCCGCGGCAAGCCCGGAGAGAACCTCGTCGAAGCGGGAGAGTTGAGTGGCCGTGGTGGTGGGGGTCTCCGGAGCGGCGAGGTGGGTCCAGACCCCGCCCAGGGTCGTTCCGCCTCCGGCGATGAGAGTCGTGACCGTGCTCAAGGCGTCACCGGGGGCGACCCCACCCCTGGTCATCCCGGTGTCGATCTCTACGTGGACCGAGAGGGTTGGGTTGTCCGGGGACAGAAGGTCGCCCATTGCCCGAGCCTGCTCGAGGGACCCAACCGTGACATCGATGCTGTTGACTGCCATCGTCGCCACCAGCGCGGGTGGCACCGGATACAGAACGAGGACACGTCCCTCGTATCCATCCGACCGGAGCCTGATCGCCTCGCCGGCGTCGGCGACACAAAGCCACTCCGCTCCGCCGGTGACGGCGCAACGTGCGGCCATCTCCAGCCCATGCCCGTATCCGTCGGCCTTGACCACCGCCCCGAGAGCGTAGGGGCTTGCGTGTGAGCGCAACGCCGAGGCGTTGGCCACAAGTTGGTCGATGTCGACCTCTGCCCAGGCCAATCTCTCCAGAGGCGGAAGCCCTGCATCCTCGAGTGAGCGATCGATGCGACGGGCCACCTCAGGCAGCCGGCTCCGAATCGCCCATCCAGGAGCGGAGAGCGTCACGCATGATGTCTGCGGTCGAGACCATCCCCGTCCATCGTTCGAAGGCGATCTCACCCTGGCGGACCAACATCTCCAACCCATTGCAGACGGCCAGGTCGCGAGCTCTCGCTTCACGAACGAGGGGGGTTTCCGGCGGGACATAGACCAGGTCGAATACCAGTGCATCATCGGGGAGTGGAGTGACGTCGAACGCCACCGCGTCGACGGTCATGCCGACCGTGGTTGCGTTCACCGCAACTCCCGCAGACTGCATCGCCCCGGTCAGTGCCGCTTCGTCGAGCGAACCAGGGTGGACGTTCCCGTAGTCGCTGAGACTCCTGGCGAGCTCAACGGCCCGATCACGGGTGCGGTTGGCGACAAAGACCGAGTCGACACCGGCGTCGAGCAAGGCCCACACCACCGCCCGGGCGGCACCACCGGCGCCAAACACCACTGCCACACGTCCTCCGACTGAAACTCCCATCGAGCCAACTGCTGCCATGAAACCGGAGGCGTCGGTGTTGAAGCCGACGAGTGTTCCGTCATCGCGACGCAGACCGTTGTTCACCGCCCCGATCGCGGCCGCGCCGGGTTCGATCTCGTCGAGATGTTGCATCGCCACCTGCTTGTAGGGCGCGGTCACACCGAATCCCAGCCAGTCTGGATCTCGTGCCTTGTCGAAGAACGCGCCGACTTCGTCGAGCTCGATGGCACGTAGCTCGAAGCTGGCATCGATGCCATGCGCCGCGAACGCCGCGTTGTGCATCACCGCAGAGTGACGCCGCCGCAGCGGGTTTCCAATGAGGGCGACCCGTCGTGTCAAAACCTGACGTGGGGGATGATGTGAGTGGCCCACTGCTCGAGCTGAGCCGGATCGGGTGTCATGGTGTGCAGCATGAAGCTCTGCACGCCGGCATCGACCCGAGCCTGCAGCGACTGGACGACCTCGTCCGGCGTCCCGAAGAGATAGACCCGCTCCAGATACTCGGGGCCGCGGGCCTCGCTCATCACCCGGAGCATCGCATCGTGCTGTTCTCGCCGGGCTTTAGCCGGGTCTTCACTGCCCACGAAGTGATAGAAGTTCTCATGGGCGACAACAACCTCACCGGGGTCGCGTCCATGCTCGGTGAGATAGGCCTGCAGCTCCTCCCAATCGCGGGCGATGTCCTCGGGTGGGCACGTCGGCCGGGGCACCCAGCCCTCGGCGGCGAGGATTCGGCGTTTAACCGCATCCACGAAGCGGGGGAGATCGGGGGAGCCGGGGTCGGCGAGCTGGGAACCTCCGCCGATCCAGACCTCGGGACGTTGGCTGGGGAGTGGCTCGATGAGGACATCCTCGATCGAGAAGAACTCGCCGTCGTAGCTGACGGTCTCGCCTTCAAGGAGAGGGACGATGATGTCGAGGATCTCATCGGTTCGGGCGCCGCGATCCGACTTCTTGACACCGGTCGCCGCGTATTCCGGGGGATACCAGCCAATGCCTGCACCGAGGATGAACCTGTTGTTGGAGAGGAATTGCAGCGTGGCCAGTTGCTTGGCGAGCAGCACCGGCTCCCGGATCGGCATCACCATGACCGACGTTCCCAGCTTCACTCGCTCGGTCACCCCGGCGACGAGGGACAGAGTCGTCAGAGGCTCCAGAAATGACACTGAATAGAACTGCTTGGCGGCGAGGAGATGATCGGTGATCCATATCGAGTCGAATCCGATGGTCTCCACTTCGCGGGCGAAGTCGATAATCCCCTTGGCACGCTCGGGCCCGTCGTCCGACCAGACGAATGAGGGTAGGAATACACCGAATCGCTGGATGCTGTCTGAGCCTTGTCCATTGCTTGTCATTTGATACCTCTCCTGAGATCGAGCTCACTCACCGGTGAACCGTGGATCTCTCTTCTCGAAGAATGCCTGTGCCCCCTCCAGCATGTCGGTGGATGAGAAGACCCGCTCCGACGCGTCGAGCTCGTGGGCTAGCCCTTCGTCCAGCGACACGTCGTCTGCCAGGTCGATTGCTCGCTTTGCCTCCCGTACCGCCAGTGGCCCTCTCGAGGCGATCGTCTCTGCCATGGCTATAGCCATCTCCACAGCGTCACCAGACGGCGCCACACGGTTGACCAACCCGATGCCGCCAGCCTCGGCCGCGGTGAGAATCTCACCCATCAGGATCAGCTCCTTCGCCTTGGCGGTGCCCACCACGCGGGGAAGCCGTTGGGTCCCGCCTGAGCCAGGCATCACCCCGAGTCGAACTTCAGGCAGACCCAGCTTGGCGTTCTCATCGGCAACCCGAAGGTCACAGCACAGAGCCAGCTCCAGCCCCCCGCCCAAAGCGTCGGCTTGGATTGCGGCGATGGTCGGCATGGGTAGTCGGGCCAGCCGTCGGTAGACGGCTTTCTCCAAGAGCAACTTGCCTTCACCGACCCGTCCTCTCAGGGACTCGAACTCTTTGACGTCCGATCCTGCGCAGAAGGCTCGCTCGCCGCTTCCAGTGACGATGACACATCGGATCTCACCATCGGCCTCGATGTCGGCGAGGGTCGTGTCGAGGGCGTGGGTGAGCTCGACGGTCACCAGATTTAGCGGCGGATTCTGGAGGCGAACCGTGGTAATCGGCCCGGTCTCGACAATTACCAGGTCACTCATCGCGCCACCCCGAACTCTTCGGCGAGACCCATGATTCCTTCGGTGAAGACTCTGTGATCCATGGTTCGCAAGTCGTCGGACACATCGGGGACAAATCCCATGTGGGCGATCACGTCGAGCTCAGGATCGAGTCCCTCAGCCACCTCGATGAGGGTGACTCGGCCGTCGCCGAGCTCGAACACGGCCCGTTCCGTGATATAGCGGACCTGCTGACCCCTGCGATTGGCCATCAATCCACTGAAGCTCACCTCATCCACCGTCTCAACGAACTTCGAAAGCGCGCCCTCGCTCTCGATCCGGATTCGCCCGTCCTCCACCGCGACCCGGAGCCCGGACGTGGTCAACGTACCCACAAAACAGATCCTCCCGGTGCGTGCGCTGATGTTGGGGAATCCCCCGGGGCCACGGAGACGACCGGGGAACTTGTGCACGTTGACATTGCCTTTGGAGTCGATCTGGGCGAAGGACAGGCTGGCGATGTCGAGGCCACCCCCGTCGTAGAAGTCGAACATGTACGGCTGGTCGATCATCGCCTGATAGTTGAACCCGGCTCCCCCCTCGTTGCCGGCTACCGGTACTCCGCCGAAGATTCCCTGCTCGACCGTGAGCACCAGCCTGTCCTCGATCCCCTCCTCCCAAGCAATGGCTCCGATCATCTGACTGATGCCGAACCCGAGATTGCAGATGTCACCGGGCTCGAACTCGAGGAGGGAGCGGCGGGCGATGACCTTGCGCACGTCGACGGGAAGCGGGTCGCCGCCATCGGTGCCGGGTCGGCGTAGCGCCCCCGAGTAATACGGCGAATGGGCTGTGATGTATGTCTGGGTTTGGTCGGGATCGAGATATGCGATGTCGATGAGGGCCCCGGGCACCACCACGGTACGGGAGGGCAAAGACTTGGCCGCGGCGAGCCGTTTCGCCTGAGCGATGACGATGCCGCCAGAGTTTCTCGCCGCCATGGCCATTGCCAGCATCTCGCCCCTGACCGCTTCGTCGTCCATCGTCAGGTTTCCGTCCTCATCGATCGTCGAGCCGCGAATCACCGCGACGTCGATGGGGAAGGAGCGAAAGAACAGCCATTCCTCTCCCTCGAGCTCCACCACCTCGACCAGGTCCTCCGTCGCCGTGCCTTGTTTCCCGCCGGTATGACGGGGGTCCACGTAGGTGTCGAGACCCACCGAGGTGACCAATCCGGGTCTACCGGCAGCGATTTCCCGACAGAGCTGGGAGAGGACTCCCTGAGGAAAGGAATAGGCCTCGATCCCGCCGTTCTCGACGAGCTCGCCGAGTCGTGGCTCGTTGCCGATGTTTGAGCCGATGGTGCGTTTCATCAGCCCGGGCAGGGCGAGCTGAGAGAACCCGCGATCGGCGAAGTCACCGATGCCGACCACCCGCACGGTCGTCAGATCCTTGGGCGATCCTTCTGACCGGTAGACGTCGGCCAGTGTGTCGATGAAGAGTTGGGGCAGGGCGTGACCGGCCCCGGAGCCACCGATGATCACGGTCGCACCGTCAGGCAGGGCGCGCACCGCCTCGGCGGGATCAACGAGTCTCAACTCGGGTCCTTTCGACACCGGTCATGGCATGTGACCGCCACCATTGGGGCCGAGGGTCTGCCCGTAATACAGCGCCCCGGCGTCGCTGAGCAGAAATACGACACTTGCTGCCACCTCTTCCGCTGTGGCGAACCGTCCCGACGGCAGCTCGGCGAGGCGGCGTTGTCCAACCTCGCCCTGGACGACGTCGGTTGTCATGTCGGTGATAGTGACCCCGGGCGCGACGGTGTTGACCCGCACCCCTCCCGGGCCGACCTCTTTGGCCAGCGACTTGGCAAACCCGATGAGACCGGCCTTTGCTGCGGCGTAGTGGGCGACACCGGCGAACCCTATCTGCCCCAACCGGGACGCGATCATGACTATGCACCCCGAGCCACGTTCCAGCATGTGGGGGAGGACGGCCCGGCTAACCAGGAATGCCCCGGTCAGATCGACGTCGAGGACCTCTTTCCACTCCTCGGTGGTCATGTCGATGACACGGCTTTCCGGCATCACGCCGGCATTGTTCACGAGACCGTCGACCTTCCCGAAGCGATGGCGGACCGCTTCGACCATCTTCTCGACCTGGGTCTCGTCCGTTACGTCGGCCCGGAAGGCCTCGGCGTCTCTCCCGAGGGCGCGGACTCCCTCCACTGTGGTCTCGGCGCCCGAGGAACCGTCCAGATAGCCAACTGCGATATCGGAGCCGACCTCGGCACAGGCAATGGCGATAGCAGCACCGATGCCACGGCTGGCGCCGGTCACGAGGACCACTTGTCCGGCCAGAGCGTTTGGGGAAAAAACAGTCACGAGGAAAGGGCTCTCCAATAGGGGGTCGTCCAAGGCGGCAAACGATTTCCGTCGTCTCGGCGGCACCGTACCGAGCAGGAACCCGCTCGTCAACAATTGGGGCGAGGTCAGGTCTGGAACGTGACGGCGACCGTCCCCAGGTCTGAGAAGTCCGCGGAGAAGTCCACCAGGTCGGGTGGGTTCACTCGATGGTGACCCGTCAGCGACCCGGTGAGGATCACATCCCCTCGTTGCAGACGCTGACCGCGGGCCACGAGATGCCGGGACAGCCAGGCGACTGCGGCGAGCGGGTTGCCCATCACCTGCTCTCCACGTCCAGTGGCGAGCAGGCGACCGCCACCGGACAACGAGACTTCGATCCCGGCGGGGTCGACTGCGGCGATCGGGATGAAATCACCCACCACGGCATAGGCGACAGTCGAGTTGTCTGCGATCCAGTCGACTACTCCTGCACTGTCGATGGTTCGGTAGTCGATCACCTCGATGCCCGGCCCGATCTCGTGGGGACCATTCCCCAACTCTGCGACCGTTTGCGGGACGTCGATCGTCCCCCCGATCCGGATCAGGATCTCGGCTTCCACCATGGGGTCGACCATCGATGACAGGGCCAGGTTCGATCCGGTCGGAATGATCATGTCGTCGAGCAAGGTGCCCGCGATGGGTGTCGCTGGAGGGGGTGCGGAGGTGAGACCCAATTTCCATCCGGTGACGCGCCGGCCACGAGCCACCCGGTCGGCGATCAAGAGATCCTGGATCGAATAGGCGTCCTCAGTTGTGAGTGACTCCTCGATCGTCGACGGAGCCGGGATTGCCACCGCATTCGACCAGGCCGCGCCGAGGTCTCGAGCCAATTCGCCCAATCGCTGCCTGTTCACCCTCGAGTCCGCGCCCTCGCCACCGAATCACGTGCGATGATCTCCCCACTCAGCTGTACCTCGGAGGGCTCACCGGTCACGAGTGCGTCGAGTAGTAGTGACGCTCCCCGGCGGCCTATCTCGTAGGTGGGCACTCGCATGGTCGTGAGCGGGACCGGACCGTACTCGGCGATGGGGATGTCGTCGATCCCTGCGACCGAAATGTCACCGGGCACGTCGAGTCCGGACGCCAGCAGCTGTCGCATCGCTCCGATGGCCATCAGGTCGCTGGCGGCGAGGACGGCGGTGACGTCGACCTTGTGGAGAAGTTGTTCCACGGCGGCGCTGCCTCCGGTTACCGTGAAGCCACCTTCGGCGACGTATTCCGGTCCGGAATCGATACCGAACTCAGCGACTGCCGCAGTGAAACCGTCGAGTCTGACACGGGAGACCTCGAGCGTTGCTGGCCCGCCGATGTAGCCGATCCGCCGATGACCGCGCTCGGCTAGATAGCCCACCAATTCGATGACCGCACTCCGGTTGTCGAATAGGACGCGCGAGCCATCGAGCAGATGGTCCGACAAGGTGACGATGACCCCACCGCGCGAGCGGAATCGGTTGGTGAGACCGATCAACGTTTCGCCGTATTCAGGGTCGGTGAGTGAGCTGGCGGCAAAGACTATGGCGTCGACCTGGTGGGCGTGGAAGGCTCTCACGTAGTTGAGCTCCTTTTCCGGGTCACGATCGGAGCTGGCGATGAAGAGCCGGTAGTCGTCGGCGTGGATCCCATCTTCGAGACCCTTCACGATTTCCCCGAAATAGGGGTCTGAGATGTCGTGGACTATGACCCCGACCGTCTGTGATCTCGCGGTGACGAGGGCACGAGCCAGCCGGTTGGGCTCGAAGGACAGTCTGTCGGCGGCTGACAGGACTCGCTCCCGGGTCCTTTCGCTGACAGGATGACTCGACCCTGACATCACCCGCGATGCCGTAGCCACCGAGACTCCCGCCAATTCGGCCACGTGACGGAGCGAATGGGTTGTTCGGTCACGGCGAGTTGAACTTGGTTGCTGGGACGACACATCGGGAAGGCTACTCCGCGAGGGTGGGGTCTTGTAAACGTTTGCCACGGAGGCCAAGATTGGACTTCTCACCGAAGACACGGAGAACAACCATGAGCTCGACAGATGTGGCCTACCGCTCGGCTGCCGGTCTCGCTACCGCCATTGCCAGCGGCGAGATGTCACCGGTCGAGGTCATGGAGGAGACACTGCATGGGGTCGAGACGCGCGAGCCAAGTCTCAACGCCGTCGTCTATCGAGGTTTCGACGAAGCGATGGACTCGGCTCGAATCGCTCAGGAGGCACAGGCCCGTGGCGTTCCCGGTGGTCCCCTTCGTGGTGTGCCTGTGCTGATGAAGGATCTGTTCGACTTCAAACCTGGTTGGCCGGCGACTTTTGGTGGCATCCCGGCCATGTCCGACTTCTCTATCGACGGTTACTGCGTCTGGGCCGAGCGAATGGAGGCGGCCGGCGCGATCATCATCGGCAAGGGAAACAGCCCGGCTCTCGGCTTCCGTGGCACCTGTGACAACTATCTGTTTGGACCGACCAGGAACCCATTCGACACGAGACTCAACAGCGGTGGCTCGTCGGGCGGATCGGCCGCGGTGGTGGCGGACGGGTTGGTGCCGATCGCCGAGGGCACAGACGGGGGCGGGTCGATACGGATCCCGGCGGCCTGGTGTGGTGTCGTTGGATACCAGCCCTCGGCGGGCCGCGTCCCCGTCGTGGTGAGACCCAACGGCTTTTCGGGGGTCTCACCGTTCATCTATGAAGGGCCGATCACGCGGAACGTGGCGGACGCCGCCCTCGCCGTGAGTGTGCTCGCCGGGCCGCATCCCGGGGATCCCTTTTCCGCTCTCGACCAGCCCGACTTCACCACGAGTCTTGGTGACGGTATCGAGGGGTGGAAGATCGCATATTCACCAGACCTAGGGGTCTACCCGGTGCAGCCGCAGGTGGCCACCATGGTCAAGGAGGCGGTACATGCGTTCGAAGAGGCCGGTGCCACGGTGGAGGAAGTCGACATCGACATCGAACTCGACCAGCGCGACCTCTCCGATCTCTGGTGTCGTCTCATCCTGCCGCTCAGTCTCGATGCCTTCGCCAATCTGTCGGAGGGTGGACTCGACATCCTTGGTGATCACCGTTCCGATTTGCCGCCAGAGTTCCTCTATTGGGCCGACCACGTCGCTTCGATGTCGGCGATGGAGTACTTCAACGACAATTCACGTCGTACCCAGATCTTTGATGCGTTACAAACGGTGATGGCAAACCATGACGTATTGGTTTCCCCGACACTGGCGTGCATGCCCACCGAAAACCTCACCAACGGTGAGACTCGAGGGCCGACGGTCATCGAGGGAGTCGAGATCGATCCGGTGATCGGCTGGTGCATGACCTATTTCACCAACTTCACCGGCCACCCGGCCGTAAGCCTGCCGGCGGGGTTGTCGGATGGGCTGCCAGTAGGGATTCAGCTCATAGGGCGACGGGGAGCGGACGTCGCTGTGCTCACCGCTGCCGCCGCCTTCGAACGAGTCCGCCCCTGGGACCACATCTACGAGATCCCTGCCAAAAGACCGCTGAGTTGAGCTGGGTTCGCGGAGCATTTCAGACGCTGTAGGGACCGTATGCGGTCCCTACAGCATTAGGAACGCGTTTAGGTGCCCGCCTCTCCTGTGATGCGGGTGTAGGCGGCGGCCACGAAGACTATGAGGGATCCGAACAGGATCTGGCGGACCGCCTCGGGGTAACCCAACGAGGACAGGATCGAGGAGATGACCGTCAGGATGAGGGCTCCGATCATGGTGCCGCTGTAATTGCCCCGGCCTCCGAAGATGGAGGTGCCTCCGATGACCGCAGCGGCCACGGAGGGGAGCAATGCCGAGTTGGCCAGAGTCACACTGGCCACGTTGGTCAATCCGGAGAACAGGAAACCGGCAATGCCGGCGAGCACGGCTGAAATCACGTATAAGACGGTCAGTACCTGCCACGACTTCGCTCCCGACAGTCGAGAAGCGACTTCGTTGTCACCGATTGCGTAGAGGAGACGGCCGAATCCGGTTCGGTTCAGGATGTACATGATGATCAGAGCCAGTGGGACGAAAAGCAGGAGGCTGACCGGGAGGAAACCGAACTCGATGTTCGCGCCCAACTGTCGGAACTCAATAGGCACGCCCGACCCCGTCTGGACTCTGAGCAATTGCCAGACGTTGGCCAACCCCAGGACCACCAGACTCATACCCAGCGTCATGATCAGCGGGTGGACCCTGAAAACGCCTGCGCCGACACCGTTGACGAACCCGACCACCGCAGAGACGACGAGGGCGATGACAATTGCCATCGGCAAGCCCAAATCGCCAACCAGTGTTGCCACCAGGAAACCTGACATCGACGCCACCGCCCCCACCGAGAGGTCGATGCCAGCAGTGAGCATGGTCAATGTCTGACACCCAGCAAGGATCGCCAATGGCACGGCGGCACGGATCATCACCCCCGCCCAGTTGAGGCTGATCGGCCCCGGGCGGATCACCTCACTCACCACGACCAGTATGGCGAGCAGACCCAGCAGGGGGACCATCGGTCGATCCCGGAAGATCGATCGGATCCCCGAGGCCGTCAGCCATCGTGGTCCTGTCGTCATGGCCTCTGCGACGTTCATGTCTCTCTCCGACGCATTTGGATGAGACTGCCGACCATGACCACCCCAACCAGGATCAGTCCCTGCACCACCGTTGCCAGGTTCGTGTCCACGTTGAGAAACGTCATATCGGTTCGGAGCAACGAGAGGATCACCACCGCTATCACCGGGCCGAGCACCCCACCCGTGCCTCCGGCGAGACTCACCCCACCGAGGACTACCGCGGCAACGCTCATGAGGGTGTAGGGACCGGGCACTGGGGTGCCGATGCCGGTGGTGGCAGTGAGGCTGAGACCGCCAAGCGCGGAGAACAGGCCCGCCAAGACGTATGAGAAGATCTTCGTCCCTGTCACAGAGACACCACTACGGAAGGCTGCTAGCGGGTCGCTGCCCACGGCGTAGAGAGAGAGGCCGAGACGGGAACGCCGAATCGGGATCCAGAAGACAGCCACCACCACCGCGAGCAACACTGCCGCTTTGGGAACCCAGTCGATGAAGACCGGCCCGAGGGTCAAGCGCCTGAGCCACGCCGCGGACCCGCCGCCCGGGGTGTTCAAGACCAATAGGGCGGCTCCGGCCCACACGAACAACATCGCCAGGGTCACCACGATGTCGGGCACCCGGGTGAACACAATCAGGGCGCCGTTGATGGCACCAAGGGCGAGCCCGAGCACAAGTACCCCGATGACAACGACCACTGCGAAGCCCTCGCTCCGTTCCTCCATGAGGGTCGCCGAGACGACGCTGGTCAGTGCCATCATCGACCCGATGGAGAGGTCGATACCTCGGGCGAGGACAGCACACGTTTGCGCCACTGCGGCCAGGGCGAGAGGGAGCACCGATATCGCCAGACCCTGGATCCCCGCCGGGCCGTAGTTCGGCTGGATCATCCGTGTGATCACCAGCAGCAGGGCGAGGATGCCGACCAATCCCAGAGTCCAGGTGTTTCGGCGGACGAGAAGACTCAGGGTGACCCCGGGGCTACCGGTGCTCTTGGTCGGTGTGTCGAGTGTCGTGGTCATTGCCGGCTAGTTCCGCCATCCCCGGCGCCGCTGTCGTCGCTCACCGACACGGCCACGACCTCTTCTGGTAGGGGGGCGTCCGAGCTGAGGTTGTGCGCGGCTCTGAGCAGTGTCGTCTCATCCGCATCGCTGGCGGCGATCTCTGCGACCACTTTGCCGCCGAAAATGACGATGGCGCGGTCACAGGCGAGTTGGATCTCGCTCAGCTCAGACGTGTAGAGAAGGACCGCCGCCCCCGACGCGGCAAGCTCCCGGAGCAGCGGATAGATCTGATGTTTGGTCCGGATGTCGATGCCTCGCGTCGGGTCGAAGCACAACATGGTCTCGAGTCCAGTCGCCACCCATCTGGCGATAGTGACCTTCTGCTGGTTGCCCCCTGACAGGAACCGCACCTCTCGCTGGGCCCGGATGTCGATCTGCAGTCGGTCGATGGCGTTGTCGACCTTTGGTCTTTCCTGTCTGGCCCGGATGTGCCCCCACCGGCGGAGCGGGGCGCTGAAGGGAAGTGCGATGTTGTCACGCACGGGTCTCTGCATTAGCAGCGCCTCCGCTCGATCGGCCGGGACAAAGACGATCCCCTTCCGGATGGCGTCAGCGGGATGACGGAAGTCGACCTGCTGACCGTTGACCAGAAGCTCTCCGGCGGCGCGTCGCTCCGAACCCGAGAGGATGTCGAACAATTCATCCTGTCCCTGGCCCTCGAGGGCGACAACGCCGACGACCTCGCCGGGATGCACTTCCAACGAGACGTCACGGAGTCGTGCGTCCGCCGCCAGGTTGCGCATCTCGAGTCGGGGTCGTTCTGACTCCTCACGGTGGCTTGAGGCGGGGTGTTCTGCCATCTCGGCCACGTCGTCGGCGATCTCGCCCAACATGAGCTCGACGATCCGATCGGCAGACCTGTTGTCCCCAACGTCGACGACACCGACCGTTTTGCCTTCTCGCAGCACTGTCGCCCGGTCGCACACCGACGCGATCTCGGTCATGCGGTGGGAGATGAACACGGTACTGCGCTCGCCGCCGCGCAGACCGTTCACCACTTCGAGAACGCTCTCGGTCAGGTCGGCGGGCAAAGCGGCGGTAATCTCGTCGAGCATCAGGACATCGGGCTCGATGGCGAGGGCGCGGGCGAGGTCGATGATGCGTAGCGAGGCGAGCGGCAGGTCCCTCGCCATTCTCGTTTGATCGAGATCGTCCATCCCCAGCGCATGGATCCAGTGACGGAATGGCTCGATTGGTGTTTTGGTGAGCCGGAGATTCGAACCGATATCGAGATCCGGGATCAGTGCCGGTTCCTGATAAACCGAGACCAGCCCACCCCGGCGAGCCTCGGCAGGGGAGTGAACCTTCCGTTCTGCTCCGCGAACTCTGATAACGCCACTGTCCGGGCGGACCCCGCCGGTGAGGATCTTGACGAGGGTGCTCTTGCCGGCGCCGTTGGCCCCCATCAGGGCGTGCACTTCGCCGGGCCGCACCTGCAGAGAAGCCGATCTCAGGGCAACAACGGCGCCGTATTGCTTCGAGACGTCAGTCGCCTCGAGGAGGTATCCGTTGCTGCCTTCGTTCATCGTCGCATTCGGCTTGGCGGTTCGGGCAAGAGATGATGCGCCGGTTGGTTGCCGGCGCATCACCTCACATTCAAGCTAGCGCTGGTTAGGCGCCAGGGCCCTCGCAGGCGACGGCCTGCTCGGGTGTGTAGGTGGTCCACCCCTCGATCTCGAGACCGAGTGGCCATAGCGGGTCGAGCCCGTCCACCTGCCACGACTCCAGGGTCGCCCTGCCGTCATCGCTGACATTGTCGGCGAGTACGGGATCGAGCAACACGGTGTTGGGCTGGGGGGCGTCCGCCACCGTCTCGACCTCTTCACCGTTGAGCAGCTTGACAGCCAGGTTGACACCGGCACCACCGACGGCCGCGGTGTTGGTCACCGCCGAACCCTCGAGTCCCGCGTATCCCTCGCCGTCGAGGAGTTGTGCCACGAAGGCGCCGAGGTCGGCGCCGACGATGGGCACGAACTCTTCACCGGCCTGCTGGATTGCATCGACGACCTGGGAGTCCATGCCGGACGTCCAGATGGCGTTGGTGTCCGCATACTGACCACTGGCGAGCCAGTCATTGATCAGCTGCGTGGTGGTGGCCGGGTCCCATCCAGTGTGCTCCCCATCGATGCTCGGGATCACATTGATGTCCGGGTAGTTCTCCAGGGCCTGCTGGAAACCGGTGTGACGGTCGGTATCCGCCGGGTGACCTGCGAAGCCCCGCATGTAGTACACGTTGCCTTCGCCACCCATCTGCTCGAAGAGCCATTCGGCACCGAGACGGGCATATTCGACCTGGTTGTTGTAGAGGTTGTACGTGCCCTCGTGGGTTACGAACGCATCGACCGAGACCGTGGGGATGCCCGCAGCCGCCGCTTCTTCGAGTGCCGGGTTGAGAGCGTCGGGGTCGTTCGGGTTGAAGACGATCGCGTCAACACCCGCGGCGATCAGGTCACGGATGTCGGAGAGCTGTCCCGCCGCATCGGTGTTGCGGTGGATCGTGACCAGCTCGGCGACTTGACCCGAGGCCAACGCCTCCGCGTTTGCGGTGCACACCTGCTCTTCGCGGAAGCCGTTGCCAACACCGCCGCCGTTGGAGTAGCCGATGCGATAGGTACCTTCGCCCTCCGCCATGGTGGTGTCGGAGCCTTCATCCATCGTGGTCTCGGTGGCTTGGGTCGTGTCCGTGGCCTCCGTGGTGTCGGAGCCTTCAGCGGCGGTGGTGTCCGTGCCGCCGTCATCGCCACATGCGACGGCGAGCATGGCGACTGCCAGGATCACCGCCAATTTCTTGAACCATGAGTTCTTGGTCATTTGTCAATTTCCTCCTGATGGTGCCGGGTGGCTAGCGGGAGCGATCCACGCTGGAACACGTGGTGTCGACTACCCGCCCCTGCCGAATCGTACCGGTCGTGGCCGGGAAGGCAAACGTTTTCATCTTGTCTGCGCACTACCCTCTTCTCGTCTCGGATTCTCCGCTTGCATGTGCCCTCCTCATTCGTTTCTGCCGCATCGGCGGCTTTCCATTCCCTCATCCCGCACGGCGGGACGCGTGCTGTCCCGTCTCACCGACCAGCGAGCGCATGGTCGATGGCCGACGGGGCGAAGATGTTCTCGATGACCATGGCCGCCGCCCCGGTGACGCCGGCGAGGTCACCCAAAGATGTCACGGTTAGCTGAAGATCGATGGTGCTGAGTGTCGTCGAGCGTTGGTAGACAACCTCCCGGATACCGGCGAGAAGCTGTGGTTCTGCCTTGGCCAGGTCGCCTCCCACCATGATCAGGGCCGGGTTGAGCAGATTCACTGTCGAAGCCAGAACCTCACCGATGAGGCGCCCGGCGGCACGGACCGATTGGATCGCCTCTCGGTTGCCCTCCTGTACCAGTTTCACCACGTCGCTCGTATACGAGGCGTCGTAGCCGAGATCTCGGAGATGTGCCGCGATAGCGCCGCCACCAGCCGTGGCCTCGAGACAGCCGTTGTTGCCACAGCGACACAATGCGTCATCCGATGTCGTCTGGACGTGACCCATGTCACCCGCAGCGCCCAAGGCCCCCCTGTGGAGACGTCCACCGAGAATTAGCCCGGAGCCAATCCCGGTCCCGACCTTGATGAAGATGAAATCCTGGACCTTGGGGTCCATCACCCAATACTCACCGAGGGCCATGATGTTCACGTCGTTGTCGACGAGCACCGGGACGTCGTAGAGGGCGCGGAAGTGCTCGGACACACCGAACATGTGCCACCCGGCCATGATCGGTGGGTTCACGGCCATGCCATGAGCGAAGTCGACCGGCCCGGGAAGACCGATGCCAACGCCCCGCACCTCGCTCATCGGACGGCCGATCTCTTCGAGCAGGTCGCGGAAGGCTCCGTCGAGCCAAGACAGGACGTCGACAGGGCCACGGTCGATGTCGATCTCGGCGGTGACATCTGCGACGGGCTCGGCGAGGAGATTGCTGACCGCGACCCTGGAGTGAGAGGCACCGAGATCGGCGGCGAGGACCAGGCCCGCCTCTGCGTTGAAGCCGAGCCGCGACGGAGGGCGGCCACCTGTGGACGGCGCCGGCTCATCGAGTTCCACAATCAACCCGGCGGTCTTCAGTGCGTCGATCCGTTGGGCCACGGTCGACCGGGCGAGCCCGGTCACCTGACCGAGCTCGCCCCGGGTCCGCGCCCGGCCACTTCGGATCAAGTGGAGGAGATCGCCAGGAGAGTCTGATTCCGGGCTTGGGATCTTGGTGGTGGGCAACGTTTGTCTACAGTGCCAAAAGCTTTTGCAAGTGTCAAATGCATAAGTAGACAACTTTTGACTTTGTCTATACAAGTATCGTCCAATGGGCAGAGGACCCGTTCCGATGCTTATGCTCCGGGCTTGTCGGTCTTGGAAACGGAGTTCGATGAGGGTCAATGAGGTCAAAGCCGGAGTGGTGGGAATCGGGTTCATCGGTGTAGCCCACGTCGAGGCCTTGCGTCGTCTCGGGGTAGAGGTGATGGGGGTGGTTGGGTCCTCACCCGAGCGGGCGAGGGTCAAGGCTGAATCAGCCGGTTTGCCATCCGTCTACGAGAGTGTGGAGGCGTTGGCGGCCGACCCGCAGGTAGATGTGATCCACATCACCAGTCCGAACTACGCACATGCCGATCAGGTGCGGACCGTCCTCGCCGCCGGGAAGCACGTGGTGTGCGAAAAGCCGCTCGCCCTGAGCTCAAAGGACACCGCCGACCTCGTCTCCCGTGCTGAGGACAGCGGGTTGGTGAACGCAGTCTGTTTCAACATCCGCTTCTATCCGGCCAATCACCAGGCAATGTCGATGGTCGCCGCCGGCGACATCGGGGAGCCCCGCTTCATCACCGGCTCTTATCACCAAGACTGGCTGTTGCTGGAGACCGACTGGAACTGGCGTCTTCAGCCGGACGAGGCAGGGGAGTTGCGCGCTGTCGCAGATATCGGCTCTCATTGGCTCGACCTCACCAGCTTCGTCTCGGGCAAACGCGTCGTCGAGGTGATTGCCGATCTCCACACTCTGGTGCCGTTACGTCGTCATCCCGTCGGGCCGGTGGAGACATTCTCTTTGGCCGATGACACCGCCGAGCTGATCGAGGAAGAGATGAGTAGCGACGACGCCGCCGGGTTGCTCCTTCGCTACGAAGATGGGGCCAAGGGCGCTGTGACCATTTCACAGGTCTCCGCCGGGCAGAAGAACGCCGTCCGATATGAGGTCGCTGGCAATGAGTCGGCCATCCGGTGGCTCTCCACAGAACCGGAGGACCTATTCGTCGGGCACCGGGGACGGGCCAACGAGGTGCTCAGCCGCGACCCCACTTTGTACGCCCCTGAGGCGGCCAGACTCATCGCGTATCCAGGAGGCCACGTCGAGGGATTCCCGGACACGTTTCGTGCCCTCTTCTCCCAGGTCTACGCCGACGTGGCAAACGGTGGCCCCGCTGAGTCACCGACGTACCCGACATTCGCAGACGGTCACGACGTGATGGCAGTGACCGAAGCAATAGCCGAAAGCCATCGCGAGCAGCGGTGGGTATCAGTGCAGAGATGAGGAGGAATCAATGAAACTAGGGCTGCTGACCGCACCGTTCCCCGAGACTCCTCTCGATGAAGTAGCCGACTGGACCGCTGCCAGCGGATTCACCACGATCGAGATCGCCTGCTGGCCGGCCACGAGTGGAGACACCCGCCGGTACGCCGGGACCAGTCACATAGATGTCGACGGGATCTCCGACAGTGAGGCCTCCGAGATCGTCGAAAGCACGGGCCAAAAGGGATTGGAGATATCCGGTCTCGGCTACTACCCCAATGCGTTGCATCCTGACGAAGATCATGCCCGCATGGTGATTGATCATCTAAAGAAGGTGATCGTGGCCGCCGGAAAGATGAACGTCGGCGTGGTCAACACGTTCATCGGTGCCGACGCCTCGCTCACCCAGGACGAGAACTGGGAGAAGGCGACCAAGGTATGGCCGGAGATCATCTCCGCTGCTCAGGATGCCGGGGTCAGGATCGCCATCGAGAACTGCCCGATGATCTTTTCCAGAGACGAGTGGCCTTCCGGCCACAACCTGGCCTACAACCCAAAGATCTGGCGTCGCATGTTCGACGAGTTCGGCGAGACAATCGGCCTCAACTTCGACCCCTCGCACCTGGTTTGGCTGATGATCGACATCGAGAGCGCCATCTACGAGTTCGGGGAGCGGTTCTATCACTTCCAGGCCAAAGACGTGATGATCGACTTCGACGGTCTCTATGAGAACGGGACTCTCTCGTCGGGAATCGGCTGGCAGATCCCGCGTCTCCCCGGATTGGGCGATGTCGACTGGGGACGGGTGTTCTCGGCTCTCTACCGGGTCGGGTATGACGGTCCCATCATCATCGAGCACGAGGACCGCGACTTCGAGAAGACCGACGAGCTGATCAAGCGCGGGTTCCTCATCGCCCGGGATGTCCTCCAGCCCTACGTGCACTGAGCAACGACCGTGGACAGCATCGGATCCTACGACGTAGTGGTCGTCGGGTCCGGTGCCGCCGGTTCCACCGCAGCCATCGCCTCGGCACGAACAGGCGCCAGCACCCTGCTCATCGAGAAGCTCCCGTTCCTCGGTGGCAACTCGACCGCGGTCCTCGACACCTTTTATGGCTTCTACACCCCCGGTGAGAGACCACTGAAGGTCGTTGGAGGTCTCGGTGACGAGGTCGTCGCACGGCTGCGACGGCTCGGACCCGTCTTGGAGCGCCCCAACACCTACGGCGCCGGCACCGGGGTGACCTACCTCGCCGAGCATCTCAAGGTCGTGTGGGAGACACTGGCCTTGGAAGCAGGGGTGAAGGTGCTGCTACATGTATTCGTCCAGGACGTCGAGGTGAGCGACGGTCGGATTACCCGGCTGACTGTGGCCACCAAGGCCGGTCTCCGATCGGTGGACGCCACTGTCGTCGTCGACGCCTCAGGTGACGCCGATGTGTGTTATCACGCCGGTTTCGCTTACGAGTTGGCCGGGGAGCTCGACCCGGCACAGACGCTGACCACCACGTTTCGCATGGGCAACGTCGACCACGCGCGACGGAACACCGTCTCCAAGGACGAGATGCATGCCCTGATGGCTCAAGCCGCCGAGTCCGGTGAATACGACCTGCCCCGCCGGGAGGGAAGCGACCACATCACACCGGTGGACGGGATGACGGCCACGATCATGACCCGTCTCGATCATGTCCACCGCAACGAAGACGGAGTCGTGATCAACGTCACCGATCCCGAGGTTCTCAGCGAAGCGGAGATGGCCGGCCGTCGTCAGGCCCTTGAGTACGCCCGGTTCCTCGTGGACAGGGTGCCGGGCTACGAGGAAGCGTCACTCATAGCGTTGAGTTCCCAAATCGGGATGCGAGAGACCCGTCGTGTCCACGGGGACTACCGGGTCACCCGCGAAGACGTGCTGTCTGCCCGACAGTTCGAAGACCAGATCGGTCTGTGCGGCGCCCCCATCGAGGACCATGTCCCCGGTGAGGGGACGATCTGGGAGTACCTGCCCGAGGGGAAGGCTGTGGGCATCCCGGAGCAGTCTTTGATCCCCAAGGATGGGCTAAATGTCCTCATCGCAGGTCGCTGCTTCTCGGCCACCCACGACGCCCAGGCATCGATTCGCTCCATGGCGCAGTGCATGGCGATGGGTCAGGCTGCGGGGACTTTGGCGGCTTTCGCATCCGAAGACGACGGACTCGTCCGGAGTGTCGGCTCCGCTGTCCTCCGTGACCGTCTTGTGGGCGACGGTGCACTGCTCGAGCTTCCGGTGTGAGCGGCGTCATCCGGACGCTAGGCGGCGACCTGCCTGCGGAGCTCTCCGGTCCGACCTACGCACATGAGCACCTGATCATCGACTCGCCGCTTGTGGCGGAGACGATGCCTCACATCCATCTCCATTCCGTCGACGAGGCAGTAGCCGAAGTGGAGACCTGCGTTGCGGCAGGCCTGCGCACAATGGTCGACGCCATGCCGGCAGCTGCCGGACGCGATCCGGAACGGCTCAGCCAGATCAGCGTCTTCACCGGGATGCGGGTGGTCGCCGCCACGGGTCTGCATACCGAGCGGTATTACGAAGACGTGCCCTGGACACGTGAGGAGTCACCCGAGGAACTGGCAGCGCGATTCATCGCCGACATCGAGGAAGGCATCGACCAACACGATTACCGCGGCGAGACCGTGGACCGGACTTCGATCCGGGCAGGGTTGATCAAGGTGGGCACAATGGAGGAGAAACTCTCGGCCCGCGATGTGCGCCTCTTCGAAGGAGCCGTCATCACCCACCTGACGACAGGCGCACCGGTGATGACTCACACGGAGGGTGGCCGGGGCGGGTTGGGCCAGATCGAGCGATTGCTGGATCTCGGGGTCGCCCCCGGCCGAATCGCTTTGTCCCACACCGATAAGGTGAAAGACCCCCGATATCACCGTGCCATGTTGGAGACCGGGGTGTTCCTCTGCTACGACCAGGGAATTCGTGATCCGGTAACGACTCAGTGGCTGGTTGGGAAAGCGGTCGAAGCGGGATTTGGAAGCCAGATCTTGCTCGGGACGGATGGTGCTCGTCGCTCGCTCTGGTCGACGCTGGGAGGCGCCCCCGGCCTGGCGGCACTCTACGGGTCGGTCGTTTCGACTTTCGACCCGGCGACGTCGGGGGTCTTGTTTGTCACCAACCCGGCTCGCTATCTCACACTGAGCCGATAATGCCCTCGTTCCGCGAACCCTCTGACTGCCTGTCACGTATAGCGGGTGACGTGAAGGGAGAAAGGTGCGTCAAATGAGGAAAAGTGCAACCAGAACGGTCATCGGGCCACTCGCCGTCGTCGCCATGGTGGTGGCGATGGCACTACCCGCGGTGGGAGGTGGGCGTCCCCTGACTACCGAGCTCACTGAGGGGAATGAGGTCCCGCCCACCGGTCACGTGGCAACGGGGACGGTAACAGTGACCCTGAATCAGGGCCTCGGTGAGGTCTGTGCCGATATCCAGACCTCGGGCTTCGAAGAGGACGAGGTGATTGCCGGGCACATCCACGTGGGAGCCCCAGATGTTATCGGTCCTGTCGTGGTAGATCTCCAGGTCACCTCGCCAGATCACAGCATCTGTGTCGAGGCAGATCCGGAGCTGATCAAGGACATCCGGCAGAACCCCTCCGACTACTACGTGAACCTCCACACCGCCGAGTTTCCTGTCGGTGTGATTCGAGGCCAGCTCTCCAAGTAGCCAGCACCCGACGCGGGCTGAAGAAACCTCAGGTAGTGGGACCCGTATACGGGTCCCACTGTCTCGAGAAAGGATGGGTCTCGCCGTCTCGAGTTTTTCTCGAGACGGAGAGACCCATATCCGGGTCGTACTACCTGAGGAAAGACTTAGCCCTCACCCTTCGGTCACCAGGTCGAAGACTTCCCCGGTGTCCTTGTGGGACAGCATCAGCTTCTTGCGCCCGTCGGGGAGGATCTCCTCTTTTACGATGGCGTGACCGTCGTGGAGCCCCGCCTTCTTCTCGATCCGCGGTGTCGACCCTCCCCGCCAATCGATGTCGACGGGCTCCCATTGTCTCGACTCGGCTGAGCGGTATGCGGCATCCATGACGCCGTTGACTACGTATCCGTCGTAGAAGGTCTCCTGTGGCTCCCGGCCCTGGTCGATCGCGTCGAACATGTCGGTGAACATGTCCACGTATCCGAGTTCGGCGATCTCGTCACCAACCGGGAACAGCCACCCCTCGGTCGACTCCAGTTTCTCGGCGACATACCCGCTGCCGCCACCCGAGGTGTACATCTCGAACCCGGTGCGCAGGAAGTGGTCGGTCCAGATGGTCCCTTCGGTCCCGGCGACTTCGTCACGCAGGTCCATGCCCCCGCGGAAGGTCCAGGAAACCTCGAATTGGCCGAGGGCCCCTGACTCGAACCTGATCAGGGCGACGGCATTGTCCTCGGCCTCAATGGGGTGGACCAGGGTGTCGGCCCAGGCCATGACTTCGACGGGACGGTTGTCCTTGCCCACGAAGTTGCGGATGATCTCGATGCAATGACAACCCAGGTCGACGATCGCACCACCACCGGCCTTGGTCCTGTCCCAGAACCAAGCACTATGAGGCCCTGGGTGAGTTTCCCGCGATCTGACCCAGGTGACATCGCCGATCGCTCCCGATTGGACGGTCTGTAGGGCCTTGAGAGTCTTCGGCGTGTAACAGAGGTCTTCGAGATACCCGGCAAATACCCCGGCCGACTCCACCTTGTCCAGGATCCGCTTCGCCTCGGCGGCGTTGCGAGCCAGAGGCTTGGTGCAGAGGACTGCTTTGCCGGCGTCGACCGCCGCCGCGATCACCTCTTCGTGGAGGAAGTTGGGGAGGCCAACCACCACTGTGTCGACCTCGTCGTGATTGATCGCCTCCTCGAACGAGGTGGTGAACTCCGGGATGTCCCAACGCTTACTGAAAGCCCTTCCCCGCTCCTCGGAACGGGAGTAAACGACGGTGACCCGGTCCCGACTGCGCTGGCCATGAAGGGTCATCGTGTAGAAGTCACCGATGAGACCGGTGCCGAGCATGGCGACGTTGTGGGACTTCATGTCTTCTCCTCCGGAAAAAGATTTGTCTATACAACTTATCAGGTTGATCTTGGGCGAGGTCGATGACGAATCAGGTGTTGATCACGATCACGGCACACGGTGCGTGCCGCACCAGATACTCCACTCGAGGGCCGAGATGGAGACGCGCCGTACCGGCACGGACGCCGGTGCCGAGGACAATCAGATCGGGCTCCGTCTCCGCTACGTAGTCGAGTATTCCTTGCTCCGCGGTTTCGTGGTGACGGATCCTGGTCTGTGAGTACTGCCCAAGAGACCCTGCCATCTCCTCCAGTTCCGCGGTGACGTCGACGGCGATGTCGTCCCGGGTGCGGACCGTGGTGGTGGTGACGACATGGAGACCCTCCACCTCGGCGTCTTCGGCGGCGAGGGCGAAGGCCAGCTCGGCCGCTCTTCGGGACGCTCTGGTTCCATTGGTGGGAACCAGTACCTTCTGGGGCCGCCAGTTCCGTGTCTCACCAACGCCGCGGACGATCAAGGTGGGACATGGGGACAGCTTCACCAGGTCGTCGATCGGCCGCCCGAAGAGTTCTTCGGTGGCTTCGTCTGGTGCGGGGGCACCCAGGACCATCAGGTCGTAGTCACTCTCCGCCTCTCGAAGAATCGCAGGCACCGGGTCATCGGAGACAACGACACGGCTGGCCACCGACGTGTCGAACAGATCTTCCAACGACGTCAGATATCGAATGGCCGCTTGCCTCTCTTCGGGAGTAGCAACGGCGAACAGGGTGATCGTCATATTGTGGAGGGCTCCCAACCGGTTGAAGATGGTCGCCTGCATCTCGCGGGTGAAGCCGAATGGCGTGGCTTCGGCACGCACGGGTATCAACACCCGACGCAAGCTCCCCACGAACGAATCCTTAAGAGCCGCCTCTACCTGCAAGCGCCGGCGTTCCTCCTCGTCGGGCTCGACCCTGGAAATTGTGAAACGAAGCGCAATCGGAGCCATCACCGAAGTAGCGACCGCCATCACCACGATGATCGAGAACATCTCCTGGCTGAGGATCCCCAGTGAGAGACCGATGGTGGCGATGATGATCTCGAGCGCTCCGCGAGCGTTGAGCCCGGAGCCATAGGCAAGGGCCGCCCAATGATCCTGGCCGGCGAGTAACCGGGCGCCGGCGTATGCGCCGACGACTTTCCCAAATGTGGCGATGGCGATGACCACGATGGTGAGGAGGAGGAGCCTCGGCTCGAGGATGGCTCCGATGTCGACTTTCAGCCCGGCGACCCCGAAGAAGATCGGGGCGAACAAGGCGAGAGCAATTGCTTCGAGCTTGCGAATGGTGTCCGCGGGAACACGCGGAGATGCGCCAAACAAGATTCCGATGGCAAACGCTCCGAGGACGGGCTCGAGACGGAGTGCCTGGGTGAACGCACCCCACGCGAATGCCATGACGACGACGAGCGTGAGGATCCGGTCCTGGCCGCGGAATCGGTCTTGGACGAAAGCCAGCCCGTTGTTGACGATCCACCTGCCCGCCGTGGCGGTCGCCAGCAGAAAGAGGACAACCGTGCCAAGAGTTTGGGCAAGGGTGCCGACGGTGATTGCATTCGCACTGGCCAATGCGGTGACTAACCCGAGCAGGGTCCAGCCGGTGATGTCGTCGATCATCCCCGCCGCGAGCAGTGTCTGGCCAATGTTTCGTCTCATTAGATCGAGGTCGATCAGGACCTTGGCCAGCACCGGAATGGCAGAAATCGAGAGGGCCGTGGCAACGAACAACGCAAAAACGGTCCTCTGCGATGGCTCGGCGAGTAGGTCGGTTGGAATCAAATAGCCCAGTGTCAGACCCGTGGCGAAAGGGAGAACCAGCCCGCCGACGGCCACACCGAGCGCTGTTCCCGCTTTGCGTCTGATCAACCCGAGATCGGTCTCGAAACCAGTAACCACCATGAGAAACATCACCCCGATCAGGGCGACCGCTTCGAGCAGCGACCCCTGGACCGGAGTCTGGGGCATGATCCAGGTTCGGACTACGGGGAAAAGCCCCGACAGCAACGAAGGCCCGAGGACGACACCGGCGAGAATCTCCCCAACCACCGACGGCTGATTGAGCTTTTGTGCAAGGGCGCCGAGGAGTCGTGCCGTGAAAAGCAGAGCGGCTATTTGGATTACGAGCTGGAGAACCTCATCGTGTGAGGCAGCAACAAACGTGTCCAAGGGAGAGGTCGGGATGATAGTGCTCGGACGGGACCGGCTGACCTCTCTTGTATCAGGTGAGGACTCGCCACCTCTTTGCGTCTGTACGGGGAGAGAGTCTCACGAGGAGTTCGAAGTGTTCACCCATCAACAGCTACAAGCCATGCAAGAGCATCGATACGGGCGACCGCCCGGAGAGACCGTCAGAAATCGGGAACACCATCGTGACAACAGTTCGTTACACGAATTGCTGGTTGCATTGGCGGCCGGGCTCGCCGGTCTCGGCAAGCGGGATCGGAAAAAGGCCCGCCCTGCACGGCCGGCTTATTAGACCTCCCGTGGTCGTGCGCCAGCGACGGCACGACCGCAGGCAACGGAGAAACGCCCCGTGGTCGATCACCCCGGGGCGTTGCTCTTTTCTAGTGGTGTAGACCTACGACACGGTCGTATGAGACGGGGCGGTCCTGCCAATAGACGATTCCATCGTGAACGACAAACGCCGCGCTCTTGACGTTGAGAGCGGTCGCCACGGCGCTGGCGAACGACGACCCGCTCCACTCCACGACATCTGACTCAGCCAGGCCTCCCGCTCCGTGGAGACCCAATCCTGGGGCAACGTCGTCGATCCAGAACCGGTGCCGTGCCGCGACCGGGTCGCCATTGTCGTCCCAGACGCGCTGAGTGACTTCTTCATCGACTCCGGCCCCAACTCCCCGGACGCAGTCCAACGCCGCTGGGAAAACCGGGTAAGGGTTGTCGCTGTTGCCACCCGCCGCGAAAATCG